>Ga0209597_1001539_pt1 | contig 14985 bp, 14 predicted proteins | sample M_140625_MF_Meta_FD_187316 | JGI IMG/M metagenome (GOLD analysis project Ga0209597, IMG submission 187316) | Freshwater microbial communities from Lake Montjoie, Canada to study carbon cycling - M_140625_MF_MetaG (SPAdes) (version 2) | ecosystem: Environmental > Aquatic > Freshwater > Lake...
TCAAGGATAGTGCCCTTGACGATGCTACCTTCGCGATAATTTTTGATCGAGCTGGCGATCAATTCTTTCAATGCTGACATATGGTTGATTGTTCCTGTTAGTTTATCGCAACCGCTTCTTGGTAAGGAATGAAAGAGCGGCCCGCGGACACGACGACCGCATGCGAGTCGGCTACCATAACCGCCCCCCTATCCCAACAGCAATCTTTTTCGTCAAAAACAAAGACTCGATTTTCTGGCGGCGGGGCCGTGATATGGGCGCCGCCGATCCATGCCAACGCTTCTTTCTAATTTCCAGCTGATGTCCACCCTGCGAGATCGCACTTGCCTACCATGTCCATGAAGCGGCCCTATTTTTGGTTTGTAGCGGGCGAGGAGAGCGGAGACGCGCGGGCGGTCGAAGTGATGAACGCCATGAGGAATCTTCGCCCGGATATCCGCTTCGGTGGTGCTGGTGGAGAAAGAATGGCGGCGCTCAGTGACCCAGAGTTTGATAACTGGGTGCATCGCGCGGCCGTCGTTGGGATCTGGGATGTTCTGCGACATTATGGGTATTTCCGACAAAAATTCCACACGATGCTCGGAGCGATTCGGAGGGAAAATCCTGATGCCGTCGTGCTGGTGGACTACCCAGGATTTAATCTCCGCCTCGCGAAAGCGCTCCGCGCCCAAGGTTACACCGGCCGCATCCTGTATTACATCAGCCCGCAAGTCTGGGCATGGAATAAAGGCCGCATTCCTAAGATGGCCCGCTGGCTGGATCTCGTGATCTGTGTTTTTCCTTTTGAGGCGCCGCTCTACGAGGCCAGCGGTCTCCGAACGATCTTCACCGGCCACCCGCTCCTCGAAGCTCTCGCGGCCAAGAAATCCCTCCTTCCTCGCGAACCGGATTTGCTTGGCCTCTTCCCCGGGAGTCGCGACCGCGAGGTGCGCCGCATTTTTCCCGTCATGCTCAATGCCGCACGTCTTGTATCTGAGAAAATGCCGCACCTTCGTTTCGAAGCGGCGGCGGCCAGTGAAGCGCGGGCCGCCACGATGCGGGCGATGGCGGGCGATTTTCCGATCACGATTCGCGTCGGCAACGCCCACGACCTCATGCAACGCGCCACAGCGGGCCTTGTTTGTTCCGGCACAGCCACGCTCGAGGCCGCATTTTTTGGTCTTCCCCACGCTCTTGTTTACCGGGTCGCTTGGCTCACTTTTGAAGTTGGCAAGCGTTTGGTGGACGTGAATGCCCTCGGAATTATTAATATCCTGAATAATTACCGCATCCATCCGCCGACTGACCCACGGCAACCCGCCCTCCCCGCTCCGCACATTGTACGCGAATTCATCCAAAACGACGCGACCCCGAGCGCACTCGCCGAGGAGACGCTAAGACTCTTGCAGGACGCATCGGCGCGGGAAAGATTATCCGGCGAGTTGTCAGACATTCTCTCTATGCTTCAAGCCGAAGGCGCTAGCGCACGTGCGGCGCAGGAGCTCCTCAAGGCCGCGTTGGATAGATAGCTTGTTTTCTGAGAATTAGAACTTTTCTGAAACCACTATCGCCCCTTTTTAGTGGGGGGGGGAGCTTTTATGACTTGCTATCAAATCCGCTTTTTATATTCTCAACCTTCAATTAAAAATAACAGAAAAGCTCTTGCCTATTTTTTGGCGCTACCCCCCAAATAGGTTCGAGAGTTTAATTTTTTCATGGTCGTAGGGGGATGAGTTTATTGAAATAACATTACAGCTTGAAGCCATTCTCAAAGCAGAAAGGCGCGAGAACCTTCTTGAAAACTTCTTCAGGGAAGGTGTGGACGATGCTGTACTGGGATATCTCACCGACAAGGATCTGATCGAGCTCGGGGTGGCGCGCATCGGCGATCGCAGGCGCTTGCTTGCTGCATTTGCGCATGTCAGTTCCGACATGGGGCAGGCTGCAGCCTCGCTTATGCCCCATGCGCGAGCCAACGAGCCTCATGTGAATACCGTGGGACTTTCGTTTGTTCCGATCCCCCGCTTCAAAACTCTCGTCGGCACGCATCCCGTACGCGTGCAGGATTACCAACTCTACTGTACCGCGAAGAACATCACTTTCCCTGATCAGAAAAATCCCACCGACTTGACTCACCCGGTTATCAATGTTTCATGGCACGAAGGGATCGACTATTGCCTCTGGCTCACTGCCAAGGAGCGCGACGAAGGGATCATGCCGAAGGATCAATTTTATCGCTTCCTTAGCGACCTTGAGTGGAGCGCCGCCATTGGCCTGCCCAACGAAGGCGAAGACACACCCGCCGAGCGAAGCAAGCAAAAGCCCGGCTACCCTTGGGGGCCCGGCTACCCGCCTCGCAAAGACTTTGGCAACTACCACCAGTCGCTCAAAAAAGATGATTTCGAATTCACCTCGCCCGTCGATGCCTTTCAGCCAAACGACCTCGGGATCTACGATCTCAGCGGCAACGTCTGGGAATGGGTGATGGATAACTACAACTCCTCGCGCACCTACCACACCTTGCGCGGCGGCGCTTGGGATTTCTGCGGCACGGGACTTATGTCCTCGGCCCGCAACGCGAACGACCCGAATGGTCGCGGTACATCCATCGGCTTTCGCATCGCCTGGGCCGCGCAGGAGGGCCACCAATCCAAAAAATAAAATAACTCACCCCCAGCGCAACGGAACGCAAAACCTCGAGGTATCCGCATCGGAAAAAAGGATTATTTTTAGTTGAAGACAGGAACGCTTTCATGCACTATTCACCTAGCCAGATCATCCACTAACGCGGGGTCTCACAGGGACTCGTCGTCACCGGAACACTATGCAACCCCCCATTTTTGGTCCTATTCAAACGTCAAAATCATCTCATGCAAGCCGGTTCCGAAAATCGATATGGACATGCCGGCCATCGAAGCCGTCGGGCAGTGAAATGAGACGGCATTAAAAGTATCAAAAGTATCCCTTATGGAAACCAACTTCGTCGTTAAATTTATTGATAAGCTCCGCAACTCGCGGGATTTTACGATTTCGTTTCTCATCCACGTGATTTTTGTGGCGATTTTCGGAACCACGGTTCTCTTCAAAGCCGTCCAAGAACCACCGGACTTCGAAGGTGGAAGCGAGGGATTCGTGGGCAGCACCGAGGAAGCCACTCCTCCACCGCAGCAGACCCAGCAGGAGATGCCTCAAACACAGGATGTCACTGTCACCCCCACACCGGTGAACAACGCCGCCGTCAATGCCATCACCACCACGGCGACCTCGCCGACGAGTTTCAGCATGGCGCAGATGGTCATGGCCCCCGTTCCCACGGCCGCTCCTGCGGCCTCGACGATGTCCGCACCGAAGCCTTCTGCGCCCGTCGGCGGAATGAAGGGGACCGGCATGACGGCAGCCGCAGCGGCAGGCATCAAGGGATTCACTGGTGGCTGGGGCAAGGGCTCTGGCAGCGGCACCGGCACACGATCCAGGGAGTTTGAGTTCACCGCTTACATCGGACAATACGACGGCGGCGATTGGGACTCCACCATCAGTACAGTCAGGCGGAAGACCCCCGGCCAAGGAGTGGAGCCCGACAATATCGACAACGGCAGTCTCCCGAACTTGCTTGCCTACATATCCGATTTCTCTGGGGGGAAAATTAAGACGAACTACAAAAACGTAAAAACCATTAAGCTCTCCTCACCCGATTTTTTCTCCCTTAAGCCTCCATTCATTTTCTTGACAGGCAGTCGAGACTTCGTTCTCACCGAGCCCGAGGTGGAAAATCTCCGCAAATACGTGAGCTTGGGCGGAGCGATCTGGGGCGACAGCTCGCGACCAGGGCGGAATTCCCGCTTCGACATCGCCTTCCGCCGCGAGATGAAACGCGTTCTCCCGGATAAGGACAAGGAGTGGGAAGAGTTACCTCTCACCCATCCCGTCTTCACTGGCCATGCCTACTACCCTGAGGTGAAAGATGTGCCAGCAGGCATCAATTTCTACAAGGAGCCTGTCTATTGTCTCAAAATCTACGGTGAGATCGCTGTCATCTACACCGCCAATGACTACGGCGACATGTGGCAATTCGCCCTTAATACCGACCGCAAGTCGCTTTATATGGAAACTTTGACTCCGGGAAATAACAGAACACCCTTTCTAGCTCAGAGTCAAGTGCTTATATGGCAACGGGGCCGATTGATTTTCAATGTCGAGCCTCCTGCGATCGATCTCGCCTTTAAGTTTGGCGTTAATATGATTATCCATTTACTGACCCGCTGGGAGTCTAAGACAAAATCGGCCACATCCCTCTGATGAATACACTACTCTTTCCTAAAATGGGCTCTGCTGGCGCCTTTCGCGTTGTCCTATTTTTCGCACTCACCCATTCGATTCTTTGTGGGAGCCCGTTTCCGAACGGCGGATTTGAGGAGTCCACGCCCTCTCAAGATCTCGGAGCGGGCGTAGACAGCACGGGCTTCGCTGCATGTCAGACCACAAATGGGGCCGTTCCCTCTGCTATGGGCGGCATTGGAGGTGCGAATCTCGGCTTCTCGGTAAATGTTGCGGATTTAAATGATGACAGTCTTGCCGATATAGCCGCGATCGACGGCATTGGTCTCATGCGCATTTTTTTCAATAGTGGAACCAAGCAAGCACCTAAATTCACGCATGCTGAAACCACAAGCCACAACCTCTTTCCTTTACCTCGACCCACCATTTGGGTCATCGATGGAGATCAAGTGGACATTGCCTACAAGAACACGCAGTACTTGAAATCAGGTCAACGCATGGCGCTTTACAATGATGGCAGCAAACTCAACATGCTAGTCGCTACGCTCCAAGGCAACTTGTTCAGCATTCCCAACAGTGGATCGAGTTCGAAACCGGACTTTAAAACTCCCAGCAAAACAGAGCAAACTCCCATTAAAGCCACTTCCCGCCCATTCCTAGCGCAAGCACTCTCCCCATTTGTTGCGGATTGGAATAAAGATTCTAAACCAGACATCATTTTCGGCGAAGGCTCCTACTCGGCAAATAGTATCTTCATTCTTCTTAATAAGTCCTCAGCGATATCAAAATTTGAAGATACTGATCGTTACCTCCTCGCCAGCGGGATGGGTATGGAACAACTCTCGCCCTGCGTGGTGGACTATAATGGCGACGGCCACCTAGATCTCCTCGTTACAGAGCGCGGAGGGCGGATCGCCGTCTATTTAAGCCCAGCCACTCCTTGGAAGCCAGGCGACACGATACCCTTTCACACGTTTCTTACGAAGGATGGCGCCCCGCTGCAGGGAGTACCCGCCATCGATGAGAAAAAACCCAGAGACCCTGCTGATATCGAGAAAGCCACAAACCTTCTCAATACTGGGGGGGTTTCCACGATAGCTACGGGCGACTTTAATGGCGATGGACTTTTTGACATCGTGGTAGCCAAGCCCAACGGTCGCATCGCCATGGCCATGAACGCAGGCACAGCCACCGAGCCAAAATTTGGAACCCTCAACGATCTCAAAGTCGAGGCAACTTCAAAGGAGATTCGAAATCCAAAGGGGTGGAGGTGTGAGACGGGCTTGTCCTCTGGAAACATGGGTGGCTTCGCTACGGTAGCCAAAAAAGACGAGTTTCCTGGTATCCTTCCCGTGGAGGGCGAATCATTCCTTCATTTGGGGTACGCAAAATTCCCAAATGCAGTCATGGATCCGCCTAAATTTAGGCCCCCAGAAACGCAGGACTCTAGCTCCCTGACCTTTCTTCCCAACACATTTAAACTTGATACGAGCATAACAATTAAATGCGGGAAAACGTATGCCTTATCATTCAGCGCCCGAGGCAATCGCGTGAAAAGTGTTAAAATAAACGGGTATTTGCGCTTTGCTGGTGGTGGCACATATTCAACGACAGAAGTTGAAACAAAAAGGGGATCAGCGCAAGTGACCTCTGTCAAAGGCAGAGAGGCCGTAGACTTGAATTTGAATGATGTTATTTCCGTTACAGATCAGTGGAAAAAAATCACCACAAAATATGCTATTTACAGCGGTGGTATCCCCGAAATTTTGAAGGGTGCGGACCCTATTCGCGGGGGGCTCGTCATCACTGTCACATTGGAACCAGGCGTAGGCGACTTTTCCATGGATGACGTTCAAATCATCGAAAAGTAACCTCCAGAGAGCATTTTTCACACCGCACGGGACCGGGCTACACTCCAAGTTGCCTGATGTCGCCAGAAAGAGAAACACTAATGATTGCATCACTAAAACAAATACGTCTCCTCATTTTAGGATCGCTAACCCTCTGCGCAAGCACCATGCTCGCTGGAGTGAAAACGGACGACTTCGATCGAATTCAATTATTCACGCTCAAAAACAAAGCGGGCACCGAAATTAAAATCACCAATTACGGAGCGATCCTGACGTCCATTCGTGTGGCTGACCGAAACGGGAAATTTGCCGATGTCGCCTTGGGATATAATGGAGTCGAGGGCTACATCAATGCGGTTGACAAGCCCTACTTTGGCGCAATCGTTGGCCGCTATGGCAACCGGCTAGCGAAGGGAAGCTTCACCCTAGATGGTGAGACGTATTCGTTGGCCAAAAACAATGATCCTAACCATCTCCACGGCGGAGTCGTCGGTTTCGACAAGGTCGTCTGGGACGCGAAACCCATTGAGGGAAAAAACTTCTCTGGGCTGGAACTCAGCTATCTCGCCAAAGACCGCGAAGAAGGATACCCTGGAAACTTGGCTTGCAAGGTGACCTATAAACTCACCGATGACAATGAGATCGTCATGGAATACCACGCCACTACGGATAAGGCGACACCCGTGAACCTGACGAACCATACCTACTTCAACCTAGCCGGTGAGGGTAGCGGAACCATTCTCGACCATATCGTGCACCTCAACGCAGACCACTACACGCCTGTGGATCAGACCCTCATTCCCACTGGGGAGATCGCTCCCGTCAAAGAGACCCCGTTTGATTTCACCATCGAAAAATCGATCGGGAAGGACATCAACCAAGAAAATGAGCAACTCCAGTTTGGGCGCGGGTATGACCACAATTTCGTGCTCAATAAAAAAGGGCAGGCTAACAAAATGACGCTCGCCGCGACCGTTTATGAGCCGAAAAGCGGGCGATTCTTAGAAGTTTTAACAGAAGAACCGGGCGTTCAGTTTTACACCGGAAACTTCCTAGATGGCCGCCTCACCGGGAAGGCCGGAAAGCCCTATCTGAATCGCGGGGGATTCTGTCTGGAAACGCAACATTTCCCGGACAGCCCGAACCAACCCACCTTTCCCAGCACGATCTTGCGCCCCTCGGGGAACTACTCCACAAAAACCATTTTCCGTTTTTCTGTTAAACCCGAAAACGGACATTAGACAGAATCGAAGCGCAGTATAGAACGACTGCCCGATAGCGCATAGCGAAAGGGATAGGCTAGAATTGTAGCCCAGAGAGAGGCACCGCGCGACCCTCCGATCCGTTGGCACCGCCTGTGTGCTTTGGTGTGTTCCTTGGTTCCAATGGGAATGGGTGCGAGCAAGCAGGCCAGTCTCCACACGGCCGAGACGGCCATGCCCCCTTTTTTGCAGTTCAAAGTCTCATTTCAAAGAGACAATGGTATTATAGCAAAACCATCGCTCCGCGGCATCGCAATTGGAGCAACTTCGGGAGGTGGAATGGCCACTCTATTAGAAGTCGGGTGTGGGCCCAAATCAGGAGGAGATTGTCACGCAGATAGCGAAAATGCGTCACTCCGCCATCGCTGGCCGGCGGGTAGCTCACGGCGGCGGGGATATTGAGGCAAGGCAGACCAGCCCAAGTGAGCCGAACGGCAAGCACCGTATCAAAGTCAAATCTCCGTCCAGCTCGACCGCTGGCGAGGATTTGCAATGCTGGAGCGATGGGATAGAGGCGAAATCCAAAGAGAGAATCTTGAGCGCCACACCAGAGCGTTTCTACATGGGAGAAAAAGTTCCCGACCCGGCGACCTTTCACCCGCTCGGCGGGGGCGTCCGCCCCGAACTGCGGGACTCCGCACAAAAAGGCCTGTGGGTTTTTGGTAGAAACTTCGAAAAAGGGCCGAATCATCTCGGCGGGATGTTGACCATCAGCGTCCATCACAAGCGCGTGGGTGAAGCCCTCCTCATGAGCGAGACGGAGCGCGTGGAGGACAGCGGCCCCCTTGCCCGAGTTCTCATCTAGGCGGAGGACGCGCAATCCCTCCAAACCGAGAGACTCCGCCTCTAGGTCGCTACCATCCGTGCTGCCATCAATGACGACCCAAACGTCCCGCCAGATCGCGCAGGTCTGGCGCAGCGTTTCCGCGAGACGACGGCCGCTATTGTAGCTCGGCAGAAGGACGAGGTGTTTCACTTGGGTGGAGTCGCTCATCGGGTGAACCACAGGGCGAGAAAGAGGGAGATGGCAGAAAAGATTGTGCTAAGAACGATGGCGCCACTGGCGACCGACTCATCGCCTTCCATCTGGCGTGCCATCACAAAGGCGGCCGCCGCCGTCGGGGTGGCAGCAAAAACCAACGCGATCCGCATCGATACAGGATCCAGAACTAGGAAGCGGCCCAGCGCATAGACCAACACAGGAAGGACCGCAATTTTCAGGAGAACCGAGGCCGCCATAGGGGCGATATTTTTTCCGATCCGGATAAAGGCAATCGACCCTCCGATGCAGATCAACGACATGGGAACGGCCGCGCCACCAAGGCCCTCGAGCGAGTCATTAAGAGCACGAGGAAGGGTCAAATCCGCCGCATTAAAAGCTAACCCGGCCAGACAGGCGATGAGGAGGGGGTTCGTCAAAATCGAACGAAAACCGGGACGCAAGGACCGCCAACTCACATCGTGGCGGGAGGCTTGAAGGACAATGATGGCGAGAATATTGTAGATCGATATCAGGCAACCCATCACGAATGCCGCTGTGGCGTAATGCGCCTCGCCCCCCGGCGTTTCGCGGAAGGCGTAGGAGAGGACAGGGAGGCCGATGTAGGCCAGATTTCCACGAAAACCGGATTGCGACACCGTGCCATGGCAGGCTTTCGGAAGCTTGAGGGCGACCGAGGTCAACCACCCTCCGACCGCGATGAGGAAGGTGCCGCAAAGGAGCGCGCTCAATATGCCTGCTGTCTCAGGCCCGGAATCTCCGGAAATAGCCGCCGTACGAAAGAGCGAAGCCGGAAGAGCGATCCAGAAGATGAAGCCATTCAACTCCCCTAAAAATTCCGGCCCTAAAAAGCGAAATCTCGCGAGGAGAACCCCGAGCAGAACGAGAATCAAGATCGGGGCGATGATCTCAATTGTCTGCATGGGGTAGTGAATAAGTGCGGTGGAAGTGCAAGGCGCCCCGATATCCACGCTTTCGGCGGGCAGGTGTCAATCGCGTTTTAGCGTTTTAGCGGTTGCAGGCGACGGGTGGAATCGCTAAACGATTGAAACATGCTTCAAGATTACATGCCTGTACTGCTCCATATCATTGTCGGAGTGGGATTCGCCACGATGGCTCTCTTAGCGAACGTGCTTCTTGGCCGTACTGGCAAGCGGAATGCCGACAAGGACATGGTTTACGAGTGCGGTATGGTGCCCGAAACCGCCGGCCAACCGCGATTCAGTGTGAAATTTTACCTCGTAGCGATGCTCTTCATCCTATTCGATATCGAGGTTGTCTTCATGTATCCTTGGGCCATCGTTTTTTCGGATTTTGTGACCCAGTTCGGAACCACAATCCTTTGGAGCATGCTGAGCTTCGTGCTCATCCTTCTCTTCGGTTACGTTTACGCGATCAAAAAAGGCGCCCTCGACTGGTCTCGCTGATCCGTTGCCAACAGCTGGCGCTGCCAATAGCAGGCAATGGATTTTTTTGATAAGCAAGAACTGGCCCGCAAGCGCACGCGCTGGCTGGTGATTTACTTTTTTCTCGCAGTAGCAGGGATCATCCTCGCGCTGCATTCCGCCTTTTGCATGGCGCTGGGCCAGCGTTGGGACGACTGGCCCTTACTCGGCATCACGGCCGCTGGCGTGATCATCGCCGTTTTGATCGGGAGCGTGGTGAAAATCGCCGAGCTCTCCCAAGGGGGAAAAGTGGTCGCCAAAATGCTCGGCGGCACACTGGTCGAACCCGGATCTGCCGATAGCGAGGAAAGACGCTTGCTCAACGTCGTGGAAGAAATGGCGCTGGCCTCGGGCGTTCCCGTGCCAGAGGTCTATGTGCTGGAGGAAGACGCCATCAACGCCTTCGCGGCGGGCTTTGGGACCAGCGATGCGGTCGTCGGGGTCACTCGCGGATGCCTCCGCCAACTCTCACGCGACGAACTCCAAGGCGTGATCGGCCATGAGTTCAGCCACATCCTCAACGGCGACATGCGGCTCAATATCCGTCTCATGGGCCTCCTCAACGGGATTCTCTTTCTAGCTGTGATGGGCGGAATTTTATTTCGCATCGCAGCCTCCTCCCAGCCACGAAGCCGCTCGAGTGACAACAAGAACGGCGGCTCGATCACCGCAGCACTCTTTGTCGCCGGCATTGCGCTCTACATCGTGGGTTGGATCGGGGTATTTTTTGGCAAGCTCATCAAGGCGGCTGTGAGCCGTCAGCGCGAGTATCTCGCTGACGCCTCTGCGGTGCAGTTCACTCGCAATCCAGATGGACTCGCCGGCGCCCTCACGAAGATCGCCCAACTCACATCCAAACTAGAAAACCCGAAGGCCGAGGAGGCGAGTCATCTGTTTTTTGGAAACGGGCTCTCCGCGCCTTGGCTGAACCTCTTTGCCACGCACCCCCCGATCGCGGATCGCATCACCCAAATCGCCCCGCATTTTGAAGCCTCTCACACAGAGTCCACACCCCCGCCCCTTCCTGTGATCGAGCCGGGGGAACCTCACGTCGCGGCTGGTGTTTCGATGCTGGCGGGATTGCCGGACTTTTCCCGCACCGCCGCCCATGATGTGCATGGCGCCTGTGCGCTCGTCTATTCCCTCCTCGCCGACGACAAAAACGATTCCCTCGATTCCATGGAAGTCGATGACGCTATGCGTGGATCCATCCGCGAGGCTCTCGCCCGCCGCAGCGAACTCGGTTCCGCACAAAAATTCGCCTTAGTGGATTTAGCCATCTCCTCACTCCGCCGCCTCACGCCAGCCGACTACAGCACATTCCGCTCAAATGTAAAAAAACTCATCGAGGCCGACGGTCAGGTTCAGCTCTTTGAATACACGCTGCAAAAGATTCTTCTCCGTCATCTCGACACTGCCTTCTCGAAGCCGGCAACAGGCCGCGTCATCTACCGCAAGATCACACCGCTTCTTCCTGATGTTTGCCGGATTTTTTCTGCATTGGCGAATACCGATGAGACTGACGAAGCCGGATGGGATCAGGCCTTTCAAGCTGGAGTCGAAAAGTTAGGCGAGGCGGCCACCGCGTATCCGTTTGGGCGAGAGGAACAGGTCAACCTTAGCGAATTTGATGACTCCCTCAACCGCTTGGCTCAAGCCTCTCCAGCCATTAAGCGATCTCTCCTCCATGCCTGTGCCTCATTGGTTTTGCATGACGGCACCGTGAAAGACCTGCAATTCGAACTCCTTCGCGCCATCGCGGAAACCTTGGATTGCCCGATCCCTCCCTCCGTGCCCTGTCCATGACGCATTGGATCACGCGCCGTCTTCTGCACGATCTGGAGGCCGAAGGAACGACGGCCTGCCGCGTCGCTTTGGGCCGAGATTTTTGGATCGAGCGCTTCGGTGTGAGCGCCCTCATTTCCAGTCGTTCCGAGATCGGATCTCTCCCCGAAGACCTCCTCACCCAAGCTGAAAATGCGGGCTGGGTATTAAAGCGTATTTTCCTTCGCCGCTTGGTTCGCGAGCCCGGCCAACTGGATGTGCCGATCCAGATATTTGGCGATCCGCAGGCTTCCCCACGCGAAGTCGTGAGCGAAAGCGGGCTTCTTTATGAGATCGACTTTAGCGCGAGTTATTCCGTCGGGCTTTTCACCGACCAGCGCGCAAATCGAAAATTCGTGCGGCAGCGAAAACCGACGCGTCTCTTAAATACCTTTGCCTACACGTGTGCCTTTTCCGTCGCTGCAGGCCACGTCGGCGCGGAGACCGTGAGCGTAGACGTATCCAAATCCTCTCTTCAACGTGGTCGCCGTAACTTCGAATTGAACGGCATCGCGACAACCTCACATCGGTTCGTCCCCGAGGATGTGCCTGCCTACCTGCGCCGCCTAGCGAAGCGGGGGGAAAAATTTGACACGGTAATTCTCGATCCGCCCACATTCGGACGCGGAGAGTCGGGAAAAACCTTTCGGGTCGAGCGAGATTTTGGCGCTATCCTTTCTGCGACCAGCGACATTGTATCTTCAGGCGGGGCTATTTTGCTTTCTACCAACTTCTCGGGATGGACGACACGCCATCTCATCGCCGCAGCCAGCGGCATCCTCCCGCCGGATACCCGATTTCAAATTATCCCCCCTCCCCCTGATTTTTTTGGAGAGACTCCGTCCGCCACCGTATGGTCACTATTGCCTGCTTCTTGAATTCAGGCAGGAGGAAGTGATAGTATTCTCAAATGAACTCGGCTGGGGAATCGTCGGACATTGCAACGCGGGCGGAAATATTTCGCATCGCTCGATTGTGCGCGCCGTCCATGGATGCTCTTGGGCAGGTCACATTCACTGGCGACTCATCCATTGTGGACGACCTTCTGCAATGGCGTGATGCGATTCTCGTCCCCCATATTGCACCCGCCGCGCGATCCGCGTATGGCGCCGCCAAACGTGGATTCCGCGAGTTGACCATCGTCGATAAGAACCTAGACCTCGCCGGCCCGCTTGCAAAAAATAGCCGTGCCGCAGGTCGTCTGATTGCCAGATCGACCCGCGCCCCTGTCGGCGAGACGGCCCTAGAACGCTATCTGGCAGCCGTCGATCGGGAGGAATGCCCTGGCCACATGGCGGTCGTGTTTGCGGCGAGGGCGGCCGTTTTTCATTTGCCGAAACCCCTAGTTCTGGCGGCAATTGTTTTTGTTGAACTCCGCTCGAGTCCGATCGGCGACCTGTGGCCCTGCGTTGAAAAATGCATTCAAGCGATCCCCCCCTCCGAGCCCGGTCTCTGCGCTGCCTAGAATCGCTATGCCCTCGATCGCCACACCCGAGTTTAAAACCAAAGAAAAACACGACCTCGCTCCGGTGTGGAATGTCGTAGTTCACAACGACCCCGTGAATCTGATGAGCTACGTCTCGCTCGTATTCCGGCGGGTGCTGGGATTTTCCCGAACGCAGGCGGAGAAGCATATGATGGAAGTTCACAAAAGCGGCCGGTCTGTCGTCTGGACTGGCGAGCGAGAAAAAGCGGAACTCTACGTACAGCAACTGCACTCCCACTTGCTCCTAGCGACTTTAGAAAAAGCCCCCCAACCATAATGGTGAATGTGCGAATTTTAGACAACGGGACGTTGAGCTTCGAGGGCATCGAGCCTCCCCTCTTCGAAATCTTGCAGCAAATCACCAAGGCCGCGGAATCGTCCGATCCCGATGTGGAGGCCCGCTTTTATCCGATGCCCGCAGAGGAATCCGACGATGTGTGCCAAGACTGGAAAGCCTACATTCAGCCCGAACTTTATGCTGAATTTCAAGCCTCTCGGGAGGCGGTGGATGCCGATCTCCGGCGTGGCAAAAAAAAGGCCGACGGTTCATCGTCCTTTGTGATCCCCCCGCCACATATGGATCACTGGCTAAGCGCCCTGAATCAAGCCCGCCTGGCCCTCGCCGAGATCCACCACTTCACCGAGAAGGATATGAGTCGCGCCCCGAAAGATCCTGATGACCCCCGCGAATTCGCCCTCATCCAAATCAACATCTACGCAACCATGCAGGAATGGTTGATTAGTACGCTCGATTGATCCAAGGATTTCGAACAGAGCATTTGCAAAAAACGCCGAGCGATTTACCCTGCGTGCAATGAAATACGCATTTATCGGCGCTGGTAAAATGGCATCCGCCATCATTCAAGGTATGTTGCGCGGCAAGGTCTGCGATGCCTCCGATATTTTTGTATCCTGTCCAGAACCCGATCTCCTGAAGAGTTTGAGTGATGCGACAGCCGTCCAAATCCTCACATCCAATGCCAATGCCGTCGCCGCCGCACCGGTTGTGATCCTGTGCGTGAAGCCACAAGATGCCGCCAAGGCTCTCGCACAAACCGAGGGCCATCTTTCCGGAAAACTTCTGATCTCCATCGCTGCCGGCCTGAGCATCGACACCCTGCGCGAGATGGCTCCCGGTAGCCGCGTGATCCGCGCCATGCCCAACACCGCGGCCATGGTCGGACGATCCGCTACGGCGTTCGCCTGTGATTCCGATGTGACGACTCAGGATCAGGATAACGCCACAGCGATTTTTTCGAGTATCGGCGAGGTTTATCCTGTGGCTGAAAAAAATCTGGATGCCGTCACCGGACTCAGTGGCAGCGGACCTGCGTATATTTTTCTCGTCATGGAGGCCCTCGCGGACGGTGGCGTCGCCTGCGGACTCCCCCGCAAACTCGCTCAGGCCCTCGCTGTCCAAACCATTCTCGGCGCGGCCGAACTCGCAAAAGAAACCGCCGAGCATCCCTCGATTCTGCGTGAGATGGTGACGAGCCCTGGCGGGACAACGGCTGCCGCACTCCTTGAGCTGGAGAACCGGGGTGTCCGCGCCGCATTCATTGAAGCCGTGATGGCTGCCGACCGCCGTTCTAAAGAATTATCTGAGCAATGATCTTGGGTTGCTTCCGACGTGTGCTCGGGCTTTCCTTGCTCGTGATTTGCGTAAAGAGCGCGCCCCTTCACGCTGCTCCGCCGCCCAAGGATTTTGTTCCGCAAGCCCTTTCTGATGCCGTTGAGGAAGGTAACGCCGCCTACGCAAGAAAAGACTACGCCGTCGCGCGCAAAGCCTATGAACGCGTTTTGAAGCTGGATGCCGCAAATCTCATGGGCCTAGTCAATCTGGGCATGGTGGAATCCGCTCTTG
>Ga0209597_1001545_pt1 | contig 14951 bp, 12 predicted proteins | sample M_140625_MF_Meta_FD_187316 | JGI IMG/M metagenome (GOLD analysis project Ga0209597, IMG submission 187316) | Freshwater microbial communities from Lake Montjoie, Canada to study carbon cycling - M_140625_MF_MetaG (SPAdes) (version 2) | ecosystem: Environmental > Aquatic > Freshwater > Lake...
ATTGTATTGGGTACTTCTGGAAGTTCAATTAACAACGACTCAATTTCTTTCTCATTTGGATATAGATATGAACTTAATTCATTCTCTTTAAGATTGTTTAATACATCTTGGTATATTTTAATATTCATTTTTATAAGCTATTGGTAACAGAAATTTTCTTTTCAATGAGTTCTTGACCTGAAGCGGATGTTGCCTCATCTTTAGAAATCCCAATTGCAGTTAATAGTTCATGAGCATCATATGATTCGAAATCACTTCCGAAATTCATTAAGGCATTTGCAGCTTTTGCCTGGGCTTCTTCCGCTTTAATCATATTCTGTTTATTTTCATTATTATCACCACCTTTTCCGAAACTCTTGAAGAAACTCAACATTTTATCTTTTATTGAAGGTCCTTTTTGCGATGCAATATGTAATTTTCGCATCTCATCAAGTTTATCGGCAGACGATTTTTTAACAGCTTCAATCATTTCAAAAGCAATTGATCCTGTTTTTGTTGTCTTGCGCAATTCATTTGCCTTTGTAATATTATCTTTAGAAATGGTTTTATCGAATTTTTTATCTGGATCTGCTTTTTTTGCTTTGGCTTCTTCATCTTTTCTGGTAGCTTTCATTTTTCCTCTTTGAAGCATACCCTTACCCATTTTTGTAAGCGCCATTCCAATACCAATTCCTGCAGAAGCAGCAGCCAAACCGAGAGCCAAGGCACCACCTGACAATACACTTCCAGCAACTCCTAACGCCCCGCCAATTACTTTAAGTACGTTAACACCAACTCTCATTGACTTTTTCTTAACAATATGACTACGCCAATCTATACCTTTGGAAGATAATGGCTTAAAAGTCCTGGTCTTATGTAAATGCATCGCATCTACACCCCCTTTAAACAATCCTTCTGCAATGGTTAAAGCACCCGTTGCTGCACCTAAGCCCGAGGCAACCCCTTTTGCAACTCCAACACCTATATTTCCGGCCGCTCCAGCAAATTGAACGCCTGCTGAGGCAGTTGAAATTGCCCCCTTTGTTAACCCAACAGAATTACTTGCAATATCTTCTTTTGCAATGGCTTGCCCCGCATGATCACCATGTTTTCGAGCTAAATCTAAACGATTGCTTCCGCTTATAATTCCTTTTATTCCAACTCCAATTCCCAAAGCACCACCAACAACACCCCCGGCTCCGCCAAGATTTAATTTAGTAGAATCACTTAAATTATTTAATTCTCCAGCTGCTTTGAATCCAATGCCTGTACCTAATGTTGCAGCACCTAAAACACTCGCTGTACCCATGATGCCTTTTTTCAATCCAGTTTTGGTTCCAAATCGTTGCTCATATTCAGGATTTAAACCCTGTAATTCTTTTTGATCTATTTCTTCTTTAGATAAACCAATTCCCATTTTTTTCTTGATTGATATAACTCCCTCGCCGAAATGCTTTATTCCCCTGTCAATGCTAAGGCCCATTGCCCTTTTTCCCCTCACATAGCCCCTTTTTATTGATGCTTTTTTACTGACATAGCCCCTTTTTATTCCATCTTTTTTCCTAACAATTGCACCACCCATTCGGTTCAAACCAGTCATAATGCCGCTACCTAATGCAGAGACGCCACGGCCTATTGCACTATTTTTAATTTTACCCCCTAGCCATCTAATAGCGTTGTTCCTAGCACCTTGTTTTTTATTACCAACATTGCCGCCAGAATTTGCCGATTCATTTGAACTTATATCTTCTTCGCTTCCTTTCGCTGCATCATCATGTGTAGTTGGTGCAGTCTCAGCAAGTGGAGCAGCTGAAATTGCATCATTTGCTAAATCACTATCGGGCAAATGAGGATGTTCTGCAGCAGGAGATGATGCAACAGATGTCTCTCGCGCACTTTGGTCAAAAGCAGTAGCATTTGCTTTATCGGCACCCTGAGAACTCTGAGAATTGGCACCTGCGTTTTGACTTTCTAATGTTTCTTCATCCATAATAATGAAATTATCGAAAAACGAATTTAAACCAATTAATTAAGAAAAACCAATTAATTTTTCTTTAATTCCTGTTTGATACTATCAATTAATATTCTTTCAGTTATAATAGTACTGTTATTCCCTAATTCCTTCAAAATTGATGTTTTTACAATGTTGATAATTTGTCCGCCAACCAGCTTGTATTCCTTTGCTATGTATTTTAAATCAATTGATTCTTCAAGAACAAATTTATCTCCAAACGCATTTTTCCATAATAAATATCTTTGTTCCTGTTCCGGAATTTCAAAATAAATCATACTTTGAAACCTCCTCATAAAGGCATCGTCAATATTCCCTTTTAAATTGGTAGCAAGAATGATTACACCCGGATAATCTTCAATTTTCTGCAATAAATATCCTACTTGCTGATTTGCAAATTTGTCGTTCGATGAATTATTACTGGTTCTCTTTGAAAACAAACTTTCTGCCTCATCAAAAAACAAAATCCAGTTCTTATTTGCTGCTTGGCTAAATAAACTCCCTAAGTTTTTTTCTGTCTCTCCAATATATTTTGAGACCAACTGAGAAGAGTCAACCCGATATACATCTAAATTATATTTTTTTCCCAATAAAGAAGCAGCTAAAGTTTTACCTGTTCCAGATGGGCCATAAAAAACTGACTTATACCCTCTTTTGATTTTCTTGCCTAAATCATAATCCTCCAAAATGACTTTTTCAAATTTTATCCAAAGTTCTATTTCATTTAATCCTTCTTTCACATTCTCAGTCAAAACAATGTCCTCCCAATCTAAATTAGTTGACATTAATGTTGCAGGGAAAGTAAGAGAATAATTGGGTTTATTGGAAACGCCAGTTGTGAGTTTGTTTACAAATTCTTTGGATATATGAATTGAAAAACTACTCATTGGTCTATTCGGAATGATATTATCAAATAACAAAGCATTTTGCTCAAAAAACCAATGATTATTTTCAAGAATATTCAAGATTAATAATCTTTCAGAGAGTGAATTGTTTGTTAAAATAAAAATGATGGTTTCTCCAGTTGGAATAAATGAATTCTGATTATTTGAAACAATTCCTCCTAGCCGAGTATCAAAATGTTTATCATTTAAAGATTGTTCGAGCAATGGATCAAAAACGCCAGGTTTTATATAAGCGGCAAGCGCAACCAAAAGAATACCTCTTTCAATTCCATTTAACGCATTATCAATAATAAAATCACTGTAATAGGTTCCTTTTTCCAAAGTTGGAGGTTGAATCTCACCCTGCTTTTCAATTCTTTCAATTAAAGCATCATCGGCTTTCCCAAGCTGATAAAGAATTAAATTCTTCAGCCAATTGAAATCACTTTCAATAATATTGGCATTGGCTTTTATTAAATCTTGGTTTGAATTCATTTTATAATATCAGAAATGACTTTAGATTTGTTAGACATCGATTTCGTTTACCTTGGCATTTTTTAATTGATCTTCCAATGAATTTAATTTTTGAGAATATTGGCGGATATAATCAGTCTGATTGGATTTATCTGTTATTGTCATGGCATTTTTAATTGCAACACCCATATTATCAGTATCAGATTTAATATCTGATATTGTAGTTCTTATTCGATTATAATCATCCAATCTTTTTTGCCTATTCACTTCTCTAACGAACCACTGATCTTTTTTTCTTGCCTCCAGTTTATCTATTTTTATAGATAAATCATCAAACATGGCTTTTGATTCTTCAGGGATTTTATCCATAACATCTTGCGCCAAAGAATACTTTTCTTCCAAATCCGATTGCTCAACAATTGTTTTGCTATTTAAATAATTATCTATTTTATTAATTTGTGAAGCAACACTTGGTTTTTTAGGAATTGAATCTGATAGCGCTTCCAACTTTGATAATGAATCACTTTCTTTATCCTTAAATGGGTTTGGTAAGTTTTCTTTACCTGCAAAAAAACCAGTGGATGCTCCATCTTGTCTTGTAATTGTATTTTCATTTCCAACTCCAATTATACCCGTTTTGGTTCCCTTTCCAATATCCCATTCCGCAATTTCAATTTCGTATAGTTTCCGTTGAAAAATCATCAATGCGGAGGCTTTAATACCTGCTTTTACTTGTGCTTTGGCTGCAGCTTCTAAATTATATTTACCTGTAACTTTTGAAAAATCAAATCCTTTTCCTTCTGAAGTTTTCTTAGCTGTCGAATTCAACTCCACTGTTGCCGTTGCAGATACATCAGCTCCGGCAGACACATATGCATCTATTTGTGCAATATTAGGAATACCAGCGCCTACAAGAGCTGAAATTGCAAAACCTAAATTCCCCTTTACACTTGAAGTACCAGTAAGGTCAAATCCGGTGGATGGATTATAAACCATATTGCCACCGACAGATACCTCTATTCCACCTTTAAATTCAAGTCCAAATCCGGCGTGTGCACCTGGTCCAATAGGGAATGAAAAATCAATTTGATATGGCCAAATACCACCAGGCAAAAAATCGGCAGGCATATTTTGAGGTGTTTTCGCACTAATCGCCAATGTTGCTTTCGTAAATTCTAAAGGTTTACGTTCAACATAATTTAAAAGTATTGAGGCATTTCCTTCAGCTTTTAAATTGCCATTAAAAGTATTGGCTTTAATTGCACCATCATTGAAAAATAGTTGATAATTGTCTTTTTTTCCTTTCCAAACTACAGAAGGTGCTGTAACGTCAAAAATTTCAAAGGCAGAAAAATCCCCCAAACTACCCAACGATAACTCTTCCCAATCAAATCCATTGTCTTTTGAATAGGTAATTTCCTTACCTTCAATTTCAATATTCAAATTTGGCAAAGGATTAAATTCCGGTTTTAAATTTAATTTTGCAGCATGAATCAATAATTTACCCTTGGAATATTCAATTCCGGATGAGTCTAAATGAATCATTCCGTTGATGATGTCAACATTCAAACTCCCATTTGTAATCTCAGTATTCCATTCATTATCTTTTTGAGTGACGGTAACATCACCGGAAGCTTTTACTTCTCCAATAGCTTTATCTCCAAAGTCAAATTTCAATCCACCTTTAAAAGATTTTTCGTAATTATCCTTTTTACCTTTAATGGTAGCTCCAGGATTTTCAACTACGACTGCATCATTTCCAATAGAAATATTTCCGGTGTAATTTAACGCAGCAGTACCCCAATCCACACCATCTTTTGACATAACAACATCAGTTATATTGCCTGTTATCAATTTGCCTTCGTAAGCTAAAGAAGCAGCAGCAGATGCGGCGGTTAAAACACCATCTTTATAATTTGCTCCGTTTATTTCAAACGTAACAACTTTATCAATATCTCCTGAAATTTTACAATCAGATATCTCTATCCCCCATTGCTGAGTAGCCGTACTGTATTTGCCTTTTACACTGCCAGAAGATTCAATTTTTACTTTTTCTCCAACTGAAACATCCAAAATACCACTTGCCGAAATTTCATATCCACCATCAGCTTTTAATACCTCTAATTTTGGTTCTTTTACACCTATTCCCTCATGGATTTGAATGGCGTCATTATAAGTAATTGAAGCAGATTCAAAAGAAACTTCAGTAAGTGAAATTAGTAAATTTTTTACATCGCCTTTCACTTCTTTATCACCACCAAAAGTGACAATAATTTCTGCTTTTTCAATTTGAAATTGGTTTGCTAAGGCTGATGAAATATCAATATTTTGGGCTTCTACACGGATATTTTTATTTAAATTATATGCAAAGCTCACAGAACCCATGTTAGCCTTGATTTTATCTAAAACTTGGATCTTCTTTTTGTCCTTTTCGTTTGTGCTATTTGCGATTTTTGCCTTAAACTCATCTACCTTGGTATTTAATTCTGTTGTTGATTTCACAATATTAAACAATGCTCCCAAATTGGTAACCTGACCAGAAGATATAGCCAAATGATATTCGAATTTCTTTTCAATTTCCTCAAATTCAGTATCATTAAATGAAAATGCTGACTTCATTTTTTCGGCAAAAGTCAGTTTGTTTTTCATTGAAACAATTTCAAACTCTTTTGGTGAGGCAATTTCCCCATCTTTTTTATCGGTGGTTTTGCTATCTCCTGCTACTGATTTTGCAGAAGCTTCGCGATTTAATCCTTCAACAATTTTTTGAATTGAGTCATGTTTTTTCTTATCATTTTCGTTAGAAGGATCTTTATGTTTAGCAAGCCATTCATTACCCAATCTTAAAACATCCGATTTGATTTTATCTTTTTCAGATTTTTCTATGTTAGGTAAGGTCAATTCATCAATTTTCTTCTCTAATTGTATAAAAGTTGAATGGCTTCCAAAAAACGATTTCACATTAGAAAAAAATGAACTTTTACCCTCTAAAGCAACAATGTTTTGTGTTACTTTAACTCCACCCTTATCTCCTGATATATCCTTTTCTAGGGTTCCCGAAATATCTAATTCCTTGTTACCGGTTTTGCTATTTCCAACTTGAACTTTACCTAAATTAAATTTTATTGTATTTAAAACAGATGCTTTATGAATATCGTTTTCATCCTTGCTTTTTGTTAGATTGAATAATAACTTATCAATGTCTGAATGCAAATTCAAAGCTTCTGTTTGGATTTTCAACAAAATATCGGGGGACTCAATTTTTTCAGCAGATAATTGTAAATATTTTTTGTATTGAATTTGGATTTTAGAAAACTCACTTTCATTGCCAGAAATTGCCGATTTGATTTTTTCACCAACAGTAATTTTGTCAGACATTGAAATAATTTCGAGGGACTTAGCGCTATCTTTAGAACTTAACCCTTTTACAATTTCTTCAATTGACTTTCTTTTTTTTTCTTCATCTACTGATTTTGGTGCTGGATGTTTTTCTAACCAGGCATTTCCCAATTCTAAAACTGTCTTTTTAATTGACGCTTTTTCATCCGGTGTTTTGGCGAGGTTTAATTCGTCAATTTTCTTTTGTAACTGTGTAAATGTAGAATCCTTACCGAATAATGAAAAAACCTTTGACCCAAAACTGCGCTCACCTTCTAAAACAGATACATTTTGTTTGACGTCGATTAATGGTTCTTCACCTATAACAGATTTAATAGCACTCTGGCCTTTTTCCTTAATTGCACTCCCAATTGAAGATTGCTCTTTCACTTTAGCCGGAGCAGGTCCATCAAGCATAGAATCGTCATGTCGACTTTGATTGTCAACTTGCCTATCTTCACTATGATGCTGAAAGTCTTCCGGTTCCATTACAATTATCTATTTGAATAAAATTGGCCCATTTTGGACAATTCCTTTTTTACAGCAGATTCAACATCATCGGTAGTGATTTTGTCGGCATTATTCATAACTACTTGAATCAAGCATGTTCTTATAACATTACAAATTACTCCACCCGTCAATTCAAATTGGCTTGCTAGTTTCTTGTAATCAATATCCAATTGAATTCCTTCATGACCATTATTAAAAGAATTCCTCCACAATTTTTCTCTTAAATCTTGCTCCGGTTGAGGGAAATGGATATAATTTTGGAATCGTCTTAAAAATGCATCATCCATTTGAGACTTCAAATTTGTTGCTATAATTACGATACCAGGGTAATCTTCAATTCTTTGCAAAAGATATCCAACCTCTTGATTGGCATATTTATCATTAACTGAACCACCCGTGGTTCGTTTGCCAAATAAAGATTCCGCCTCATCAAAAAACAGTATCCAATTTTTATTTTCAGCCTGTTTAAATAAATTCTCCAAGTTTTTCGCTGTTTCACCAATATATTTTGAAACAATTTTTGTGATGTCTATGCGATAAACATCGATTCCCAATTGTTGACCTAATAAAGCTGCGGTTAGACTTTTCCCTGTTCCTGAAGGTCCAAAAAAGACTGTTCTAAAACCTGGTTTCACTACTTTATCATAACCCCAATCGATTCTTATCTTTTCTTCATTGTGATACCATGCAATGATTTCATTTAAATCATTTAATGTATTTTCAGTGAGCACCAAATCTTTCCACTTTGAATTTGTTGTTAATAATTTGGCTGGGAAATCTAATGAGAAATCAGGTTTGCTTATTTCTCCAGTTAGAATAAGTTGAATATAATCTTGGCTTAAAGTAAAAGTTTTATTCCAGATATTTTTTTGTTCAATTGTATCATTTAATTGAACAACAAAAAAACGGAATAGACTGGAATTGCTGCTAAATAAATTGTAGCATGTAAGTCGTTCCTCAATTGAATGATCTGTAAACAAAAAACAAATCAATTCTAAGTTGGGAGAAAATTCTGTTTGATTTGATAAAATACCGCCAATTTGGGTTCTATTTGGATATTTCACTTTCAAATCAACTATTGAATCAAAAATCTGATTATAAAAAAAGTGAGCGAAAGCAACTGTAAAAATCCCTCTTTCGATATAATCAAACTCATAATGATTGATAATTTTGGAGTATAAATCATCCCTTTGTGATAAATCATCAAATGGAATTACTTCAAATTGATCGGAATTGTCGTGAAATAATTGTACTCTTTGCGCAATTATTTTCTCTAACCATTTCAATTCTAAAGTAATCGTATTTATTGTATCTCCATTTAACATGAACCTCAAAAATATACAAATAAATCAAGTAAATAAAACTTCAAAACAAAAATCTAGGTATTTTCAAATCTTGCTAAAGCCAAAATATTAGATATTCTTCATTTTTTTTATTAGGTTTGTGAACATGAATCCAGATATTTTATTCAGAAGATTGGAGCAAAGAACAGAAAGAGAGCTCTACCGAAAGAGTTTTAAGGCTGCTTCCGAAAGTCAGGATTCATTATTTAAAAAATTCGAAAATAAGAAAAAAGAACAATTCAAAGCTGGTTTTGCGCGTGAAGTAAAATGGTTTTTCGCTTCTTTACTTTTGGCGCCGTTAATGGGATTTGTTTTTTATTACCTATTTGCGAACATCATTAAAGACTCGATGATTGATTTGGCTAAATATTTTGGCGGAGTTGAAACCTTATACTTTATCATTGTATTCATTTCTTTAATTGGAATTTACATTTCTCGCCTAATTGTTTGGGCTTTAAAAAGGTAAATCATGATTTTCCAAATACTAAACGCTGTTGAAAAGGAACTTAATTCCCAAGTTAAATATGCATTTGGTATTTCTGAAGATGTAATCATATTTTCTAATATTGTAGATCAAAGCGGAAATAAAGCTTTACAACAAGATAATATTGTACACTTTACACTTTTAAGAATTGAAGAAGATAAAACGCTTAATAAAGTGGGTGGGTGGCCGGGTAATTTTGGAAGAAACACCCCTACCCTAATTAATTTGTTTGTTGTTTTTGCAGCTTCTCACTCCGGAAAACAATATCCAGATGGCGTGAATTTGATTTCATGGATATTACAATATTTAATATCCAACAACAAATTTACACATACCGAACTCCCCAATTTACCCAGTGATGTAGACTCTATTACTTTCGAATTACAAAATTTAGACATCAGAGATGTAAGTAACTTGTGGGGAAGTGTAGGTTCAAAGATGTTGCCTCATATTTGCTATAAAATTGGTTTGATTCCGTTTTATAAAGATGGAAATTTTAATGTTGGCGGAGATTTAATCAAAGGGATAGGTAAAAACTTAGACAATATATGAGGTTCTGTGATTGGTTAACTATTGATAGTCTCCATCCCTATTTCAAATCTCAAAAAATGGATTGTCTGGGAATTTTCCCCAGTGAAAAAACACAATTGTGGTTAAAAAACCACAGGCATAATTGGAAATTCACTGAAAATTCGCTGAAACTATCATTTTCAATATCCCCCATAAATGAAAACACTCCTGAAATTGAACCATTAAATGGACCTTGTGAGTTGGAGTTTTATTTGGGAATTAATGATTTAAATTTCCAACAATACACGGAGATTAGCGAATTGCCAATTTTTTACCATCAGAATCACTTTAATATATCGATTGATCAAGATACTAAATTTCCCAAAACGATTCAATTAATTGAAGGCCGGGTTGAAAAAACGGATAAGTTAATCTCAATGCCTACCGGATTTCATAAATTTGGAAATTTAAAAATCAGCTTCAGTAATATAAAGGATTTTTTGGAGAATTGCATCAACGGAAATTCGCCTAAATTGCTTATTCAGGCTGAGGATAAAGCCTATTTGTTGTTTTATGCAATCAAAAACAATATCAAAAACAAAAAAGCTCCGAATTTAATTGAGGAAGAAAACAAAAAAGCGACCTTTTCCATAGAAAATGTGGATAACTCTAAATTTATTTTTTTCAAATCAGATGAAGCTATCAAGCTGAGTGCACTAAATAGCTTAGAGTCTTATTGCTATTGGGTTTCAGCTGATGAAAATAAAACAAGATTAAAGGTAAAAACACCCAATTTTTCAATCAGAGATTTGGGAAAATCCCCAAGTTATCCACAATTACCTGCGCTAGTAAAAGAAATCAAAATTTAATTCAATAGTTTTGCCAATACTCGTTTAAAAAATTAATTTATGGCAAATTACAAAACACCGGGGGTTTATGTAGAAGAGATTTCGACATTACCACCATCCGTAGGGCAGGTACCAACTGCTGTTCCAGCGTTCGTTGGATACACGGCTAAGGCAATCAAAGGCGGTGCAAGCATTAAAAACAATGCAGTACACGTTTCATCTATGCTAGATTACATCGATCATTTTGGTGGCGGTTACGTTCCAAAAGAAATCAATGTAGAACTAGATTCTTCACTTCAAGTTACTGGAGTTAATGCAGACAAGAACTATTACTTGTATGATTCTGTTCGTTTGTTCTTCGCTAATGGCGGAGGCGAATGCTACATTATTTCTGTAGGTTCTTACAATGATGACATTGAATTTGAAGCTCTAGAAACTGGCTTAAACGCATGCAGAAGAGAAAACCAACCAACTATTTTGGTTTGTCCTGATGCAGTATTATTACCTAAATCTGATCAGTGCTACAGTCTTCAACAAGCTATGTTGATGCAATGTGCTGAAATGCAAGATAGGGTTGCTATTTTAGATGTTTATGAAGGTTATATTCACAGATCTGATAAAGATGTTGTGTTAAACTTCAGAAACGGTGTTGGTGTAAACAACCTTAAATATGGTGGTGCTTACTACCCTTGGATATTCAATTCTTTGCCTCACAAATATGAGCATGAGAGTTTGAAAATCAAAGTTGGTGAAGATGACAAAACTTTAGAAGAAATCTGTTCTCACCCATTGTCATTGAAAAACTTGAACATGTCTGTTAAAGATTTAGCAAACATCAAAGATTTTTCTCGTAAAGATTACAAAACAAGTTTAACTAATTTGTTAGACAATATTAGCGGCGATGCTGCTGATATCAATGGAGGTGCAGGTTTCATCGCATCTTCAATGAAAGAAATTTATGATTTTGCAAGTGGAAACTTCAATTCTGCTCCTATTGCAAATGAAATGAGTGTTAAAGTAAACGCAAGCTCTAAATTCTCTGCATTGTTGAAAAACTTTGCAGCTGCAGATGCAGCTATGGGTTCAGGTGCATATACTGCAGGTAATTTCCCAACATTAGATTTAGGTGATCCTATTGCCAATGCTGCAATTGCTAACCAAGAAAATGCGGATACCAAAACAAAAATGAGCAAAGATGCTATTTACAAATTCGGTGTAGATCTTAGCAATATTGTTTCTAGTATTGTAGAAGACGCTGAGTCAATTAAAGACAACTTGGCTAAAATCGCTTTTGACAATAACCCATTATTACAAAACATTGTAAACGAAACTTTGAAAGAACTTGCAAAAGTTCCTGCTTCAGGTGCAATTTCTGGTGTATTTGCAATGGTTGACAATCAAAGAGGTGTATGGAAAGCTCCTGCTAACGTTAGTTTGTCATCTGTTTCTCGTCCAGTAATCAAAATTGACGATGCTCAACAAGAAGATCTTAACGTTGATGTAATTAGCGGAAAAAGTGTAAATGCTATCAGAAGCTTTACAGGTAAAGGTACTTTGGTATGGGGTGCTCGCACACTTGCTGGTAATGATAATGAGTGGCGCTACATTTCTGTACGTCGTTTCTTTAACATGGTTGAAGAAAGTGTACGTAACGCAACTGGATGGGCTGTATTTGAACCAAATGATGCTTCAACTTGGATTCGCGTAAAAGCTATGATCGAAAATTATTTAAATAATTTATGGAAAGCTGGCGCTATGGCCGGTGCTTCATCTGATCAAGCTTACTTTGTGAATGTTGGATTAGGCACTACAATGTCTGCAGTTGACATTCTTGAAGGTAGAATGAACATCGAAATCGGAATGGCAGTAGTAAGACCAGCTGAGTTTATTGTATTGAAATTCTCTCACAAATTACAAGAATCATAAGTTTAATTAATTGTTTAACTAATTTTTAAAAAAAAACATAAAATCATATGGCGAATCCAGATTATCCACTACCAAGGTTCCACTTTAGAGTGACTTTCGATAGTACTGTTATCAATTGTAATGAAGTAACAGGATTAAACACCACCCTTGATGTAATTGAATACAGAGATGGTGCAAGTGTTGAATTTAGCACAACAAAAATGTCAGGCTTACGTAAATTCGGTGATATTGTAGTTAAAAAAGGTGTTTTCCAAGACCATACTGAATATTGGGATTGGTATAATGCTGTTCAAATGAATGATCCAGTTCGTAAAACAATTACGATTGAACTTTTAGATGAGCAACATGCTGCAATTATGACATGGGTATTGAAAAATGCTTGGCCTTCTAAAGTTGAAAACCCAGATTTGAAATCTGACGCAAGTGAAGTAGCTGTAGAAACAATTACTATTGTTCACGAAGGCTTATCATTAGCTTAATTAAATTGAATATGTCTAATTTTAATTGATCGGATGTTATTTTCTAGCGACGACCAACCATCATTAGGCTACCATTTTAGAGTGGACTTTATTTTCCCCTTACCTAACCGGACCATTGAAACCAAATTCAGAGAGGTTTCAGGGATGGATAGGACTATCGTTATGGAAACGGATAGTATAGGAGAAAATAAAGTCCCTTTTTTTGCTCCAGTATCTGTTAAATATGGTACTCTTAGCCTAAAAAGAGGAATGCTTCCAGGTTCATATTTAATTGATTGGGTGAACCTAAGTATCATTACGCAACGAAGAATCCCAATCCCTGTTGTGGTTAGTACGTTAGATCATAATCACATGCCATTATACTGTTGGGTGTTTTTCAATGTGTATCCAACAAAATTCTCAACAAGTGGATTACATGCGCAAGAAGCTGGTATTTTAGTTGAAGAAATTGAATTACAATATTCATCGTTTATGCCAATTAGAGTTCAAGGTGGTTTACTTGAAGCCGCCGTTAGTCAATTTTTGTAACTTTGTTTTCATGGCAGAAATAAAAAAACTCACAATTCGAGGTTCTGTGGACCAAAAAAATGCTGAAAAAAATGCAGATTCTAGCGATTCCTTAAATCAAGAATCCATTGAATTAATTTTAGAAGAATATAAACAATCGCTAATGGATGAAGTTGATAAGAAAATCCAACAAGCTTTTAAAAAAATCAATAAACGTTAATTATGCCTGATTTACTGACTACGTTCAATAAATTCCAAATTAAAGCTTATAAAGATGTAAGTTGTACACAATCTGTTTTTCCTAAAATTAAACCAATGTTGGCGTTTGATTTTAGCAATTTGATGTATAAATTTCCATTTAACCCAAGTACACTTAAAATCAAAACAACGCATAATTTTAACTTAACTCAACCAACAGGATTTACAGGTATTAATCCAAAATTCATCAGCATAAAACCAAAATTGCTTTATGTTGAATTGGTAATTGATCCTGCTGCTGAGCCAGTTTTTATGTTTTCATTATCTGCTGGTTTGCCGTCGGCTGAAACTTTATTAAGTTTAAGTGAACGAATCGAGATTTTTGAAGATATTGTAGGTTATGAATCTTCAACACATAGGCCACATTACTTACAATTAGAATGGGGCGATAGCCTAAGCATGAAGGCCACTGTTAAAGAATACCAAATTATTTACGGAAGATTCAATGACAAAGGTGAGCCAACAAGAGCAACAATTCAAACTCAATTTTTAGAAGTTATTTCAGCAACTGCCATGTTGGCTGAGCAAAGCAGACAATCTCCTGATGTTTCTCACCAAATTGAAATAAAAGAAGGTGATACCATTATGAGTCTTTGTCAAGACATCTACGGCGATTCCAAATATTATATCGAAGTCGCTAGAATTAACGGACTAAAATCAATAAGAAATCTAAAACTAGGTTCTCTTTTATATTTTCCACCTTTAAAATAATTTATTATGGCTTTATTAATGTATGACAATGAAACTGTAACAATTGAATTTACAGTAAACGGAGCTGTATCCAAATTATCACCTCATGTTTTTGAAATTAATGTGGAGAAATCCATTAATAAAATATGTCGTGCAACAATAAAAATCCTTGATGGTGATGTTGCCCTTCAAAAATTTGATCTTTTAGAAGCAAATGCAGTTAATATTGGAGACCCAATTGTAATAAAAATCGGGGGTACACCAACTAGCGTTGCCGCAGTTTTTACTGGAATTATAACCGGTATTGCCACTGAAATTAGTTTAAACAGCAGTTTTATTATTATCCACTGTGCCGACAAAGCGGTGGGCATGACAAAAGGTAGAAACACCCAAATCTTCTTGAAGAAAAAAGATGATGCTATTCTGAAAGCGCTTATTGGCAATTATACTGGAGTAACGGCAACTACCGATACTTGTACAATTGAACATGAAAAACTCATTCAATATGGTGTGAGTGATTGGGATTTTTTATTAATGCGAGCTCAGGCAAATGGATTTTTAGTAGCAAATTTCGACAATAAAGTCATTGTCAAAAAACCAGTTTTAACCACTGCTGCTGCTTTCACATATTCTTACGGAACAGATATTCTTGCCTTTGAAAGTTTAGCCA
>Ga0209597_1001547_pt1 | contig 14942 bp, 15 predicted proteins | sample M_140625_MF_Meta_FD_187316 | JGI IMG/M metagenome (GOLD analysis project Ga0209597, IMG submission 187316) | Freshwater microbial communities from Lake Montjoie, Canada to study carbon cycling - M_140625_MF_MetaG (SPAdes) (version 2) | ecosystem: Environmental > Aquatic > Freshwater > Lake...
TGGTAAAACAGAAATAAAAATTGAGAATATAAAAACTAAACATAACATCGACTAAGCAAAAGCAGCAAGTACATATTCCAGAGAGCTGCCTTCGCTTAGTCGAGTACCGTTATGCGGAATTTTAAAACGACAACATTATAGCGAGATACTTTCAAAAAATGAAGACATCAAAGAGTTTATATTATTGGTTTGCCTTATTTGCACTTTGCTTTATTGCATATCAACAAGTGCAAGACAACATTCGACCAGCATACACAGGTGGAAACTTGACAGTAAAATATTTATTAGGAATTGCACCTAATTTTTTTCCAGCAATTGGTATACCTGCATTGTTCATTGTAATAATTCCGCAAATGAAATGGACGAATAAATGGTTAAACGAAAAGAAACACATTACGGCAAACCTAATTTCACTAGCAGGACTTCTATCTTGGGAGTTTTTGCAAACACTAACAACAAGAGGATATTTTGACTGGAATGATATTCTTTGGACACTGATTGGTGCTTTTGTTTTTCAACTAATTTGGACAATTACCCCAATCAGATATAAAGAAAAGTATGATGAAGCATAAAGAAAAACGACCGCATAACACGGGTTTGGCAAAAGTGGCGGTTCAGTGCTCTGTAGACACATTTGTAGTTAATCAAAGTTGGGTTCTCCGCATCAACATTTGTGGTGAAAATCGCCACCTTCGCCAAGCCCGAAACCGTTAGCACTCACCCTACAAGACCGACACGTCCGAAACAAGCCGACAGAATATGTATGACAGAACGGCAACGCTACTTAAAATTAATTAGATCTGCAAGCCCACGCAAAAGCCCACGCTTTTGCATCACAATTTTACCCCAACGCTCCAAGCCCCCCAACCACGCTCAAAAAATATTTTGAAAATTTATGCTGTAAAATATATTTACACTATATTTGTCAAATATTGACAAGTCTAATATTGGATAATGGAAACAAAATTTGGGTATAGAATAAGAACAGAACGTGAAAAACAAAAACTTCTTTTAAGAGAGGTTTCTGCCTTATTGTCTATTGATACCGCACTATTAAGTAAATTGGAAAGGGGCGACAGAAACGCAAAAAAAGAATTTGTTTTTAAAATTGCAGATATTCTTAAAATTGACAAAAAAGAACTACATACTTTATGGCTTGCAGACCAAGTATATAATGTTGTAAAAAACGAAGAAAATGCTATGGAAGCTATAGTAGTTGCAGAAGAGAGTGTAAAATATGGCAAGAAATGAATGATATAGCAATTAAGAACAAATCAAAAATCAATAATGACCTATATAAAAATTTATTTGGAGAAGAATTTTTTGTTGTGTCGGAAGATTTAATTAAAGTTGCTGATAATATTTTCAAAAAATATCAACAATATATTAAATATTCCAATAATGATTTTAATTCACTATTGCTTTTAAACGAAATTATTTTAGAATCAATAAAAGCAAATAATCAAAATAAATATAATCTTAATGAAATAATTAATAAGACAAACATTAAAAATTTTAATGCTAAGGATGAGAATGTTGTTTATCTAAAAAAAATAGTTTCAGAACTTAACTTAATCAAACTTTTTAATACTAACAAAAGCAATATAAATATAATTTTTGGTTATGTTTTTGAAAAGTTAATTACAAAAAAAGAATCAGGAGCTTATTATACGGACATAAAAACTACAAGTTATATAACTGAAAACAGTATTATAGCAAATATTATTTCTCAAATAAGACGAAAATCAATCAATTTTGACAATCATATTAAATCAATTGAGAAGAATTATAATATTGATTTTATTGAAAAATCTATAAAAGATGGAGATTCTATAAAAAACAATTTTATTGATTTAATTGATATATGTGATAAGAAAGAAATTACATCAATTTTATCAAATTTGAAAATAATTGATATTAGTTGTGGAGCTGGCTCTTTCATATTTTCAGCCTTTTATTTATTAAAAGAAATATATAAAAAATTAGGTGTAAATATTTCAACTGAAAGAATTTTCAATGATAATTTATTTGGAATAGATATTGATCACGAAGCGATTTCACTTTTACAATTTAGAATTCAATTAGAGTGCATAATTGATAATAGCTTTTATAATGATTTGTCAACTAATTTTATTGTTGGAAATTGTCTTTTAGGAAATCAAAAAGATGAAAATAAGCTTTTTATAAATGAGAATATTGAAAACATTTTTTTGAGTTCAGAAAAAATAAAAACCATTATAACAAGTGGCGGCTTTGATATAGTCTTAGGCAATCCACCATACTTAGAGTACAAAAAAGTTGTAAATGATTATCAAATTGAAAATTTTATAAGCCAAAAATGCAATAATTTATATGCATTTGTTTTAGAGAAAAATTTTGACATTTTAAAGGATAATGGACATTTGGGGATGATTGTTCCTATTTCTTATATATCTACTAAAAGAATGACACCTATTAGAAACTTATTAATCAAGAATTCTAAATATCATTTTTGTTCAAGTTTTGCAGATAGGCCTTCATGTTTATTTAATGGCGTTCACCAGAAATTAAATATTATTCTTTTAGAAAAAGAAAGTAATACTAAAAGTATCAATCATTATACTTCATCCTATATTCATTGGTATAGCAATGAGAAGGACAACTTGTTTAATGAAGTTAATTATTCTAAAAACGATTTTTATCAATCGGAATATCTATTTAAGGTAGGTAAGGATATAGAAAAATCTATTATAAATAAAATTATATTCAAAAATGAAAAACCACTATTAGCTAATATTTCAAATAATGGAAATCATAAAATATGGCTTAATATGAGAATGTGCTTTTGGGTTAAAGCTTTTACCTTTCGAAAGAAATCTAATGAATATAAGGTTTTTAGTTTTAATAATGAACTAGACGCTTTTTTGTTTACTGCAATTACAAATTCTAATTTATTTTTCTTTTTTTGGGAGTCAATTTCTGATGTGTGGCATATTACTCAAAAAGACTTAAATGCAATTCAATTAGACTTTAGCAAAGTCGAAAATCATGTAAAAAGTGAAATAAAATATTTATATCAAATATTTGAAGAAAATCTTGAAAAGAATAAGGTTGAAATCAATTCTAAACAAACTGATTTTGAATATAAACATAAAAATGAAAAAAACTTTATTGATAAATTTGATGCTAAAATATGTGAATTATTTTATTTAACTCAAGAAGAAATAGAATATATAAAGAATTATCAAATCAGGTATAGAATGAATGGAGAATTAAATAGTTATTTAAAAGCGATACAAAATGAATGTAATTGATTTATTTTCAGGTGTTGGAGGCTTTTCTACTGGATTAATTCAGGCTGGCTATAATATTGTGTTAGCAAATGAAATTGATTCTCAAATTGCAGGTTCATATAAACATAACCATCTAAATACATTAATGGTTAATTGTGATATAAATAGTTTAATTAATAATTACGATAAGGAAATTAAGAAGAATTTAATTGAACAAAATTTAAACACAGAAAAATTCGCAAAAGACATTTTAAAAATTAATTTAATTGTAGGCGGACCACCTTGCCAAGGATTTAGTATGGCAGGTAGTAGAATTAGGAAATCAAATGAATTCATAGAAGATCAAAGAAATCAACTATTTAAATCCTATTTTAAAATAATCCAAAAATTTGAACCAGAATATTTTGTATTTGAAAATGTTGTTGGGATTTTAAGTATGGATAATGGTAAAGTAATTCAGGAAATTGAAAAATTATTTGAAACAAAATCAAATTTTAAGCAAGGCAAATATTATTTACAAAAGAAAATATTTAACGCAAATGAATTTGGGGTTCCTCAAAAAAGAAAGAGAGTTTTAATTATTGGCTCAAAAACTCCATTTGAAATTGAAGAATTGATTACCAAAACAATTTCTAAATTGCCTAAAAATAAAAAAGCATTATTTAATTCAAAAACCACAGTTTATGATGCTATATCAGATTTAGCATTTCCTAATGAAGCGAGTTATGAGAAATTAGCACCATATCAAAACAAGCCAAATTCTTCATTACAAAAACATTTGATTGGTAACTCAAAGAAGATATATAATCATATAATACCTAACCATTCTCCCATTGCATTAGACAGAATAAAGCGAATTAAAGCAGGACAAAATTGGAAGGATTTAGCCGAAAATGATACCATTAAATCGGTACATAGTGGTGCATATGGAAGGTTAAACTGGGGTGATTGCTCTGTGACTATTACTACTAGGTTTGACACCCCTTCCGCAGGGCGATTTATTCATCCTGTTTTAAATAGAAATATTACCCCTAGAGAAGCTGCTCGTATACAAACATTTCCAGATAACGTTATATTTACCGGTAATAAAACTTCAATTTGTAAACAAATAGGTAATGCTGTGCCTCCATTATTAGCAGAGTTTATAGGATATTTAATTAAAAATTTAAAATAGAATTATGACTTTAAATGAACGAATAGTCGAAATAAATAGTTTGGATAAGTATCAACACTGGTATATTGTTAAACAAAATATTTCTTCTTTACAAGAAATTTGTATTGCAGCTGAGATATTTGAGGATTATATAACTCAAAATCCAAATATTGAGTTTAAACCATATTATGACAGCCATGCTAAAAGTAATAGCTCGGATTACAGGGTAACCAGTTATAATTACAATTTAGGTTTAATGAAACAAGCGACAAATGGTCGATATTCAAACGCAAGTTTAACTGAAGTCTATTTTCAAATAAAAAATTTATGCAATGGAGATTTTAGTCAATTCGAATTGTATAAAGAAATATTATTTTCTCAAATTGAAAAATATTATACTTCAAATCACTTAGATGAAAAAAGTTTACCGGGTGAATTTAGAGAAAGATTTAAAATCCATCCGGCATTTTTTTTAGCTAAGGTTCTTATTGTATTAGGTGACACAATAAATAATTACACAATAAATTTTAATGAATTTCACAAATTTATCATTACCTCATTTAACTATACCTATTATCTAACTACTGCGGAATTAATAATTGAAGATAGAAAAGGGAATAGTCAAGTAAATGCTATTCAAGAAGCTAATTTTAAAGATGAGAGGATATCTAATTTATTAACATTTTTACCATATTTTGAAATTACAGATAAAACTATTTCATTAAGACGCGAGTACATTTCTATAATAAAATCTAAATTAGCCGAATATGAAACCAATCTCAAAGATGAATATTTCAGCCCTGAATTTTTAAATTCAACTAAAACATTAACAAAAGGTAAAATAGACCATGATTTAAATGACGTTAATACAATCGCACCTGATATTCAAGCAGAATATTCTAAATCTGTTGATTGCGAAGACTATGATTTGTCAATATTAGATAACATACCTCGTAATAAAATATACTATGGTGCACCTGGAACCGGAAAAAGTTTTAAGTTAAGGAATCTGGTTTTAAAAGAGTTAAAATTTAAAGAAAAAAACATTACCCGCGTTACATTTCACCCTTCTTACTCATATCAGCAGTTTGTCGGTTCATATAAACCTACACCTATTTATAAAACACTACTTAATGATCCTCAGAGTTTATACAAATCTGATAAAAAGTCCATTTTAGATGGGACTGAAAAACTAGAACCCTTAATTGACTATGCGTTTGTTCCGGGGCCATTTCTAGAACTATTAATTGAGGCTATTAAAGCTGAAAGACGTGGTTCAAATTGTAATTATATGCTAATAATTGAAGAAATTAATAGAGCAAATGTCGCTTCCGTTTTTGGCGATGTTTTTCAATTATTGGACAGAAAAGATAATTTCACTAGTGAATATGATATAGATTTCAATAATGACGTAAGAAACTATCTTGTAAGTAAGGAGGTTTTAAAACCTAATGGAAATGAAAAAATAGGGTTGCCAAAAAATTTCTTTATTTGGGCCACTATGAATAATGCAGACCAAGGTGTTATGCCATTGGATTCCGCTTTCAAAAGACGTTGGGCATTTAAATATATCGGAATAAATGATGCCGAAAAAGAACCTGGATTTAACTATTCAGATCGTTTGATAAAGTTTAGAGACAAATGCTATAACTGGAACCAATTTAGAAAGGAAATCAATTCGAAACTAAAAGAGAATAATGTTAATGAAGATAAATTTCTTGGCTTTTTCTACATGAATGAAAACGAATTAAAAGATAAAGAATCTATTAAAAATAAATTGCTTTTATATTTGCGAGAAGATGTTTTAAGACACAATTCTCATGTTTTATTTCCAGAAAAATCATTTAGTGATATAGTTGAAAAGTATGATGATCAGAAATGTCCAAATGAAAATGTTATACTTCTTAACTGGGACAAACAGAGTGGTTTAAAAGAAATAATATGCCCTCCCGATCTAATTGAAAGTGAAGATTATGTTGATGAGTTCGATAAAGAAGGCTTTCCTATTGATAATATTGAAGGTATTGATAATTCAATAAAAAGGAAACCAAGACCTGCGAAATCAATTGATGAGCATTTTGCTGGTACTACAGCAGAATTTAGAAACTTTTTTAATACATTAAAAGAAAGAATTGAAAATTTTGGAGGGGTCAATACAAGAACTACTTTCGCGGAAATTATTTTTGAAGATATTACTGCTTTTGCATCGATGGCGATATCAAAAAATGGTCGCATACGTGTTTATTTGAGAACAAATAATGACCAGATAAATGACCCATTAAGTTTAACGACTAAAATTCCTGAGACAAACCTTTGGGGCAATACAACAAGGAAGTTTTTTATCGACATTAAATTACTAGGTAGTAAATATTCAATTGATAATATTTTGGATCTAATTGAACAGTCATATAATTCGAATAAATAATTTACTATTAATCAAAAAAATCAATTACAAATTAAATGCATAAATATTTTTATTTAATTGAAAAAACCATTGGAAAATATTCAGTTTTTATGTGAAGAGAAAAACTACACAAAAGAAGAAATATCTATTTTTTTTGGTGATTCTGATAAAACAAAACTCATAACCGAATTAAAAGAGAAGAAATGTCTTGATCAGGAAAAAAATTCAGATAGATTTCGATTCAAATACGTTGGAATTATTGCATATGAAAAATTTACCAATTGCGTTTTCCCTAAATATTACCAAAAACATGACTTAAACAATAACAAATCAAACAAGTTAAATGAATTCAAACAAATTCTTAAAGTCTTCAATAAGTATTCGTATTCAATAAGAAGAGATAATGGATTCGACCAAAACACAATAGATCTAATCGGTAGTGAATTTATTCTTGCGGATGCAATCATTAAGGATTACATTAATTCTGGACTATATGTTAAAGTACAAGTTGAATACTCGCTCAATGGAGAAGGAGAAACCAATTGGGAAACAACTGTTAATAGGATTGATCCATTTTTTACAAGGGGTCTTCCTATTTATTCAGATGTGATTACAAGTAATACATTTATTGAAGATGATTATATTATAACACAAATACATAAATGGGCTGTAAAATATTGTATAAAGCGGTATGGTATACTACTGGAGTATGACTTAAATTTTGATATTGAAAGCCCAGATAATTTAAGTGATATAGGTGAAGATAATATGCTAATCACCTTGTTGAAACGTGAAAGAAATAATGTATTTGTTGATCGTAATATAAGATTACTAAATTTACTTTTATCATTGCTTGAAAAAAAATTTAATGATACTCAAAATGACTTAGCATTATTTGGAACTAATTCTTTTGAACATATTTGGCAACAAGCATGTGCGTTATCCTTCAATAACCGATTAATAGAAACAATTAAAATTGAAAATGTAATCTCAAACCTCCCTTACGGATCTGAGTTATTTGGAAAAACATTTAAAGATATTATTCCACAACCAAAATGGTGGTCAAAAGAACTAAATGAAACAAAAGCGGTAAGTACTTTAATTCCTGATATTATTTCAGTCATAGATGATTTCAATAAAAATCCATTAAACCTAAATGAAAGATTGTTTTTTGTATTGGATCCAAAATATTATAATTTGGAATTTTGTTTAGGTAATAATAATGAAATAACAATTAAAGATAACCCAGGTGTTGGAGACATAATAAAACAAATATTGTATGAACATGTTTATCAAGATAAATTAAGCGAATACTTTAATAAATTATATAATATTTTATTATTCCCGAAATTAAATATTACAAATGATTATAATCAAAATACATTTTTTAGTGTAGCTGGTAATGTAGAAATTGATTTAAAAATATTTAATGAAAATTTGGTTTGGTTACTTTGGTTAGATCCAATCCAAATTTATGACTCATATTTAAAAAATAATTTTCAAGGAGAACAAGAGTTGGTTAATATTTCTAGAGAGATTAAAAAAATAAAGTGACATAAAGACAAAAAAAAGAATCTAATTTAACTTAGCCAACGCACCAAATCAGACACGAAATGACAACGAACAAACACGACAGAAAAGAAGGGCGAAGTGCTAACACGGGTTTGGCAAAAGTGGCGGTTCAGTGCTCCGCAGACACATTTGTGGTTAATCAAAGTTTGGTTCTCCGCATCAACATTTGTGGTGAAAATCGCCACCTTCGCCAAGCCCGGGAACGTTAGCGGTAATGCCTAGAAACAAACAATGATGACAAAGACAATTATATTAGACCTAGATGATACCATTTTTCAAACGAAATCAATGGACGCTAAAATATTTGAGCCATTCTTTAATCATTTAACTTTTAAACTAAAAACTACTTTTGATCAACAAGTCATTGAAAGAATTGTTAATGATTTATGGCAAAGACCATTTGATATTGTAATTAAAAAATATAACATTCCTTTTACAACAATTGCGGAATCTATTGACCTGCTTGAGAATTTAGACCTAAATCTAAAAATATCAACTTTTCAAGACTATGCCTTCATTAAAAACATACAGACCCAAAAGTTATTAGTAACAACGGGTTTGACAGCATTGCAAAAAGCAAAAATAAAAGCACTCCAAATAGAAAATGATTTTGATAAAATTGTTATTAACGACACACTTAAAGAAACGAAAACAAAACAAGACATTTTTTATGACTTAAAACTTGAATTCAATTTAAATCCTGAAACAACATATGTTATTGGCGACAACCCTGAATCTGAAATAAAAGCAGGAAACGATTTAAATTTTATTACCATTCAAATTTTACGAGATAATGTGATAAAAGGCGACAACGCAAAACATTACATAAATTCATTTGAGGAGCTGGATTTAATAATCAATTAAAAGGCACAACCGCTAACAGGGGCTAAAAAAAATGCGGGGTTTCTGCAAGTCGCAACTTTATTTTTTCAGCGGTATAAATTTATTTCTATAAAGTTGCAATAAAGTTCAGTACATTTAATTCAGGTTTTCGGTAAAGAAAATTTAGTGCTTTTAAAACCCGCACTTCTTCTAGCCCCAAAACGTTAGGGGCAAGCGTAAAAAGACGACACCTTCGACAAATCAAATTCCCTTTTCATCTTTTACTTTTCGACAAAAAATAACACACATTCCGAATGTTGAAAACTTTTAAGGACAAAATTTGTCCCCGAATGTTTTTTGAATTACTTTTGGACAAAATTAGTCCTCAATGACACTTACAAAAAACATCATTACTTCATTTGGCGAACAGCTACGTTCATTGCGTGAACAGAGACATTTGTCATTGCGTGAAGTTGCTACAGAAATAAGCATAGACACTTCTTTGCTTGGAAAAATTGAGCGTGACGAAAGACAGCCAACAAAAGAACAAATAAAACTTGTTGCGAAATTTTTCAAATTTAATGAGCATCAATTAATCAGAGAACATTTGAGCGACCAATTAGCTTATAAAATAATTGAAGCAGAGGCCGACATAGATATTTTAAAAGTTGCAGAACAAAAAATTGAATACTTAAAAACAAAAAAATAATATGAAAGTAGTTTCATTATTCGCGGGTTGCGGTGGTTTAGACCTAGGGTTAATTAAAGCAGGACACAAAATTGTTTTTGCAAATGATTTTGACAAAGACTGCCAAATCACATATGAAAAAAATATTGGCAAACATTTTTGGTTAGGAGATGTAAAGCAATTAGACACAAGCATACTTCCAGAGTATGATATTCTTACTGGAGGTTTTCCTTGTCAAGGCTTTTCAGTTGCCAATTTATACAGAGAGGCATCTGATAGTAGAAATGAACTTTACTTACAAATTGTTAGAATAATTTCTGAAACAAAACCTAAATATTTTTTAGCGGAAAATGTTCCTGGATTATTAAGTCTAGGGAAAGGAGAAATCGCTAAAATGATTTTAAATGATTTTAAAAACATTGGTGTAGCTGATGGCTTTTCAGGCTATGATGTGAAAATGTATTTACTCAATGCGGCAAACTATGGTGTCCCTCAAGGTAGAAAGCGAGTTATATTCCTTGGAGTATCAAATGAAATTGAAAAAGAAAAAAGAGAAATCCTATTTCAAAACTTTCCACCTAAAAAAACACACGATAATAACGACCCCAAATTAAAACCATTCAAAACATTGAGAGAGGCAATTGGTGATTTACCTGAGCCAAACACAAAAGCAGCAGAGGAAATTTTAAACCAAGTTGGCACAAAACACAAAGTAAAAATTAATGGATATATGGGCAATAGAAAGCTTGATTGGGACAAGCCCGGCCCGACAATGGTTGGAAGAGGAGGCGGAACTGGCGGACCAGTCATAGCTGTTCATCCGAATTGCAAAAGACGTTTTACAGTAAGAGAAACTGCTAGAATACAATCCTTTCCTGACAATTTTGAATTTTATGGTTCTGTGTCGTCACAATTTCGACAAATTGGAAATGCCGTAGCGGTGGACTTTGCAAAACACTTAGGTAAAGTTTTAAAAGATTTTGAAGACGGGAAATTAAAAAATAAAAAAGCAACGAGTAAAGCTCAATCAGAATTACAATTAGTTTAATCTTGTAAGAGCTTCTTGTATTTTATATTTTCCATTTCTTGCATTTTTATTTTTATACTGTTTTCATCGAAAAAATTATCAAAAGGTTCTTCAACTTTGAAGTCGACATATTTTATAAGTAAATCTCTGTCGACCCTTATTGAATTTCCTTCCCATCTATTTATTATCATATTTGAATATCCATCTTTTGTATCAACTAAGCTGTTGTAAACGCTTTCAACAAAAGACTTGTTGCTGATTAAATATAACTTTAGCCTTTTATGTTCTTTAATATATATAATTACATCCTCTTTAAAAATTCCTGAAAAAACAATTTTCCATCGTTCCAAAAACATCTTCCATTTTCCGTCTGCTTTTATATAATCAAAGAACTCCCCTAATTGCTGTCTTGAGCCTCTCCCAATTTCATATTCTCTTTTGCCAATTGTTTTATTAATCTTACTTCTCCTTTCGCCTAAAGCTAAAAACTCATCAGGAAGAATGCCTCGAATAATTGAGGCAAATTCTAAAGCACCAAAATTAATTTCCTTATTGTCCGATATCAAGGACTTGATAGAAACTTTATAACTTGAATTTAGTTTTGAATCATAAAAAATAGCATCGCCTTTTTCTCTAAAATTGGAACAGATTTTTGCTTGAACTTCCAATGGTAATTTATCATATTCATTTTTACTTAACAAAGTAGAAATTAATGGATCCTTTTTAGGTAAAGCATCGGAAGTATTACCGTGACCTAAAAGTGCAATTCTATTTTCCAATGCACTAGCAGTAGACTTTTCCTTGTAAATAGCGGGATGATTAATATAATTTTGCCAATCAAACAAAATTAACTTGGCAAGTTTTGATGCCATTGTCCCATTTGCCTTAGCATCTTTCACCAAACCCGTTATAAGCTTTTTAAAAGTTTCGTGGTTAGAAACAGGTGTTTTTTTCAACTTACGATACTCAATGTATATCGACTCAGGAATAACTGGAAATTTAAGTATACTATCCATAATTAATCTTTAAATAATTCACTAACACTTACCTTAAAAGCTTTTGAAATTTTTTCAATCACAGTAATCGAGACATTTCTTTCTCCTTTTTCAATACTTGGAATATAAGTGCGGTCTAAATCTGCCGACAAAGCAAGTTTTTCTTGAGACCAACCTTTTTCAATTCGTAAAAGCTTGACCTTTTTTCCAAATTTCTTCTTAATATCCATTTTGCAAAGGTTGCAATATGTAGACAACTATACAACGGACAACTGTCTACAGCTTAAATTGAAAATTCGGACAATAAAGACCGAAACGCCAGCCCCTAACAGCACCTACCCAAAAGTGGCGGGTTTCTTCTTCGTAAGACAGTTTTTCGTATATTTGAAATGTAGTTCTCCGAATGAAGTTCAGTGGTAAAATCGCCACCTTCGGGTAGCTGCCAACCGTTAAGGGCAAGCTTAGAAAATATTTCGCAATATTCGATTATGCGATGTGTATTTTTATTAAAATAATTAAAAAATTGAATTATGGAATGGTATATCGGACTCATCTCAGCGTTAGTATTTTTTTACATCCTAAGAAAAAATGTTAAAAAGAAACAACCCTCAAGTGAAAATAAAAGCAAACTACCTATTAATTATGATTTAGTAGCCAAAAAGGAAAAAGTCATAAATAATAAACTCACAATCGAAAAAGAAAAAAATCAGAAAAAAATATCTGAGTTCTAATTTGCCGAGTATTAGAAAAGTTGAGAAAGAAAAATTCGAAAAATTAGTTTTTAATTTAGCGGATAATATCGCTGTATTAATTGAAGGCGGAATGAGTATTGAACAAATTAATAAGGAGGGCATGCCGGATTTGGAAGATGAAGTAAAAGAGATAATTATTAAAATGGCACTCAACAAAATTAAAGCTATTAAGAATTGTGGGATAATTTATCAATTAGACTCACACCGATACAAAGAAGTAGGAAAATACGAAAACGGACGTATTTATACAAAAAGTGGTTATCGTAGTTTCATAGAAGTAGGAAACTACGAGAACGGACGTATTTATACAAAAAGTGGTTATCGTAGTTTCATAGAAGTAGGAAAATACGAGAACGGACGTATTTATACAAAAAGTGGTTATCGTAGTTTCATAGAAGTAGGAAAATACGAAAACGAACGTATTTTTCGATTAGAAAGCAATCATCATTATAAAGAAGTTGGTAAGTATTCTAATGATGGTGGGGGGCCGCCATCAGGTTCCTTTCTATTGTTATTTTAAGATAAAAAATGTCAAAACTGCAAAAATAAGCACATGAATCGTCTTGCAAAACTAATTCAAACAATTATAGGGCTTATCATAATTGGTGCTCTTTTAGTGCAAACCAAGCGTATCGCAAAATGGATATTTTGGCCGCTTTTTGTTTTTCTACATTTTCTACTTTCAATTATTATTCCATCTGCAATAGCGCTTTTTAGCAATGTTTTTATTTGTCAATTAATACTTGGAACATATTACGATGTACTTGATAGTTGGATTATGTATCCCTTGGCAGCTCTATCATATCTAATTTTGCTACCAGGTCTTTATAATGCGATTAGTATGATTGAAGAAGTAATTGATAATAAAGTGACCGATATTTCAATAGCCGGCAAACTTTTCGGATATACTTGGGGCATTATTGCAAATGCATTTGTATTATATCGTTTGCATTTCTTTGATGATTTTTAAATTCTTTTCAAATTTTAATGGATAATACTATAATTAAATCACAATTAAATACTTTAGAAAACTCTATCAAAATAAAAATTAAATCTAAAAATAATTGGATTGATTCTCAATATTCATGGAGTATTAATCAAAATAAATTACCATGTAATATCAAGTTGAATAATAACTTGTCAAATTATTTTCAAAATATTGAATTAAAGAGAAAGTTAACATCATTGTATAAAATATCATCCAAGGGCAATAGAAAAACTTTGCAAAGTTATTATGTTTCAACTTGGGGTGGAATTCATTCGAATTCGGATAAAACGATTAACTTTTATGTTAACTCAGAATATAATATGCTTAAATTACTAGGAAAAAAAGGCGTTGCATCATGGTCAAAAATATTAGTAGTTCGAAATTGCAGAAAATATGCAAATTTTGACGCTCGAGTTTCTGCGTGTTTAAATGCTTTAATTAACAATGAATGTAAGAATCCAAAATATTTTTTTCCAATTCTTCCAAGCAGAAATAAAAACATTACTAAATTCAATCAGAAACTAAAAAAATCAATTCACTCTTCAAGCTATTCATATTTTAGTGCAAATGATTTTTATGAAATCTATATAAATACAATAAAAAAGATTGCTTATGAATTTGCTATTGAAATTTTCGAAGTTGAAATGTTCTTATTTGCTAACGCAGAAAAAATAATAAAAAATAAATTCAATAATTAAATAACCAGCCCATAACAGTACCTAAAAAAAATGCTTTTATTAGTATAAGTTTTTTGCCTACAAGTTGCTGCTTCGCGAAAGTTTGTTATTTTTATGTAGGCAAAAAAGAGAACAATATTTCGGCAACTAATTAATATTGTGTGGGTAGAAAATATTGTGTTTCAAAACCGCACTTCTTTTAGCTGCAAACCGTTAGCTGATATTTTACAGAAAATACCTCAAAATTTATACCGACCGCAAGAAAATAAAAAATATATAGTCTAATAATTTATAACTTAAAATCAAAAAATTATGAACCCTAAAAATTTATTATTCGCAGTGATAACTTGTGCAATTTTACAATACTCCAATTTGTCAGCACAAACTACTGTTCAAAAAGTCAATCCTTTGCTTTTTTTAGATGGTGCAAGTCTTACAATTTCTACAATTGCTTGTACTTTGTCTAATGGAACTAGCACAACTTGTTATAAAATTGTTTCAACAAGTACACCATCAGATCATGCTATGGGACCTTGGTGTCCAAATAATATAAGTGATGATGCAACTCAAGGTGGAATTTGGTTGCAAAGTG
>Ga0209597_1001548_pt1 | contig 14938 bp, 12 predicted proteins | sample M_140625_MF_Meta_FD_187316 | JGI IMG/M metagenome (GOLD analysis project Ga0209597, IMG submission 187316) | Freshwater microbial communities from Lake Montjoie, Canada to study carbon cycling - M_140625_MF_MetaG (SPAdes) (version 2) | ecosystem: Environmental > Aquatic > Freshwater > Lake...
TCCGAGGAGCACTAGCCACACCAGCCACACCAGCTGCAACCTTCACGCGAACAGCACTCACTGCCGGGCGGCGATGTCGCTTCTGAGGAATTCAAGAACGTCCTTAAACTTGGCCTCATTTTCAGGATTCGCAGTCACCACCGCCTCGTGGGCCTCGAGCATCGTCTGAGCCTGATCCAGTTTATCCGAGACAGCCGCCGGTAAAAAAGAGGACGGAAGTAATGAGTCGGCACCACTAAAATCCGTACATTCAACGCGCAGCAACTGGTCGAGGCCGAGATTACAAAGCAATCCCTGATTACGCTCGTTTAAATTGACAACGTGAATGTTCCCCATTTCGCCGCAGCCTTTGAGCTTGAGCGCGATGCCCGCCAGAGTCCCCATAAAAGTGGAATCCATCAGAGGACACGCACCCAAATCCACCACAAATTCCCTGTGCCCCCGAGCCAGCATCTCCTTGGCGAAATCTTTTAGGGAAGCGCTGTTCTGGAAACTCCCCTTCCCTTCCACACGAATGCGAACCAACCCGTTGGCGACACCGACTTGAATGGAGGACTGAGTGCTCACAGAAATGGGGTGCCGGAGTTTACCAGAGAAAACTTTGCTGCAAACCAACCACCCGGTATTGGTCGATGAGTAGCACTCGCCATGCCGTCACCGGACCGTCTTGACGATAATCATCCCCCTGAACCGTAAATTCCGTGCGCAAATTGCCTGAGGCCTTGGGATATTTCACCTCGAGAGTCTGCACTTTGGATCCCAGTTTTTGCTGGCGATACTCGAATCGCACCGCCAACGGACCCGCGTGCGAGGGGTCTACTTTCCAATGAATCGTGTATGAATGCCCGTCCCGCTGACGCCTTTCAAATTCATTAATGGCCCCAAAATAGCGCCTATCCTCCTCAGCACGCAACCAAGGCGAGCTCGCTTTTCCATTCAGAGCCGGATCCAGAAGGACAGAAAAGACCTTTTCCACCTTGTAAGAATCATCCAGTGCAAGCGGCAAAACACTGCCGGAAGGCACCGCTTCCACGCGCACTCTCTCACTAAACACCGCCACAGGAGTGAACGGAGAAAAAGGAGAAATCGGGGATGGAACGACTGCGGCCGCAGTTAAACAAATCGCGGCCCATGGCAACGAGGGGCGTCTCATTGGATTTATCCTAATGCGCCTTAATCAGAGTGTCAACGCCCCTCGCCCAGTCGCAGGGCAACGCCGTCTAAATTGTCCGCCTTTATCCCGCCTGAACAAAAAACTTAAAAAGAAGTCCAATGATGCCAGCCCCACAGATCACCGGAATGACCTCCCACTTCCAGCGTACCAGCCCAATGCAGGCAGCCACACTCACGCTTAGGGCGAACCAATCCACCGTCGTGGATGTCGGGAATAAAACCTGCAGGCCAAACCAAATGCTCAGATTTAACACGACACCAACCACCGACGCGGTCACAGCCGATAGCGCCGCATTCAGCTTTTCATTTCCGCGCAGGCGCTCGATGTAGGGTGCACCCAGAAAAATCCACAGGAAACACGGGATAAAGGTCGTCCAAGTGGAGATAAACGCCCCAAGAGTTGCACTCAAGAGCGGCGACAAGGAACCGGGCTGATTCCAGCCGCCAAGATACCCCACAAATTGTAAAACGATGATCAAAGGGCCCGGCGTGGTCTCCGCCAACCCCATGCCATCAAGCATTTGCGCTCCGTTCAACCACCCAAACGTCTCAACGGCTTGCTGGGACACATACGGCAAAACCGCGTAAGCGCCGCCAAAGGTCACCATCGCAGCCTTACTAAAAAAGACCGCCTCGCGAACCACCGTATGCTCCGTGCCCAACCACAGCGCCAGAATTAGCACAGGTCCCCACCACACACTGAGCCACACGAGGCACACCCGAAAAGCCCGCCCCCAAGACGAAAGCGTGTGAAGGGGACTCGCCTCGTTATCGTCAATCACCGCTTCCCCAAAATATTGAGACTTCCTCATACCCAAGAACATCTCACGCCTGAGCCCGCCCCCAACCAAGCCGATAAGAGCAGCCGCACAAATCACGTACGGAAACGGGGTATGGAAGAAAAAAAGTGCGAGGAAAGCCAATAGTGCGAGCACCCACATCCCCTTATTTTTCAGCGCTTTTTTCCCAATGCGAACCACCGCAGCCATCACGATGGCGAGAACGGCGGGTTTGAGACCGTAAAAAATTGCCGCTATCCAAGGGAGCGTCCCATAAGTGACATAAACCCAGCTCAGCCCCCAGAGCAGGAACATGGAAGGCAGTACGAAAAGCGCCCCAGCCGCAATGCCTCCCCGAGTTCCGTGCAACAACCAACCCACGTACGTCGCTAACTGTTGGGCTTCCGGCCCCGGCAAAAGCATACAGTAATTCAGAGCATGGAGGAACCTCGCCTCGCTAATCCACCGCTTCCGGTCCACGAGTTCGCTTTGCATAATCGCGATTTGCCCAGTGGGCCCCCCAAAGCTGATAAACCCAAGCTTGAGCCAAAACCGGAGCGCTTCAGCAAAAGTGGGCTTTGAGGGTGCAGCCTGGGGTGTACTGGCTTTCATCTTTGGAAAATGATTTAGAAAGAACCTCCGCATCTTAGAAAACGAGACAATAGTCGCCTCATTTTTTGCTCCCAACAGACGGGCAGCGGCGCTCCGAAACGCACGCTCGGAAAACGACGCAGGACTCACCAGTCCACGCTGGAGTTCCGATTGTGCTCTCGCTAAAAATTCCTCCCTTAATCCACCCAAATGTCCAAAATCGCCGTCCTCATTCCCGCACGCTGGGCATCCACGCGCTTTCCAGGAAAACCCCTCCACCTACTGGCAGGCAAACCCCTAGTGCAACACGTCTGGGAACGAGCCCGTCTTGCACGCGGGATCGCTTCGGTAATCATAGCCACCGACGACATGCGCATCGCTGAGGCCGCCTTCTCCTTCGGTGCGGAAGTCGCACTGACCTCGCCGCGCTGCGTCTCAGGCACGGACCGTTGTGCGGAAGTCGCCAGACGCCTTACCAAGGACGGTATCACCCATCTCGTTAATGTTCAGGGCGATGAACCGCTCATCTCGCCTCTTCTGATCACTCAACTAGCACGCGCTTTGGCTAAAGACCCAACGCTGCAAATGGTTACAGCGGCCACGCCATTTTTGCCCGACGAAAATCCGGCCAACCCCAACGCGGTCAAAGTCGTCCTCTCCCGAGCCTCAAACGCGCTTTATTTTTCTCGTAGTCTCATCCCCTTCCCTCGCGACGGAACGGCCTTCCCATACCTGCGCCATCTGGGAATCTACGGATATTCGGTGCCGTTTTTGGAGAAGTTTGTGAGATGGAAAACGGGGGTGCTGGAAGCAGCGGAATCCCTGGAACAGTTGCGGGCCCTCGAACATGGCGTAGCAATCAAGGTGCTTCACACCGAGCACACTTCCATTGGAGTGGACACCCCCGAGGACGCATTGGCGGCAGAGACTTTGATTGTAGACGCTTCTCGCTTGCAGAGTCCCCCCAAGTAGCAGTTCTTATAGGCGGATCTTACGGCGCCACCCCCTCGCCACCCACTTTGACCCGAGTCTCTTGTCCATGTCGCCCAAGCCAAAAATAAACCACCCCATGAAATACATCTTTGTTACAGGGGGCGTTGTGTCCTCCCTCGGCAAAGGACTTGCTGCAGCCTCTTTAGGGACGCTGCTCGAACATCGCGGACTGAAAGTGGTGCTGCAAAAATTTGATCCTTATTTGAACGTGGACCCCGGGACAATGAACCCTTTCCAGCACGGAGAAGTCTACGTCCTCAATGACGGGGCTGAAACGGACCTGGATCTGGGACACTACGAGCGCTTTACGAGCTCCATATTAAGCCGTTCTAACAGCACGACTTCTGGTCAAATTTATGAAACAGTCCTAGCCCGCGAGCGCCGCGGCGATTATCTGGGCAACACCGTCCAAGTGATCCCGCACGTCACCGACGAAATCAAAAGCCGGCTACGTTCACTCTCCAAAGAACAACCGTGTGACATTCTCATCACGGAAATCGGCGGCACAACGGGCGACATCGAAGGACTGCCGTTTCTGGAAGCCATCCGACAGTTTGTCTTGGAAGTCGGCCCGCAAAACGTGGTGATCATGCACGTCACTTTGGTGCCTTTCATCAAAGCCGCTGGGGAGTTGAAAACCAAGCCATCCCAGCAGTCCATTGCCAAACTGCGCGAGATCGGGTTGCACCCTCAGGTGCTCGTTTGCCGTTCAGAACACCCTCTGGACGAGGATGTTCGCCAAAAACTTTCAATGTTCTGCAACGTCCCCTTGGACGCCGTCATCGAGGCGAGGGACGTGGACCACTCGATTTATCAGATGCCGCTCATGTTGCAGCGAGAGGGCCTGGATGAAATCGTTTGTGACCTACTGCGCATCACCGCCCCTCCCGCCGACATGCAAGAATGGCACAAGTTTGTGGATAGGGTGATTTACCCGAAAAAGCGGGTTAAAATCGCCGTCGTGGGTAAGTACATCGAGTTGCAGGACGCCTACAAGTCGATCTACGAGTCCCTTACGCACGCGGCCGCGGCGAATGATTGTGGCATCGACTTAGTGCGCGTAGATGCCGAGACCCTCGAGGACTGGAAGCCTGAGACCGTGCTCAAAGACGTCGCTGGGGTGCTGGTTCCCGGCGGCTTTGGGGAACGAGGCGTGGAGGGTAAAATTAATGCCACTCGATTCGCCCGGGAGCAGAAAGTGCCATTTTTGGGACTCTGCCTCGGAATGCAAGTGGCTACGATTGAGTTCGCGAGAAACGTATGTCTTTTGGAGGGAGCAAACTCGGCGGAGTTCGACGAGAAAGCAGCGCATCCGGTCATTCATTTACTGGAGGAGCAAAAAGAGGTGACCGGCAAAGGAGCGAACATGCGCTTGGGAACGTGGCCGACTTTGTTAAAGGAAGGTACCAAAGCACGCAACGTTTACGGCACCAGCGAGATACTCGAACGCCACAGACACCGCTACGAATTCAACCTCGCGTATCGGGAGCAGATGGAAGCCAAAGGCTTCATCATCTCGGGGACTTCACCAGACGGCACATTGGTCGAATTAATTGAATTAAAGGGACATCCGTACTTTCTGGCCTGCCAGTTTCATCCGGAATTCCAGTCCAAGCCGAACAAGCCGCATCCATTGTTCACTGGATTCATCCAAGCAAGTCTGGCGAACTGCTAGAACTCGCGCGGCGCCTTGCATCCCCCCCAATTTCCCCTGTTGTGCCAGCCTCCTTCCCGCAGAATGTTATTCTTATTGGACTCATGGGAAGCGGGAAATCCTCAGTTGGCCGGGCCGTTGCAAAGGCCCTGCGGTTCCATTTTTTAGACACCGACCAGCTTCTGGTGGAACGTACGGGACAGTCCATCAGTGAAATTTTTGCGACGGAAGGGGAGGCGGCCTTTCGAACGAGAGAAGCCCAAGTGCTCGAATCGCTGAAGGCGCAGACGCGCTGCGTCATTTCCACGGGAGGCGGTGCTGTACTGGCGGAGCACAATCGTACGTTATTGCGGGAGTCAGGCTTCACCGTATGGCTTACGGCCTCGGAAAGCGCGCTTTTTGAACGTGTCAGTCGCGCCACGCATCGTCCCCTGCTGCAAACGGACAATCCAAGGGAGACGCTGTCCCGCCTGATGCAGGAACGCGCCCCGCTCTACGAGGAAACTGCGCGTGCCGTGATCGACACCACTTTTCTTGCGCAACCCGCGGTGGTTTCCGAAGTCGTCGCAGCGGCAAGAGAGGCTTTCGCATGGACGCCGCCGGTTTAAAGGCAGCCGTCCAAGAGGAGGCGGCCCGTTTGGGATTCGACGCCTGCCACTTCGCCCCAGCCGTGCCGCCCCCGCACGCCGCCGAGTTTTTGGACTGGCTAGAAAAAGGCCGCTCTGGGGAAATGGCGTGGCTGGCGAAAAATGCCGATCGCCGCACCGATCCGCAACTCGTTCTTCCTGGGGCAAAGACGGTGATCGTCGTAGCCCGTAATTACGCCCCAAGCGGCCCCGTTTCAAACCAAACAGCTCCAGATTACGCCATTGCGCGATACGCTTGGGGAGAAGACTACCACGAGGTGCTGACCCCACGTATCCGTCAACTCGAAGCGGTCCTCGAAGCTCATGGGGGGCGCCAGCGCAGTTACGTAGACACGGGCCCCGTTCTCGAGCGGGACTACGCCGCTCTGTCTGGGCTTGGCTGGCACGGTAAAAGCACGATGGTCATTTCGCAGGAGCTCGGCGCGTTCTTTTTTCTCGGTACGCTGCTGACCACGCTCGAGTTGCCACCGGATTCGCCTGCAAAGGACCGCTGCGGGCGGTGTACGCGTTGTATCGATGTTTGTCCGACCCAGGCCATTACCGCTCCACACCAACTCGACGCGCGCCGCTGCGTCTCTTACCTGACCATCGAGCTCAAAGGCAGCATTCCAGAGGCGTTGCGTCCGCTGATCGGCAACCGAATTTACGGCTGCGACGATTGCGCTGCAGTTTGTCCCTGGAACCGCTTTGCCCAAGCCTCTACCGAGGCGCGCTTTGCCGCCCGCTCCTTTGCCACGCAAGCCCGACTGCGAGATTTCCTCTCCCTGGATGCAGCAGGATTTCGTGCCCTTTTCCGCGGTTCGCCAATCCTGCGGATCAAGCGCAAAGGTTTTCTGCGCAACGTCTGTGTTGCCCTCGGCAATACTGGGCAAAAGGAAGATATTGAGGCTTTGGAACTCGCCTCCAAAGATCCAGAACCGCTCATCGCAGAACACGCCCTCTGGGCCCTTGAGCGTTTACGAACAAGGCTCAAAGTAAGCGCGCCGCTTTCATAGCTGCTCTTAAAGCCGCTCGCCTCACAGCTTCCGGTCGCTCGCAGCACTGCGAAGATGAATCGTCTTATACTCCAAATCATGAATCGCCTTGATGTACCGCACCGTCCGGCTGCGTGCGCGCATCAAAATCGAAGTCGTCGTCGCCTTCTTTCCCGTCACTTTCACCCCTGGAAGCAACGGACTGTCTGAAATACCCGTCGCACAAAAAATCGCACTGTCGCCCAGAACCAAGTCGTCCACCCCGTAAACACGGTCCAACTCGCCGGCTCCCACTTCAGCGGCGATGCTTTCGCGCTCCGCTTGGTCCTTCGGCCACATTTGCAACAACATCCCGCCCCCCATCGCTTTAAGGGCAGCCGCCGTCAGGATTCCCTCAGGAGATCCGCCAATTCCGTAGTACAGATCCACTCCCGAATCCACCAACGACGGCGAAACCGCAGCCGTGATATCGCCATCGGAAATCAAGCGCAACGCCGCGCCAGAACGTCTGACTTGCCGGATAATTTCTTCGTGCCTCGGGCGGTTCATTGTCATGACCACGAGTTCGGGAACTCGTTTCCCCAGAGCCTCAGCGACTAATGCAAGGGTATGCTCCAGAGGCGCATGTAAACTCAAAGCTTCCATGCCGCCCTGCATCGCCTCCACCACCGCAGGACCGTAGGCGAGCTTCGTCGAATAGAAGGCGGGCAGGTTTCGCATAGCTCGCTCGTTCCCAGCGTGCGTTTGGCTGGCGGCCATCACTGAGATGGAATTTGGCAAGCCGTTGGCAATGTTCGACGTGCCATCAATAGGGTCTAGGGCAATGTCAAAACTGGGGGCTCCCGGCTTCCATGTCCCAAGGTGCTCTCCGAGGAAAATACCCGGCGCATTGTCTTTTATCCCCTCGCCTATAACCACCTCACCGCAAAGATCTACCAAATCAAACACCCCGTAGATGGCGTCGCAGGCCGCCGCGTCCGCCAACTCCTTTTCTCCGCGCCCCAACCAAGCCAGCGAGTTGAGCGCCGCGTTTTCAGTGGCTCTGACAAATTCAAATTCAATGGTTCGTTCGGCATCACTAACGGAGAGGGAGACTGTATGTTGCATGAAGATATTATTCTGAAGATGAGTACCGAACCCGATAAAAAAAGACTTAACTTTGCTATTCCCTACCTAAAATTTGCTATGCCCAACCCAAAAGCGGCTTAGCCATGTCCACACACAGCTTGTGAAGCTGAACTGGGCCTGAAAAACAGGCGGAGCAACAGCAACACAGCCCGAAACTAGGACTGTTTAATCGCAAGAAGGCGGCTTAATGAATGGATTAAATGTCGCGAAAGCGAAAAATATGATTCAAATGTGAAATGCGTGCATTTCTCAAAAAAAACGCAAATCAATAAACGATAAACGCATGCCTGTTTGTGAAATCTTCTCAACCCCCTTGCGCAGTGCATTATTTTGGTGGACTTTAAGGAGCTGTTTTTCTTGATCGAGTGTTTCCCATTTAATGTTTCAATCTTGCAGGCCAATCTTTCTCAATTTTTACGCCACCAGTTTCCTGAGACCTAAATCCTTTCTCAACCAATTTTAATGCCATGAAATTAAAGTATAAAATCCTCATTTCATCCCTCTGGGGCGTTTTCGCAACCGGCATCGTGGCCATCCTCGTAGAACGTTCCGTAATCCGCAAACAAGGCATCGAGAGCACCCGCGCGGCAATGCGATCTTCCATTATGGAAGCTGAAGATGTGCGCGAGTCGATTGCCGCACTGGGCGAAGCAGGCGCCTTCGACAAGGAGAAGCTGCTTAAAGAATACCAAAAGGTGAAGTCTGAGAATGGCGACATCAGCACGACTGCGATTTACAACACCATCCCGGTGGTAGCGGCTTGGAAGGGTTTGGAAAGCGCTGCGAAAGCTCAAGGCTACATCTTCCGCATCTCTAAACATGATGCCCGCAACAAGGTCAATCTTCCCACCCCAGAAGAAGAACCCCTTCTCGCGTTTCTCAACGATCGAAAAAATCCAGAGTATTTTAAGGTCGATGACGACAAAGGGGAAATCGTCTACGCCCGTCCTATCGTACTGAGTAAAGACTGCTTAACCTGCCACGGCTCCCCCGATCGCAGTCCATCAGGCGACGGCAAAGACATGCTGGGGTACAAGATGGAGAACTGGAAAGCAGATCAAACTCATGGAGCCTTCATTCTCAAGAGCAGTACAAAGCCGCTCAATGACTTAGTCAGTAGCAGCGTAGAGAAAGTCGTGCTTGCCCTCTTCATTGTCGGCGCCATCGCGGTGATCGTGACCATGCTAATAGTGCGGCGCATCACCCACGCGCTGAAACTCGTTGAAGATGTCGCCTCCGGCAACCTACAGACGTCGACCGACTTCCACTCCAATGATGAATTGGGCACTGCCGTTCACGCGATGCGCGATATGGTCACCAGCCTACAGCAAAGCATCAGCACGGTGGACCACAACTCGCAGTCGCTCTCGGCCGCGGCCGAAGAATTGAGTACCGTCAGCGGTAATCTCAGCAGCAACGCAAACAGCGCTCGGAGCCAGACCGAAAGCGTGGCGAGTAACGCCTCTAACGTCAGCCGCAACCTACAGAGCGTCGCGGCGGCTACGGAGCAAATGAACGCAAGCATCGACGAAATTGCGAGAAATGCGTCTCAGGCCACGCGAGTGGCGGCACGCGCTTCAGCAGTGGCGGGGGAGACGACGGTGGCCGTGTCGAAATTGGGCGCGAGCAGCTCGGAAATCGGACAGGTCATCGGGGTGATTACATCCATCGCTGAGCAGACCAAGCTATTGGCGTTGAACGCAACAATCGAAGCTGCACGCGCTGGGGAAGCCGGCAAAGGCTTCGCCGTGGTGGCCAGCGAAGTGAAGGAGTTGGCCAAACAAACCGCTGAAGCCACAGAGGAAATTGGCAAGAAAATTGGGCTCGTCCAGAACGACTCTGAAACGGCCGTCCGTGCCATTAAGGAAATCGCGGCGATCGTCGAGGAAATCTCAAGCATCCAGACAACCGTGGCGGGTGCCATTGAACAACAGGCTGCAACGACGCGTGAGATCTCCAAAAACGTCCAAGAAGCAGCAGCCGAGGGGCAGTTGATTTCTGACAGCGTTCAGGGAGTTTCTCGCGCAGTTCAAACCACAGCACAGGGTGCCAACGACGCTGCCTCGGTTGCACAAGAACTCACGAAGCTGTCATTGAACTTGCAGAAGCTCGTGCAAGAAACCTCCAAGCGCTTCAGTGGCAACAACCAAGCTTAGCCGCTCACACTGAGCGTCTTCACTCAAGGCGGTGCCCGTTGCGATGCGGGCACCGTCTTCTTTTTTGATCCACGCTCACTCTTATTCGCTGCCTCAAACGCTTTGCCGCTTGTGAAGCAGCCCCGCCCTTGCCCATCCTCACTCCTTTGCCATGCTATCAGCCGGAATCGTCGGTCTCCCTAACGTCGGAAAATCCACTCTGTTCAATGCGGTCACTCGTACCCGCAAAGCGCAAGCGGCCAATTACCCTTTTTGCACGATCGATCCGAACGTCGGTATCGTCACCGTGCCCGATGCACGCCTCGAGGTGCTCTCCAAAATTTCAGGCTCCAAAAAGCTCGTCCCAGCGGCCATCGAGTTCGTGGATATTGCAGGATTGGTGAAGGGCGCAAGCGCTGGGGAAGGGTTGGGCAACCAGTTCCTAAGCCACATCCGCGAGGTCAACGCCATCGTGCAGGTGGTGCGCTGCTTTGAGGATGACGACATTCATCACGTGAGCGGTTCGGTGGATCCCGTGCGCGACATCGAAGTCATCAACACCGAGCTCGTGCTCTGCGACCTCGCTTCGCTCACCAAAAGACTCGAACGCCTCAACAAAGCAATTCGTGTCGGAGACAAGGTTGCCAAAGCCGAGGCCGCTGTGATCGAAAAATTACTCCCTCATCTCGACCAAGGGTGCCCCGCACTGACGCTCGAACTTTCCGATGAGGAAAAGCGGGTCGCCAAAGAGTTCTTTCTGCTGACCAACAAACCCACCATTTTTGCGTGCAACGTCGCGGAAGCCGACTTGGCGGCCGTGTCCAACATGGTTCAAAGCGGCTCCACCGAAGCGACCACGTTGCCGGCGGCGATCCACGTGCAAGCGGTTCAGAAGTACGCGGCGGCCCATTTTGCAACCAGCGCGGTGGTCATTAGCGCTCAAATCGAGAGCGAGCTCGTCGACTTACCCGAAGCCGACGCTCAAGAGTATCTCACCGGGCTCGGCGTCCAAAGCAGTGGAGTCGGTCTGCTGATTCGCGGAGTCTACCATCTTTTGGGACTCCGCACTTACCTCACCACGGGTGAACAAGAAACGCGGGCGTGGACCATTCGCAGTGGGGACAAGGCTCCGGCTGCGGCAGGCGTCATCCACTCGGATTTTGAGCGCGGGTTCATTGCGGCGGAAATCACTGCTTACGATGATCTTGTTTCACTTGGGTCTTTCGTAAAGGCGCGCGAAGCTGGAAAGTTGCGCATCGAGGGCAAGGAGTATGTCGTGCAGGACGGTGACGTGGTGGAGTTCCGCTTCAACGTGTAAAAAAAGTCGGTGCTCAAAAGGTTGGTCATTGCATCTGCCGGCAACTGGAGGAGATTGCAGCGAATCCCTTGGCGTTCCTTTACACCGACGCCTCTGTGCGCCATTTTAAAACAACGCATGCAACCCCGCTGCCTTTCACTCAAGTCACTCTCCACGTTGGCCCTTTTTTTAGGGGTAACATCCGTCCTTCCAATCGGGCCGCTTTCCCATTTTTCCGTGCTCTTAGGGAGAGCTGACGCCGCCGAACCCTCACCGATTCGTAAGAGTCTGGCGCGCATCGGCAACACGTCGCAAGACCCTAATTATCGTCAACCGTGGCTTCCGGGCGTGACCATGAGCAGCTCAGGTACCGGTTGGGTCGTGACCAAGGACCGGATATTGACCAACGCTCACGTCGTATCCAACGCTCGCTTTCTGACGCTGGAAAAGGAAAACGATCCCAAGAAGTACATCGCCACCGTTGAGCACATCGCTCACGACTGCGATTTGGCCATCCTCAAAGTCCAGGATCCCACCTTTTTCAACGGCACCATTCCTCTGGAACTTGGCGACATTCCAGAGATCGAGTCTGAAGTTTCAGTTTTTGGCTATCCCATTGGAGGAGAAAGACTTTCTGTCACGCGCGGAGTTGTCTCGCGAATCGACTTTCGGCCCTATGCCCACACCGGAATAGATTCCCACTTAACCATTCAGATCGACGCCGCCATCAACCCGGGAAATAGCGGCGGACCAGTGTTACAAAAAGGCAAAGTCGTCGGCGTCGCCTTTCAGGGCTTCAGCGGGGATGTTGCTCAGAACGTCGGGTACATGATCCCAACGCCAGTGATTCGGCGCTTTTTAGAGGACATAAAAGACGGCAAGTATGACAGGTACATGGACCTGTCCATCACGCCGTTCAACACCTTGAACCCCGCGATGCGCAAGGGCTTGGGCCTCCCCGACGACGACAAAGGCGTGCTGATTTCCAGCGTTGCATCTGCCGGCGTGTGCTCCGGTTATGTAAAAGCAGGCGACGTGGTGCTGGCGATTGATGGACTCGCCGTGGCGAGCGACGGCACGGTCGAACTCGAAGGCGAACGCGTCCAGATGGCGGAAGTCGCGGAACGCAAATTTCGCGGAGATTCTGTGCGCATGACCCTATTGCGGGCACGCGCAAAATTGGAAGTCACAGTGCCGTTAAACCAAGCTTGGCCCTTCGCCATGCAGGCCAACCAATTCGATGTGCAGCCCACCTACGTCTTGTTTGGCGGCCTTCTCTTTCAACCCCTTTCGCGAAACTTGCTCAATTCGGTCCAGTTTCAGAATCCGCGTCTGACCTACTTCTTCGAGGCATTTGTCCCTCGCGAACTCTACAAAGAGCATCCGGAAGTAGTCATCCTCAGCGGGATTCTTGCCGATCCGATCAACACTTATTTGGGAGAATTTAAGGAGGGCATCGTCGAAGAAATCAATGGCACTCCGGTTCGCACGCTCAGGGATCTCGCTGACGCCTTTGCCAAACCGGCTGAATTTTATGTCCTGCGCTTCATTGGCAACGGCCGCCCACTGGTCCTTGAACGCAGCGCCGTGGAGGCCGCCCGCGAGCGAATCCGCTCCCGTTACGGAGTGCAAAAGGAACAATTTTTAGAAGCGTCCATCCGCTAATATTCGCCATGAAGCTCCCCTTGCCCATCTTCGCCGCACTTTCCCTGCTCGCCACCGGATCGTCTTGGCTGGAAACGACTTCGCTCGCTGCACCGCAAGCTACCGCGACTGCGACCGCCGCGGCAACCTCGGCAGCGAGTTCCATTCTAAAAGACGCGCAGGAGCCCAACACCCCGGGAGCGTTCCTCTCGCAAAACTTGGTTCGCGTCACCACCACGACACAGCCCTACGACTTCACCCGGCCATGGTCCAAACGCGCGCCGCTCAGTCGCCGCGCTCTTGGCGCCGTACTTGAAGGCAACCGCGTTTTGATCACCGCCGAGTGTGTCGCCAACGCCACCTACATCGAACTGGAAACTCCCGATGGGGAGCGCAAACAAGCCGCCCGCGTCGTTTGCGTCGACTACGAAGCGAATCTCGCGCTGTTGCAGCCCGATTCCGACGACTTTCTTAAAGATCAGCCGGGCCTCACTTTCGCCATCCCACACGTGGGCGACTCCCTCGCCGTTCTCCAGTTGGAGGCCAACGGTAACCTGCTCTCCTCCAAAGGCCAGATGACCACCGCCGAAGTCGTGCGCTACCCCATCGACGACACCTCCCTTCTCGTTGGACGCCTCAACGTCTCGCTGCAGGTGCGCGAAACCGTGCTCTCCCTTCCGCTGCTCAAAGACGGAAACCTCGCCGGACTCATGTTGCGCTACGACTCCCAGTCCGGTCTCCTTGATTTCATCCCAGCCACTGTGGTGGAACATTTTATCAATGATTCCAAGAGGATGCCCTACGAAGGATTTCCGCGCATGGGTTGCAGCTTTGCCGTGACTCGCGATCCGCAATTGCGCCGCTTCTTGGATCTTCACAACAGCAAGGGTGGCGTCCTCATCACCCAAATTCTAAAGGATGGTCCTGCAGAAAAAGCGGGCGTTCAAAAAGGCGACGTTCTTCTGGAAATCGCCGGCAACCCCATTGATTCTGACGGTAATTATCGGGATCAAGATTACGGCCGCATTTCCTTGGGCCATTTGGTGAGCACGAAGCATTTCGGGGGGCAGTTGGTTAAAATTCGAGTCTCCCGTGCGGGGAAATCACTAGAATTAGAAGTTCCCATCGCGCACCGCCGCAGCGAACAGTACCTGAGCCAACCGTATATCATCGACCGCGCGCCGCGTTATTATGTCTTGGGTGGCCTGATTTTGGGAGAACTCTCGCGGCAGTACTTAAAAGAGTTCGGGGGTGATTGGATTCACAAAGCTCCGTTGGAGTTGGTGAACATAGACCGCACCCAAGGCGAGGGTGCTGAGGAGAAACGCAAGCGCGTTGTGGTGCTCACACGCGTACTTCCCTCAGACCTGACCGTCGGGTACGAGGATCTGCGCCACATTTTGGTGACCGCCATTAACGATCAGCCGATAAACAGTTTGGACGACATCCAAGCTGCACTGGAAAAGCCCGTGGACGGCCTCCACAAAGTCGAGTTACTCGGTGATCCGTCCGTTCTTTTTCTGGATGCAAAGGGCGTCGAAGCGATCGGACCTGAGTTGCAACAGAGCTACGGCCTGCCCGCGCTCAGTCGTCTAGAGTAAAGACGGTTACCCAAAAAGGTCCGGCGTGAGGCCAGCCTCCTTTGCCATCTCGGCGTGCAGAGTGCGAAACTCCGCCTTTTCCAGAGCTGGTAAAAGCTCAGAAAATTGAGGGGTGATACGCAGCTGCTCTGGAGCAATCGGCAGGGGCAGATCGAGATCCAATCGCACCATTTCCTGGTTCTGCTCCAACTGAGCCCGAGCGGCTTGGAGTTTTTCGCGTAGTTTAGCCGGTTCCACTCGCTCCAAGTCGGCCATCGCAGCGGCCAAAGAACCATGGGCGTTGAGTAACGCGGTGGCGCCTCTAGGGCCGACGCCTGACACT
>Ga0209597_1001552_pt1 | contig 14917 bp, 11 predicted proteins | sample M_140625_MF_Meta_FD_187316 | JGI IMG/M metagenome (GOLD analysis project Ga0209597, IMG submission 187316) | Freshwater microbial communities from Lake Montjoie, Canada to study carbon cycling - M_140625_MF_MetaG (SPAdes) (version 2) | ecosystem: Environmental > Aquatic > Freshwater > Lake...
AGGTGTCGTAACACCTGAAACGCAGTGGACTTCATCATAAAAAGACTCTCGATCACTTTGGTGATATCAGCGAAGATTGCTATGATAGCGCCTATAACCTGAGGAGGTCATCCATGCAAATACAACAACTACAACAACTACAACTAGCATCCATAGGTATAGTGCTATGCGCGCTTTTGGGGTTGAGCTTAAACACCCACAGTTTGGCGCAAACTTACCCAAACAAACCCATTCGCGTGATCGTGCCGTTTCCAGCGGGCGGCACCTCTGACATCCTCACCCGCGTGATTGGCGCCAAACTCACCGAAACGTGGGGTCAGCAAGTACTGCCAGATAATCGGCCCGGTGCCAATGGCAACATCGGCGCCGAAGCCATGACTCGCGCCACCCCCGATGGCTACACCATCATGCTCATGGATGTAGGCAACTTTGCGATCAGCCCAAGCCTATTTACTAAACTGCCCTTTGATATTTTGAAAGACTTCGCGCCGGTCACCGTCGTGTCCTACTCACCACACTTACTGGCTACCCACCCCAGCGTGCCAGCTAAAACCACCCAAGAACTCATCAACATTGCCAAATCTCGCCCGGGTAAACTGAACTACGCTACCGGCTTGGGCGGCGCCCCCCATATGGCTGGCTTAATGTTTGCATATCGCACTGGCATTAAATGGACCTACATCCCCACCAAAGGTGGTTCCCAATCCATACTCACCGTCACCACCGGCGACTCTGATCTGCTGTTTAACGGCATGTTAGCAACCTACCCCCATATCACCAGTGGCCGCCTCAAACTGCTAGCGGTTTCCAGTGAAAAACGCTTCCCCACCCTGCCGAATATTCCGGTTGTCGCCGAAACCCCTGGCCTCGAAGGGTTTGTAACTGGCTCCTGGCAAGGCGTCTTAGCCCCCGCCAAAACCCCACCTGAGATTGTGGCAAAACTCCAAACTGAAATCACCAGAATTCTCCATCTACCTGATATTAAAGAGAAATTATCCACTCAGGGCGCTGAACCCAATGGCAATACGCCAGCAGAAATGGGCAAATGGCTAGCCGCTGAAAAAGAGCGTTGGGCCAAACTCATCAAAGCCACTGGCTTTAGACTCGATAGCTAAGCGACCATGGCTAAACCCAGACAAATCATTGCAATCGGTGGTGGCGCATTCCCACAAGACCAAGACAATCCCTTATTAATCAGATATTTTCTAAAACAAACGGGACGCCGCAATCCACGCGTGTGCTTTATCGGTGCCGCCCACGGTGACGCTGATGCCGGGCGCCTGCGCTTCTACGCCGGCGTCAGCGGCCTGACCTGCCGGCCCACACACTTGCCACTTTTTGCCCGTACTCCACGCGACCTCGCCAGCTTCGTGCTCGAACAAGACGCCATTCTTGTCGGTGGTGGTAACACCCGCAGCCTGTTGGCGGTATGGCGTGAGTGGGGCATTGACCAATACCTTCGCCAAGCCTGGGACGCCGGCATCGTGCTTGGCGGCTGGAGCGCAGGGGCGATCTGCTGGTTTGAACAAGGGATCACCGACTCTATCGCCGGTTCGCTCACCGCCCTTGATGGTCTTGGTTTCTTACCTGCTAGCAATTGCCCGCATTACGACAGTGAAATCGAACGCCGCCCCAGCTACCGACGTTTTATCGCTAGCGGCAAGGTCGGCAATGGCTACGCCGCTGACGACGGCGTGGGCTTGCATTTTATCGACACTGAATTAGCCCATGTCATCAGTCAGCGGCGCGGCGCACGCGGCTGGCGACTCACCCGCCGCGATGGTCGAGCAGTAGAGCGCGCGCTACCCACACAATATCTGCAATCAAGCGCCTAAATCACTCCCGAGTGCGTGCCCGCTCGCGTTAAAATGCTGTTTTATCAACTAAACTGCCACCCGCATGAGCAACTCCGCCAAGCCCGACCATACCCAAGCCGCCTCCACCTCTAACTTTATCCGCAGCCACATCGAAGCCGATCTGGCTGCCGGTAGGTTTCAAGGCCGGGGTTGGGCTGGGCAGCCTGGGGCGGCAGCGCTACATGCCAACGCCAGTGCTGATCCGGCTGCGATTCGCACCCGCTTCCCACCCGAGCCCAATGGCTATTTGCATCTCGGACATGCAAAATCTATTTGTCTCAACTTTGGCCTTGCCCAACACTATAACGGCGCTTGCCATCTGCGCTTTGACGACACCAACCCTGAAAAAGAAGAACAACAATACGTTGACTCGATTGAGGACGTAGTGCAGTGGTTAGGTTTTGATTGGCGCCAACACCTCTACTTTGCCAGCAACTATTTTGACTTCATGTATAGCGCTGCCGAATACCTTATCAGTGCTGATCTCGCCTATGTCGATGAGCAAAGCGCCGAGGAGATGCGCGCGAATCGCGGCACTCTCACCCAAGCCGGTCACGCTAGCCCATGGCGCAACCGGCCTAGCAGCGAATCTTTAGCGCAATTTCGGGCTATGCGGGCCGGACAGTTTGCCGATGGTGCTATGGTCTTACGCGCCAAAATTGACATGGCCTCCCCCAATATCAATCTGCGTGACCCTACCCTCTACCGAATTCGTCGCGCCACCCACCACCGCACGGGAGACACATGGTGTATCTACCCCATGTATACCTATGCCCATCCGATCGAAGATGCGCTAGAGCGGATTACCCACTCGATATGCACCCTAGAGTTTGCAGATCAACGGCCCTTTTATGATTGGTTACTCAGCAACTTAGCCACTGGCGGACTACTCGCCGCACCGCTTCCCCAACAAATTGAATTTGCGCGCCTCAACTTAAGCCACGTCGTGCTGTCCAAACGCAAACTCATCCAACTGGTCGAAGAAGGACATGTCGATGGCTGGGACGATCCTCGCCTCCCCACGCTTGCAGGTGCGCGCCGGCGCGGCTATCCAGCCGCGGGCTTACGCTTGTTTGCCGAGCGCATTGGCGTGGCCAAAGCGGATGCATGGATCGACTACAGTATTCTTGAAGACTGCATGCGTGAGCATCTCAATACCCACGCCGAGCGGCGGATTGGCGTGCTCGATCCACTGCGCTTAGTCATTGATAACTATCCAGAATCCCAACAAGAAGACTGCTTGGCGCCCAACCACCCTCAACAGCCCGAACTCGGCAAACGTATAGTGCCGCTTACCCGAGCGGTGTGGATTGAACGTGAAGACTTCCAAGAAGTCCCCGCCAAAGGCTACTTCCGATTATTCCCCGGCAATCGCGTGCGCCTACGCTACGGCTATGTTGTTGAATGCACGGGTTGCGAGAAAGATGCCACAGGTCGCATCCATACCGTGCACTGCAATTACTTGCCCAACACCAAATCTGGTGCAGTTGATGCCGAACCCATTAAAGTTAAAGGCAATATTCATTGGCTGAGCACACAGCACGCTATTACTGCTGAAGTGCGGCTCTATGACCGCTTGTTTACTACCGACCACCCCGGCGCAGGCGATCGTGATTTCTTACTCGACATTAACCCCAATGCCCGCACCATCATTCAAGCACAAATTGAATCCAGCCTAACGACGCTGGCACCTGGCACTTGTGTGCAGTTCGAACGTCACGGCTATTTTGTCGCCGACCTTCAAGACTCCAAACCCACCGCCCCAGTATTCAACCGGACGGTGACACTGCGCGACTCTTGGTCAAAATAACATGGTTATTGAACACGATAACGACTATCGATTTAAACCATGGCAATGGATGAAACAAGGTCTATTGCGGCTATGCTTATGCCGCCGTTTATATTCAAGTCTTTGTTTATGTTTTCGTTTGTGTTTATTGTTATTTTTATTGTTATTTTTATCTTTATTTTTATGTACCAGCTTTGCCAGTCCTGTCGCTATCGCACAAAGCCAGCGCCTAGTCGTTGACGCTCACACTGCCCATTACAATGCAGGTCAAGCCCTGCAAATGATCGAAGACGCCAGTCAACGGCTTGAATTTGCTAATGTACTCAATCCCACAGCTGCGCTACCTTGGCAGACTGCAATTCAAAATCACAGTGACGATGTCGGATTAGGTTACACCCGCTCGGCGTGGTGGTTTAAGCTTCCCTTAAAAATTGACCCTAAGGCGCCCAATCAATGGCTACTTGAAGTCGCCTATAGCACCATCGACCGCATCGAGCTATACGTGCCCAAAGCTGATGGTAGTTACACCAACTTTATTGGTGGCGACTTATTGCCCTTTTCTGCGCGCTACTACCCGCATCGCTTCTTTGTATTTCCAATACAACTCGAACCCAATACCGAACCGGTAATTTATATCCGTGTCAAATCTGACGGCAATATCACCTTGCCGGTTCATTTATGGCAATCTGAAGCCTTCTCTAAACACAACCAAATCACCTACGGTCAACTCAGCATCTACTACGGCATGCTGCTTGCCTTAAGCCTCTATAACTTGCTCCTATTTTTTAGCACCCGTGAATACAGCTTTTTAGCGCACGTCGGATATACGGTCTCTATGGCGCTGGGCCAATCTGCGTGGAATGGTCTGTCCAATCAGTTTTTATGGTCGGAATACCCTGCCTTTGGCAATATCGCCGTCCTCACCTGCCTAGCCTTAACGGGTGTTTTTAGTTGCATCTTCACCCGCACATTTTTACAAACACGCCTCTACTCCCCCACGATTGACCGTATGCTCTTAGCGACGATTGGTATCTTTGCTATTGCTAGTATCGGGCCATTAATCATGCCCTACTTTTATGTGGCGGCGTTAATGTCGGCGATGGGCATCATTAGTTCAATCGTAGCAATCACTGCGGGCTACTATTGCATGCGAAGCGGCCACTTAGGTGCGCGTTATTTTCTCATTGCATGGTCATTGTTTATCTTAGGTGTAGTGGTGTTTTGTATGCGTAACTTTAACATCTTGCCCACCAACTGGTTAACGCTCAACACCATGCAAATTGGCTCTGCCCTCGAGTTGCTACTGTTGTCTTTTGCACTAGCCGACCGCATCAACATCATGCGCCAAGAAAAAGACCAAGCCACTGAGGCTGCGTTGACCGCTAATGCGCGCGTAGTCGAAGCCCTGCGTAGCAACGAGCAAGAACTAGAGCAACGCGTCACCGAGCGCACCCTACGTCTCGAAGAAGCTAACCAAGAACTGCGCAACAAAGAGCGCGAGTTAGAACACCTAGTGCGCCACGACCCGCTGACTGGGTTAGCCAACCGGCTCTATCTCAATGAGCATATGACACGAGCGATCCTACGGGCTAGGTGCACTGGATTTAGTGTCGTCTTGCTCGTCATCGACCTTGACGGGTTCAAACAAGTCAACGATACCTTTGGACATCCCGCAGGTGACGAGTTGCTCGTTCATGTTGCCAAACGCATCCGCAATAATTTGCGCGAATCCGACTTAGTGGCGCGCGTTGGTGGTGACGAGTTTATTATCATGCTCGAACATACTCGCTTCCCAGATGGCATGACCAAGCTAGCGCAGAAGCTACTTACTATCATCAACGAACCCATACTACTACAAGCCGGCACCACCAAAGTCAGCGGTAGTATCGGCATTGCCAGTTACCCCGAGCACGCCGATAGCGCCAGCCTATTACTCAAGCATGCCGATGCCGCGATGTATCAAGCCAAACTCTTAGGCCGCAATCAATACGCGATGGCCGCCGATATGACACCCCCCTTAACTCCACAAGATCAACAAAATCAACAAGGTCATCAAGCTCAACCAGTTCAACCAGCTCAGCAAACTCAACAACCCGAACAATCTCAACAACCCACACCCTCACAACAGCAACCCTCTGTCTAGGAGAACTGATGCAAAGCGCAAAAAAAACAGCCGTCATCACCGGTGCCGGTACTGGCATTGGTAGAGCCACAGCACTCGCCTTACTCGCCGATGGGTGGGCAGTATTTTTAGCTGGCCGTCGCGCTGATGCGCTTGATGCCGCCGTGGCAGAAGCAGGTGCGAATCGTGAACACGCTCATGCAGTAGTCACTGATGTGGGTGATCCTGAGGCTGTGAGCGCTTTGTTTGCGCAAGTTGCACAACGCTACGGACACCTCAATATGTTATTTAATAACGCTGGTCAAAATGCGCCTGGCGTGCCCTTCGAAGACTTAGGCTTTGCGCAATGGCAAGCTGTCGTCAACACTAATTTAAACGGCTCTTTTTTATGTGCGCAAGCCGCGTTTCGGATGATGAAGTCACAAACGCCCATGGGCGGGCGCATTATCAATAATGGTTCGATCTCAGCACACGCCCCACGTCCTGACTCCGCCCCCTATACCGCCACTAAACATGCAATATCGGGTCTCACCCGAACGCTGTCACTTGATGGTCGCAAATATCATATTGCTGCCTGCCAAGTCGATGTGGGCAATGCTATGACGGGTCTGGCCGAACGCATGGCCAAAGGCGTGAAGCAAGCAGACGGCTCCATCAAAGCCGAACCGATGATCAATGTTACGGATGTAGCGAAGTCAGTATTGTTTATGGCTAACCAACCTCTAGACGTCAACATCTACCACTTAATGGTGATGGCAACCGACATGCCCTACGCTGGACGCGGCTAGGTCACAGCGATACGCGCTTTCATGCCGCTCGCTTTTATTCGGCAGGATTTAACGCTGAATCAATGCTGAATCAACGCGCAGTCCGTACGTGACTGCGCGTTTTGACTAGTTGATCGATAGCCCTTTATCGATAACGCTCTACAGTTTCAGTGGTTTAAAGCGTAAACGTTTTGGCTTGGCACCTTCTTCACCCAAGCGCTTGCGTTTGTCAGCCTCATACTCTTGATAATTACCAGAGAAAAATACCGCTTGCGAATCGCCCTCAAACGCCAGAATGTGCGTGGCAATCCGATCTAAGAACCATCGATCATGCGAGATCACCAACACGCAACCGGCAAACTCTAGTAACGCATCCTCTAGCGCCCGCAAGGTTTCCACATCAATATCGTTAGACGGCTCATCGAGCAGTAAGACATTGGCACCGGTTAACAACGTTTGCGCCAAATGCAAACGGCCGCGCTCACCACCAGACAAGGTGCCCACTTTTTTCTGCTGATCCTGGCCTTTAAAGTTAAAGCGCCCCAAGTAAGCACGCGAGGGCATTTCAAACTTACCGACATTAATAATATCTAAGCCGCCCGAGATGGCCTCCCACGCAGACTTATCATCTGGTAGAGAATCACGCGACTGATCAACCATCGCCAATTTAACCGTAGAGCCAATCACAATCTCACCAGAATCAACTTGCTCTTTACCCGAAATCATACGGAAGATGGTTGATTTACCCGCACCGTTGGGGCCGATAATACCGACAATCGCACCCGGCGGAATTGCAAACGATAAATTGTCAATCAATAAACGATCGCCATAGCCTTTGGACACCCCTTTAAACTCAATCACGCTATCGCCTAAGCGATCAGCAACGGGAATAAAAATCTCCTGCGTCTCGCTACGCTTTTGATAATCAAACGAGCTCAGTTCTTCAAAGCGTGCAATCCGCGCCTTCGATTTAGCTTGACGGCCCTTGGGATTTTGCCGCACCCAATCGAGCTCTTTTTTCAAGGCTTTTTGACGTGCCGATTCGGTGGCCTCTTCTTGTCTGAGGCGATCTTCTTTCTGCTCTAGCCACGAACTATAGTTACCCTTCCAAGGAATACCCATACCGCGATCCAACTCTAAAATCCACTCGGCGGCATTGTCTAAAAAATACCGATCATGCGTCACTGCCACCACAGTGCCCGGGAAGCGATGCAAGAATTGCTCTAACCAATCAACACTCTCCGCATCGAGATGGTTAGTGGGCTCGTCAAGCAACAACATATCAGGCTTAGACAGCAACAAACGGCACAAGGCCACGCGACGTTTCTCGCCACCCGAGAGCTTGTCAATTTTGGCATCCCACGGTGGTAAGCGTAGCGCATCGGCAGCAATCTCTAATTGATGCTCGGTATCAGAGCCTGAATTGGAGAGCAGCGCCTCATACTTAGCTTGGTCGGCCGCTAACTGATCAAAATCAGCATCTGGCTCAGCATACGCGGCATAGATTTCATCGAGTTTTTTTTGGGCATTAAAGACCTCGCCCAAACCTTCTTCAACCGCCTCGCGCACTGTTTGCTCGGGATTGAGCTGAGGCTCTTGCTCCAGAAAACCAATATTCAAATTGGGCATGGGGGTAGCTTCGCCATCAAACTCCTGATCTACGCCCGCCATAATTTTTAATAAACTCGATTTACCCGAGCCATTTAAGCCGAGCACACCAATTTTTGCACCTGGGAAAAAGGATAAAGAAATATCCTTCAAAATCACACGCTTAGGCGGCACAACCTTGCTCACCCGATTCATTGTAAAGACGTACTGAGCCATAATTAGATTTCTAAAAAATAATAGTCGTTGAAAAAAGGCACTGAAAAAGTCTAAAGACCTGACGCGGCCAAAGCGCGAGGATAGCCCAACTGCGGCCGAAGTGACAGCCAATCGCAGGAAACCGCGTCTGCAACGCCCGCCACAATAAGACATAATGTGCGGCAATTCTAACAATACGTAGCGCGGTAACACGCGATTTAAATGCGCGGTTGCGATGTTTCTTTAGTTTTCTTTGGATTTTTCAAAAATTTCTTTACGTTTCTTTACGCTTCTTTAAATTTCGTTGCGCTCCGTTGGGTTGGGTTGGGTTGGGTTGGGTTGGGTTGGGTTGGGTTTGATTGAGTTTGGTTATATTTGGATATATTTCGCTAAATACACGCGGACTTTTTTGAATGTTTTTTTGAATATTTTTTTGGATATTTTTAAGTGGCTTTGAATCTCGTTCCAATCACCTTTAACAACACCGCGTGCGCGCTCCACATTGAGGTATCTCATTGATGTATAAAGTAAATTTTCTGAGTCATCGCTATCTATCCAAACTGCTTGGCCTGCTCGCTTTGAGTAGCGTTGCCATTAGCTACGCCGGCGTTACTGCGGTGCGCATTATTGCGATAGAGCCGTTTGCTGAGCACGCCGCCTTTGGTAACACTGGCGCCTATGAACGAGTACGCGGCACAGTCAGCGGCGAACTCGACCCCCAACACCCGCGCAATCAAGCGATCGTCAACTTGCAATATGCACCGCGCAATGCCAACGGTCGTGTGGAATACGAGATTGATTTTTTTATGCTCCGCCCAGTGAACCCTACGCTCGGTAATGGTCAGCTGATTTATGACGTGACCAACCGTGGTCGCAAATACATCCATTGGCGCTTAATGGATGCTCTACCTGCCAACGCCGCACTGGCTAACGACCCACGCACCCTGGCCGATGCCGGCAATGGCGTATTACTTCGCCGCGGCTTCACTCTGGTGTGGAGCGGCTGGGATCCCGACGCCCCCCGTGGCAGCAACGGCATGGCCATGAAACGCGTAATTGCCACCGACCAAGGCGCACCCATTGTGCGGCGAATTCGTGACGAATTAGTCAATGGCACCCGTGGCCCACAGAGCGATACGTTCAAGCTCACACACGAAGCAGCTGACCTCAACCCCGCACTCGCCACGCTGACTGTGCGCCGGCGTGAAGCCGACCCCCGCCTCACCATCCCCAGCCAGGACTGGGCCTACGTCAACCCCCAAGAAATTCGGCTGCTGCCGCCAGGCCGCCGGCCTGAGCAGGGCTCGATCTACGAATTCCATTACCCTGCTAAAAACCCCCGTGTCTTAGGCATTGGCTTTGCCGCTACCCGCGACCTGATTGCATTTCTGCGCTCGGGCGCGGCAGATATTGCAGGCAACCCCAACCCTGCCGGTCCTAAAATCCACACCACCTTAGGCTTTGGTATCTCGCAAAGCGGGCGCTTTCTGCGCGACTTTGTCCACCAAGGGTTTAACCAAGACGAACACGCACGCAAAGTATTCGACGGCCTGCTCGCGCATACTGCTGGGGTTGGGGGTGTATTCCTCAACACCGCTTTTGGTCAGCCCGCACGCACCAATACTCAATTTGAAGACCACATGATGCCTGAGAATGCCTTCCCCTTCTCGGCCACGCGCATGCAAGACCCTGTCACCGGCAAGACCGATGGCCTGTTGCGCAACGATGGCTTCGACCCACTATGGATGGAATCGAACACCTCTACCGAATATTGGCAAAAAGGCGCATCCCTACTCACCACCACCCCACTGGCTGAGCGCGACGTCACACTGCCAGCCAACGCCCGCGTCTATTTTATTGCCGGCACCCAACACGGCGGTCAAGCCGGCCTAGAGTCCACCCGTGGCCAGTGCACAAACCCCAGCAATCCACATAGCCCTACACCTGCACTGCGCGCGCTACTCATCGCCTTGAGCGAATGGACCGCTGGTGTAACCCCGCCTGCCACCCGCACCCCGCGCTTAGATGAGCGCAGCTTGGTCGACGTCAACGCTTGGCGCTTCCCCGCAATACCCGGTATTGCAGTTGCCCGTAAAACCAACCAAATCGGCGTGTTACAAGACTGGACCATCCCGCAAATGGATATGCGCCAACCCTATGCAATCCGCGTGCCGGCGACCGATGCCGATGGCAACGAAACCACTGGAATTCGCCTGCCCGAGATTGCCGTGCCGCTAGGCACCTACACCGGCTGGAACTTATATCGCGCCCCTTTTGTTGAAGGCGAACTGTGCGACCGCCAAGGCAGCTACCTACCCTTTGCCGCTCAGACCGACGAGCGCAAATCACGCGGCGACCCCCGCCCCTCGTTGCAAGAACGCTATGGCAACCACCAAGGCTATGTCGAACAGTTTGAACGCGCCGCACAAGCCCTGGTGCAAGAGCGCTTACTACTGGCCGAAGATGCCGCAGTGCTCATCGCCCGCGCTCGCAGCGCGGCTGTGGCCAAGCACTTCACAACCCCGAGCACACCACCAAAAAATGAATCTATACGTTAATCTATATTTAAATGTAACTACTTGAATTTATTAAATATTTGAATTTATTAAATATTTTAACTTATTGAATTTTTGAGTTAATGAGTTAATGAGTTAATTAAATTTTTTAAACATTTTTAAAATATGCTTTTTAAGCGCATTACTTAACATTCACACCGCCCACTAGGACACCTGCTATGTCTTTCGTTGCCCCCTGGTTACACCTTGGCTACATCATTCCCCATCGCTACACCGACATGGATGCGTATCAGTTTTATCGCATCGCGCCCGATGGCATGATGCTGCTCACCACTGGCCTGAATTTAAAAGAATACAGCCTCGCCGCCGTTGAAGCAGAACTCGGCGCGCTCGATCAAGCGTTTGACCTACTCGCACACAAAAAAGTAGATCGTATTAGCCTGAGCGGTGTACCCGTGGCCTCGGTGCTAGGACGCCCAAAAATGTTGGCCCTGCTCGATCGCGCCCAGCAACGCACCGGCATTGCCTGCGACACCGACTTAGAAGCACATATCGCCACCCTGCAACACCTAGGCGTGAGTCAAATTGCGCTGGCCACCCGCTGGCCTGAATCAGTCAACCACGCACTCACTGCGTATTTAGGCAGTGCCGGCATTACGGTGCTAGCCTGCCGTTCGGCACCACGCTCGCTAGACCAAAATAAAATCTCAAGTGCCGCAGCAGACCATCAACTTGCCCTAGACCTAGGACACCAAGTGCTACGCGACACCCCCGCCGCCCAAGCCCTGCTACTGCCCGGTGGCCTGTGGTTTGCCATCAACGCCGTACCCGAACTCGAAGCCACACACGGCAAACCCGTATTGTTGAATATCTTATCTACCACCTGGGCAGCACTACACGCCGCAGGCACACTGGTTACAAAACCGAGTGCTGAGTGGGGGTTGGTGATGGGGAGTTTGGGTTAGTTTGGGTGGGTTTGGGTGGGTTTGGGTTAGTTTGGATAAGAATGATTAAGATCATTCAGTCATTTTTTCACTCAGCCGCATACCAAATACAAACCAATACTAAACTTCAACTGTAGGGCGGGCATTCTTCCTAATTTATGCAATTTGTAATTCTTTTGTCATTCTAAACACCCGCACTTCCAATGGCAGAAGTGCAGTAATACTGTAGTTATTTTCCTTTGGAACCTTCATTAGGTGATGGTGATGGCGCTTCGGCCGGGACAGCAGGCACACAGCGGGGTGGCGGTACAGCCCCCCCCTTTTTTGTTGCACTCGTCGGCTCAGCTGGAGGCGTCGAGAAAGGTTGCATCTTGGGCACGGTGGCACATTCGTTCATTAGATTTTTGTTAAGCATTAGTTTTTCTTTATAGAGATTAATTCCAACAAACACAGTGGTGATGACAAGCCCTAGAACTAGCAGAATAGCACCCGACATATTAAGTAATTCGGTTAATCTTAATAGCTTAGTTTTTTCTGATAAAGCAGAATCATCTTGTTCAATGAAACATTTAGGTAGCAATTCAATCTGATCATTAGTTGCCCGCTGAGCTGTTAAAAACGAAAGCAATATCGCAATAATTGCCAAAATAAACAGCCCCCATGACCCGTATATCATAAGTACGATGTACGCTTAGGGTAAGGCTATGATGTCTTTAATAAATGCCAGGGAGAATCCAAGAGCAGCAGTTGATACGCTTAGAATGGCTCGATCAGCGTTCTCACTATTAGACAACTGGCGCTTCAATAGCTCAGCATAGTATTCCCTATAAAGCTTCGAACGACTCTCTTGATCTGCATCCGTATTTTTTCCGCCATGTTCGTAACGTCGCTTCATCAAGCCCGCGCATACCGATAACGACCCTTGACCTGCTGAGCAAGAAATTGCCCTTTAGACTGCGCAACCTTCATTTGATCGAAAACAGTTTCAGGGATGTCATAGTAGTTGTATGTACCACCCGCCTTGAATTCAACAGTCAGTACATTGGACTGAGAATCATAAGCGAATCGGACAATATTTGAAGATTCAGGTGTATCAATCCATTCCATTATTTACACCTTATTTTCTACGTTATTAACATCAACCGCTGTAGCGGGCGGCTTGTGATCGTAGTGAGGACTTTGCTTTCGCCACTGCCGTACCATCGCAGCATAATCGGAAGGGTCGCGACGCTGGTTCCATCCTCCGGGACCATCATAACCATCAGCAGTACCACCAGGCATAACGACGCGAGGGTCAACGCTGTCTGGACGCTTGTCTTTCGCTGGTGGCGAAATCAGGGTACGCACAGGTAAGCTAACGGCTTCTCCAACGATGATCGCCTCACCAGTTCGTAGTACTGGCAACATCTCGAATAGACCTTTGAGATTGTCAGAGGCGGCACTGGTGATATGGCCTCTATCTGTATCGTTCGCAAGTCGCATCGCGAAAATGGTTCCGCATTGCGACAGTATTGTCGAGTCTATTTCGGCGGGGCGTTGGCTCACCATCATCATTCCAACCCCATATTTACGACCCTCCTTGGCAATCCTGCGCACAGCAGTTGCCGCTGCGCCGGAGTTTTCTTTTGCCAGATAAGCATGAGCCTCCTCTAACACCAATAGAAGAGGCCGCTCCCGCCCACCTTCCGGGAGATTTCTTGCCCAGAATATGGCATCGTAAAGAATGCGAAGCAGCGCGCCAATCAAGTCATTTAGTATTGAAGAAGGGATGCCCGATAAGTCCAAAATCGTAATTGGCTGAGGGCCACCAATCCAGCTTTCCAATAAGGCATCAATATCTTTCTTCGTTACCCCTTGAACATCTGGGCGCCAATCACTCGGGCCAAATAGGAATGCCAACCGAGGGTCGCGGAGTTTTGACGCTAAGCCTGCGAGTTGTTGCCGAATCCCCAATGGGTCTTTACCCAACTGCACTCTTTCAGGCGCTGGGCCGGTTGTTTTTACTGTTCGATAAAGCGGTGGCGTAACCGATAGGGCATCACCTAATTGTGTCGGCGATCCATCTTTCCCGATGACATAGGCAGGAACAACCTCATCTGCGGCTCCACCTGGTCGAGGTATCAGTGTGTGATGTTCACGCTCGTGGAGATCAAGCCAAAGTTTATGGAGTGAAAAAGGGATCGGTGTATCCACGGTTACTCGGGCGTCATCAATGCCATCTCTCGGTCGTTGTGCGAGAGATTCCCTTTTTAACTGAACAATGATGTCAGCAATTGCAGCAGTTTGGGAATCACTTAACTTTCCTAGAGCCAAGGCTACAAGCTCCTCGAAACTCAACGCCCAAAAAGGAACATGCAATGTTGTCTGATTTTTTGAAGCATCGCCTGACACGCGGAATACACATGATCTGTCAGAAAGTGCTTTTGAATACTCACCGTGGATATCAAAGACAACGATTCTTGCTGAGGGGTAATTGGAGAGTGAATTGAGAAGTCCTGCAACAGTTGTTGATTTTCCTGATCCAGTCGTACCTACTACGGCAGAATGTCTCGTCAATAGCTTATTGATATTCACCAATGAGGGAATTGATTCGGCGCTTGCTAAATGTCCAACCGATACAAAATCATCAGGATCAACTGCACCATAAATAGCACGCAAGTCCGCTTCAGTAACGATGTGAACACGGTCATCAATCGTGGGGTGCTGCGATATTCCCCTTTCAAACTGGCCGCCTCGTTGCCCTTCACCAACCATCTGAACTTTCACCCAACGGTTGCCAAAGATGCGTTCTTCTTGTTCGCTCTTCGGGGCAGCACCTGCACCGACTTGGGATACCACGCCATAAAGGTCAACAAAACCAAGCGGGATACGCACAAAACTACCCACTTGACCTATACGGTAGCCTTCGCCATGCACGAAACTCAATCCCGTCACGGTGTCATTGCTCAATTCGACAGTGACGCTTGCACCGTTAACATCTTGAACTGTTCCAATAAATGTTGGGTCACGGAGCATTTGGTGTCACCTGCTCATCGTAAAACTGGAGCAATTGCCGCGCCAGAAATTCACCGAATGCCTTGAAATCTCCAAGCAAGAATTCGCAATTTTTCGTTGAATTCG
>Ga0209597_1001553_pt1 | contig 14915 bp, 13 predicted proteins | sample M_140625_MF_Meta_FD_187316 | JGI IMG/M metagenome (GOLD analysis project Ga0209597, IMG submission 187316) | Freshwater microbial communities from Lake Montjoie, Canada to study carbon cycling - M_140625_MF_MetaG (SPAdes) (version 2) | ecosystem: Environmental > Aquatic > Freshwater > Lake...
AAGTGCATCGAGTTGAAAACGATCATCGGCCATCCCAAGTAAGACAATGACAGTTGCTGCCAAGAAAATCCCTTGAGACTCATGGCCAAATGATTTACCGACAAGGGGTAGATGATTGACGATCATGAAAGTCACTGCCATTGCTATCCACATCGCTACTCCACCCCAGCGGGCAGTTGGTGTCGTATGAATATCTCGTCCACGAATCTGCGCAACTGCGCCAAAACGAATGGCTTGCGTGCGCACAAATGGAGTAATCAAGTAACACAGCGCTGCCGAGATAAGTAGGGTTACTAAATACTCGCGCATGAAGTTAGTTATGCCTGGTAAATAGGGAAACGAGCGGTGAGAGCGTGGACCTCGGTTTTAATTGAAGCATGAACTACAGCATCATCAGTTGCAATCGCACGGGCGATTAAACCGGCAATCTGCTGCATCTGCGTAACTCCCATGCCTTGAGTAGTTGTAGCTGGTGTTCCAACGCGAATTCCGCTTGTAATGCCAGGTTTTTCGGGGTCATATGGAATTGAGTTTTTATTCATGACGATTCCTGCTGCTCCGCAACGCTCATCGGCTACCTTGCCAGTAACTCCAGTACTGCGAATATCCATCAGTGCTAAATGGGTCTGAGTTCCGCCAGATACTGCACGCATACCTTCGCCCTCAAGAGCTGCTGCCAATGCCTTTGCGTTAACAATTACATCCTTGGCATACTTTTGATAGCCAGGTGTTGCACATTCGGCTAATGCAACTGCCTTTCCTGCAACGGCCGACATGATTGGCCCGCCCTGCATTCCTGGGAAGACCGCCTTATCAATTGCAGCTCCATGTTGGGCCTTAGCCAAAATCATTCCTCCACGAGGACCTCGCAACACTTTATGCGTTGTAAACGAGACAACATCGGCGTATGGCACAGGCGATGGAATCGCTTTACCGGCCACCAAACCGATGAAGTGGGCAGCATCAACCCACATAATTGCACCAACTTCATCACAAATCGCACGAACCTTTTCAAAATCAATCAACGATGGATATGCAGTTGCTCCCGAGCAGATCATCTTTGGCTTTGTAGCTATCGCTTTATCGCGCAGCTCGTCGTAGTCAATGAGCTCGTTATCGGCTCGCACACCATATGACTCAACGTTAAACCACTTACCTGAAAAGTTAACGGCAGATCCGTGAGTTAAGTGGCCACCATGTGGCAGAGACATTGCAAGGATAGTATCGCCTGGCTTAGTAAAGGCTTGATAGACGGCGACGTTAGCGCTGGCACCTGAGTGGGGCTGAACATTTGCATGGTCTGCGCCAAATAAACTCTTAGCCCGCTCGATTGCAAGGTATTCAGCTTTATCAACTTCTTCGCAGCCGCCGTAGTAGCGCTTGCCTGGATAGCCCTCTGCATATTTATTAGAGAGCGACGATCCCATTGCCGCTAATACCGCGCGCGAAGTGAAGTTTTCCGATGCGATGAGTTGCAAATTACTTTGTTGACGCTTGAGTTCAGATAATAAAACCGCAGCGATCTCAGGATCTTGTTGTGTGAGCGCTTCAAAATCAGGACCGTAGAAAGTAGACATATCCCAATCTTATAGTGCAGTGGCTCCTGGCACGATATTTAGTATCTCTTCCAATGAGATTGCCCCAATTCGCAGTACGCGTACGCCAGTTTCATCGGCTTCAACCACGGTCGAGAGTGGGCCATTTCGCAAAACTCCATTGTTAAATTTAAAGGCGAGGTCAGACTCTGCAACCTTTATTTCACTGATGGATTTAACTGCCGATCTGATTACTCTCTGCGCACTTCCAAATGAAAGAACTGAGGATCGATCTGCCCTACCTGCACTTGCAACGGCTAATGGTCCACTCTTAGCTAATAGAGCTTTAGCAAACTTACTTTTAGGAACTCGAATGCTGATTTGATCTAAATGATTTGCATCACCTAAGTCCCAACTCAATCCTGTTTGAGGGCGAAGGTTCATCGATAACATTCCGGGCCAAAACTTCTTCATAAGTGCGGCAATCTCTGGAGTAATTTCGCGCACAACACCCTGGGCGGTTTTTTCACTAGCAACTAAGACTTGTGCCGCTGTAAATAGTGGGTCTCCACGCAATACATGCATGGCACGAACTGAATCGGCTTTAAAGGCATCACAAACATAGACATAACTATGTTCAAGTGGAATGGCGATGATGTATCCAGCCGAGATCGCTTTGCATGCTTTACTAATATGACGTGTCAGTTCGCCTTTTTTCAAATCAACCACTGTGCTCATGTCTACCTCCTCACCGCACTAGTCCACCGTGGACGACCAACTAGGTCATCATGAAGTGTAATACTCTCAAAATCTAGGGTTAGTTCACTAGCTATAGCTGCGCCCTGCTCCTCTGTATGTTCAATAACTAATACGCCAGCCGATTTTAGTAGTCGGGCCGCGGCGGTAATAAAAATTCTGGGAAGCTCCATCCCTGTAGGTCCACCAAACAAGGCGGCATGGGGCTCAAATCCGGCAACATCGCGCGGCAAGGCCTGCGCATCTGGGATGTACGGAGGATTGGCTATAACAACATCGCATTTAATCCCGGGCAAAACATCGGCGACATCGCCTTCAACTACACGCACATTCTGCGAAATAACTGAGACGTTTTTCTTAAGCCAGTAAATCGCCTCTGGGGATTTTTCAACTGCAATCACACGAGTATCTTTTGCCTCAGTTGCAATAGCTAGTGCCAGAGCCCCTGATCCAGCACCTAAGTCGATCACGCTTACTGGAGCAGGCAGATTCTTAATATGGGCTAACACGGCATCAACTAATAACTCTGATTCCGGCCGTGGAACTAAAACACCTGGGCCAACTTCAATGGCTAAGTATCTAAAGGGTGCAACACCCGTTAGATATTGCAATGGCTCGTGACTCATGCGTCGGTCTAATAGAGAAATGAACTGCTCCTCAATCACATCAGTATCACTGATTGCAGTGAGAGTAGTTTCAAGAAGAACTGGATTATGTAGATCCATTCGAGAAATACCCAAGACATGGGCTAACAAATGTTCGGCATCGACCTGGGATATCTGTGATTCGGCCAACTGTGATTTTGCATCACGAAGCAAGGCCTTGATATCCATAAAATTTACTTCGTATTAGCTAATCGTGCAGCTTTGTCGGCATCGATTAGCGCTTGAATCATGTCGTCGAGATCGCCATTTAATACTGCATCTAAATTATTTGATTTGTAATTTACGCGGTGGTCACTAATGCGGTTTTCAGGATAGTTATATGTGCGAATTCGCTCAGATCTATCAACCGTACGAACCTGGCTCTTACGCTCAGCAGATGCAATCGCTTCAGCCTTTTCTTGAGCATCTGCCAAAAGGCGAGCGCGCAAGATACGAAGCGCTGATTCCTTATTCTGTAACTGGCTCTTTTCATTCTGACAAGAGACAACAATTCCGGTGGGAACATGCGTTAAACGCACTGCTGAGTCAGTGGTGTTAACAGATTGCCCTCCAGGACCTGATGAGCGATACACATCTACGCGCACATCATTCATATTGAGGTCAACATCTACCTCTTCTGCTTCAGGAAGGATTAGAACGCCGGCTGCCGATGTGTGAATACGACCTTGGCTCTCTGTCTCTGGCACTCGCTGCACACGGTGCACGCCGCCTTCAAACTTCAATCGTGCATACGGTGACTCACCAGGAGCTGCAACTCCCTTTGATTTAACCGCTACCGAAATGTCTTTGTATCCACCCATTTCACTTTCGGTGGCATCGATGATTTCAACTTTCCAATTATGCCGCTCGGCATAGCGCATATACATACGCAGTAAATCTCCCGCAAAGATTGCAGACTCATCACCGCCAGCACCGGCCTTAACTTCTAGGATTACATCGCGATCATCATTAGGGTCACGCGGAAGCAATAACTCTTCTAACTTCTCCCCTGCACTCAGCGCTGTTGCTTCAAGGGCTGGAATCTCAGATGCGAAATCTGTATCCACTAGCGCTAACTCTTTAGCGGCCAATAAATCATCTTCGGCAGATTTCCACGCTTTAAATCCAGCGACCACTGGACCTAACTGGGCATAGCGACGACCAAGTTTGCGTGCATTGGCCTGATCATTGTGAATAGATGGATCGGCCATCGCAGCTTCGAGTTCGGCGTATTCGCGGACCATCTCGTGGGCCGATGCAAAGCGATCGTTACTCATGTGGACTCTCCTTCCTTGCAATCTAGATGAGTACTGAAGTTTGAGAAATAAAAAAACCGCGACCGCAACCTAAGGGTTGCGATGCGGTCTCTTTAAAAAGCTACTTGGCTTCGGCGCTCTTTTTTCCAAAGCGCTCTTCGAACTTAGCCACACGTCCACCAGTGTCTAGGATGCGCTGCTTGCCGGTATAGAACGGGTGGCATACAGAACAGACTTCAACGTAGATTGAACCGCTGGCAACAGTTGAGCGAGTAAGAAACTTCTCACCGCAACCACAGGTTACCTGGGTCTCTTTGTACTCTGGGTGGATCTCTGGCTTCATTTTTCTTCCCTCATTTATGTTTGGATCTCGGCTAGCGAGTGAACCAAACGGATTGGTTAACGTAGATAAGAGTAGGCTAAAGCTCAATTTTTATGAAATTTACGCCTAATTACTTGCTGTCATCAGGGCCAGAGGTTGTCTTCTGGATCTGCATCAAGAACTCAACATTGGACTTAGTGCCCTTCATCTTCTCAAGGAGAAGTTCGAGGGCTGCTTGTGGTTCGAGTGCATGCAGCACACGGCGTAGCTTCCAGACAATATTGAGCTCTTCAGAGCCCATAAGGATTTCTTCCTTACGAGTACCAGAGGCAACAACGTTAACGGCTGGGAAGATGCGCTTATCTGCAAGGCGACGATCCAGAATTAACTCCATGTTTCCAGTGCCCTTGAACTCTTCGAAGATAACTTCATCCATACGAGAGCCGGTATCAACGAGTGCAGTTGCAAGAATTGTTAGTGATCCACCATCTTCAATATTACGTGCGGCACCAAAGAACTTCTTAGGTGGATATAGCGCAGCTGAATCAACGCCACCAGAGAGAATACGGCCAGATGCTGGTGCAGAAATATTGTAGGCGCGACCTAAACGAGTAATTGAGTCAAGTAGTACAACTACGTCATGACCGAGTTCAACAAGGCGCTTTGCACGCTCAATAGCAAGCTCGGCAATCGTTGTGTGATCATCGGCGGGGCGATCAAAAGTTGATGCGATAACTTCACCCTTAACAGAGCGCTGCATATCGGTAACTTCTTCTGGGCGCTCATCGACTAGAACAACCATTAAGTGACACTCTGGGTTATTTGTTGTGATCGCATTAGCAATTGACTGTAGAACCATCGTCTTACCAGCCTTTGGTGGTGAAACAATGAGTCCGCGTTGGCCCTTGCCAATCGGTGCAATCAAATCGATAACACGTGTTGTTAATACATTGGGCTCGGTCTCAAGGCGCAGACGCTCCTGTGGATATAACGGAGTTAGCTTGCCAAATTCAACACGATTACGTGCCTCATCTGGACTCATTCCATTGACGGTTTCAAGAGTAATTAGTGCATTGAACTTTTGCTTTGTTTCACCTTCACGTGCTTGACGGACCTGACCTGTAACGACATCTCCCTTGCGCAGACCATTCTTGCGTACCTGCGCCAATGTTACGTAGACATCATTTGGACCTGGCAAGTAGCCAGAGGTGCGGATGAAGCCATAACTATCGAGAATATCGAGTAGACCACTTACTGGTACTAAAACATCGTCATCACTGAGAACTGGTTCGCGCTCTTCGCGTGGTGCACGGTCGCGGTTATTGCGGTCGCGATTGCGATCTCGCCCACGCCCACGATCACGATCATTGCGGCCACCGCGATCATTGTTGCGCTGATCATTACCACTCTGGGGCGCTGAATCCTCATCGCCATCTTCATCTAAATCTTGATTGCTGTGAGCTGCCGGCTTGCTCTCCTTCTTACGGCTATTACGAGCCTCACGGCGAGCCTCACGCTCGGCTTTAGCTGCTTCGCGATTCTTAGCCTGTAAATCGGCGATCGCTTCGACTAGTGCATCCTTCTTCATCTTTGCTGCGCCATCGACACCTAGCTGCGTTGCCACAGTCTTTAATTTTGGCAGGGTCATTGCGCCAAGCTCTGGACTTTGTGAACGTACTGGCTCTTCTGTTGTTGTCATCTGATTCTTTTCGCTATTGGTTTACGGGCCTATATTTGTAAGCCATGAAACCGTGGATTTTTTTCTGGATTTATCTGTTGTGTTGCTGGCCGATATAAAAGGCCCTAGCAGATGCCACAATGCTAGCAGTCCGCCTGCATTAGGACAAAATTTAGCCTCAAATGAGGCTGGCACCAGTGCGAGAGATTCCAAGTGCCATGGCGGTGAATCTATCGCCAGCGGCGCGAGTGAGCTCATCGACATCGGCCGATCCCCCAGTGTGCAGAACCAAAATCGATGGACCCGCCCCAGAGATAAAGGCAGCTACTCCGGCCTTTCGCAGCTTCATAAGAAGAGTGAATGAGGCTGGCATTGCATCGGCGCGATATGACTGATGCAGGAAGTCCTCTGTTGCAGTGTGCAGGAGATCTGGGCGGTGTTGCAATGCATGTACGAGCAATGCTGTGTGTGCTGAGTTCTTAACGGCATCGGCATGTGTAATTGACTCAGGGAGCATTTTGCGCGCCTTAGATGTAGATACCGAATTCGATGGAATAAATGCAACCGCACTTATTCGTGGATCAACTTCTACCTGCACAGATAATGCAACTCTGTGGCCGTGTTGTAGCTCTTGCCAGGCGATTGTGGCTCCGCCGAAAATTGCAGCTGCAACGTTATCGGGATGGCCCTCCATCTCGTTAGCTAAATTCAACATTTCCTCATTACTCATTCGCTCATTACCACCCAAAACAAGTGCACGCGCAAGTGATAAGCCGCCGACAATTGCACTGGCCGATGATCCAAGACCGCGAGTATGTGGGATTACATTTAATGCGCGCAGTGCAATACCGCGGGGCTTGCCTCCAAGAAACTCAAAGCCCTTGTACATCGATTTAATTACTAAATTCTTTTCATTACGCGGAATAGCATCTGCGCCCTCACCAGATATATCGATATCAATTACCTGTTCATCTAAAACCTGTGCAATATATCTATCGTGTAGGCCAAGGGCTAAACCCAAAGAGTCAAAGCCTGGGCCTAAATTTGCACTCGTTGCAGGTACCTGCACCTGCATAGCTTGGGCTCTAAAAGTCGGCTTCATCTTAGATAAGGCCTAGCGCCTTTGCGGCGGCTTTAACATTTACCGGAACAACTACCGGCTTCTTGGCAGTCTCTAGCGCATACCCAATATCTTTTAATCCGTGGCCAGTAACAGTGATAACAATTCTCTTGTCTTTGGGCAGTTTGCCGGCCTTCTTATATTTAATGAGTCCAGCTAAACCTGCAGCCGATGACGGCTCGACAAAAACTCCCTCTTTAGCTGCAATTAATCGGTATGCAGCAAGGATCTCTCTATCGGTTACAGAGTCAATCACGCCACCTGAAGAATCTCGGGCATCTACTGCTTGTGCCCACGAAGCTGGATTTCCAATGCGGATTGCAGTGGCAATTGTTTCGGGATTCTTAATCACTTTACCCTTAACAATCGGTGCCGCGCCTGCAGCTTGAAAGCCATACATCGCGGGTAAGCGCGTACACATTCCATCGTTGTTGTACTCCTTATAACCCTTCCAATAAGCGGTGATATTTCCAGCATTACCAACGGGCATTGCATGAATGTCAGGGGCATCTCCCAACATATCGACAACTTCAAAGGCTGCAGTCTTTTGTCCCTCGATACGAAATGGATTAACTGAGTTAACGAGAGCGACTGGAAAGTTTTCTGATAGTTCGCGGGCCAGAGTTAGACAGTCATCAAAATTTCCATTGACTTGCAAAATTGTTGAGTTATGAATCACGGCCTGGGCTAACTTGCCCATAGCGATCTTGCCCTTGGGAATTAAAACAGCGGGTGTCATTCCAGCCTTGACGGCGTATGCCGCGGCCGAGGCCGATGTATTTCCAGTGGATGCGCAAATAACTGCCTTTGCTCCATCTTCGGCCGCTTTTGAAATCGCCATTGTCATTCCGCGATCTTTAAAAGAGCCTGTTGGATTTAAACCTTCATATTTAATCCATACGTTGTTACCTAATAACTCTGAAAGAAATGCCGCGTGAATAAGTGGAGTGCCACCTTCGCGCAGAGAGATTATTGGAGTGTTTGCGCTAACAGGTAAGCGGTGACGGTACTCCTCGATTACTCCGCGCCACTGATGAGCACTCTTGTGCTTAGATCCAAAGATCGCCATTTAGGAGACCACTCCTTCAACACGAATCACTGATTCAACTTGGCCGACGATATCCATTGCAGCCAGCTTTTTTACACATGCGGTGAGAGAGGCCTCAGATGCTGCGTGAGTTACGACTACTAGCTCTGCATCGTGACCCATGCCTGATTGTCGAACGGTTTGAATTGAAATTTCTTGACTGGCAAAAGTCTGCGCGATAGCTGCTAAAACACCTGATTTGTCAGCCACATGTAAGCGCACAAAGAACTGCGACTTTACTTCACCGACAGGTGCGATATCTAAATCGGCGTAATCAGATTCGCCGTATCCAACAGTTGAATATGCACGGTGGCGAGTGACTGCAACTAGATCGCCCAATATGGCCGATGCAGTTGGTGCACCACCTGCTCCCCGCCCATAAAACATTAACTCTCCAGCTGCTTCAGACTCGACGTATACGGCGTTAAAGGCATTGCGAACTGAGGCAAGTGGGTGCGAACTCGGCAAAATTACTGGATGCACGCGTACTGAAATCTCATCATTGACAGTAATTTCAGCGATAGCTAGAAGCTTAATTACCGAGTTCATTGACTTTGCAGCATTTACATCTTCGAGTGAAATTTTTGTAATGCCCTCACAGTAAACCTCATCGATTGTGACTGTGCTGTGGAAAGCCAAACTCGCCAAGAGTGCAGCCTTTGCGGCGGCATCATGGCCCTCGACATCGGCAGTTGGATCGGCTTCGGCATATCCTAAAGATTGGGCCTCTTTTAATACTTCGGCGAACTCTCGTCCCTCTTCATGCATCTTCGTTAAAATATAGTTAGTTGTCCCGTTCACAATTCCCATGACACGGGTAATTTGATCACCAGCTAACGACTCGCGCATTGAACGGATAATCGGAATCGCACCAGCTACGGCCGCCTCGTAATATAAATCTACTTTTGCGGCATCGGCGGCGTTAAAGAGCTCGTGCCCATGTGTTGCAAGCAGGGCTTTATTGGCAGTAATCACTGATTTCTTATTCTTAATCGCCTCTAAAATTAAAGTGCGTGCAGGTTCTATGCCACCCATCACTTCGATAACAATATTTATCTCGGGATCAGTAACAATGGAGTGTAAATCCGTTGTAACCATCGCTGCATCGATGCCTTCGCGTGGGGCGTTACTTCGCACACCAACTCTTTTCAAGACCAGCAAGGCACCTGAACGGTCTGAGAGCTCCTGTCGATCAGATTGCAGCAGACGGGCGACTTGGCTGCCGACAACTCCGGCGCCAAGCATTCCTATCGAGATTGTTTTCAACGCTGCATCCATGCGAGTTATTCTTTCACAGATGCCTGTAACGGCGTTAAATATCCAATCCCAGCAGATCTGCCTCGCTCTCACGGCGCACAATCACGCGGGCTTTTCCATTCTTAACTGCAATAACAGGTGGGCGCAGAACGTGATTGTAGTTACTGGCCATACTGCGACCATATGCACCAGTTGCAGGGATGGCCAATAAATCTCCAGGTGCGATATCACCAGCAAGCTCAATTGAGTAGATAAGAATGTCACCAGTCTCGCAGTGCTTTCCAACTAAACGAGTTGAAAGTAATGGAGCAGTGCTCGTGCGATTAGCAAGAACTGCTGTGTAGTCAGCTTTATAGAGCGAGGGTCGAATGTTGTCACTCATTCCGCCATCAATAGAGATGTAGCGGCGATTATCTCCATTTTCAAGGGTGACATCTTTAATGGTGCCGACCTCATAGAGAGTAAACATTGTTGGCCCAACTATGGCTCGGCCTGGTTCGATAGAAATCTTTGGAATATTTAAACGATGCACCGCGCAGTTTTTTATTACTGCAGATGCAACTGCTTGCATCGCAACCGATGGCGCTAACTCTTCATCACCAGGAACATAGTGGATTCCATACCCCCCGCCTAGATCGAGCTCTGGTAGCTCAACCCCAAATGCATCACGATACTTAGCCAGCAAAGCAATGAGTCGCTCGGCGCTAACTTCAAAAGAACCGGTATCTAAAATCTGTGAACCAATATGTGCATGAAAGCCCCGCAGCTCAATGGATGAATGCGTGCGCACCGCTTCTATCGCCTTCCATGCCGAACCACTTGCAATTGAGAAACCAAACTTGACGTCTTCGTGGGCCGTTGCAATTGATTCGTGGGTGTGGGCTTCTATGCCTGGAGTCAAACGCAGTAATACTTTCTGGACTTTGCCGTGCTGAGTAGCAGCTGCGGCAACTCGATCAATTTCAAATAGCGAATCAAGCACAATGGTGCCTACACCGACAGAGACAGCTTTATTTATCTCAGCTACAGATTTATTGTTGCCGTGGAGTTCAATCTTTGCAGGATCAACTCCGCCTGCAAGTGCCACCGCAAGTTCACCGCCAGTGCAGACATCGATACCGATTCCAATATCTTTTATCCAACGAGCTACTTCGGTGCACAGAAATGCCTTAGCTGCGTAGTACACAATGCCGGCATTCTCGCCAAATGCGCTCTTCAGTGCATCATCCCAAGAGATTGCACGGGCACGAAAATCCGCCTCATCCATAATAAAAGCTGGAGTTGCAAACTCTTGAGCAAGGGCCGTTGCACTAATTCCAGAGATAGAAAGCTCTTTGCCCGTTAAAACATTAGAGGACCACATTGCTACATCCTCTCCGGTGCACTCACGCCTAATAAGGCCAAACCATTAGCGATCACTACTTGTGTAGATGTACAGAGTAGTAGTCGGGCTATGTGCAATGGCGATGCATTTTCTTCACCCATTGGTAGTACGCGGCAATCGGCGTAGAAGCCGTGATATGTGCCGGCTAAATCCTCAAGGTAACGGGCAATGCGGTGGGGTTGGCGCATTTGCGCCGCGGATGCAACTACCCGAGGGAACTCTGCGAGCTTGCCCAGTAGTTCATTTTCGCGATCATGTGTTAGCTGCGATGAATCGAAGGCTTTTAAATCCACCGAGATATTTAATTCGGCGGCGTTGCGTAAAACGGCAGTGATACGAGCATGTGCATACTGAACGTAATAAACCGGGTTCTCATTTGTGTTTCGTTTTAAGAGATCTATATCCATCACCATAGGTGTATCAACGGGATATCTAATCAACGTATAACGAGCTGCATCCACGCCTACTTTTTCTACTAGCTCTTCTAGAGTAATTATCGTGCCGGCGCGTTTAGAGAGCTTGACCTCTTGCCCGCCCTCCATGATCTTTACTAATTGACCGATCAAGACGTCGATGTTGTATTCAGAATCATCACCGGCGCAGGCCGCTGTTGCTTTGAGACGGCCAACGTAGCCGTGGTGATCTGCGCCCAACATATAGATACAGATATCAAAACCACGTTCTCGCTTATTAATGTAGTAGGCGGTATCGGATGAGAAATATGTAAATGAGCCATCAGACTTGGTTAGGACGCGGTCCTTGTCATCGCCAAAGTCAGTAGTACGTAGCCATGTTGCACCATCTACTTCAAAGACATGGCCCTGCGTGCGAAGTTTTTTAACACCATGTTCGACCGCACCTTGATCATGCAAGGAGCGCTCTGAAAACCACACATCGAAATGAGTGCCGAAGCTATCTAATACACGCTGCTGATCCTTGAGTTGGAGCGCATATGCCACTTCACGAAATGCTGAGTGTCGCTCTGCCTCAGGTAGTGATGTGATTGCCGGATTGCCGGCGATAACTAGTGCGGCAAGATCTGCGATGTATTCACCCTGATAGCCATCTACTGGAATTGGATTACCAAGGGCTGCGGCTTCAACGGATGCACCAAATAGATCCATTTGATTTCCGCGATCGTTGATATAAAACTCGCGCGTGACATCGGCACCTGCTGCACTGAGTACTCGACCTAATGCATCGCCAACAGCGGCCCATCGTGTGTGACCTAAGTGCAAAGGCCCAGTTGGATTTGCACTAATAAACTCAAGGTTAATTCGCACTCCTGCAAGGGCACTACCGTGACCAAATTCTTTTCCGGTTTTTATAATCGTTGATACAAGTTCGGCCTGGCTAGCGCGGTGTAGCGTGATATTGATAAAGCCAGGGCCTGCAATTTCTAAGGCAGAGATTGAATCAGCGCCCTTGAGTTGATCGACGATCTTCTGCGCAACTTCGCGGGGATTTTTACCTGCGCCCTTTGCTAGTTGTAACGCAACCGATGTTGCATAGTCGCCATGCTCTCGATTTTTTGGCCTCTCAAGTGTGATGGACTCAGGTGTCGTCCCAGAGATATCACCAGTCGATATGGCACGACTAATGGCCGCTTTGATCGCGGCTTCGAGCTGCTCTATCTGTGAAGACATTTGCCAAGGTTACTCGCACAGGCTTATCAACGTTACCTAATTCTTAGGCGAATACAGGGAGTTTCATCAAATTACATAGTTTGGCAAGTGCCGTCTTAGTACATGACCCATCCGCCATCAACATTTATGACTTGACCGGTAATGAATGAAGAATCACTGCTTGCAAGGAATAAGAAGGCACCGGCAAGATCCATAGCAACTCCTCGGCGTTTGAGGGATTGCTTCGGCAAAATACCTTCTGCCACTGCAACTTGATCAGGAGATTCCTCAATCTCTTGTTCTGTCTGTATCGCACCTGGCATCACCGAGTTAACTCGAATTCCATCAATGCCGAGTTCACGCGCCAAAACCCGAGTCATTCCAATAATCGCTGATTTGGAGGTTGAATAATGAAGTTTTCCTGCTTGCCCCGTTTCAACCATAACAGATGTGACGGTAATAATTGATCCACGGGTTTTTTTAAGATCTTCAAATGCAGCTTTTGCTAATAGCCATGTCGCACGAACATTGACGTTTTGTACTAAGTCCCACTCATCTGTCGAGATTTCATTCCACTTAGTCGCCGATGAGGCGGCAGCGTTAGCCACAATAATTGAAATATCTCCTAGAGCTTTCCTTGTTTCATCAACTAGGAGTTGTGGGGAAAGCGGATCGGCAAGATTTGCAGAAATGGTAATTGCCTTGCCACCTTTGCTATTAATCTCTTGCGCAAGTTCATCTGCGAGCTTTTTCATTTTCGCATTAGGTTCGTGGGCTAAGGCAATGGCTGCACCGTTCGCGCTATAGAGTCGTGCAACTGCGGCACCGATTCCGCGTGATCCGCCTGTAATTAGTGCTACTTGTCCAGCAAGCCGCGCCTGTGTCATTGCAGTTCCTCCAATAAACGTCGAGAGTAACTATTGCATAAACTTCTCTATTAAATCCCTGCTAGACCTAATCCACGCAGGTCAGCGAAGCGGTTTTCTGCTTCAGCCTCCTCCATGCGCCAAATAACACGTAAGCCTTGAAGGCTACCCGCTGCATCTGTTAATGGTGTTGCTCCAGTTTTGATGCACTCTAAAAAGTGAGCAAGTTCGCCTTGTAAGTATTTTGAAGCAGATTGCGACTGCATCACAATTTCTGCATCCTTAAGCGCAGGAGAGAGCGTTCCGGCAAGTCCCCCTTTAGGGGTTCGACCTTTAAAGCCGTGATGGGCATAAAGAATTCCGTTGGTGATATCAGCTTCAAGCATTCCGTGCTCTGCTTGAACATGAATGCTGTAACCATGTCGAGTAGCTCGTGCGCCCCATGTCCCGAAGTGATGTCCCATCGCACCAGATTCGAAAACTATAACTGCATCACTGGTACCTTCTTTTTCCATCCACGGAGTACCTAGCCGAGTTCCTAAGTGAACTCCTTTAATCGGGTTACCAAGAAACCAGAGCAATAGGTCTATGTAGTGGCATCCGTGGCTAAAGAATTGACCTCCCCCAAGTTGCTCTGCAGAGCGGATCCAATGCCCTGGTGGGGGTTCGGTATGTTGTTCGGTATAAATGCCCACATGAAAGATTTCCCCCAAATACTGTGCATCGATTAATTCTTTAAGTTTTACAACTAAGGGTTGAAAGCGCATGGGATAGGCAGTCATCAGGGTCTTACCAGTTGCCTTTGCTGTTTCGATGAGATCTAAACACTCTGCCTCTGAGATGGCCAATGGCTTTTCCATTAAAACATGCTTTCCAGCCTTAAGCGATGTCACACCCATCTCATGATGCAGATTGTGAGGGGTGACAACCAAGACTGCATCTACATGTGGGAATAGCTCTCTATAGTCTTGAACAGCATGATCTGCGCCCAACTTAGCTGCAGCATGTTGGGCTTTAGAAATATCGATATCAGCCGTGCCGGTGATTACAACGCGATCGGCAAGAGCGTTGAAAGTTTCTTGATGGGCACCTTCCATGTCTCCACAGCCGATAATTCCTAATCTGATTTTACTCACAAAACTTTTACCAAATTGTTGTTCCGCCATCGACCACAATTGCTTGACCGGTCACAAACGAGGAGGCAGGTGAGGTTAAGAATAAGAGTGCTGTTCGGAGTTCACCTGGTTGCCCAATGCGGCGCATTGGAATAGCCCCTGAAACGGCATCAAGTATTGGTCCTGGTCCGAAAGCGATGCTATTGGCTGGACTAAAAAATGGTCCAGGACAAATTGCATTCACAGTCACGCCATGTTCGCCACCGGTTG
>Ga0209597_1001554_pt1 | contig 14912 bp, 3 predicted proteins | sample M_140625_MF_Meta_FD_187316 | JGI IMG/M metagenome (GOLD analysis project Ga0209597, IMG submission 187316) | Freshwater microbial communities from Lake Montjoie, Canada to study carbon cycling - M_140625_MF_MetaG (SPAdes) (version 2) | ecosystem: Environmental > Aquatic > Freshwater > Lake...
TAGGGGTGGTTATGAAGAGGAGCAATATCAAGAATCCGATGAGCAATCCGAGGAGTTTATGAATATAAAGGATGCCGTAAATCAAGTGAATGAATTAATAGGTGGTTATCACCGTGCCGTTCGCCGTGCCGCTCCCAAGCGTCGTGTCGCTCCCAAGCCTCCTACCGCTCCCAAGCGTCGTGTTGCTCCTAAGCGTCGTGTTGCTGCGACTCGTCGTTTCAATATGTAAGAATCGATTCTCGGAATCCGATAATTTATTTTTTAAAAAATGATATATAAGATAGATATATATAATTACTATTACGATGACCGCCGCTTTTCAAAATTACAACTACGACGTTCTATCGGATTGTCATACGTTCGAAATCAACCATATAGACCTCGCGGTTGTGAATGGGATTCGTCGGATTATTTTAACGGATATTTCGATTCCCGGAATCATTGGTGAAAAGTTAGAGAACGACGACCCAACCGTCGATGTTATCGTAAATAACGGTGCCCTTCACAACGAGATTATCATTCATCGTATCGGGCTTATCCCCATATGTCTCCAAGAAGACGAGATTGATAATTATGAAGACAATAGCATCCAGATTGAGTTGAATGTAAAGAATACTACAAACAAGACGATTGATGTTCGCACCAATGATATAACTGCGACGCGTAATTCTGTTCCGATAAGCAAGGAAGAACTCGGTGTTATTTTCCCTGCGAACAAGACGTCGAAGGATTATATCTTGATAACGCGGCTGAGAACTGGCGAACATTTACACCTCAAAGCGAGAATTGTAAAGCGTAAGGGACGCGATAATGCGTCGTTTAACCCCGTATCGCTGTCGAACTTTTCGTATATCCAAGACCCGAAGGAAGCGGACAAAAAGACGAACATCTTGGATAAGGAACGCTCGTATTACAAGAATAAATATGGCGACGCTGTGCGGTTCAAGTTTGACATTGAAAGCATAAACCGCAATATCGGACCCAAGTATCTTGTGTCGAAATCATTGGATATTATGATTCATAAATTGGAGGGACTCCGTAAAGAATTGAATCGCGACGCAACGACCACCGCAGCCGCTTCCTCTAAGGTGAAGATACAGGCATTTCAAGATATTCAAGGGACGTTCGAGTTCATCATCGAAGACGAAGATGATACACTCGGTAATGTTATACAATCCTATATTCACAATCATTATATTCGAGAAAACAAAAAGTATAAGGGGAGTATCGCTTGTACGTATATTGGCTATATTTGTCCGCATCCGCTAAAATCGCTAATGATGCTACGTATTTCCTTGGAAGGCAGCGTAAGCGGCGTAGCGGACGCACACGGCGAAAGCAGCGAAAGCAGCGAAAGCGTATTCGCTTCATTCCTCGAAGAGAATTGTGGGGCAATCGCGAACGAACTTTCCGCAATGAAGAACGAATGGACGAAGTTCGCAATTGATAATATAGAATAATAATATATATCATTCTAATAAATAGATAAGTAAGTTCAATATGGCAACGGCAACGGATATAGAATATTTAGAAGAGGAGTTGGATGACATCGAATATACCGAGATTCTTAGTTTCGAAGAAATGAGCCGTATAAATCCTTCTTTTATTGCTATGGATAAGGAGGATATTTATAATAACTTATATACTTTTTTTAAAAATAAGAAGAAGTCCGACCTATTACGAAGTCTTTTCTATGATATACTTATCCATCGAGAGCATTTGCACGGCAAAATAAACGATTATTCAAACTATGTATTCGCAGTCGATGGCGAAATCGAGAAATACGGCGAGGACGACACGAAAGACGCGGTGCTAAACTTCATTATGCGATTCAACGGCAAAGGCGACAGCGGCAGCCTTAGCCGCCTTAGCGAGTTTGTAAAGCGGAAGTTTCCGATATCCTATGACCGCAAATCGGAATTGATGCGATTGAAGCCGACGCACAACACGATAACTACGATTTCAGAAAAAATAGATTCCAAAGATTTCCCTAAATATTATCCAATCGTCAAAGAATACCCAGTTATCAATTGTAGAAACGTCGATAAGGTTGAGAATGTTTATAATGTGAATGACGGCAGCGGCAACGACATACATCTTCCTATCTTAGGGGCATATTACAAGATACCCGCGGCAACCACGAATGATTATATGTATGCGAAGATAGCGTCGCATCTGTTGAATAGCGTCAATACGAACTACAAGGCTTCTGCGAATTACCAAGGTATTTATGAGTTGATTAAGGATACACGCCCTGACATCGAAATGATTATGAGCGAGATAAATCGCAATAAGGATAGTTTCTATCTTGATTATGCGAATATTGATAACATTTTTAAAAAGTATGATTATTCTCTGGATTATATTTTTGAGACGGATTTGAATATCTTAACCGACTTGATGGATACGATTGTAAAGAAGGAGAAGGAGCGTAAGAATATTCATCACGCATTCAAAATCAAACGTCCCGTATTAATCAATAAGAAACTGACGTTCTTTGACAATATCGAGAAGACGCTAAAAGTCATCAACATATCTCCCGAAGTTCATTCGTTCCTCGAAAAAACCAAAGACCTCATCCTCAAATACAAGAGCGACGTCATACAATCCGATGTGATTCCCTTACAACATTATAACATTTACAGTATCATCAAGCAGATTAACGACAACACCGTTTCAATCGAGGAGGTTATCGAAGACCTCCGTCTATCCATCAAGACGATTAATATGGAGCATACGCTCACGACGATTAATGACATATTAGAAGCCAAAGAGAATATCGAGATGATTAAAGAGGATTGCGAGAATGTCAAGAATACCTTTATCCATTCGCGAGAGCATATATTCGATTACGACAAGGACGGAAAGAAGTATGTCCTGTCGAAGAGGGAAAACAAGGCGGTTTGCGATGCGAACAACATAGACGACTACGAAGGGATACAAGATGCCGACGATATCATTGATGACGAAAACAAGGGGTTTGTGAATGATGACGTTGCCGGTGCCGGTGCGGGTGCGGGTGCCGTAGCGAATGCGAATCAATATGACTTGAATCGATATATCGCAAATATCAATTTTAGGAATGAGAAGGGTTTTATTGAGATGCTGAGAATCATTCTTGAATTGATTAAGAAAATTAATGATGTCGCGAATATCGAGATTGACTATGATGAAATATCCGCCTATTTATTTACGAAATATCGTAGCGTTTCCACGCGATTTCAAAACTACGTGAAGGAGTTTGAAAAAAACAACATAGAGGATGCCACGAAGTTTGCGAAGAAATATGCCGAAATGACGCCGTTTCACATCTTAGACATCTTGTATAAACAGACCGATAAGAAGGCTGCGAAAGCGGGGGCTGAGGGTATCGATAAGAATCACGTGGGTATAATTAAAAAGGTGAATAACGAGTTTATAGAGACGACGAATGTTATCTTTTGTAATGCGATTTGCTTCTGGATTGTCGAAACGCAATGTAAAATATTGAACGGCGATGTAATGCTCGATATGAATCGCTTAAACCCGAATCACCTCGATAAACTGAATACACGCGGACTTCTCTATTACATTATCGAAATCATAAGCGACTTCTTTAAATACACAGATAATAATGATTATATCATAAATATGAAGGATTTGCGAAAGAACCTTCAATCGATTGTGGAGAACGAGCATAAGAATAAGGATGCTGCGGTATTGAGCGAACTTCTTAGCAAGAAGAATGGGGATGGCAAGAATAAATGCTCTATCGACCGAGGCAAATATACGGACGATGAGCGGTATTACATCGATAAAATGCTATATACGCCAAACGCCAATACGAAGTTTGAGAAAATACACAAATATATACAAGGGTGCTGTCTTCGCAAGTTAGACGGCGACTTTAATGATATCTCAGACTTTGATAGCGATGTCATCAAAATGAAAGAGCAGTATTCGAAGTCCAGTTTAATTAGCAACGTGAGGGATACGCGATTTACGCCACGCAAGGAACGCAAGGAACGCGGCAAGGGAGACATCGATAGCGGAGACGATAGCGATATCTTTGTGAAAGAACTGAAAGAAAAGAACAAGCACGTCAAGTTTGTAAATAAAGCCCCGTTTGTTTATAATTTTAAGAATTATAGCGTTGATGCGTGGTTAGAGAGTATGCGTGGTATATCCGACCTGTTGCCGAGTAATTTAATAGACAAATTAATAAACTACGATATGGACGGCGTTAAATCGCATATTATCGAGAATATCAAGAGGCTCAAAAATGTCAAAAATAACATAAGCCTCGATTTTTTAAATTGCCGTCATATTAATTACAAGGAGATGCTTCTCAACATCCGCAGGATTATATATATGAACGCCCATTCGTCGTCGAAATACAAGGAGAACGAGTTATTAAAAGAGAAGATTAAGAGTTCCATCAAAGACATCAAAAAGATGATGAAGCATCTCTATCATTTAAATAAAAAATATGATGCGGAAGAAGCGGACATCGTGAATATAATAAATATAGCGGTGATAAGTAATTCGCTCCATACGCCCGATTTGTCAGGGATTGAAAACATCCCGAAGGAGTTTATTCGAGAGAATGCCGAGAAACTCTATGACTATGTAAAGAGTTTTGTAGATGGAAAATACAATCAGTTCTTGACGCCCGAAGAAATCGACGTGTTTATCAACAAAAAACGCGAAGAATACAAAAACAAAAAACTAAAAGAGAATCAAAACTTGGATATTGAAGAAAATGAAATCCGTCGCCAAATGAAAGCGGCGGGTATTATGAAAGCGAATAATGAAGCAGGAGCGACGGGAGCGACGAATAATGAGGGAGATGCGGGAGGCGAAGGCGACGCGGTAGCGGAAGCGGATGTCGAGGGGGACGTTAATGACGCATATAAGGATGCCGAGAAGGACAAGGATTATAATAACAAAGATAATGATAATTATAATATATATGACGACGTCGATGAAGATATGGATTAGACCGACGAGTTCATCGCATTCTGCTGTCGTATCACAATTTCAGCCGAGTTCGTATGTGTGGCGGTGGGTGATACATAATGTTTATTATTACCGCTACATCCATTCAGTTGTAGAGGCAGATGCCTATCTTTGAAACTTTCAATCACTTGCGTTTTGAAGCGGTTGGGTATTTCTTCAAACAAAATGTCATTCACGAGGTTCTCGTATTTCAATGCCAATAAATTGAACTCATTGTCGGTTATCTCATCATCGTTCTCAATCTGTCCCGCTAATAATAGGAATTGTTGCCCTAAACGGCGGAACAAATCGCATTTCTCACTCGCTTTTATAGAATTATTTAAAGAAATAATTAACACGCTTATCGCATTCACTACGATATTCGGTATCTTGACTTCGTTCGCATCCTCGCTAATACTGTTGATGATACACATCGCCGACGACGTCAGAACCAAGGGTATATTGAAAGCGAACTTAATCATTGACCAGTATCCACTCCCTTTGCTACATAACAACACTAACGCCTCGGTTTTTGATAGCAGTTTTTCGATTTTAAATGGCAAATTAGCGGACACCTTAATATCCTCATTTTTAACACTCATTATATCTAATATAGAATATTAAAAAATAATATTGTATATAATTCCTTTATATTGTATTAACAAAGTCTCGCCGTCAAATCCTCTATCGTCTTCTGCTGACGATTTATTTTTTCAGACAACTCTTGTATCGACTTTGTTAAAAGCGGTATGAGCGACATATACTCAATCGTATAATTATGATTCTCCTGCGCGGGAACATTAACTGCCTCTGGAATCACTTCGTGTAAATCCTGAGCGATAAACCCGTAATTCCTTTTCCCCCCTTCGTCCTGTGCGATTGTCAAATAGGATACAGGGCGTAGCCGATTGATTATCCCGAGCGAACTATCGACCGCGTGGATATCCTTTTTATATCGCCTATCACTTATCGTCGAATAGTTCGTCGCGTTAATCGTCCCATCGACATCCAATTTACACACGGGGTTCGTAGTGCCTATCCCCACATTATTATTATTAAAAATATTGATGATAGAATACTCCGTAGGCTCATAGGGCGTTCCCAACTGCCATATTTCTTGTGCGTTCCAAGACGACGAGAGAACCGCCGTGTTCTCAGTATTCATCTCGTTATACGTCGCAGGGCGATTTAGATAGATTTTGCCTTCGAGCGAACTATCCCCCAATATCGAAGACCATTTCGCCGTGTAATACACGAAATCGCTCGACGTGTTTGGCAAATCAAAGAACGAACCTGATATATTCGCTACGAAATACGAGGATGTGCTTGACTCCGCCCCGAGATTGTGCGAGAGCCAACACGAAGTTCCTTTGTTGTCGATTAAATTACCATCCGCACCTGTTAGATGTTCCCACGCACCCGCCTCGCCTATCTTGCGATACAAGCGAAGCCCCCACCATCTCGCGTCCGTCCCGTAATCGATACCAATGTGGCACGATAAATGAACCAAGACTTTTGAAGAAGGATGCGTAGGTTTAATGCGAACACAGAAGCCCTGTATCTTTTCATTAACAATCGTAATATTATTATCGATAAACTGCCATCCATACCCAGTTTTAACGACAATATTTCGATAGATATTAAAAAGCGTCTGTATCGACATATTCTGGCAAATTACCGCATTCTTCGGGATAAACGTGGTTTCACGTTGCCATATTTCTTGTGCGTTCCACGAAGACGATAAAATCGCAGTATTCCCGCTGTTCCCTGTATTGTAGGTTGCTGGACGATTCAAGTATAACTTGCCGTTCTGGGCAACATCGCCCAAATGCGAACACCATTTCACCGTATAATAGACATACGTATCCATCGTATTCGGGAAGTCATAATACGCCCCGCTCACATTCGCTATAAAATACGAGTAGGTGCTTGACTCCGCACCGAGATTGTGTGAGAGCCAACAAGGCGTCCCGTCGTTATAATTAATACCCGTCCCGTCAGCGTCGGTTAGATGTTCCCAATCACCCATTTCGCCTATCTTGCGATACAAGCGAAGCCCCCACCATCTCGCGTCCGTCCCATAATCGATACCAATGTGGCAATTCAAGTTTATCAATACCTTCGACGTGTAATGATTGGGCATAATGCGAACGCAGAAACCCTGAATCGTATTGTTAATCACAGCCGTATTGTTGTCTATGAATTGCCATCCGCCGCTCATCTTTTCAACGAGATTTTTATAGATGTTAAACTGCGTTTGCGTCGGCGTATATTTAGTGACGATACCGCCTTTCGGGAAATACGAAGTTTCGAGTTGCCATATTTCGCTGACATTCCACGAAGACGAGACAATCGGGGCATTTAAGGCATAGATGACTGCGGGACGATTCAAGTATAACTTGCCGTCTTGCGTATTGTCGCCAAGTAGCGAACACCATTTCACAGTATAATAAATGTATTCTTCGGATGTCTCAGGGAAGTCATAGTAAGCCCCGCTCACATTCGCTATAAAATACGAAGATGTGCTTGTCTCCGCTCCGAGATTGTGGGAGAGCCAACAGGTAGTTCCCGTGCCACCGCTCCCTTCCGCTCCGTCCGCGTCGGTTAGATGTTCCCACGCACCCGCTTCGCCTATCCGACGATACAAGCGAAGCCCCCACCATCTCGCGTCCGTCCCATAGTCGATACCAATGTGGCAATTCAAGTTAATCAATACTTTTGACGAGTAATGATTGGGCTTGATGCGAACACCGAAACCCTGAACCTTGTCGTCAATCACCGCCGTATTATTATCGATAAACTGCCATCCGCTTCCGCTTTTCACAACTACATTTTTATACATTGTGAATTGCGTTTGTATCGGGCTGTATTGTGATAATATCGAGGAACTGCCCGTGTATGTTTTGCCATTCGGGTAAAGCATCCCGTTTTTATAGAGTTCGCCTGTGAAATTAACATCGCCTGTAATCGTCACGTTATTGCGTAGCGATGCCAAACTATTCACAACGAAGTTCGAATTGACAACGAGACTTCCTTTGATTTCAAGATTACTATTGTATTTATTTTCAATTATAAACTTATTCTTAACCCCCTCTACAATCTTGTCCGTCGTCGTCTCGTTGATTCGCCGTTGTATTAGATTGCTCGTCGTTAGCACATAATTACTGATATTTCTATCATTCATATTCATATTATAAATCACCGTCGTTAATCCGTCGCCCAAGTTCGAACTCGTCGTTAATACATAGTTGAGTTGGGAAGTATTCAGTTCGCTTATTTGATTGATTAAACTTTCATTCACCTTCGACACGTAATTGCTCGTATATCCTACCTCCGTCGCGATACTGAACGGGCTTCCATTTAGTAAGTAGGATGTCGCATTAAAACTGCCACCAAGCGTCAAGTTGCCATTTGACGTTAATAGCAATCGCGTCGTATCGATATTGGACGACGACGATAGTATCCTAAACTCCCCATTATAATTGCCAACCTTGTAATCTGTATTCGAGTCTCCTTGCGTTCCTCGTATAAACTCGATGGACGCTGCGGACGCTGATGCTATGGAAGCGGAAGCAGAGGAAGCAGTGGATGCGGAGCGATACCGTATAATCACGATACCTGAGCCTCCATTGCCTCCACCAATGCTCCTTTCATAATCACCACCGCCCCCGCCACCTCCTAAACCATTTGTGCCGTTGCCTCCATTCTCATTGGGGGAACGCGAACCTAACCCGCCACCTCCTAATGGGGCGACTTGGGTGCTTGTGTCGGTTTGATTATTCGTATTCGCTCCACCTGTTCCGCCTCCCGCATAATAAATTGCCGTTCCCGTGATACTGTTTAATTTGCCGTCCCCGCCCTTTCCGCCTCGATTATATTGGTCTTGAAACGATGTGCTACCTCCCGCAAGAACACCCGGAACATACACAGGGTCGCCTCCAATTTCATTCGCTCCACCGCCGCCTCCACCACTACCATAATAATTCACGAGCGAACTACCACCCCGATTCCCTTGCGTCGAAGTATATGTTTGCCGTGTTGTATTATCCGCACCAGTGCCTCCATAAGAACCCACCTGTCCCGTTGTATGTGCGGGGGCTATTTGCGATGAACCTCCTCCGCCACCTCCGCCAAATGCGGTCATTGTTGCGATAGTGCTACCGCTTACGACGGACTGAAATCCCTGATAACCCGATGTGCTACCTGTCGCAATACCAGAGCCACCTTTGCCAACACGAACACTATAATTGCCAGATGCCATATTCACATTGCTTGTATATAGATACCCGCCTGAACCGCCACCGCCCGACGCACCACCGCCACCTCCACCGATGATTAAGATATCGCAAACGAGATTTTGAGTGGTTGTGAAAGAGTATTGTGTTTGTCCTGTGAATCCTGCGGTATCGCTTGTATAAGGAAACATAATATAACGTTCTGTTAGGTTGCTTGTTACGGTCGCAGACGTAGCACCCGCAACAACGATTTCTGTGGGTATCGCAAGAACCTGCGTCGAACTTACCAGATTGTTTTGAATCGTTAGGGTCGTATTACTGCTTATCACATCGCATAGATGTAGTTTCGTAGCAGGAAGCATAGTGCCGATACCCACATTGCCTGTGGAGTAATAATAAATATTCGAAGACGCCGTCGACGAATCTGGTATCCATACAGAGTATTTATTGATACGTTGGGCTAAAATATTGCTCGTCGTCATCACATAATTACTCATATTGCTATCATTCGCCGACACCTTCACATTCAACGTAGAAATACTGGTATTTATCACGTTGCTCGTCAGTTGGTCGAGAATACGTAGTCGTTCGCTTAATATATTGCTCGTCGAAAGCACATAGTTGCTCGTATCAAGAATAACATCTCTATTATTTTTTTTATAATTGCCTTCACCATTAATAAGAACATCTCCATTATTCGCGATTCTAAAAACTGCTCTATTTACATTCGATGCTACTAAGATATCGCTATCACTACTATTTTGCTGAATCATTAACGCGGTCGTCGCATTGTTCGCATTCACTATCTCCAACCTTTCGGTATTATATACGACAGTATCGAGTTGCGTGGTATCGCCTAAAACAATTAAGTTTGAGTTGATGGTTAAAGTGCCATTCACTTGTAAATTATTATTATAACTATTATTCACAATAAACTTATTCGAAGCATCCAGATGCTCTGTAATCATATCCGTTGTTAAGTTGGTGATACGCGTCGAAATCACATTGCTCGTCGCCAACATATAATTGCTAACATTGCTATCATTCGCCGACACCTCGATATTCAGTGTAGCAATACTGCTGTTTATCACGTTGCTTGTCAGTTGGTCGAGAACACTTATGCGTTCGCTAAGAATATTGCTTGTCGAAAACACGTAGTTGCTCATATTGGCATCATTCGCTTCCACATCAATATTCAGTGTAGCAATACTGCTGTTTATCACGTTGCTTGTGAGTTGGTCGAGAACACGCAGTCGTTCGCTAAGAATATTGCTCGTCTCGAAAACATAATTACTCATATTAACGTCATTGAAGTTCGCTTTGTCTATCAACGTATTACTGGAAGTGAGGACATAGTTGATTAGGTTATTGCTTGTAGCGAACACGTAATTACTCATATTAACGTCATTGAAGTTCGCTTTGTCTATCAACGTATTACTTGAAGCGAGGACATAGTTGATTAGGTTATTGCTTGTAGCAAACACGTAATTACTCATATTGGTATCATTCGCAGACACCTCGATATTCAAAGTCGCAATACTGCTGTTTATCACATTACTTGTGAGTTGGTCGAGGACACTTATGCGTTCGCTAAGAATATTGCTCGTCTCAAAGACGTAATTACTCATATTAACGTCATTGAAGTTCGCTTTGTCTATCAACGTATTACTTGAAGCGAGGACATAGTTGATTAGGTTATTGCTTGTTTCAAACACATAATTACTCATATTAACGTCATTGAAGTTCGCTTTGTCTATCAACGTATTACTTGAAGCGAGGACATAGTTGATTAGGTTATTGCTCGTCACGAAAACGTAATTACTCATATTGGTATCATTCGCAGACACCTCGATATTTAACGTGGTGATACTTGTGTTTATCACGTTGCTCGTCAGTTGGTCGAGAATACGTAGTCGTTCGCTTAAAATATTGCTCGTCTCAAAGACGTAATTACTCATATTAACGTCATTGAAGTTCGCTTTGTTGATTAGAGTATTACTTGAAGCGAGGACATAGTTGATTAGGTTATTGCTCGTGGTCGAGATGTAATTGCTTGTGTTGGTATCATTAAAGTTTGTTTTGTCTATCAATGTATTACTCGAAGCGAGAACATAGTTGATTAGGTTGTTGCTCGTCTCAAAGACATAATTACTCATATTAACGTCATTGAAGTTCGCTTTGTTGATTAGGGTATTACTTGAAGTTAGGACATAGTTGATTAGGTTATTGCTTGTTGTCGAGATGTAGTTGCTCATATTGTTGTCATTGGTGTCTATCGCGCGATTTAACGTCGTGATACTGTTGTTTATCACGTTGCTTGTCAGTTGGTCGAGGATATACAGGCGGTTTGTTAGAATGTTGCTTGTGGTTAAGATGTAGTTGCTTGTGTTCGCGTCATTGAGATTTACTTTAAATGTTAATAGTTTAAACTTACAATCTAAAAAAGCAATATTATTATATAGGATGTTGCTGGTTGTCGAGATATAGTTGCTATTGTTTGCGTCATTCATATTCGCATAATTTACTAAGATGTTGCTTGTGGATACTACGTAGTTGCTGGTATCGAAGATAACATCTCTATTATCTTTTTTATAATTACCTACTATATTAACATCTCCATTGTTTTCAATTGTAAAGACTTTGGTATCCAGATTGGACGCAATAAAAATATCTCGAAGCATATCCTTTTGTTGTATCATTAACGCAGATGCCGTATTGTTTTCATTTACGATTTCCAGTCGCTCCGTCGTATATACGGTGGTTTCGAGCGTCGTGCTTTCGCCATAGACGATTAAGTTCGAGTTGATTGTTAAAGTGCCGTTTATGAGTAGATTATTGTTATACGCGTGATTGATGATAAACTTCTTCGCCCCTTCTACGTTTTCATTTATCATATCCGTTGTTAAGTTCGTAATCCGCGTCGATAGGTTGTCGTTCGTCGTGAATACATAGTTGCTCTGATTCCTATCGATGTCGGTTATTCGATTTGTAAGCGTATTGCTTGTCTCTATCGCATAATTCGAGGTGCTTACAATGATGTCATTCACGTTGTCTAATATCGTCGTATTGTTAATATAGGGTGTCGTGACAGGATAGTATGTTTTATTTGAAGTATGATTGTGATAGACGATGTTTCCATTTGCGTCGATGCCAATCGTGAGCCTATTGCTGGTGGTATGAAAATTAATATTGCTAACATTAACATCTCTGTAATTCCCTCGCAAATCCTTGATATTTAAATTAATATTTGAATCCCGAGAGAGTATTAAATCATCCAAGTAGATACTATTGCCCGACAAATACAAATCCTTCCACGGGGTCGTAAGCGAACCCAAGTTATACGCATTGCTACTGCTTGGTATGATGTCGCCTCCGACTTGAATATTACCTAAAATATTTAATTTAAAATTACTATTACTACTATTACTACTATTACTATATGGATTTACCCCAATACCGATATTACCGCTTACGCCATCGATAACGAGACGGTTCGAAGAAGCGGATGCGGTGGATGCGGTGGATGCTGTGTAAGCCTTATAATCAAACAACAGGCTATTATTTGAGTTCATTATAATCCACTCCCCTTGATTCCCATTCTCCAAGTTAATCGCTACCGAGTTGTTGGCGGTGATACGATTCTTTATCTTCAATATCGCATTGCTACCATATAAGGTTAAGAGTTGCTCGGGGTTTGTAGTACCGATACCGACATTACCCGCACCTGCTATTCGCATCCGCTCATTGGAAGAGTTTGTGATGAACCGATGCGAACCCTCGGTATTTGTTGCGACATAGGATATTGTTCCGTTTATGCCGTTGCCACTGCTTCGTGTAGTGCCAGACAGTTCTATTTTGGTATTCGTGGTATCATCTGTGTCCGCTGTTCCAATAATCGTATAATCACCAATCGTATTCGCGATACGAAGTCTTCCCGCATTTCCGACTTGTAAAATATTAAGGGGAGTCTGCGAACCGATACCTACGTTGCCAATCGGCGAGATGATAAGTTTAGGGGACGAGGCATTTAATGCGGATGCGGTGCTAAACTGTAAGTCGCTGCCGCTGCTACCGCCGTTGCCGTCGTTCGCGTAAGTCGTCGAAGTGATTTTACTGCGTGTCGCCGTGTTATACGAAGGTATCCCAAACTCAATCCCTGATACTTGATTCGTCCCATCGGCGTTTGTTTCGATACGGATGAGTTCGCCACTGGGATGCATGATATGTAGTTTTTTAGTAGGGTTAATCGTCCCAATCCCCACGTTTCCCAGTGTATAATTTAGATTGAATGTTTGGCTATTGATAGCCCACGTATAGGGAATATATTCGCTTAATCGGTTTATAATGGAGTTCGACGATGATAATATATAGTTGCTTGTATCGAGTATCACATCTCGCTCTCCTTTTTTATATATTCCTGTAATATTCATATCACCTTGGATATCCAATGCGTTTTGTGGAGAACTGCTTCCAATCCCTATACGCGACCTTCCGCCGCCAATAAAATATAGATTGCTTGAAGCGTTCGCGTTTGTTCCAATTTGTGTGTTTGGTGTTGTAGCGGTTGCCGACTTTATGGTTAGCGTATTTAAAACATCAAGCGTCGTGGCAGTCATTGTGGTTGTAGAAATGCTGTCGCCTACTGACAATGCCCGTGTGATATTCGTATTTCCAACGACATCGAGAGAAACAGTCGGTGATGAACTACCTATTCCAATACGTGCATCACCTCCTCCAACAAAATATAGATTACTTGAAGCATTCGTGTTTGTGCCAAATTGTGCTATCGGCGTAATGCGTGTCGCCGTATCCGCTATGATAACGCCTGTCGAGTTTATAGAGGACGCCTGAATCCCGTTGTTTGCCGTCAGTAGTCCCGATGCTACGAGCGTCGTTGTCTCTATCCCACCTGTGGTTTTTATGAAACCGCTCATTTCAACTGTCGTGCCTTTAATCGCCGATGTCGTGTCAATTGTGGTTGCTGATATTCCTGCGGGGGCATTGATAATCCCCAACGAGGTTATCGTAGAAGCCGACAATCCCGAGTTTGCTGTGATTAACCCGAACGCGGTTATCGTAGAACCAGAGATTATACCGCCATTCGTATTAATTACCCCCGTGGTGTTTATTGTGTTCGCTTGTATCCCTGTTGCTGTTATACCGCCTGATGCGACTACTTGTTTTCCGTCAGGAACTGTTATACCGCCGTTTGCGGTTATCAATCCGTTTGCTGTTATCGTGCTACCCGCTTGAATCGCACCACCCACCGTTATCGTGCTACCCGCCGTTATCGCACCACCCGCTTGAATCGTGGTTGCTGTGATTGTATCGGATATGTTGGCATTCCCTACGACATCGAGGGAAACCGTAGGTGATGAACTGCCAATGCCTATTCTTGCTCTGCCACCGCCAATAAAATAGAGATTGTTTGTAGCGGATACATTCGAACCGAACTGGACTATCGGTGTTGTCGCTGTTGTCGATTTAACTTGTATCGCACCTGACGTTTCGATGCCTCCATTTGCGGTAAGCAATTTCCCAGTAGGAATTGTGATACCGTTATTTGCGTTGATTAATCCAGACGCATTGATGGTGGTTGCGGATATACCACCATTGGCGGATAGCGAACTTCCCACAGATAGGATGATTCCTGCGTTGGCATAGATTGTATCGGTCGCATTGATAGACGTGGAGTAGATG
>Ga0209597_1001556_pt1 | contig 14911 bp, 15 predicted proteins | sample M_140625_MF_Meta_FD_187316 | JGI IMG/M metagenome (GOLD analysis project Ga0209597, IMG submission 187316) | Freshwater microbial communities from Lake Montjoie, Canada to study carbon cycling - M_140625_MF_MetaG (SPAdes) (version 2) | ecosystem: Environmental > Aquatic > Freshwater > Lake...
AGCATTTGGACTATTTCAGAACCTGCCTACAAAAGGAACCCTTGGGTAGAAAACTGAATTTTATCGCCCAAGAAATGGGTAGAGAAATGAATACCATGGGTGTGAAAAGCAATTACTTTCCAATGCAACAGGCGGTGGTGCAGATGAAAGAAAAATTGGAACAAATCAAAGAACAAGTCTTAAATCTCGTTTGATAAAAATGGTGAAATCTATGTTGAGTTGCCGGGGGGTGAAATGGCCTCTGGCACTTTGTCTAACAGTTTTGCAGTATTGTAGCGCAACTGTTTTAAATGGGCAGTGGTTTAGTCCTACGACTGACAGTTCCGCCGTGAAAGAACTTGTGTATCAGGGGCCTGTTTTTCAAGACAGCTTAAAACGCAGAGTTACTTTGATGGATTGGAGCAACACGACATTTACCGCAAGTACATCGGATGCATTGTTGTCCTTGTTACGCAGCGGCGATCTAACCAAATTTGATGTTGTTTATCTGCCTTGGCATAGAATCCAAATTGTATTGATGCAACAGTATTTGAGACATTCCGATTCGTTGCATATGGATTATTTGCACGTGAGTTGGGAAGATGATGTTGAATTTCCAGAGTCATTGTTTTTGGCGATGCGTGATTTCCAGAAAAAGCAACCTGGCGCGATGGAAAAGATCCGATTTGAGTCGTTGAGTTATTCTCAGGATTTTTTAAATACCTCGGATGAGTCGCGCGGCGATGGCAATTCAGAAATGCTGTCCTATCCTGATAGTGAATATGAGTGGGCATTGGCGGTTGCGTTGAATTCTTTGTTTCCGGCCGATAATTCTGTGGGTTTGAAAACAGATTCAACGGGTGGAATATTCGTACCAACATCGCTTAGAACCCATGTTGAGTCCACAAGAGCGATGGTGTCTTCCACTTTGTGGGACCGTTTTTGGAAGGCCAGAGCTGAGTCGTTGCGTGAATCAACGGAGTCGAGTGAGTCAACGGAGTCCTCGGACGACAATTCATCGGATGATGATTCAGAAATAGATCCGGCGTTTGGTAGTGTGCCAACAATCACGGGTTTACGCGATTCGATGCCTTTCATTAAAGCGGATTTAGAGAACTGGATTCCTGCGGAAAACAGGGAAATGTTCGGACAATTATTGCCCTATTTTGGCAGGATTCAAGAGCTTGAAACGGATTTGAGCGATTATGCCAAATCTCCTTATAACACTAACAAGACGGTGATGCATCAAATTCCATCGGCTCAGCAAGTCATGCAAAGTGCATTGAATCGCGGTGCCAGAAATGTGTATGAGGCAATCACGTTTAGAAATGGACAAATTGCTGCGATTGCCAAGGAGAAAGGTCGTATTTTGATATTGTCTGATGACTACAGGGAGTGTATCAATCGCTCCACTTATGTGCCGAATGCGATGCCCAGTTTGTTGAGTGGTCTGATCGATGCGGGTGTGGAAAAGGATGATATTTTAAGGGTATTTGTTTTACCAGAAGATGAATATTATATCACGTCTAACCTCATGTCCAAGTTGGCGTCTCTTAAAGATGATTCGGTGCATTTTGACGATGGATATTTGCAAGATTTGAGAAAGAATCCAACACTATTTCGAGTAACTTTTCTAGTAGCCACGGATAGTGGAATTGCAGTTGTTTCGGAAGAACCATTTGGTTTGGAAACGAATGTGGGTGATTCTGCGAATCCAATTAAGTTATTTATACACTTGAAAAAATACGAAATAACCGATCAATTGCTGGTAAAAACGGTGTTTTTGGCTTCGCAACCTCAGTCTCAAATAACGGCGGCAACTGATACCGCTATGGCTATCTATGATGAAGGGTATAATGAATCGGAACAGTATAGGTCAAATTATTTGCGAGGTTACAATTCGGCGTTTCAAATGAATTACGTTTACGGGATTAATCGCTTGAAATTGGGCGCTTTGAATACTGTTTTGCGGTCGGAAGGATTTACCGAGATAGGATTGATACATTCTCAAGGCTTATCGTTTGGTTTATCCCACCAGATGGGTAGTGAAGATATAGGTGTTAGGGCTAGGAAGATGATTAAAAATGACCGTTTGGTAATTGCCCAATCCTCGTCGTTGATGAATTCCAATTTGCGAAGCACTTATGTTTTGTGGTATGATGAAAATGAGATCTCCATGGGAAGGCATTTTACTTTGGGAGTTGGGGGTTATACGGGCTATGTGCGACATGAATTGAAGAAATTTACCGGCATTAGCGGTGGGTTTATCAATCAGGATCAGCCCAGTGTTAAAGTGGTGAATCCTGCGTTTGTATATGGATTTTCAGTTTCCCCTACGTTGAGGTTTGGTAATTTGTATGCCAGAGCTTCGGCGGGATATGGATGGGATTGGGGAAAGAAGACTTGGAATTACCAAGGTTCACCCATGAATACTGCGGGTGGAATAAAAAGTACGGGTTTGTTTATGTCGGCTGAAATTGGGTATTGTTATCGATTTGATTTTAAAAGTAAAAAAGATGATTACGCCGCTGTGGTTGATTACACCAGTGAATCAGGAACCAAATCTAATAAAAGGAGGGCTTTACGATGAGAAAACTATTTGGCATACTCACCGCGATGGTGACGACCAGTTTGATGGCGCAGGAATTGCCCATACTTCCGGTGGGTGTAAAATTTGATTTTGCTGCGAGCAATTTCAATCAGCAGGATGCGGTTCAGTTGATGTCAAAGCGAGCCAAAAGTGCGCGGGTGATTTTGTCTGGGGAGAATCACTTTTACTCTAAATTCAATTCTGTAGCTGAATATCGTTTTTTGCGGATGATGCATGAGAATGCTGGGGTAAGGAATTTTGTAATTGAGTTAAGTCCAACCCGGGCCTATTATATGGAGCGGTATTTTACCAAGGAGGATTCCATTGCCAAGATGTACTTGATGGCAACGAGCTCTAAGAATTACATGAATCTGTTTGATAGTATTGCCCAATGGAATCGAGGATTGCCAGCTTCGGAACAGGTGAAAGTTCACGGATTGGACGTAGAGCGATTCTACGATATGTCGGTTCTTTGGTTGTACGATATTTTAAATCGCCGGGGAGTGCCGCCAGCGGAGCTGGCGGCTGGAGTTTATCTAGCAAGAAATGCAGCAAATTCCATTCTATCCAGTGGACTTAGTAACTATTACGAAGATGCCGATGAAGATTACTCCAGCTCAGATGATGAAACCACAGTAAGTCTAACGGATAGTTCAGCCGCAGGTTCCAAATCATCAATTGATTCAGCTAGACCCATGTCAAAGGCTAAGGAAGATGTCAGGAAAATGTTAAAATTGCAGTTTAATCCGCTCTATGAATCAAGGCCTGAAGCAGAAGAATATGAAGACATCGCATATTTGGTGAATTGGCTTAGTGAATATGGTGCCATCGATGGTCCCTTTTTGGATTCTTCTAAAGCCTGGAAAAAATGGTTGGGTTCGGATTATGCAGAGTATGTGAAAGTCTTCAAACAACTCAAAGAATGGCTTCAATGGGAAGAATTGGATAATACCGCCCAACAATTTACCTGGCGCGAAGAACATATGTTCAGAAATATGTCGGCCTTGCTTACCAATAACCCCACTGAAAAGTATTATGGTCAGTTCGGACGCTGCCACACCTCATTAGTGAAGCAACAACAAGATTGCGGTTGGTTTGAATACAACAGTCTGCTTACACGTTTAAGAACCCGTTATTTTCATAACGATAGTTCCGTGATGTCGATTGGTATCTTCTACGTCAAAGACAAGGACAGCGACGGTGATATATGCGCAGAAAATTTGAGCGATAACACTGTCATTAATGCCGAAGTGAGAGCTTTGTATGAAACTGTCGACAACAATATGATTCTTTTTGATTTGAAGGCGGGCGATTCGCAATTGAAAGAGTTGCCAAAGAAGTTTTCATTTGTCTTGGTGCATGATTACACGGAAGAATCGGACGAGGAAGATGGCAATTCTTGGGAGGATGCGGAACCTGCGTTTACGTCGCGTTATTTGTCGTTTGGAGCCAATCAAATGGTAATTCCCCAGATGATGACATCCTCTATGGTGAGTCATTTTGCCGACAATCAATATTCGGTTTCGAACCCCGATCTATTCAGTTATCAAATGTATGAAATGGCGGCACATTCTTCAGGGGCCAGTTTGGTCATTGGTGGCGGAGGTAAGAAAAAAGACATTTTCAGTGGTGAAAACGGCGAGCGATTAAATTATGCGGCACGAACCTTTACTGCTGATTTGTTACTTCACAGTAGCAAAGAAAATAAATGGGTGATAGGCATTGGTGGTAGGGCTTGGTATCAAATTCAGAGAATCGAATACACGCCACCGTCTATGAATATATTAAACCCAAGACCCGACGGCAATCAAACCATTCAAAGCAGAGAGTGGATGCCCGCGGGATATTTGAGTATTGAAAGGAGATTTATCGACCAATTCTCATTAAAAATGAATTTGGGATATCGAAAAGATATGTCGTCTGGAAAGTGGTATTTCAGCAACTCAGGTTTGCCATATTTTGGAGGAAAATCCATCGGCGGTGATATGAGCTCGGTTTTTGCCGAAGTGGGTTTGAGTATCAATTTTATCAAAGATGAAGACTAGTATCAAATCACTGATCATGGAGATTCCGAATCTCATTACCCTAAGCAATTTGGCTTGTGGTCTGTTGGGAATTGCTTTTGTAATGCAAGGTCTAGAATGGATGGGCTTTGTTTGCTTGTTATTGGGTGCGTTTTTGGACTTTTTTGATGGCCTAGCTGCCAGAAAGTTGGGCGTAGCGGGTGAGATGGGCAAGCAGTTGGATTCATTGGCAGATGTTGTCACCTTTGGCGTTCTACCCGGACTCATATGGAAATCGTTAATGGAGTTAAACGGATATTGTCCAACTGGCGTGTTTTGCATCAATCAATACATTTGGATGATGATTCCTTTGGCTGCGGCTTATCGCTTGGCCAAGTTTAACATCGATACAAGACAAACGACAGGTTTTATTGGGATTCCAACGCCGATGACGGGGATGGCGCTTGCCAGTTTTGCTTGGATGAGCTATACTTTGGGTCATTCTGGAAACATTTGGATCCTCCAAAAGCCGTTGATCGATTTGTCCGGGTTGTTCTCAAATTACTATGTTTGGTTGTATATGCCCTTGGTGGCTTCGTATATGATGATCAGCGAAATCCCTATGCTATCGTTGAAAAGAGTGAAAAACGACCCTTTGGGGAAATACAAAATGATCTTGCTCGTCATGACCTTGCCTTGCTTGCTTTTCGGCAGTACGGGCGTCATCGTCTATTATTTTGGTTATATACTTGTTTCGATTTTGTCGAACTTTGCAGTTAAATCTATCAATCAATGAAAAAAGTAGGTATTATCATGGGGAGCGACAGCGACCTACCGGTTATGAAGGATGCAGCCAGTATTTTGGATGCTTTGGGTGTGGAATACGAACTAACGGTAGTAAGTGCGCATCGGACACCAAAACGTTTGATGGAATATTCAGAGTCGGCGGCCGATCGTGGTTTGGAGGTGATTATTGCGGGTGCCGGTGGTGCAGCCCATTTGCCAGGAATGGTGGCATCATTCACGCATTTGCCGGTGATTGGGGTTCCTGTCCATACAAAATCAATGAGTGGCGTAGATAGCTTGTATAGTATAGTTCAGATGCCTCCGGGTGTTCCTGTGGCTACCGTTGCAATCAATGGTGCCAAGAATGCGGGGATTTTGGCAGCGCAAATTTTAAGTGTGGCCGATAAAGATTTGGCAAAGCGCGTAGCGGATTTCAAAGAATCGATGAAGTCTGAGGTGTTGGGCAAGGCGGATCGTTTGGAGGTAGAAGGCTGGAAAAAATATCTGGGTGAGTAATTTGTTAGCCCTATGATTATCGTAGGAAATGCCTTGGTTTCCGAGGATATATTAGAGAAAAAATTCGAATGTCAGATTTCGCTTTGTAAGGGAGCGTGCTGTGTTCATGGCGATGCCGGTGCGCCGTTGGAAGCGAGCGAATTGGAAATCATCGAAAATGAATTAGAGCATGTGAAGCCATTTATGGGTGAGGAAGGTTTGGCTTTGCTGGATGCGCAAGGCTTTCATGAAAAAGATCGCGATGGTGACTTGGTGACTGTATGTCGTCCCACCGGCGAGTGTTTATTTGTGGTTTACGATGAGGTAGGGATTGCGGGTTGTGCGATTGAGAAGGCGTATTTCGACAATAAAACGTGGTTTAGAAAGCCAATGAGTTGTCATTTGTATCCCATTCGGGCCAAGCAATATGGGGAGTACATGGCCCTAAACTATCATCATTGGAACTTGTGTAACGATGCGTGCAAGGTAGGGGAAGAGAAGAAAGTGCCGGTTTACCGCTTTTTAAAAGAGGCACTCACACGGAAAATGGGTCCTATTTGGTACGAGGAGTTTGAGGCGATTGCGGAGGCCTGGGCTGAGAGAGAGCAGTAAATATGTTCTGAGAGCCTCGGGATTACTAAGTGCAACGAGATTTGATTGTCTGGTTGGTGCGCAATTACGGCGCTGAAAACAACACACTAATTAACCCAACCAGCATTGTCAGTTTGAGCCATTTGCTAATTTTCTTATAGTCGCGCTTGTTGTTCGCTTTGCCAATCATCCACATGGATTTGAGTATCATGGGGACAAGGGCTAATACCAAAAATGCTGGGTAAACAAAGCGATGGATTTCGATGGTCGATTTGACATTGAAAAAAGGTTCTATCGAAAGTAAATAGGCAGCTGTAACTAAGAAAATAACAATTAGGGCCAAAATTACATTGCTGAGAATATTCGTTTTTCGGGTGCCGTGAAGTATCGGAAACGTTTCACAACCCTGCTCTTTGTCGCCCTCTATGTCTTCCGCATCTTTCACCAACTCCCTAGCCATGGTTAGCAGAAAGGCCAAGAATGCGTATTCGGCAAAGTAGGCGGAGTGAATTTCATGGATGCCGCGGGAGGCGATGTAAATAACCGAGCCCGACATAAAAGCAATGAGTGAATTGCCTGGCAATCCCATCGCCTTGAGATCGGAAGAATAGAAATAGAGCAATACCGCAATGGCAGAAGCAAACAATCCAATCCCCAGACCGGCGTAGTATCCGCAAATTTGTCCGAATGTGGTTAGGACGATGTAATAAACGATGGCTGCCTTGTGAGAAATATCGCGCTTGAGAATCCTTTTGTTCGGGCGATTTATATGGTCGGTTTCTACATCAAACAGATCATTGATGATGTACCCACCGGCGGCAGTCAAGCAGCATGTGAGGATTATTAATAGTGATTCGGGCCAGATAATATTTGACCAATCGATGTTAAAATAGCTAGTTCTAGAAGCCGCAATCATGAAAACCCCTTGGGTAAAAAGGGTGAGCAGGATGTTGTTGGGTCTCAGGATGGCGAGATAGGGTCGCATAGCTACAAGTGATAGCAAGCTACACTATTTTTTTGGAAATTTCATCTTATACGGTGCATTCACGATGCCGTGTGAGATGTTCTGAAGCTTCTTTTTCAGCATGTTACGCTTGAGCGGGTGGATTCTATCGGTGAATAAAATACCCTCAATATGGTCGTATTCATGTTGGATGATTCTTGCTGCCATTCCTTCATAGGTTTCGGTTTTCTCCTGAAAATTCTCATCTAAGTATTGAATGGTTACTTTGGCATTGCGTTTCACATTAGCCCGAACGAATGGGATGGAAAGGCAACCTTCCTCATATTCCCAGGGGGTGTCGAATTCTTCCAGAATTTGCGCATTGATAAATACCTGCTTGAAGTCTTTGGTGCTCGAATCGTCTTCGATGTCGGTTCCGTCCACAATAAACAATCGGATGGGCAAACCAATTTGAGGCGCTGCCAATCCAATGCCGCTGCTATCGTACATCGTTTCAAACATGTTTTTCAATAGGGTGTCGAGTCCTTCGTATTGTGGCGTGATGTCTTCAGCTTTTTTGCGGAGTACGGGCATTCCGTAGGCGTAAATGGGCAGTATCATGAAATTTTCTGTAGGTAGGTTTGGAGGATGATGGCGGCGCTCACGGCATCGATGAGTCCTTTGTTTTGTCGCTGCGATTTTTTTGCCCCAGAGGCGATGATGCTTTGTTGGGCTTCATGACTGGTGAGTCGCTCATCAATCGTATCGACAGGAATATGGGGGTAGGCGTTTTTGAGTGCTTCGATGAATTGCTTTACGGGCTGGGTAGCATCGGTATCGGTTCCATTAAGATTGGTGGGCATTCCAACCACAAACGATTCCACATCTTCATCGTACAGGTAGGAATCGAGGTACATTTTGAGGTCCGCCGTATAAACCATTTCCAGGGGCTGGGCAATCATTTTCAGGGGGTCGGTTACGGCCAGGCCAGTGCGCTTACTGCCATAATCTATGCCGATGATTCTTCCCATTCTGCAAAGATACGCAAATGCTAGAATTGGGGGTAGGAATTCGGATATGGGCTATAAATGGATGGCAGATATAATCGTGTATTATTGCATCAATCACCCATGAGTTTCTTATAGGAATCTTCATCTAGGTATTCCAATAAGTCTCCAGGCTGACAGTTTAGCACTTTGCAGATCTCATCCAAGCTTGAGAATCGGATGGCTTTGGCTTTGCCACTTTTCAATACGCTCATGTTGGCGATTGTGATGCCAACGCGAGAACTTAGCTCTGTGAGGTTCATTTTTCTCTTCGCAAGCATAACATCTAAATTAACGACAATGGGCATATCAGATGGTTAGGTTTTGTTCATTTTGAAGATGATATCCCTTTTTCATGACACTTGCGAGCCAGAATAGGCCTAAGCTTGTGAAGCACAACCAAAAATTATCGATTCTAACAATGTGGAAACCTTCTAATTGTTTTAATTCAATGGATTGTGATAAGTTTCGATATGCTAGATATTCAAGTATAAATAGCAGAAGTGTTGCAACAGCGGCAATGATGATTGGCATTGAGAAGTCTTTGCTAAATGGATTTTTGAGATCAATCGCGCCACGTAAGACAAATCCCAAAGATGCAAGTATCAGTGTGACAAGGGTCGTTAGTGGTGATAATCCTATATTGTTTTCAATGAGTAAACTATAAAACCAGCTGGATGAATCGACTTGCAGTTCATATTTGTGAACAAGGCCCAAATGCGAGCCGATTTGGTTGATTTGTGAACTATCAGACGTTGATTCTAATTGAAGTATAAGTTTGCGATTATCCGAGGTCATTACATTCACAATGTGAAAAATAGCAAGTACAGTTAATACAGCGAGCCAGGAGTAAACTCGCTTTACTATAAATCTAGACCAATTGAATCGATATGATTTTGTTTTCATGTTTGAGTGTAGTTTATTGCAGCGAATATATAAATAATTATTGATAAACAATAAAAAATTATTGTTAAGTGGTGAATTCAGCCTAGGATCCGTTGCTGCAAAAAATGCAAAAACGAGCTCTGAGGGAATTTGCAAAAATTGAATATTACAGGTATTCGGAAACAAGAGGGGCCCCGTCAAGACGGGGCCCCTCTTAATTCGTGTAAGGAAGCAAATCCTTGCAGCGTATTGAATTCTTATTAGAATCTGAAAGAATGAATTACATCATTCCGCCCATGCCGCCCATGTCTGGTCCGTGGCTATGGCCTTTTTCATCTTCCTTGATTTCGCTCAAAACACACTCGGTTGTTAAGATCATGCTGGCAATAGAAGCCGCATTTTCCAAAGCAACACGAGATACTTTCTTCGGATCAATTACACCCGCAGCGATCAAGTATTCGTATTTCTCAGTTCTAGCGTTGTAACCGAAGTCGTCTTTGCCCTCCATCACCTTCTGAACTACGATGCTACCTTCACCACCGGCGTTGGCCACGATCTGACGTAAAGGCTCTTCCAAAGCTCTGCGAACGATCTGAATACCAGTATTCTCGTCTTCGTTTTCGCCTTTTAAGTTTTCCAAACCAGCAATCGCACGGATCAAGCTCACGCCACCACCAGGTACGATTCCCTCTTCAACGGCAGCACGGGTTGCGTGCAATGCATCGTCTACGCGGTCTTTCTTTTCCTTCATTTCAACTTCAGTAGCTGCGCCGATGTACAATACTGCAACACCACCGCTCAACTTCGCCAAACGCTCTTGCAACTTTTCACGGTCGTAATCAGAAGTAGTATTTTCGATCTGAACCTTGATTTGAGAAACTCTCGCAGCAATGGCCGCTGAATCTCCAGCACCATTTACAATGGTTGTGTTGTCTTTGTTGATGGTAATTTTCTCAGCTCTTCCTAAGTCTTCGATGGTTGCATCGTCCAACTTGCGACCTTGCTCTTCGCTGATTACAGAACCGCCAGTCAAAATGGCCAAATCCTGCAACATTTCTTTTCTGCGATCACCAAATCCTGGGGCTTTCACCGCAGCGATTTTGAGGGCACCACGGATGCGGTTTACCACCAAAGTAGCCAACGCTTCACCGTCGATGTCTTCAGCAATGATTACCAAAGGCTTTCCAGTCTGAACTACTTTTTCCAATACAGGAAGCAAGTCTTTCATGCTGCTAATCTTCTTATCGTAAATCAAAACAAAAGCGTTCTCGAAGTCGGCTTCCATTTTTTCGGTATTTGTCACAAAATAAGGACTCAAGTAACCGCGATCAAACTGCATACCTTCCACTACATCCACTGTAGTCTCGGTGCCTTTTGCTTCTTCAACCGTAATTACGCCGTCTTTACCCACTTTCTTCATCGCCTCAGCGATCAATTTGCCGATGGTGCTGTCGTTGTTGGCAGAAATCGTTGCTACTTGCTCGATCTTGCTGTTGTCGTCACCTACCGCTTGGGTCATTTCATTCAATTTTCCCACCGCAGCAATCACCGCTTTGTCGATACCGCGCTTCAAATCCATTGGATTCGCACCGGCAGCAACGTTCTTCAAACCACCTGTTACGATTGCTTGCGCCAATACTGTTGCAGTTGTAGTTCCATCACCAGCTACATCAGCGGTTTTGCTTGCTACTTCCTTCAACATTTGGGCACCCATGTTTTCTACTGGGTCAACCAATTCAATTTCTTTCGCTACAGTTACACCATCTTTTGTGATGTGTGGAGCACCAAATTTTTTGTCGATTACAACATTGCGACCTTTAGGTCCCAAGGTTACTTTAACAGCATTTGCCAAGGCATCAACGCCTCTTTTCAGGCCATCGCGGGCCGACAGATTAAAGTCTATTTTCTTTGCCATGATTTTTCTTTTTTATCAATTAGATGATTGCAAGGATGTCGCTTTCGCGCATAATGAGATAGTCTTTGCCTTCCACGCTCAATTCCGTGCCTGCATATTTACCATACAAAACAGCGTCGCCCACTTTCACTGTAACGGGCTCATCGGTTTTACCTGGTCCAACAGCAACTACGGTACCTTTTTGTGGTTTTTCTTTGGCAGTGTCTGGGATAATGATTCCTGAGGCAGTTTTCTGCTCGGCTTGTACAGGTTCGATCAGAACTCTGTCGGCCAATGGTTTTACGTTTACTGACATAGTATTATTTTTTTGATTTTGCTTTGACTTGGCGAATTGTGTGCCAAGGACATAAGTGGTGTTTTTTGGGTCCGGAACGACGAAAATTTGTCAGTTAAAGCACTTTGAGGTATGTCATTATGACAACCTTTCACAAAATGCGCTGATATCTGCTTTTTGGTTTTGGGCTACGGATTGGGCTAGTGCGCCCAGGGGATGGATTTGGTTGGGGATATAGGTCTGAAAAAGGTTGAGCAGGGTTTGATCAAATTGGGCTTGGTTGTTGACGGAAAATCCGCATCCGGATTGGATAAATTGTTCGGCTTCGGGAAATTTTTGGTGGTTGGGCCCAAAGATGAGGGGCAGTCCAAAGGCGGCGGCTTCGATGGTATTATGGAGTCCTTTTCCGAAGGCGCCACCGATGATGGCGATGCTGCCGAAGCGATAGGATTCTGCGAGGTGTCCGATGGTATCGAGGATAAGAATTTGGGTGGTTGATGGGATAAGATGGGAACATTCGCTAAATCGAAGTGCGTTCGTTTTTATCTTGTCAAGGCATTGATTTTGAATGGCTTCACAAAATGAGGCATTTATATTGTGGGGAGCGATGAGGATTTGTCCGTGGGGAAGGATTTCAGGATTTTTTTGAAAAAACTGCAGTATTAAATCGATTTCGGGTTGCCAGGCACTGCCGAGGATAAGCGTGGGTTTTTGGGTCAGCCAGTTTTGTAATTGAAGTGGCAGGGAAGAGGGTTGAAGGGTTCTTTCCACTGCGCGGTTGAATTTGGTATCACCAAAAACGAAGGTGTTTTGGAGGTCATTTTCGATGGCAATTTGGTGCATTTTGGGGTTTATGACACCGATGGCATTGAGTTGTTTGAGTAGGTTTAACCAGGGTTTACCGAGGGTTTTGAAGAGCCAGTGGTAGGGGGTGAGAGAAACGCCGAGGGCGTAACAGGGTATTTTACGTTGTAGGGTTTGTTGGATGAAGTGGTACCAAAAATCGTAGCGGATGAAAATGACTGCGGAGGGGTTCCATTGCGCCAGGCAGCGCTTCGCGCTGCCTGGCCTATCCAACGGCAAGTATGCCTTGGACTGATTCAATTCTAACTTGGAATGTTCATACCCGGAAGGAGAAAAAAACGTGAACAAAATATGCCGTTGGTTAGAGGCCGCCTGCAAGGCGGCCGCAATGGGCTTCGCCATCTCAAACTCCCCCAGCGATGCACAATGGATCCAAATCAAATCCTTAGGCGCAATGCCATCCTTCCACCACCCATCATTTAATCGAACTAGCGTTTCATGCTGACCATCCCTCAACTTCCTCACCTTGGGATTCCAAAGCGCAAGCAATCCGATGCCCATCGCATAACATCGCATCGCTAAATTATACAGCACCATGGATTAAAAATATTCGGCGTCCTTGATGACCCCTGATTTCCTTATGATAATTGGGATAATCAATCCACCCGTAAAATTCAAGCCGAGATCAAATTGTCTGACGCTAGATGCGCGAAAAGTACCAAAATCCCAGTCCCTAGTGGCTTTTGTGATTCCTTGATTTGTGCCCAATCCAACATAAAAACTCAGTGCTTCCGGATTCATATATTGCAATCGGAACTGTTGAGAAAAACAAAACCCCTTGCGATATCCATCATAACCCTGTGTAAAATCATTCTCCAGCTGAGGCAATCTGCCCTTATCGAACTGAAACTTGGTGTAATGTTCGATGCGACCGGCTCCTACCACAATACTCATCGTCCAAGTTCTAGGATTACTCAGGCTACTTTCTCTGAGCGCCCACATTCGTCCACCTACCAAACAAGCGTTAAATCCTCTCAAATAAGTTCGAATGATTGCTGGATTGCCGTTGATATCGAATAGGTTTTGAGACGGACCCACAATTCCACCATACAAACTATCTGTACTTACAGTATTGCCAGTGTATGGCATATAATTAAAACCAATCAACCACTTTTCTTTGTGCTGGTATTCCGCTCCCAAATCAAACAAAGCCGTTCCAGCGTATCGCTGAGCCCAGTTGCCCGCATTGTCTTGATAGCCTGACCCCAAGTGTAAACTCACCCAATTGGGCCTAACCAATGGCTTTTTGATATTCGTTGGCGCAGGGAGCAATGTGTCTTTAACAGGTGATTGGGCATGGACACATAACATACTGCTAAGTAGCATCGTAAATAGTAATCCATTTATGTTTAGAAATCGCCTTGACACATAGCGAAGGTACAAAAGCCACCGTAAAATCCCAATGTGCAGCAAAAAATTGGAAAGCCTTAAGCGCTCGGCAAAATTTGCATCAAACAGTTGAGAAAGCCAGCTAGATTTTCGGCATGCACCCAATGACCTGCATTATCCACAACATGGAAATTGGATGTAGGAAAATATTGTAAAATATCGTCTTTGTCCGATTCCTTGATATAGCCACTTTTGCTACCAGCAATAAAGTCGACCTGCTTCAAAAAAACCTGCTGAAAAACCAGTTCGTCAATGATTTCATCGTAGTGATTTTCGATGGCTTCCAAATTGCTTTTGGTTCCGTATCCGCCGCCTGGTAAGGGTTCGATATTTTTAAGCAAGAACTGCCTCACACCCATTTCAGGGGCATAGGGCAAAAAAGCATCTTCCGCCTCTTTTCTGGAGTTGAGCAAATGCAAGGGTACTTCTTTAAAGGCACGGAAATATCCTAAATGGCCCGGAACATAGCGTTTGGGGGCAATGTCAACTACGATGAGTTGGTCTACCATTTCAGGAAATTGATCGGCAAAAGCCATCGCCGTTTTACCACCCATCGAATGGCCAATGATGATACCTGAGGCATCGCCCAGATGAACCATCAAATCCCGTAGATCCTTAACCATGGCGGAGTAACTCGCATCGACATTGTGAAAACTCTTTCCATGATTTCGGGCATCAAAAGTGATCACCCGATAATTTTCGGACAGTTTCTGAGCGGCCAAATGCCAATTGTCGAGCATGCCAAAAATGCCATGCAAAATGTAAATGGGTTGGGAGTGATTTTCCCCGTAAATGCGATAATTGACCAAGTTGGTCATGCTAGATTTAGTTCAAGAAAGAATCAACCTCAGTGTATTCCAAATTGAAGGCCTCAGCCACTCCTTTGTAAACCACTTTTCCGTTGATTACGTTCAATCCCAATTTCAACTCGTTGCTATCGGCACAAGCTTTTTTCCAACCTTTATTAGCCAATTGAACGGCATAAGGCAAGGTGGCATTGGTTAAAGCAAGGGTTGAAGTATAAGGAACAGCGCCAGGCATGTTAGCTACGCAATAGTGAACAACACCATCAACTTCGTAACAAGGCTCAGCATGCGTTGTAGGTTTTGATGTTTCGAAGCAACCCCCTTGGTCGATCGCTACATCCACAA
>Ga0209597_1001559_pt1 | contig 14907 bp, 9 predicted proteins | sample M_140625_MF_Meta_FD_187316 | JGI IMG/M metagenome (GOLD analysis project Ga0209597, IMG submission 187316) | Freshwater microbial communities from Lake Montjoie, Canada to study carbon cycling - M_140625_MF_MetaG (SPAdes) (version 2) | ecosystem: Environmental > Aquatic > Freshwater > Lake...
AATCGAAAGCCATTACGCAGTACAACAAGTGCTTGGAAATTGACCCGAAATATGTTCCTGCCTTGTATCGCAAGGCGAAATTATATCGCGGTGCGAAAAACAATGACGAAGCGTTGAAATTCTTCAACGAAGCAATTTCAACTGATCCAACCTTCGCGCCTTCTTACCGCGAAAAGGCTGAACTTTTAAAAGATTACGCACGTTTTGACGAGGCTATTTCTGCCTACTCAAAGTACTTAGAGTTAAACAACTCTTGTCGTGTTCAACAACGTTACGCATCGTTCTTTTACTTAACGAAAAACTATGAGCGTGCGATTTATGAAGTTACCGCAACTATGCCTTGTAATCCTGATAACCATACTTTAAATCGCGTACTCGGATATTCATACTTGGAAACGAAAAACTTCGAAGAAGCTAAGAAATACATGGATATCTATTTTGCGAGACAAGACCTGAAAATCCACGATGCTTCTGACTATGCTAACTACAGCAAAATTTGCTTGGGATTGGGTCAAGACAGTTTAGGAATTGTATACTTGGAAAAAGCCATTGAACTCTTCCCGGAATACACCGAGGGTTATAACGAAATTGCTACGATCTACACCAACAAAGCCATTGCTTCGAAAGGAAAAGAAAACGAAGCTCTTCGTATTAAACTTTACAGCCAAGCGGCCAATTGGTACGAAAAGAAAATGGTGAAGTTGGGCGCTGACGCGAAAGACCAATTCATTCAAGGGCAGATGTACTATTTCTCTCAGCAGTATGTATTGGCAGACACGACATTCCGCAGAAGTTCTGTTCGCTATCCAGAGGCGTGGTTCTGGGTTGCAAAAGCTCAAAATAAAATTGACCTTGCAGCGGTAACCGAAACTAGCCCTGCACAAGGATTGGCAAAGCCGTTCTACGAGAAAGGAATTATTTTAGTTGGACAAGATTCAGCAATTATTGAAAAGAATAAAAAGAACTTAGCCGAGGCATACCAATACCTTGGTTTATACTACGGGAACATGGGTGACATCAACTGCTCTAAGTCTGCATGGAACCAGGTTCTTCAATTGGATCCAACCAATAAATTTGCGAACCAACTCTTGGTTACGCCAGAAACATTAGACCCTGAATTGGTTGCAGCACCTGGCGATTGTCAGTTGGTTGTATATCCTGAAATTCCAAAGGAAGAAACCGAAGGAAACTAATTCCGACTAGGTGAAGCCTTAAGTGTTCACTTTCCGCTTTTAATAACTCCCAATACTTCCTGAAAAGGAGAGCATTGGGAGTTTATTTTTGAAGTACAAATTGTACTATGGAAAACTCAATGCGATTGAAAGAACTTTCAGAAGAACTTCACACCAACATTAACGAGCTGCTTTCTGGCAACATGTCGCCGGAGCAAACGCAACACTTGGTTGAACTCTGCAGTGAGCTCTACGAAAAACTCATTGTTCTACGTTTCAAAGCATTTTCGGAATCGAGCACTCCCGTAGAAAAAATGCAGGCCGTATTGGAAAATGTAGAGCCAATAAAAATTGATATAACACCTTCTCCAACACCCGTTGAATTGGTAAATCAGGTTAATTTGATTGATGCGATCAAGGAGGTGGAACTGGTTGTTGCACAAGATGCAAATGCTTTGCAAGATGTTACTCAAGTTGCTGCGCAAGGTCCTGCGGAAGGTGCTTCGCAAGAGGAGGAAGAAGAAGATGAGGATGAGGATATTGTTTTTCAGTTGATTCCGAATGACGAGCCGGTTGTTGAAACACCTACTATGACTGTGGTTCCAGAGGCTCCGAAACAAGAAGAACAGAAAGCTGAGGTAAGACCAATGGTTTCGTTGAACGACACGTTCAAAGAAAATGCGAGTCAGCAAGCGACCATTGCAAAGAAGTTAGAGGAGTCCCCGATCGCCGATTTGAAAAAGAACATTTCCTTGAATCAACGTTTTCAATTTTGCAAAGATTTGTTCAAGGGAAACAACCAAGAATACGAAGTGACGTTGGAGAAATTGAACAACACGAATCGTGATGAAGCTATGCGAGTTATTCAAACCTTGAGAGATAAGTACAGCTGGAATCCAGATTCTATGGCCGTGAAAGACTTTACCGATTTGGTGACCAGACGCTACATGGCATGAGGCTATTCGTAGTCCCAACACCTGTTGGAAACCTTGAAGACCTTACCCTGCGGGCCATTCGCATTTTAAAGGAATGTGATTTTATTTTGTGCGAAGACACCCGAGTGAGCGTTCGGTTGTTGCATCACCTTGAATTTTCTAAACAACTGGTGGCTTTCCACCAACACAACGAGCATCAAAAACTCGATCATATTATTGAGCGCATTCAACAATCGCAATCGGTCGCTCTTATCTCCGATGCGGGAACACCTGGCATTTCAGATCCTGGATTTTTATTGGTTCGCGCATGCATTCAAAATAATATTCCGGTGGAATGCCTTCCTGGCCCAACGGCTTTCGTTCCTGCTCTCGTGAACAGCGGACTTCCAACCGATAAATTTATTTTCGAAGGTTTCCTTCCACAAAAAAAAGGAAGAGAAACACAACTCAAGCGAATCGCCGAAAACCCCTTCACTTCTGTCCTTTATGAATCTCCTCACCGCATGGTGAAGTGCCTAGAACAGTTAATAAAATTCTGTGGCGAAGACCGACAATGCTCTGTCTCGCGCGAAATATCTAAGAAATTCGAAGAAACACGTCGCGGAACACTTGTTGAACTTTTAGCGCATTTCAGCACACACGAACCGAAGGGCGAGTTCGTAATTGTGCTAAATTCGCGTTCATGAGTTTGAATCTTTCCCCTGAAGAAATTGTACGCAGAGAAGCACTCGCAAAATTGCGCGCGCTAGGCATTGATCCCTTCCCTGCTGAAGAATTTATTACCACTTCAAACGCCGAAGAAATAAAGGCGAACTACGAAGAGGGTAAACAGGTTATTGTGGCCGGACGATTTATGAATCAGCGTATTCAAGGAAAGGCGGGATTCGCAGATCTTTTCGATTCAACCGGAAGAGTTCAATTGTACATCAATCAAGATGCATTGTGCCCAGGCGAAGACAAATCGCTTTACCAAGATGTTGTTCGTCACCTTCTTCACTTCGGCGATTTCGTTGGTGTTGAAGGAACGTTGTTTACTACCAAGTTGGGAGAAATTTCAATACACGTTTCAGGATTAAAAGTTCTTGCTAAATCGTTGAAGCCACTTCCAATGGTGAAGACAGATGCAGATGGAAATATTTACGATGCGTTTACCGATCCTGAATTGCGCTACCGCATGCGCTACGTAGATCTTGTGGTGAATCCGAAAGTGAAAGATACCTTCGTGAAGCGCACCAAGATTGTGAACGCCATGCGCAATTTCTTCAACGACAAAGGATATTTGGAAGTTGACACTCCCGTTCTTCAAGCCATTCCTGGTGGCGCGTCGGCGCGACCGTTTAAAACTCACCACAACTCGCTAGACATTCCCATGTACTTGCGTATTGCGAATGAGTTGTATTTGAAGAGACTTATTGTAGGCGGATTCGACGGTGTTTACGAGTTCAGCAGAAACTTCCGCAACGAAGGAATGGATCGTACGCACAATCCAGAATTTACAGCAATGGAAATTTATGTGGCGTACAAAGACTACAACTGGATGATGAATTTCACCGAGCAAATGTTGGAGCATGTTGCCATGGAAGCGCTCGGACAAACTGAAGTTCAGTTCGGAGAAAAAACATTATGCTTTAAAGCTCCATTCGCGCGTGTTACCATGACCGATGCGATTAAAGAGCACACTGGGTTCGATATTACAGGAAAGTCTGAACACGAGCTTCGCGCGAAGTGCCTGGAGTTGGGATTAGATGCTGGAGAAAATTTAGGTAAGGGAAAACTCATCGATACCTTGTTCGGCGAGATGTGCGAGAAGCACTACATTCAACCAACCTTCATCACAGATTATCCTGTAGAGATGTCGCCGTTGTGTAAGCGTCACCGCGAAAACCCAGAGCTTACCGAGCGTTTCGAATTAATGGTGAACGGAAAAGAATTGGCGAATGCTTATTCAGAGTTGAACGATCCTATTGATCAGCGCGAACGCTTCGAAGAGCAAGCGAGCCTGATGGAACGCGGCGACGATGAAGCGATGTTTATTGATTACGATTTCTTGCGTTCATTGGAATACGGAATGCCGCCTACTTCTGGAATGGGCATTGGAGTAGATCGTCTGGTAATGATGATGACCAACAACGAGAGCATTCAAGAGGTGTTGTTCTTCCCACAAATGCGTCCTGAGAAAAAACAAGAAGGACCTGATGTGGCTTCTTTCGAAGCGAAAGGCATTCAAGCACATTGGATAGAAGCTATCGTGAGCATGGGATTTCTTTCATTAGATAAATTGAAGGAAACCAAGCCAACAGCACTGCACCAAAACTTGAATCAATACCGCAAGAAAAACAAGCTCGATGTGGATGCTGCGCAGTTGGAAGAAATTATGATGTGGTTTAGTTAAACAACAAGCGCACACTCATATTCCCGGCGTGAACGATATCGCGCCCGTCGCTTTTTCTTCCATTGTAATTCAACGAAAGTTGTAAATTCTGATTGATTGTTTTGCGCCATGCACATGCCAGAGTGAGGTTGTTTCCCGCTTGCAATCCCCCGAGCGCATCATAGACAACAGGCCCCGTTGCATCGCCTTCGAATTGAATGCGTATATACTTGAATTCAATTTTGAATAACTGACCATTCTTAGATTCTACTTGTGCATCGGCACCCACAGAAAGGCTTTGCGCTTGGAAGGCAGATTCACTGGCGTTTCCTTTTCTGATTGCGTATTCCCCTAAAACAGAATATCGTTTGTTGTTTGTAGGTTGAAACGCGAACGAGGGAGTTGCAGTGATATAGGTGGAAGAAAAGTTTCGCGTCGCCAAAAAATCGGAAGAGGTTTGTTTGTTTCCGGAAGTACCTTGAAGTAAAAACTGAACGCTTGATTCAATTGCCTTTCTGAAATTAATTGTGAAGGACTGCTCTATGCGCGTTTCAAATCCGGATAGTAAGAACGCTATATTCATGACCTTTTGTGAAGTAAGATCGGCACTGAAATTCGGATCAGACTTGCGGTAGAATAGTGTTCCGCGAAAAACATTTCCGGCAGAAACCAAATAATCTTCATTGGTATACAGCGGTGAAATATGCTCGATTCCTCCGTAAGTAGATTTCCGCTCAGCGCGACTCATGAGCTGCGTACTCCAAACTTTCGTTGCATTGTACAAATTCGAATTTTTATTCTTCCATTGTCGTGGATTCAAATTCAAGGAAGTAGTAAATGCCGTTGTGTAAACGCTCTGGTAATCGGTTGTCTGAACAGGCAGACGCACGTAATTCGCTTCATACGCAAACGCTGCGACTTCAAATTCTGAAAGTTCTTTAATGCCGTTGTCGTTGTAATCGTTCCAAACGTACACCCCTTGTCCGGCAGGGACTTCAGCATAAATAAAAGCTTGCTTCGCTTCCAATCCGCTTGACGTTTCATAAAACAAATTCAGCTGCGCCCATTTGTTTTGCGGGGTTCGAAATTCTATTCGTCCGAGCAAACTACTCAGTGGTTTTATGAGCGCTAAACTATTAAGCGAAACAAGCTGTCTGTTACTCGCAGTCACTGCGAAATAACTTCCTCCCTTTGTTGTGTTTCGAAATTCAACTCCGTAATTGTTTGCCGCAGAAATAGGCGTGACTTCATTCACTATAAAAGCATGATCGGTTCTGTTGCGAACAAATAATTTAAACGCGCGATGAGCAGTATCCGTTGAGCGGAAGTACGCCTCGCCATCGAAAAATTTGTACGACTGCTGAGGAAGAGCAAACGTATTCTGTTCTTGCTCGTCGCGAACTCCAAAAGTAAAGCGCTCGCCTTCCCTGTATAGATGGGCCTTTTGACGAATGAAAGAAGAACTCACTGCGCCGTTTGTTTCTAACGCAGAAGCATCTATTTGAAGCTTGGTACGTTTCGAAAGATTTGCGTTAACTAAAAATTTCATTTTATTTCCTTGATAGACAGAACCAATTTCATAATGCGCACCGCTCAAAGAAATAAATTTACCTTGCGAGAATTCGCGAACAACTTTGGCTTCAGACAACCATTCGCTTTCGCCGTAGCGGAGCAATGTTCGCGTATTCCAATTGCGTTCAAATTCCACTTCGCGAAAGCGTTCAATGCGATTGAATGCAGAGGACAAGTTCTCTGTATTTATTTCCCACAGAAAAACTTTCCCTTCCTTCCTTCCTGCAATCTTCTCTTTCAAATTCGCTTTCAGCGCAAAGCCTTTGTTGTTCTGATCGTTCAAACTTGAAAACGTATTGGCATCGAAATCAGTGTACGCTCCTTCCACATTCATGCTCCAATAATTCGTTTCTTTTCCCCAATTCGCGGTGTGTCCTGCCGCCAGCATGCGCTGTTTCTTCGGGGCGGTTAATCTTTGAATGGGGTCGTAGTTTCCTTGCTTCACGCCATCTACAGGAGCTACCCATTTGAAAACTTTTCCATACGATGAAAAACCATTCTCAACATAATCGCCATTCCCATTTCCAACAAACGTAAAATTCGCGGTGAAAAAAGCAATTGCCGAATTGGTCGAATAAACCAAAACGTTTGTGTATGTGAGTGTATCAATAATCGCGTACATTACTCGATCCGAAAGGAATCCCACGCTATCTATTCCGCTGACGTTCGTACTTGAAAATGCATCGCCCGCTTGCATAAGCGTAACGCGATCTTCGGCGGTGAGGGTCTGAAGCAAGGGTTGATTCTTCGCGTCCATTTCCTGAAAAAACTGGACGTATGTAGTTCCCTTCTTCGTGGTGTATTCGAAATCGGCAGTGATTAACGGACGTGCATATTGACGATCACTGTATTGAAATTCGATAACGATTCGTTTGTCTTTCGTAATTCTATTTCTCGGGGTGAAAACAATTTCAGCTGAATTGTAGTCGATTAAATAATCTTGGTCTTGTCCGCGAATCAATTTTTTTCCATCGATGTAAACGTTTTCCGTTCCACCTAAAACAGTGATGTACGATTCGCCTTGGGCACCTTGTAAACGGTATGGGCCTTGACTTCCTTCTATACCTAAAATACTTTGACGATTGAATTTACCCTTCGAAATAGAAACGGAAGCTTCACTTTTCAAAATGCCTTCTGACTTAATTTCACTGGTGTTTTGAACGAAGAGCCCTAATCCTCTTTTTGTATACTTCATGAAATAATGCGTGCGCAAAGGCAACGTAAAATCTCCAGCGATAATCTTGTTTCGTTTATCTGTGAGTTGAATAAACACTTGATCGAACTCTTGAAATTGTTGTGTACTTCCCGAAGAAGAAACAGGAATGTTGTTGTCCGAAATGGACGCGAGCAATTGAAAACGATTTGCTATTTTTCCTGTAAGTTGAAGGTTGAGGGAAGACTGAACGCCAAGGTCTTGTTGGTTTCCTAGTGAAATACCGCGTGTGATTGATCCACTTTTTTGAATGGCATCGTACGAACGTTCCGTCTGTGGCGCTTGAATGGTCCCGAACTGGAACACATCGCGTTTTCCGAATTGCGGTTCGTAAGCCTGCAAAAATGCGTTATACGGAATATTCAGTGTCTCAAATTCAACGCGCAGCGTATCGTTCAAAAGGGTGTCGCGCAAAAGCATTTGCGCATGCACCGTATAGCGATATCCGGATTTAATAATCGCGTTTTTATGAAAGACTTGTATAGAGCTTGGACGGACGATAGACGTGTCGAGCGAAATACAGTTGACATTCGGAAGAAGAACTACGACTTTTTTCGACTGAGCATTCGAATGAAGCGAAAGCGCTATGCATATGAGAATAAGCAGCGATCGCATTCGTATGAATTAATCTTTCAGGTTAACTACGCAACGTTCTTCGTTACATTGTTCGATAAGCTGTGCCTGAGTCACTCCCTTCAAATCTGATTTCAACAAATCGCGCTTTTTCTTGGAATAGTCGCGGAGCACTCTTCCTTCACAAAATCTTCTGATCTGTTCTTCGCTTTCGAGAATTAGTTCCGGCACTTGCATGAGTGCGCCTGCTTCATCTTTGGCAGCCATGGTGAAGTAGCAGGAGTTGGTGTGCTTCACGACGCTTGTTTTCGGATTGAGAGATTCCACGCGAATACCAACAATCATGGTGGTATTGCCCACGTAATTGACAGAGGCTTGAAACGAAACGAGTTCGCCTACTTCAACTGGATTTAAAAATTCTACGCCTTCCACGGCAACAGTAACGCAATAGGTTCCAGAATGTTTTGCAGCGGCTACATACGCCACTTTATCCATAATTGAAAGAAGTATACCGCCGTGCACCTTTCCGCTGAAATTAGCATAGGAAGGAACCATAAGTTCGGTGATGGTAGTTATAGAGTTCTCAACTGTTTTCGCGTTCATGTAGCGAAAATACACGAAGACTCGAAAATTATCCTTGTTGGGATTAAAGTGACTTGAATATTTTCAAAACAATACCGTCGGCCAATCCGAATTTCGGAGCGAATATTTTTTCAATATTGGCTGAATTGGCGACTTGCGTGTACAAGTTCAATGCTGGGACAATTACATCTGCGCGGTCTGGTCGAATGGTAAATTTCTTCACTCGTTCATGCGGTGTAAGTTTCGAAAGCGCACGAAGCAAAGTTTCTAACTCTTTTACAGCAATAGGTTCGCGTTGTTTTTTCTCTAGCATTTTGAAAGCCGAGCTAATGTTTCCACCGGTTGCAATGGCCTCATATGTTAAGCCCGCATTCAAATACTCCTTCAACCAAAAAGAAATGGCTCGAGGAACTTTTTCTTGTTCATTAATGAGCATGCGCACCGTTCCTATTTCAAACGATTGGCTGTGCTTTCGTTCGAAATTTTCAATGATGCTTAACTCCGTACTTCCACCCCCGACATCTATGAATAAATAGTTCTTGGACTTAGGCAATTCTTGTTGTTCGAAGTTTCCGAAAATAATATCGGCCTCTTCAGCGCCCGAGAGGATGTCTATGGCTAATCCGGTTTTGATTTCAATCGCATTTACAACCTCTCTTCCATTCTCTGCGCTGCGCATAGCGCTTGTTGCACAGATTCTGTAATGCTCTACATCTAACGAATCGATAAGCAGCTTCATGCCCGTTAAAACTTGAGCAAGCTGCTTTTCTTTTTTCTCTGAAATTCTTCCGAATGTAAACACATCTTCCCCCAAGCGAATGGGTAATCGGGTGTGACTTATTTTATCTAGTTCAATCTTTCCAGAATCATAAAAAACTTCTGCTACAAACAAACGAATGGCATTCGAGCCAATATCAACTGCTGCTATTCTCACTATATTCTAAATTTCAATTTATACTTTTGCAGACTTCGATTCCAAGTATTTTTTCCATTCTACCTGGCTGTCTTTTAATAATTTCGAGTCTAGCGGACAAATATAGTTATTGATCTCTCCAGAATGAAGCGATCGTGCCTTTGTTGTGTCAGATAATTGAATATGCAGCCATTCTTTAATTTCAGCTTTGAGTGAATTATTGTACACGGGAGTAGTTACTTCCACGCGATAATCTAGGTTACGCGTCATTAAATCGGCGCTTCCAAACAAGATTACTTCATCTCCTCCATTATTGAAAACAAACAAGCGCGCGTGCTCCAAGTAACGTCCTATAATACTGCGCATGTGAATATTCTTCTTCTGCTTTTTTGTTGAAGGTTGAAGTAGACAAACGCCACGAATGATGCATGAAATATGCACCCCCGCCTCGGCAGCTTCGAGAAGCTTTTTTATGAGCGTCTCATCGGTTAAATTATTAATCTTAAGAATAATGGAAGCGTGTTTCCCTTTCTTCGCGAAATGAATTTCACGTTGAATGCTCTCCATTAATTTTCTTCGTGTATTGAATGGAGAGACAAGCAAGTGCTTGAAAATAGGACGGTGGAAATTGGCTTCAAAAAACTCGAATAATTTTCTAACCTCTCTTCCAATCTCTAAATGCGCTGTTAGCAGCGTAATATCTGAATAGATGTTCGCTGTTTTCTCGTGGAAGTTGCCCGTTCCTATGTGCGTAATGCGCTCGGTTATACCATCTATTTTTCTACTAATTTGAAAAATCTTACAATGTACTTTCAATCCAGGAACTCCGGGTATAACCTCCACTCCAGCGTCTTGAAGGATTCTAGTAATTTCAATGTTGTGTTCTTCATCGAATCGCGCCTGAACCTCAACAATGGCTACGACCCGCTTTCCGTTTTTCGCGGCATTCACTAATGCGTGAAGGATATGCGAGTCGCTGGCAATGCGATACATAGTGATGCGAATGGTTCTCACCAACGGATCAATGGCCGCGGCGCGCAGCATATCTAAAACGTGCGTAAACTTTTGATAGGGATAATGCAATAAAATATCTTGCTTCGCTACGGTGTCTAGAATATTTTGAGACTTCGCAAGAACAATGTGTGTTAACGGCGGAGAAGGCTTGAAGTTCAAGTCAGGTCTATTGAACGCAGGGAACTTCAAGAAATCGCGCTTGTTGTGGTATTTCCCTCCAGGAATAATATTCTCAGCGTCTTTAATTTTTGTTTTCGTCAACAAAAAGGTCAACAACTCTTGGGGTAATTTCCGATCGAAATTTAAACGAACATATTCCCCTTTGTCGCGCTGTTGAATGCTCTTCGATATTTTATCGAAAACACTTTTCGAATAATCTTGCTCCACTTCATACTCCGCATCACGAACCACCTTAATATCGTAGGCCTTCGCACTTGAAACCTTGAAAACGCTAAAAATCTTTCGCAAATTCAGGCGAATAATGTCTTCTAACATAATCACATTCACGGAACCGTCTGGTGTTGGAAGCGTGACGAATCGTGGAATAGCAGTGGGCACTTCAATTAGCGCATGCACTTTTTCCTTGCTCTTCGTATTAATATCTACGATTAGATAAAGCTCGTTGTCGTTCAACGGAGGAATATTTCCTCGCGTTTTTAACATGATAGGAATAATGTGGTGGCGCACTTGGTCTTCAAAATAAGCTTCAAGAAACTCTTTTTGAGCCGGAGTCACTTGAGATTCATTTTTGAAGTGAATCCCATTGATGGCCAGCGCCTCTTTGGTCTTTTCGAACGTTGCATCAAACTTCAGCTGAAGCTCAATAACACGGTCGTGAATAATTTCGAGTTGCTTTTTCTGTGCGTTTGCAGCAGAGAAATTACTCTTTCTAAGCGCCTTTAATTCTCTTCTTAGCGTAGCGAACCTAACCTTGAAAAACTCGTCTAGGTTGCTGGAAAAAATACCTAAAAACCTCAAGCGCTCGAGCAAGGGCACATAATTGTCTTGAGCCTCTTGCAATACGCGCTCGTTAAATTGCAACCAAGACAGTTCGCGTTCAATTCCTAACCGACGTTTTTCCATATCGCAAAAGTCCAAAAAAAGTGGAGCCTGTAAGTTAAGAAAACAATAAAATAACTGACAAATAAAATCTTACATCTTTAAAAAGTACCCCCGCCGTGACTCGAACACGGATTAGCTGTTTAGGAAACGGCCGTTTTATCCTGTTAAACTACGGGGGCAATGATTTTCAATTGCAAATCTCGGCATAATTCAGTTGTAGAAGACTTTTTAAGTTATTTTCGTTTTATGAAAAATTTCGCACTTCTTGTTATGGCCGTTTGTATTGTTGTCATTTCTTCTTGTCGTAAAGACACCGGAACAAAATGCAAATCATACACTCGCGTGACCGTAACCAACTTGGTGGGTGCTGAACAATTCCATTTAGATAGCACATACACCAACGCAGCCGGAGAAGACTATCGCGCTTATATGCTGAAGTACTATCTTTCGCACATGGCGCTTGTGAATGAAAACGGAGAACGCGTTGAATTGTATGCGCATGAACTCATTGATCAGTCGATTCCTTCTTCGTTGGAATTGGGAGACGTTGAAATTCCTGATGGACATTATACTGCCTTAGAATTCAATTTAGGTGTCGATTCGCTTCACAACCACTCAGGAGATCAGGCGGGAGATTTAGATCCGATGTACGGAATGATTTGGACTTGGAACACTGGATACATTTTCTTCAAACATGAAGGGAATTTCACTTCGAGTACTTCAGGCACTGAACAACCGCTTATTTATCACTACGGTACAGACCGCGCTTTAGCTCCGATTTCATTGCCGCTTAATCTTCACGTCGATCGCAATGCATCTGTGATTCAACTTCAATTCGATTTGAATAAATTGTATAGCAATCCGAACACCATTGCGTTCACTGGAAACAACAATCACCAAAGTATTTCTGCTTCAGATATTCCTTGGATCAATGCGCTTCGTGCAAACTTTCCAGGCGCATTTTCCGCTAACTCCTACGTCTTCTTGCAAGAATGAAAAAAATAATTGTAGCATTCATTTTTATTGTTCCTCTTCTCTTTGTTGCTTGCGACAAAGGTGAAGACGAAGTGCCTGCTGCAACGCCGTATACACTTGTCATTCCACAAGGGCTTCCTCCTATGAATATTCCCTCTAACAATCCGCTAACGGTTGAAGGTGTCGCTCTTGGAAAACGTTTGTTTTACGACCCTATTCTCTCCGCGAATAACACACAAAGTTGTGCCAGTTGTCACCTTCAAGAAACTGGATTTTCAGAAACGACTCAGTATAGTACAGGCATAGACGGCATTGAAGGAACCAGAAATGCAATGCCGCTCATTAACCTGGGATGGCAAACGAAATTCTTTTGGGACGGTGGGGCGAACGGATTGGAAAGTCAAGTCATGGGACCGATTACCAATCCCATTGAAATGCACGAAACCATGGAGAACGTTGTTGCCAAATTGAATGCACATGCGGAATATCCAGATTTATTCAAGGCCGCTTTCGGTAGTGCGGAAGCTTCTTCACAAAACATCATGCGCGCAATTGCGCAATTCGAGCGAACACTTATTTCAGGCAATTCGAAATACGATCAATACATGCGCGGAGAAACGTTTCTGTCCTCGCAAGAGCTTAACGGATTGTCTCTTTTTACTGATATGGAAAAGGGTGATTGTTCGCACTGCCATTCGCTGGGATTTACCTTCAGCGATTTTGAATTTCGTAACACGGGGCTAGACAGCATACCTGTCGATGAAGGACGTTATCTGATTACGTTGAATCAAGGAGATCGTGGGAAATTTAAAACACCGTCACTTCGGAATGTTGAATTGACTGCTCCGTTTATGCACGATGGAAGATTTCAAACCTTGTTGGAATGTGTTCAGCATTACAACACGGGCTTCCGCTACAGCGCTAACCTTGATCCGAACTTGTCCTTCGCAGTAAAAGGAAGAATGACTCAGCAAGAAATGGAAGACCTTGTCGCCTTCATGAAAACGTTAACTGATATGGAGTTCGTGAATAATCCGGAGTTTCATTAAAGTTTCTCCAATCGCTTCACTACCGTTCCGAAATTCGTTTCAACTTGAATCACGTAAACGCCGTTCGCGAGTTTACTAAAATCAAAATCAATTTGGTTTGAAGTTGTAGTCGATGGAATATTTTGAATTCTTCCTGCTAAATCGGTTACAATAATCTTTTCAATTTCCACTGCTCGCTTGAATGAAAGTGTGCTAACATTCGATGTCGGATTCGGGAAGAACTTTATATCCTCCAAGATATTTTCTTCAACTGAATTCACGGCGCACAATGTCACGTTGTCTATATAGAAATTATTCCCCCAATGTCCTCTGTTTTGAAACGCAATAAGTACTTCCGAATCTACCCCAACATATTGCTGAAGGAAAATTTCCTCTGAACGCCATTGGTCTGAAGTGGGGATAAAAAAGTCTGAAGTGTTCGGCGAAGTAGCCAATGTTTGTCCGCCCTTCACATACATTTCAGTCCATGAATCGCCGCAGTCTGTGCTTATTAAAACCGCCAACGTATCTGTGTATTGGCCGCCGTACTCTGCATAGGCCACATCGAAATCCATTACCCATGTTCCACTGCTCCAAAAAGTAATTTGCTTTTCAACAATAAGTTCATCTCTATTTCCAACAACATCTACCCAATAATTCGGGAATGTTAATGAATAAGCACCTTGTCCGTAAGCGCTGCAATCACTGCTCAACGAAAAGACATCGCCACCACCGGTACTGTGACCGAACGTCCATTCGGTTGGAATAGATCCGCTCTCGAATTGTTCAAACACACATTCGTTGTTTGGCACGGTAGATTGAACATACGCTTGTTTTGTTTTCGAGCCTGTAACGCCATTGTCTGTTACATCTAACGTCACGTCGAAGACTCCAGTTGAAGAATACACAACAGTCGGATATTTCTCTGTACTGGTTGAAGGAGTTGCTCCCGGGAAGCTCCAGTTGTAAGTAGCGTTTGAAGAAGCCACGCTGTGATCTACGAAATGTATGGTTTCTCCCGGACAAACATATGTTCCGCGTTCACCAGCAAAGTCTACCAGCAAAGAAGACGTTTCAAAAAGCGGTGCTTCATACACGCCTAGATTCCATGTCGCCAAACGCAATTTATTGTCTCTGTAGAATGGAACTATTCGAATCGGCTCTGTCCCTGCTGGAAGTCCGCTGCTGTATTCCATCCAATCGTTCATACTCGCATTTCGGTATAGAACTCTTCCGTGCAACAACGCAATATAAACTCCAGCGTTTGTTCCCAATTGCGCACACATAGACCAGATACGATCGGAACCAATCGCCAATCCAGACCAATTCACATAATTCGCTCCACCATCGGTTGTGTAATACACCTTCTGTGAATTGTTCGCGTTGGTATAGCCCAACCAAAATTCTTGCGGACTGTTTCCTAACGTGAATACCATGTTGTTTTGACTCAATGGAATGGACACTTGACTCCACGTTATTCCACCGTCAACAGTGCGC
>Ga0209597_1001560_pt1 | contig 14895 bp, 21 predicted proteins | sample M_140625_MF_Meta_FD_187316 | JGI IMG/M metagenome (GOLD analysis project Ga0209597, IMG submission 187316) | Freshwater microbial communities from Lake Montjoie, Canada to study carbon cycling - M_140625_MF_MetaG (SPAdes) (version 2) | ecosystem: Environmental > Aquatic > Freshwater > Lake...
GCACACCAAGTGCTCAGAGCGAACCGTGAAGCGGTTAGTTCGCTCGGTAGCAATCGTTATCGGGGGAGCACTATGCTTTTCCGTTGTATCAGCAGCTAGTGCGACAAACGATCCTAATAAAAGACTCACATCAAAAGAGTATGCACAAGGGCAATTAACAATTCATAATTACAAATGTTTAAGCATTCTCTATGGTAAAGAAAGTGCATGGAATTGGAAAGCAGTAGGTAACTTAGAAGGTACACACAGGGTTTATGGGATACCACAAGGTAAGAGCGAATGGTTAAAGGATGCTAACCCATTACAGCAGATTGATTGGGGCTTACGGTACATAGGCCATAGGTACGGTTACACTATGACTCATGAAGGTAAGCAACCCAACACATGCAAAGCCTTAGATCATTGGAAGCGTAAGGGATGGCACTAGATAAGTTAAACAGTAGAAAGTACAGAACACATAAGGAGCGAGTATTCGCAAGAGATGGACGTATTTGTAGATACTGTGGCAATGATGAGAACTTGCAAGTAGATCACATCATTAGCCGTAAGAACGGTGGCACTCATGACATGGATAACTTACAAGTGTTGTGCCGTGATTGTAATTTGCGTAAGTCATCAAAGGATGAGGGTGTTTTTTTAGCACAGACGGCTACCCCCCCTGTCTTTTCTTCCCGTATATCCCCGATGCAGTCCAGACCGATGCCGGACAGTCCTTTTAAGATCAAACCCAGTCCGAGTCAATGACAGATAAACCCAAAAAGAAACTTCCGCTACGAGGGGCAACTCAAGCAAGGGTTCACAGCACACTTCTAAAGGGCGGCAGTCGCTATAAAGAAGTTCTAGACATGGTTGAACGTCTAAAGATGGACAAGCTGATGCCATATCAAGAATGGGTATTAAAAGACATGATGAGCGTGGATAAGAAGAATAATTATCGGCGCAAAACCAGCCTGCTTTTAATTTCGAGACAAAATGGCAAAAGTCATCTAGGTCGAGTGCGTGTTATCTGGGGCATGTTCTATGGTGGCGAAAAGAAACTGATAATCATGTCTGCTAACAGAGCAACATCGCTTATGCTCTTTCGTGAGATTGCCTGGATTATAGAATCAACTCCGGAACTCAAAGCAATGACAAAGGCAATCCGTTACGCCAATGGTGGCGAACGAATAGAATTGCTTAATGGCGCAACGCTTGATGTCATTTCAGATAACTCATCATCACCACGCGGAAGAACAGCAGACTTGCTATGGATCGATGAAATTCGAGAAATCTCGGAAGAAGGCTATAAAGCAGCTGTACCGGTAACAAGAGCTAGAGCCAATGCACAGACATTCCTTACAAGCAATGCTGGCGACCATTTCAGCAGCGTACTTAATGGCTTAGTCGAACGCGCTAAAGATTATCCGCCAGAAACCTTTGGCTATTACGAATACTCAGCACCTCAGTATTGCAAGATTGACATTACAAGCGATTACTTTTGGAAGAACGCTGTTGCTCCTAGTAATCCTGCACTTGGCTACATAATTACAAAAGAATCGATTGAAGAAGCAATAGCGACCAACCCAATCGAGCAGACCAGAACAGAAACGCTATGCCAATGGATTGACAGCCTTCAATCGCCCTGGCCACATGGCGTATTGGAAGAAACCTCAGATAACACACTCGAGATGGCTGTGGGCGCTTATACAGTCTTTGGATTTGATGTAAGTCCGTCAAGGCGCAATGGATCACTGGTTGCAGGGCAATTATTGCCAGATGGACGGATTGGCATTGGAATTTTGGAAACCTACAGCTCTCAGATGGCAATCGATGAATTAAAAATGGCTGCATCGATTAAAGCCTGGTGCGACATCTACAAACCGCGATTAGTCTGCTTTGACAAATATGCGACTCAGACTATTGCAGACAGGCTTTTACAAGCAGGCGTTATGTGTGAAGATGTATCTGGTCAGCAGTTTTACAAAGCCTGTGGTGATCTGTTAGAAGGCTTAGTTAATCATCGAGTCGTCCATAATGGACAAGTAGAACTTGTAGCACAATTCAATAATTGTGCAGCTAAGGTCAATGACTCTGCTTGGAGAATCATTAAGCGAAAGTCCGCCGGTGACATCTCAGCACCTATTGGCTTAGCAATGTGCGTTTCCAAGTTGATGTTGCCTGCTCCTAAGCCACAAATTATTGCCTAGACACAACACACCCAAATTGTCAAGAATTAGACAATGTATGCTAAGATGTCCAAATGGGTCGCCTTCTGCAAACATTCGGACTACAAACTAAACCACTTCTCGAAGCACAGTCCGCGCCCCAAGTTTTAGGCGAATACTCGCCGTATGCAATGCCGTTTCAATATGCTTATGTCAGTCGCACAGAAGCAATCTCAGTTCCTGCAATTCAACGATGCCGCAATTTACTTGCAGGCACTATCGGTGCAATTCCTATGGAGCTGTACAAGAAATCTACAAACGAAGAACTTGGCTCACCAGTTTGGTTAGAGCAACCTTCCTATTCACAACCACGATCAGTAACAATCGCCTGGACTGTAGATTCATTATTATTTTACGGACAAGCATTCTGGAAAGTTGTAGAAGTCTATGCAGAAGATGGCCGTCCATCTCGATTCGAGTGGATTGCCAATTCTCGCGTAACTGCAACACTTGATTCTACAAATACATTTGTTCGTTCTTATGCAGTCGATGGCACAACATTACCTATGGATGGTTTAGGTTCACTTGTAACATTCCAATCATTAGGCGATGGCATTCTTAACAGCGGTGTACAAACAATTCGTGCCGCCATCGATGTACAAAAGGCCGCAGCAGTAGCAGCAGCTACTCCAATGGCTAGTGGTTACATTAAAAACAATGGCGCAGACCTTGATCCTAAAGAAGTACAGGGATTATTAGCTTCTTGGAAGTCGGCTCGCAATAATCGCTCAACTGCATATCTCACATCTACTCTTGAATACACACCAGTTTCATTCTCACCTAAAGACATGATGTATGGCGATGCAATCTTTAACCTAGCAACAGATTGCGCCAGACTATGCAACGTTCCTGCATATTACGTTTCAGCAGATCAGAATAACTCAATGACTTATGCAAATGTGCAAGATGAGCGCAAGCAATTCTTAACCCTATCTTTACAGCCATTTATCTCAGCGATTGAAGATCGACTATCTATGGATGACATTACTGCTCGCGGTAACGTGGTCAAGTTTGATATTGACAAGAATTTCCTACGCACAGACCCATTACAGGAACTTGCAGTAATTGAAAAATTGTTAGCCCTTAACCTAGTTACTCAGGAACAGGCTATGGCAATGACTGATCTAACACCTAACGGAAGCAACGGTATGGCATGAATCAAATCGTAACCCTTACAGCTGAACTCACAGCAGATTCAGCCAGCAGAACTATCTCTGGCAAGATTGTGCCATTGAACGTAGAAGCTGGATCAACAAACTATGGCAAAGTTATCTTTGCTTCTGGCTCAATCGAGATTCCAGATGCTAAGTCAATCAAGTTGCTTAGCCAACACGATGTTAAGAAGCCTTTAGGCCGCGCAATCAGTTTCAGCGAATCACAGAACTCCATCGATGCTGTGTTCTCAATTAGCCGTTCACAACGCGGTACAGAAGCCCTAATCCTGGCAGAAGAAGGATTGCAATCTGGCCTAAGCATTGGTGCAGAAGTTCTCAAATCAACGATCAAGGATGGCGTGACTTATGTATCCGCTGCTCGCTTGGTCGAAGTAAGTTTAGTAACAGAGCCAGCATTTAAGTCTGCTCAGGTTACTGATATTGCAGCAGAAGAAGCCGAAAAGGTAGAAGAAGCTGTATCCGAAACCCAACCAACAGAAAGCGAGATAGCCAACGTGGAAAATACCACTCCAGCCGTCGAAGCAACACCAGTTGAAGCACCGGCGGTAGAAGCTGCTCGCCCAACTGTATCTATGGCTTACACAAAGCCACGCATTGAAATCACAGCTGCTAAGTATGCAGAGCAGACAATTCGCGCAGCACTAGGTGATGAGTCAGCTCGTCAATACCTACGCGCAGCAGATGATACTTCAGACAACGCAGGCTTAGTTCCTACACGTCAGTTGCAAGAAATCATCAACCCACTTGGAACAACAATCCGTCCATCAATCGAAGCAATCTCTCGCGGAGTATTGCCAGATGCAGGTATGACATTTGAGATTCCTAAAATCACAGCAATGCCAACAGTTGCAGTTGCAGCAGAAAATGCAGCATTCTCAGACACAGATCAGAACTCATCATTCTTGTCAGTTGATGTAAAGAAGTATGCCGGACAACAGACATTCTCTGTTGAATTGCTAGATCGCACATCTCCAGCATTCTTTGATGAACTTGTCCGCAACATGGGCGCAGCTTATGCAAAGGCAACAGATGCAGCAGTTCATGCAGCAATCTTTGCAGGTGCAACACTTGACAGCACATCCATTGCAACATATCCAACAGCAACAGAATTGCTAGGATATATTTCTCGCGGTGCTGCTTCTGTTTATTCGGCAACACTTGGACTTCCAAATCCATTTGCTCGCAATCTCATTGCTAACACTTCACAATGGTCAAACCTTATGTCACTCAATGACACAGGTCGTCCAATTTACAACGAAGTAACAAATCCTATGAACCAACCAGGCCTTGCAACACCAACCGCTCTTCGTGGTCGTGTGGCTGGACTTGATTTATTTGTTACAGCAAACGTTGCTACAGCAAATAACACAGACAAAGATGGATCACTTATGATTGTGAATCCAGATGCTTACACATGGTATGAATCACCAACTTACCGCCTTCGCGCTGAATCAACAGCAGCAGGTCAGGTAACGATTGGTTATTACGGCTTTGGAGCAATCGCTACAAAGGTCGGTGCCGGCGCATTCTCTGTAAACAAGACCTGATAGAAACACCCTAAGTCGCTGGGAGTGGGGCGCAGCCCTTGCTCCACTCCCAGTCTTTAGAAAGGATTAAAATGGCACTTACAACAGTTTCAGAACTCCGTACAACGCTCGGAGTCGGTACGTTGTACACAGATGCCGTTTTACAGGAAGTGTGCGATGCAGCAGATGCAGTCATGCTTCCAATGCTTTGGGCTAAAGATTATTATGCAATCGCACACTCAAAAACAACAACAACTGCAACACTTTATTTTGATACTGTTCACGATTTTATTATTGGAGATTCAGTAGTTATTTCCAACTGTGGAAGTGCCTGGAATGGCACAAAGACAATTACAGCAGTTGGTGACTACACAATTACTTACACAATTTCAGCAGCTAGTGCAACCGATAAAAATACAATCATGCCTTACGGCAAAGTTGCAGGCGATATAACAACTGACTGGACAACAGACACAGCAGTGCAGAATGCGGCGTTGATGGTAAGTGTCGATATCTGGCAGGCTCGCACAGCTACTCTTAGTGGCGCAAATCTTGTAGATTTCCAACCTTCTCCATATCGCATGTCTGCACAACTCTTAGCAAAGGTGAGAGGGCTTATTGCTCACGCCCTTGATCCGCGTTCGATGGTCGGATAATGCCAGTTGCTCTCACTACTCTTAGAACCACGATTGCGACAGCATTAGTCGATAACACAAAGTGGCAAACATTTGCATTCCCACCAGCAACAGTTCTTGCTAACTCAGTCATTGTTGCGCCTTCTGATCCATATTTAGAACCAAACAATAATCAGCACAACACAATTGCACCAACAGCAAACTTTAAGATAATCATTACTGTTCCGCTGTTTGATAATGAGGGCAATCTCAATGGAATTGAAGATGCCTTAGTTGGCGTGTTCAACAAACTTGCAGCATCAACATTAGTCTATAATGTCGGAGCAGTTAGCCAGCCAAGCGTATTAAGCGCAGCATCTGGCGATTTGCTTTCCTGTGAGTTATCTTTATCCGTCCTAACAACTTGGAGCTAGTATGTCCGATTATGACAAAGAGCTAGAAGCCTTCCTGATCAAGATCGGGCAGGTAGCACCATCAGCACCAAAGCCAACAACTAAGAAAGATGAGGAATAATCAATGGCAATTTATCTACAAAACAATGTCGGAGTGAAGATCAATTCCGTTGATATTTCAGATCACGTCACTTCAGCAACTCTTTCACAAATCTTTGACGAAATTGCTGTAACAGCAATGGGCGATTCTGCAAATAAATTTGTTAAGGGCTTGGAATCAAGCACACTAACAATTGATTTTCTCAATGACTTTGCAGCATCAAACGTCTATGCAACTCTTCAAGCTGCGTACGGCACAACAGTCACAGCTGTACTTATTCCTGTAAAGGGAACAGCAGTATCAGCAACCAATCCTTTGTATACAGTAAGCATTTTGGTAAACAATCTGACACCAATTAACGGTGCTCCAGGAGACGTTGCAAGTTCTTCGATTTCCTTTACCTGTAATTCAACTGTAGTACAGACAACAACCGGCACATTCTAATAAAAACTAAGGGGCAAAAAATGGCAAAGTTAAAGGTAACAAGGGTTGATGGACAAGAAGGTGAGTACGCACTTACTCCTCTAGTCCAGTACGGCTTTGAAATCTATGCAAAGAAAGGCTTTTACGCCGCCTTTGCAAATGATATGAAGCAGTCGGACATCTTTTGGCTTGCTTGGGAATGTATTCGACGTTCGGGTGAAACAGTTCCAATGTTCGGAGAAAAGTTCATCGAGACTTTGGTTAAAGTCGAAGTCCTTGATGACGACCCTTTGGACTAGGGCGCGACTCGATCACCTATCTGATTGCTAAATTAAGTGTCAGAATCGGGATCGCGCCACAACACATATTAGAGCTAGATGAAGTAATGCTAAGGAACTTAATTAAAGTTCTACAAGATGATGCGAAGGAGATGAAAGATGCCAGCCGTAGAACTAAGAGGTAACTCTGATCTACGAAAAGCATTACGCCAGTTTGCTCCTGATTTAGATAAAGAGTTAAAAGCTGAACTTCGCAGGGCATTATCTCCTGTTGTTCGTAAAGCTCGTGGCTATGTGGAAAGCAATTCCATGACCAACTGGAATGAAAAATCATCATCCACAGGAATGTTTCCTAAATACAATGCCTTTGTAATTAGTAAAGGTATTGGATTTTCAACTGGTGTTACAAAAAGAAACAAAAACGGATTTACTAGCATGGCTAAGATTTACAATAAAAGCAGAGCTGGTGCTATCTATGAACAAGCCGGTGTAAAAAATCCACAAGGTCAACCCTGGGTTGGCCCTAATGGGCCAGCAGGTCACAAATACTCTCATTCAAGTAACCCTAAAGCTGGAGAGCAATTCATCAATAATTTGCCCCCACTTGTTTCAAGCCTTAAAGGTCGTGGTCGCTTAATTTATCGTGCATGGGCTGAATCTCGCGGAGTTGCTGAAGGCGCAGCAATGAAAGCTATTGACAAAGCAACATCAACTTTTATGGCCAGAAGCAAGGAAACAACACTTAGGAGAGTAGCCTAATGGCATTACCAGAGATTTTTTTAGGCTCTAAGTTTGATGCCAAAGGATTTAAGCAAGCCGAGAGTGCTGTTGGCAAGTTAAACAAAAGTGTTAAAAACCTAGCCGGAACATTTGGACTTGCACTTGGCGGAGCAGCCTTAGTTAGTTATAGCAAAAAAGCAATCAAAGCCTTTGCAGATGACGAGAAAGCTGCTCGTTCGCTTGCTCTTGCTCTAGCCAATACAGGCAATGCTTTTGCTGCCATTGGTGTAGAAAAGTTTATTGGTGACTTACAGCGCACAACAGGCGTACTTGATGATGATCTAAGACCTGCTTTTCAGACTCTGCTTACAGCATCTGGTGATGTAGCAAAATCCCAAAAAGGCTTAGCACTTGCATTAGACATAAGCGCGGCTACAGGCAAAGATTTAGGTTCAGTTTCTGCTGCATTGGCCAAAGGCTTTTCAGGGCAGACCACAGCGCTTAGCCGTTTAGGTGCAGGGTTATCTAAAGCAACTCTTGCATCTGGCGACATGGATAAAATCATGGCCGAACTAAACGATAAGTTCTCAGGTCAAGCAGCTTCATCGGTTCAGGGTTATTCTGGTCAGATTGCTTTGCTCAATGTCGCACTTGCTAATTCAGCAGAGATTATTGGCAAAGACCTTCTTGATTCAATCAATTTAGTTTCAGGTGCTAATGGCATTGGCAAGACAACTTCTGCCATCGAGAACATGGCTACAAGTATTGGTAACGCAACCTACGGCATTGCATCTCTAATTAACAGATTAAAAGGTGTTTACCGAGATACATTTATTGGTGATGTCTTTGGTCTATTAGGTAAAATACCAAATCTCAGCAATTTTGGAGCAGCAGCAAAAGCTCGTTCGGCAGGCACACCAGCACAATCTCCTGGACAACGTAAAGCCATTGACAAAGCCAATGCAGATGCACTTAAACTAGCCAAAACTAAAAATACCCTTTCGGCAATAGATAACGCCAATACGATAGATAAACTAAAACTTACTGCCGGAGAAAAAGCATTAGCCGAACTAAAGCGCATGTTTGATCTAACAGGCATTGAATTGCAAGCAGCACTTAACGGGGTACTAACAAAAGAAGAAGAAGCCAGAGTTAGAGGGTTGATTGCTATTAACAACTCCGATGGAGCATTAGCAATTCAAGCACTAGCTGCTTTGAACGCAGCATCTGCTACAAACATATTTGCTGATGCCGCACGTCAAGCAGCCCTTAAACTCCAAACTTCATACTCTGCAGGTTTGTCATCTTTCAAACAATCTGAAATTAACTCACTTACACAAGGGCCAATGGCCGCTGTTCCATCAAGTATTGCTCAGGGTGTTCCATCAGTACCTATTTCACCTTTGCAATCTTTTAGACAAAATGAAGCACAATATGCTGTAAACGTTACTGTTCAAGGTTCTGTTACAACTGCACAGGATTTAGTGACCGCAGTTACTCAGGGTATTTACAACAATCAAGCTGCTGGAATCCCAATCTCCTACTCGACAAGTTATAGATAATGGCATTACCAGCAACGCCTATTGTAAAAATTAACCTTGCACAAGGCGCATCATTTGGCCCACCCTTTGTGTTAGGAACAAGTCAATTAGGCTTTGCTGAGTTTTCATCAACTCCTACAAACATTGTCGATATTTCATCTTCTGTAATCAAGATTGATACACGAAAAGAACGCAATTTACTGCAAGATAAATACACAGCAGGAACGGCAACAATTCGTGTGGTTGATCCAAATGGTTACTGGAATCCACAAAATACTAGCTCTCCATATTATCCAAATCTTGTGCCGCTTCGCCAGGTAACAATTCAAGCTAATTATGGCGCAACTCTTTATCCTATTTTTGCTGGTTACATTGCTGAATACAAATACACCTATCCTAAAAATCAAGATACTGGCTTTGTTGATTTAATTTGTTACGATGCCTTTAGATTGTTATTTAACAGCCTTATTACGACAGTTACAGGACAAGCCGCTGGACAAGATACTGGCACTCGTGTTGGCAAGATTCTAGATACTGTTAAATGGCCTTCTGCACAGCGCAGTATGGAAGTAGGCGACACAACTTGTCAGGCTGATCCAGGTACAAGCAGAAATGCTTTAGAAGCAATTCAAACTGTAGAATTTACCGAACAAGGGGCTTTTTATATTGATCGCGCAGGACAAGCTGTATTTAAGGATAGAACTTTTGTTTACAACGCTCAATCTGCAAGTCCTACAAAATTTAACAACAATGGTACAACAGATATAAATTATTTTGACATTACTTTTGCTCATGATGATAAGACAATTGTAAACTCCTGCACAGTCACTCGAACAGGCGGCACAGCCCAAACTTACACAGATACTACTTCACAAGGGCAATACTTCTTTCATGGAATTACAGCCACAGATATGCTTATGCAGACCGATGCCAATGCCCTTGCCCTAGCAACAGCCTATGTGACTACTCGCAAAGACACCACAATTCGCATTGACAATATCACTTTAGACTTAGTGACTTTAGGTTATACGACCGGAGTTCAAGCAGCTCTTGATCTTGACTATTTTGACACTATGGAAATCACTAACTATGGACAAGGCACAACAAGTATTGTCAAAACGCTGCAATGCCAGGGCATTGCTCACTCAATAACCCCTAACACTTGGAAAACCACATTTGTGACCCAAGAAGCCTTACTGGATGTAAACTACTGATATGAACAGAGGAGATAAATAATGGCTGCTGGATGGCCTACAGATGTGAGTTATGTCGATGGTGATGTATTTAGTGCTGCCGACATAAATGACACTAACGGAACGCTGAACTATCTTAACCCAACTTCAGCAACCAATAACCAAGTTGTAACTCGCGACTCTACCGCTCCTGGCAAGGTAAAGTGGGCTAATTCTCCTGCCAATACTCTTACCACAACGGGCGATCTATATTACGCATCTGCTGCTAATACACCTGCTCGGTTAGGAATTGGTACTACTGGACAAGTTTTAAGCGTTGCTGGTGGCGTACCTAGTTGGGCTGCTGCTGCTAGCGGTGCAACATTTATTAGCCGTACTTCTTTTAGTTCATCTGCTGGTGTAACTATTGACAATTTATTTTCATCAACCTACGAGAATTACTTGATTTCTATACAAGTTTATGGTGGTACTGCTTCTCCAACTTTACGGATGCAAGCGCGATATGGAACAACAACTTACACTTCGGCAAATTACCAATACGCATTCAATGGAACAGTATTTGGAAGTTCCACATTTGTAGGCGTCAGAGGCAATGCTGTGACTTATTGGGATTTAGATCAGATAGATTCTGGCGCCACTTATTACAACAGTTACAATTTTAGCGTTTATCGTCCTAATGCAAGCGCATGGATGACCATGACTGGAGCTTTAACTAGCCAAGTTGCAGGCAGAGCTTTAACTGGTGCGGCTGCCGTGAATGCAAACCAATCATGGACTGGATTGTATTTATACGCAGGTGCAGGAAATATCACAGGACAAGTAACAGTTTATGGATTGGCGGCAGCATAATGAACAACTCAACACCCAATTTTGATGTGGATTTTCGCAAAGAATATCCAACACTTACTCAACACATTAACGGCGAAGATGTGCCATTAACTGAGTCAGAGTATGAAGAAAAAATTGCTGAATGGGAAACTTATCAAGCAGAAGCAAAAGTCGCTTATCAAGCAAAGGCAAAAGCAGAAGCAGACAAAATTGCATTGTTGGCTCGACTCGGTTTAACCGAAGATGAACTCCAGACTATTCTCGGATAATGAAGCCATTACTGTGCAAGGCTGGTCAGCAACTTCGAGAGCAAATCGATGATTCTTTCCCAGATAGAGATTGCAAGTCTGATGGTTGGATAGGCGATGCGCGCCATCAACGAGCAGGTACAAGTGATCACTTGCCCGATCCGATTAACGGAATCGTCAGGGCTATTGATGTGGATAAGGATCTCGACACACTCCCCAGCACAGGTGCTTATCTTGCCGACCAAATACGCCTATGTGCCAAAGCAGGAGAATCCAGAGTGGCTTATGTCATCTATGCAGGCAAAATCGCTTCCTCTAAAAAATCTTGGAGTTGGCGTCCTTATGATGGGATTAACCGCCACGATCATCACATCCATATTTCATTCACTAAAGAAGGCGATCAGAATGGTCGCTGGTTCGACATCCCGATGCTAGGAGCAACAACAAATGAATGACCTAAAAACAGCAGCAGGCTCATGGGCTAGAGCATTCTTAGTAGCAGTTCTATCACTTGCAGCAGCTGGTGTTACTGAGCCAAAGGCCTTAATCGCTGCTGGACTTTCATCATGCTTGCCACCAATTATTCGTTGGTTAAATCCTAACGATCCGAGCATGGGTATTCAGAAGTAATGACTGCCCTTAACTGGGCGGCTCTTGCAGTTGCAATCATTTCAATCGTTACTGGCTTTGTTGGATCAATCCGATGGCTAGTAAAGCATTACTTAAATGAATTAAAACCTAATGGTGGTTCATCGATGAACGATAGATTGAATCGACTCGAAGGGCGTGTCGAAACAATAATAACTCTCCTGGAGAGGTGACACTTATCTCATGGCAAGAAAAGCAACTAAGAAGCTTGTGGATGAGGGCTATTCCAAGTTAGATGCGTGGGCTATCGGAGTGCATGAAATGTATCGTGCATTACGCCGCGCAGGCTTTGATGTTGATTTGGCACTTGCCATTATTGTAGAGAAACAGGCTTATCCTGAATGGATACTTCCATCGCCTATTAACCCAAATATCCCAGAGCCAGACTGGTATGACGATGAGGATGAATGAAAAGAACTGTAGTAGTTCCAGACTTACAAGTTCCCTATCACGATCCAGTAGCTGTTAAAAATGTTGCAAGTTTTATTAAGACTTACCGGCCCGATTCTGTCGTTACACTTGGAGATGAAATCGATCTCCCACAAATCTCTCGATGGACAGAAAACACTCCAGGATGGTACGAACAAACACTAGCTGCTGATAGAGATGAAGCAGTAGAGGTTCTTTGGTCATTAGTCGAGCATTCTAAAGAAGCTCATATGATCCGTAGCAATCACACAGATAGACTTTACAATGTGACCATGAAGAAGATTCCTGCATTCTTGGCATTGCCAGAGTTGCGCTTTGAAAAGTTTATGAAACTCGATGAATTAGGAATCACCTATCACAAGAAGCCTTACGCCATTGCAAAGGGCATTGTGGCAGTTCATGGGGATGAAGGAAGCGTAAAGCCTACACCTGGCCTTACAGCCCTTGATGCGGCTCGTAGGCAGGGCATTAGCGTTATATGTGGACACACTCACAGGGCAGGTCAATCGGCCTTTACAGAGGCTTCAGGGGGTCGTATAGGCCGTATTCTGCGTGGATGGGAAGCAGGGCATCTTATGGATGTCAGGCAGGCTCATTACACTAAAGGCACGATGAACTGGCAGCAGGCCTTTATCATCATCGAAGAGGTTGGCACAAACGTGCAGGTCAGTCTGATAAACATTGAAAAGGACGGCACATTTATTGTGTCAGGCAAACGGTATGGACGATCTAGATAATGATATAAATCATGACGTGGATGTCCAGATGGATAACTCAGAATTGTTACCATTTTGTTATCAAAATCAGCCAGGTAAATTCCACTAAATGTGTCACACTCTTCTGGTAAGCAAGGGCTGCTTACAAGAAAGGGCAAAATGTTTTTAATACAAGCACTAGGAATCATCGGTGTCATGTTTGCTACTAGCTTCATCTGGTACTGGACTGGACACAAAGATGGCGTTCGAGAAGGCTACACACGCGGTCGTTCAATCTCTCGACAAGAATTTTGGAAAGAATAATGAGAGCGACAGAGGCACTCATCAATGCAATCGACATCATGCAAGATCGTGGCAAGGTTTACGGTCATCCGAAAATTAACCAGGGTCGGATATCTTCAAGGCTATCCAATCTATTTGATTTCCCAATCACAGACTCACAAGCTGCTCTTGCAATGGTCGAAGTTAAACTCGCCAGAATCCAAGAATCACCAAGTCACACCGATTCTTACATCGATGCAATAGCGTATCTGGCAATAGCAGTACAACTCCAAACAGAAGAGGACGAACTATATGTTTGATCTATCTAATTATGAAGATGTGAATTCTCGCATCAAACGTTTTCAGGCCGCTTATCCAGTAGGAAGGATTGTCACCGATGTTATTCAATTCAATGCTGAAAAGGGTTATGTCCTTGTATCGGCTCAGATTTATAGAGAGCATGAGGATACGCTTCCTTCTGCTGTCGATTACGCTTTTGGAGATGCAAGTACGTTTAATGCTTCGATGCGTAAGTTTTACGTTGAAGATACTGTCACGTCAGCGATTGGAAGAGCACTATCGCTTATACTCGAAACATCCAGCAAACCGACACAACAGGATATGGCTAGAGTCAGAACAACAACGACAAAAGAATATATCCCTGTCGTAAATGAAGATGATCCGTGGACTATCAAAGCAGTTGCAATGCCAATAACTAGCGAAGAAGCTGTGGCAACCGTGAAAGACATTATAGGTGCTACAACTGACAAAGATGTTCCACGTTGTCCACATGGTGAAATGGCATGGAAGCATGGCACAACAAAGGCTGGTAAGCCGTGGGGTCACTTTAAGTGCTCAGCTGCTACAACCGGTGAAATGAACCGATGTGACAAAGGTGAAGATGTTATTTGGTATGAAATCAGTCCGGAAGGTAATTGGCGACCACAGAAGGTGAGGGCATAAATATGGGTGAAATGGTAATCTTTAATAATGGCACAGCCACCGTCATGGGCGGAGAGTTCGAAGAACCGCAGGATATTGTTATCTATTGCGATCTTTGCAATGAACCTTTGGCTATTACTCCAGAGTTTTATGATCAGGTATTCTTACGTTGCCTAAAGTGTTTTGCTGTTAATGGCAAGCCAACACCGCAAGCATAGAGGTTATGCGACCGAACGCATAGTCGCCATGTACTTGCAGCAATGGTGGCATGCAGCTAGTGTCGGTCGTGGTCAAGGCCCCGATATTTACGGTGTCCCGTTCGACATCGAAATAAAGGCTCGTAACTCACTTGACATCAAAGGGACACTACGCCAAATCAAGGCACGTACAGACAAGAGTGGGAAGCTTGGCTTTGCGTGTTTCAGACTTAATGGTCAAGGGGAAGCATCAGTCGGTGAGTTCGTCTGTATGTTGTCATTAGTCGATTTGGTGCAGTTATTACGCAAGGCAGGATATACAAAGATTCCAGGTGACATTGACTGGGAGAAAACCTTAATCAGATGTACTGATTGTGGTAATTGGAGAATAAAGCATTGGGAGTGTAAAGCTTGTGGGAAAGAAGAAACCGATAATGCC
>Ga0209597_1001561_pt1 | contig 14895 bp, 11 predicted proteins | sample M_140625_MF_Meta_FD_187316 | JGI IMG/M metagenome (GOLD analysis project Ga0209597, IMG submission 187316) | Freshwater microbial communities from Lake Montjoie, Canada to study carbon cycling - M_140625_MF_MetaG (SPAdes) (version 2) | ecosystem: Environmental > Aquatic > Freshwater > Lake...
CGCCGCCCACCATGCCCGTCGCCCCGCCGGAAATGCCCCCACGTTATAAGTACAAGCCGCCAACATATTTGGCTCATTCAAGGTAATAAACCAGCGGGGCGGTGCCACTCCCCTATCGACCAAACGTCGATTCAAAGCCTCCAGCATCTGGCGCGCAAACCGTGCGAAAATCTCGGGGGTTGTCTCCTCCAACCATGGATCGGTTCCTAACCATGCTGGAGTCGTAAAATGGCAAAGGGTAATTAGCGGTTCTAGTTTCCTCGCCCGCAAAGCTCCGATCATCTCCGCATAATGATCCAAGACGCTTGCGTCTAACTCTGTGCCTAGCCCTTTCGGCTGAATTCGCGTCCAATCTAACCCCAGTCGGTACGCCGTCAGACCCATCATCTCTGCCCGATCAAAGTCCTCCTCATACCGATTCCAGAAATCAGCCGCCCTCCCCGATCGCTCCACTTTTCCTGAGTTCTCCCATGCCGCCCAGTTATTTTGCGGCTGACCCTCCTGGTTGAACCCGCCCTCGTGCTGATAAGGACAGGACGCCACCCCCCAAAGAAACGAACCTTCCCCATCGACCGACTTCATCGTTTCCGAACACTTTCCGCCATCTCCTCTTGCTGATCGGAATTCATCTCGATCGGGTCGCTCTCCGAATCGGACAGGAGGGTTTTCACTACGGCCTCCGCTGCGTGGGGGCATCCCATCTTTCGTGCCGCCTTTCGCATCTGCTCCAATCGTCCAGCATCACCCAAAAGTTGTCCTACTTTATATCCAAGGATGGAGATTTCATTGCATTTAATCGCCACCCCTTTTTCTAAAAGCTGATCACTATTTCTCTCCTCTTGCCCAGGAATCGGATCGTAAATAACCATCGGCAAACTCGAAGCCATCGCCTCGGCCGAAGTCATCCCCCCTGGCTTGCTCACCAGGAGATCTGCCGCCCCCATCCAAGAAGGCATCTCATCTACATAACCCATCACCTTGAAATCCACCTTGGAGCCATTCCCGCGAGCTAGCTCCTGCTCGACCCGCTCTTTCGCCTCAGGATTCTTTCCGCAAATTACCACCACCTGCGCCCGCTGCGACAACTGCCGTAGGGATTTCACCACCGCCTCGGCGGGATTGACTCCCAAAGCTCCAGCCGTAACCAGAATCACAGGACGATCCAACGCTAAGCCCAACTTCCTTCGCAAACTCGGTTGATCCGTGTTCCGCCCAAAATCCGGGTCCACCGGAATCCCACTTACCGTAATCCGTTCTGCGGGGAGACCCAAAGTGGTTAAATACGCCTTCGTCTCGTCTAAAGCCACAAAGTACCGATGGAAAGCGCGCGATAACCACATCGCATGAAAATCAAAATCGGTTACCACAATCGAAAGCTTGGCCTGAATCGCTTTTGTGGTGATTAAATGGGAAATAATCTCCGCAGGCATAAAGTGAGTGCAGATGGTGATGTCCGGTTGCATCTTCGCCAGCAGGCGCACCAAGGGTCGAGTATTTAGGCGATCCAGAAGAATCCGCATCTTATCCGTTTTCCAAGGTTCATCGCTCTTCGCATACCACCAACCCAGCAAAGTCGGCGCATCTTTCACTAAAGCCAGATAGAGCTTGGAGTAGAAGTCGCGGAAAAGTTTGTTCGTAAAAGCCAACGCATCCACATTGGCCACCTCTCCAATTCCTGGAGTAGCTCGACATATCTTCTCAATCGCTGAAGCGGCTCGGACATGCCCCGTCCCCGCACTGGCCGAGAGAATTAAAACCTTCTTAAGACTTTTCACACAAAAGGATCCTAACCAAAAAAGAGCCCCTCTTAAACCTCTAAAGCTTCGCCTTCTTCACCCTCTTTACCACTCCTGTCCCAAAGAGATCTAGTTGTCTCTTCTCCTCATTTCCACGGGCAACACCCTTAGGCTTAATTCTGGCAGGCTTTCCAGCCGCGTCGGTCTCCCCTTCTTCTAAGCCCTGCAATATCTCCGTCGCCCGAGCTAAAACCTCCGCAGGCAATCCCGCTAGTCGTGCCACTTGAATTCCGTAACTCCGATCCGCCCCTCCCTCAATAATCTGCCGAAGAAAAATTACGCGATCTTTTTCCTCTCGAACGGCCACTCGATAGTTTCTAACCCCGCCCCGGGTCAAGGCTAACTCGGTTAGCTCGTGATAGTGGGTCGCAAAAAGAGTCTTTGCCTTTACTTCATCGTGAAGATGTTCACCCACCGCCCACGCGATACTTAAACCATCCAAGGTGCTCGTCCCCCGCCCTATCTCATCGAGGATCACCAAGCTCTCCTCTGTGGCATTATGTAAGATCATCGCCGTTTCGTTCATCTCAACAAGAAAGGTACTTTGTCCTCGCGCCAGATCATCTCCCGCTCCAATCCTCGTAAATATCCGATCCAAAACCGGCAACTCAGCCGACATCGCAGGAACAAAAGAACCCACTTGGGCCAAAAGACAGATCAAGGCCGCTTGCCGTAAGTACGTACTTTTCCCCGCCATGTTCGGTCCGGTCAAAACGATCAACGTCCCATACTCATTCCCCAACAAAAGATCGTTCGGCACAAAGGGTTCCGCCCCACCCGCTAAAATCTGCTCCACCACAGGATGCCGACCCCCTCGAATCTGAATTCGTCCATCACGCCGCATTTTCGGCCGCACATAACCCCAGCGACGAGCCGTCGATGCCATTCCCGCTAAAGCATCGAGAGATCCGATTGCAGTCGCAGTTTTCTGTAAAAATACTAATCGAGCCACAACCCGGTCCCTCAACATCCCAAAAAGAACCATCTCCCTGGCGATTGCCTTCTCCTCTGCGCCGAGAATCTTCACTTCAGTGTCCTTCAGCTCTTTCGTCACAAAACGCTCCGCCTGGGCCAGAGTCTGTTTTCTTTCATACTCCGCTGGCACTTGATCCAAGTTTGTCTTGGTGATCTCGATCCCATATCCCGATACCTGATTAAAACGTATCTTTAAACTCTTGATCCCTGTTCGCTCTATCTCTTTCGCTTGCAGATCAGCAATCCAGCCTCGCCCCTCTCGCATCGCCTCCCGATATCCATCCAATTCCACATCGTATCCGTCCCGAATCATTCCACCCTCTCTCGCCAGGGCAGGAGGCTCCTCCGCCACGCCCCGCGCTAGCTCCGCCGCCAGTTCATTTTCCAACTCTACCTGCTGATTCAACTCCTGAACCTTTTTTCCTCGTATCTTCGTTGCCATTTTCTGGATACTAGGCAAGGCCTCTAGCGTAAGCCGTAAGACCACCAAATCCCGTGCACTTCCTGCGCCCCCTGCTAGCCGACCCACCAACCGAGCCAAATCACGCACTTCTTTCAGAGCTTCACGGAAATCATCTAGAGCCCCCGCATCCTCTAAAAATCCCGCGACTGCTTCATGACGCCCCTCAATCTCCTCCAAATTGCGCAAAGGTCGCAGAAGCCATCCCCTCAGCTCACGACCTCCCATCGCAGTAATTGTCTGGTCGATCGCTCGAATGACACTTGTATCCGCCCCTGTCGAGGCCGAAGAGAGCAGCTCTAAGTTTTTCTGGGTGGCCACATCAAGACGTAGGCAATCCCCGGATCGGAAAGGCTTCGGTGCTTGCAGATGCTTCGCTACCCCCTTCAGAGTCTCAGTCAAATATCGAAGCAACCCGCCTGCCGCCCCCACCGCAGAACGCATCCCACCACAACCGAATCCATCCAAGCTTTGCACTCTAAAGTGATCACAAAGTAGGGTTCGTCCCGTCTCTTCCTCTAGGGTCCACTCCGACACCCTTGTTACGGTTGTACTTCTCTCCACCCACGCCCCCATCTCCTTCTCCTCCTCCGCGATCAAAATCTCCGCAGGGTTTGTTCTTCGTATCTCCTCGCGACAAGCGGCTTCGTCCTCAAGCTCCGCTAACCTAAAATCTCCCGTCGTTGCATCTAACAGGGCAAATCCCCACTTCGTTTTTTTACCATCTCCCCTTCGCACTGCCGCGAGCCAGCGGGGCAACTTAGGTTCAGCCAGTTCGACCCCTACCGTACATCCAGGACTGAGGATACGTGTGATCGCTCTCTCCACCATCTGCCCTGTACGCACTTCACCGACCTGATCGCAGAGGGCCACCTTCCTGCCAACCGCCAAAAGTTTTGTCACATAACCTTCCGCCGCATGAAAGGGCAGGCCACACATCGGAATCCCATTTCTCTTCGTCAAGGTTAGGTTCAATAAACGAGCCCCCTCCTGCGCATCCTCGAAAAACATCTCGTAGAAATCTCCTAACCGAAAAAAGAGCAAAGTATCGTTAGGAATCTGCGACCGCAGCCCTTGGTACTGCCTCATCATGGGAGTTGTCCCTTCAGCCATCATCCTATTTTTCCCTACTCCATCCCCAATCTCAATCCGCAACAAAGTTACCTGTGCATAGACCGACAACATATGTCGATTTCAAATCAATAGGTTGGGTCGAAAAACCCATCGAATGACCAAGCAAAACCAATCTCGACCCTAATCTCCTTCACCCTTTCCTGTTTCCCCCTACACTTCACCTTATGCGGATTATTATTACAGGACTGGTCGGTCAGTACCCCTTCGGTGGAGTTATTTGGGACTACCTCCAATACCTCCTAGGATTTCGTAGCTTAGGCCACGAAGTTCTCTATCTCGAAGATTCAGGGGCCTGGCCCTATGACCCTGTCGCGGGCACCATAACTGCCGATTGCTCCTTTGCTCTTCAATCACTCCAGAAAATCTTCACCGATTTCGATTTGGCCAATTCCTGGGTTTACCGCAACGGGGCCGACGGGAAGTTCTATGGCGCAGGCGAAAGCGTAGCCCGTGAGTGGCTTCGTCATGGCGACCTTCTGGTTAACGTCTCTAGTGCTGGCTGGCTCCGCGATTATGATTTGCGGGTCGGGCACAAAATGTTTATCGATGGGGATCCGATGTTCTGCCAGATCGGCCTCCTCGATGGCTCCAATCCTCAATACGCGGGTCGACTACGCGATCACCACAGCCACTTCACCTTCGGCCTATCCGTTGGCCAGCCCGATTGCCCAGTTCCTCTGGATGGCATTACTTGGCGACCTACGGTTCAGCCCATTGCCCTCGACCATTGGCCTGTTACCCCCCCTCCAGCCCAAGGCCCATGGACCACTGTAATGAACTGGTCCAGCTATCCCCCGAAAACCTGGGAAGGATGCCCCTATGGTCAGAAGAATATCGAATTTAAAAAGTTCTACGAACTCCCAAAAAAGTCTCCAGCCCGATTCCAGTTAGCCATGGGGCTTGGGGTCGATGCACAACGCCCAGCCGACCATCTTCGTCAGATCGGGTGGAATCTTGTTGAACCCCAGGAGGTTGTTCCCGATCACCTTACCTACAGAAAGTTCCTTCAAAATTCAGTCGCCGAGTGGAGTGTTGCCAAGCACGGCTACGTCCAGGGAAAAACTGGCTGGTTTAGTTGTCGTAGCGCCTGCTACTTAGCCTTGGGCCGGCCCGTGGTCGTGCAAGAAACAGGCTGGACGAAACACCTCCCCTCAGGCCATGGGGCACTCTTCTTCACCGATCTTGACGAAGCCGCCGAAGCCATTGCCCGAGTAACCAAGGATTATTCACACCATGCTCAGGCAGCGCGTCAACTGGCGGAGGAACACTTTGAAGCGAAGCGGGTTTGTCAGCATCTTCTTCAAGCAGTCTAAGGGCTTTAGAAAATAAAGAGCAATCTTCTCCCCTACCCAAAAAGAGGCTTTAACGCGTCAGGATGAAAAAAGAATACGAAAGAGGGTGTCCAAAAAAACCCAACTCCAAAGAATGCAAGTGCTGCTCCCGTGTTCTTTTCTTTTTAGAAGAAGTTGAACTTCGCTTGCTTCTCTTAGTCCCCGTCTGGAGAAAGGTACGGTCCAGTAGGTGCTTCCGCATGAAGGTTATGTACCCTTACGCCTGTACTCGTTACCTGGGGAATCCCATTTCCCATCGCCCAAGGCAGTTGAGTCGCTCGGACAATTCCTAATTTTCGGTAGACTGATTTACGCTGATTTTTAATTGTACCCACCGATGTTCCAAATGTTTTCGCCGCCTGCTCTGCGGAGCGTCCCAAGACCAAGTACTGCGCTACTTCCATCTCCCGCCGCGTCAGCGCCTGCAAACCCACCTCGGGATCAGAATTCAGAATCGCATCTTCCGCTGAAGGAGTAGCCGCGCTCCTTCCCTGCAAAACTTCAGTAAGGCAATCCCGCCAAGTCTCGGGGTCATCTCGCAAATCCATCAACCCATCTGCCCCTCTCTTTCTCCACCAGAGTACTGATGTAGCAGCAAATGATTCTCCAAAAACGATCGATTTAACCCCCTCAGACCTGTATCGGATCAACTCATTATAGGGCACTAGCTGGGCCGAGAAGAAAAAAATATCAGGCTTTTCCATGAGTTCCTTCATGTTTTTGTAACACGACAGGTACTCCAGTTCACAGTTGAGGGGCTCCACGAGGATATGTTTCAAAATATATCGAATCGCTTCCCGATCTTCTAGTACTACCGCCCGCAAGCTAGAAGGAGACATGAAGCCGTTCACGCCTCCAAAATTGCCGTTCTATTGCTGGGCACAAACCTCAAAGGGATTAATGGTATGAAAGGCGTGACAAACGGAAGGAAATCTAATACCTTATTAGTCCTTTTTCAATATTTAAGTAGGTTATGTGATGTGAATACGCCAGTTTTTTCAATCAATCGTCTGCCTACCATTATCAAAGGGGTCATCTTGACAGCCTTTAGTCAAATGGCCTTTGCCTATATTTCGCTATTTATTCATAATCTCTACCCCGTATGGTCCGCCCCTCTCTGGCCCGCATCAGGAGCCGCTCTCGCTGCTGTCTTGCTAGGTGGACGCTGGATGCTTCTGGGCGTTTATCTGGGTCTGCTCCCCTCTCAGTTTTTCTTTTGGGGTAGCGTTCCCACTAGCACCGCCCTACTTTTACCTTTAGCCAACACCGTTGAAACATTAGTCGCATGGTTTCTGCTACGCAAAGTGGCCCGCGGATTTCATGATTGGATATCCACGCAACGGGATATTGTACTTTTCCTCGTCGCCGCCCCTTGGATCCCAACCTTCATCAGCGCTTTACTCGCCCAGGCTCTTTTACGCCATAACGGTGTCGTTCCCTCCAACACCTTTGCCTCCGAGGTTCTCATCTATGCGCTGGGAAATGCCAGCGGGATAATTCTTATTACTCCACTGATCCTTGTTTGGCGGGATTACTTGAAATTTCCTTGGCTCAATCGAACCGGCCTTCGACTCATTGCCCATACCTTAACAGTGGCAATCGCGGTATGGATAATTCATGCCGACTTCTCCTTCTTCAGCGGCCTTTGCATTATTCTCATCCCTATCTTTATCTGGGGTGTGTGGTCAACCGGATTAAAGGGGGCGACTCTTTCGTGCATGTTGTTATCTTTTCTTTTCTTCACCTTCCAACCACAGACGCCATTTGATATTCGCCTAACGGCAAAACACTCCGATACCACAATACTCTCCTCCATTGAGCATAGCTACCGCACTGACAATACCCCTTCGTCTATTCTTCATACTATTAAGGAACCAATCACTCTGCAAATAAGCATGCTGACCATGTTTTGCCTGACCATGCTCCCGCTCGGCCTCGCCGCTGATACCCTTCGTGCCAACGCCCAAAAAGATCAGTTCGTCATGGATTCACTCGAGTCCACATTCTGGTCCTGGGACTCAGTTACTGGGGTTAAAATTCAGAGCAAGGCCATCGCCAGGAATCTTTCTTCAGAGGTCTCTCTTTTCCAAAGAGGAAGCCCAACAGGACAGATTAAGCTTAACAACATCGACCCCTCACAACCCTCTTACGTTTCCCACTGGGTCATCAACCAATTTTCCCCGAACGGTGAACCGCTTCAAGCCACCGGATTACTTCACTGTCTCCGTCTGCAAGAGCAGATGGAAAAAGCCGAAGCGAGTGCTGAAAGCGCCCAAATAGAGATCGCGTCACTTCGCTCTCGCTTCAACCCTCACCTCCTTTTTAACTGCCTGACTGGCCTCCGTGCACTCATCCGTCGCGATCCAGTCAGTGCTAGAGAATTCACTGGTCACCTCGCCCGTTTTCTCCGAAGTGCCGTCGATTCGCAAGCCATCCCGCTGGTTCCGCTGAAGGAGGAAATCTCTCTTTGCCGTGATTATATCGCCCTGGAAAAGATGCGCGGCTCAATATTGCTCATAAAACTAAGTTTTCCCCGGAATACCATGAATTTTCTTATTCCTCCTATGAGCGTTCACACCCTTATTGAAAATGCTGTGAAGCACGGAACTCGAGACGCAGAGGGTAAGCTTAATATTCATGCCTCCGCCACACTCAAAAACAACCTAGTTATCTCTGTCTCCCAACCTGGTAGTTTTTCATCCGAGAATTTAACCAAAAGCTCAGGTGGACTCATGCTCGTCCGCCAGCACCTAGCTTTGCTCTTCGGAAAAAAAGCGAATCTCACTCTCCGCGAAGCCCCCACCGGCACCGTAACTGCCGAACTGCAACTCCCAACACGAAAGGCCTGAGATGAAATCTTTACGTGCCATCTTAGTCGATGACGAACCCCTCTGTCGTCAGGACCTTCGTGATGTCCTTCGTGCCTTCCCTCATATTCAAATATGCGGAGAGGCCGCCAACACGACCGAAGCCATAGCCCTCATCAAAAGAAACATGCCCGAACTGATTTTTCTCGACCTCTCCCTCGGCCAGGAAACTGGATTCAATCTTCTCAAACGACTCTCCTTTCTTGGCGCGGTTATCGCCGTCACCGCTCACTCCGAACATGCCATCACTGCATTCGACCTTGATATTGCCGACTACCTTCTTAAACCAGTCGCGGAAGATAGGCTCCATCAAGCCCTACTACGTGCACAAAGAAAACTAACCAACCCTAAAAACATACGATTCGCACCCAAGTTCGTCGCGGAAGTAGCCGGCAAAAAGGTGCTCATTTCAGCCGATGAGATTCATCAAATCGAATCGAATGGGAACTATGTCTTTCTCCATTTAGCGGATGGCAAAGGAATTCTCCGTTCAACTTTGCAAGCAATCCTTCAGAAACTTCCCAAAAGTTCATTCCTCCAAGCCTCTCGCGGTCGGTGGATATCCCGAGATCAAATCAGCGGATGGTCCCTTCCCTTAACGCCCACTTTAACTTTGACCTTACGCAATAAAGCTACCGTTTCCGTTTCTCGCCGCCACGCCAAAGCCCTCCTTGGAGCCATAAGACCTCCGCCCCCCCCGAAAAAATGATAACTTAAGCCTCTGATATGCAAAGTTTTGCGTATATTAGTCGTTCTATTTCTACATCTTCACAAGCAATATATATTATATTTCGTGAAGAGGATGCTTTTCAGCCCAAATGGGTTATGTTGGAACGATGGTTAGGTTAATTTCATCAATGCCATCTCTTCTGCTGGCTCTAATCGTGGTACTTGGAATCTGTTCAGGCCACGCAGATTACCTCCGTCCAACACCCAGCTCTCAAGCTACCGCTATTCTTGTGCAGAAGTTGTTGCAGGATCACCACTTTGCCGGAAGACCACTGACCGAAGAAAAAGCCAAGGACTGGATCAAAGGCTACATGGAGTCTCTCGACTATAATCACGCCTTCTTTCTTCAGACGGACCTTCAGACTTTCCAAAACACTTATGCAGCTCAACTTTCCCAACTGACGCAACGAGGTGACATCACCCCTGCCTTCATTATCTTCGCAACTTTTAACGACCGCGTTCGCGAACGCTTGGCCTGGATAAAAAATCGACTCCTCCTGCCTTTTGATTTCACTACCGCCCAGAGCTATGAAATTGATCGAACAAAAGTGGGATGGCCTACCGACCAGATCGCCGCGGACGAGCTTTGGGAACGGCGCCTCAAGTTCGATGTCTTAAGAGAGAAGCTTGCTCCTCAATCGAAAGTCGCCAAAGAAAAAAAGAAACCGGAAGAAACTCCCCTGATCACCGTAACTAAGCGCTACGATCGTCTTGTTAAAAATCTCGATGAGTACGATAGCGAGGAAATCACCCAGCTTTATCTCACCGCCTTAGCCTCACTGTACGATCCCCACTCCAGCTACATGAGCGCATCCTCACTCGAAGATTTCTCCATTGGAATCAAGCTCGCTCTTTGCGGGATTGGCGCGGTTCTTGCCTCAGAGGATGGCTACTGCGTGATCAAGGAGCTTGTTCCTGGTGGCCCCGCTGATCTGGATGCCCGACTCAAAGTTGGCGACAAAATTATCGGTGTGGCGCAAGGCGAGGGAGCCTTTGACGATATCGTCGACATGAAGCTTCGTAATGCGGTAAAGAAAATTCGTGGCCCTAAGAAAACTGTCGTCCGACTTCAAGTCGTTCCCGCTGGCAGTAGCGCTGGAGAGCAAAGGGAAATCCAAATCACCCGCGACGAAGTGAAATTAGCTGCCCAGCAAGCCACCGCCGCTGTTTACGATATTCCTAAAACTGAGAAACCCATTCAAGCCACCACCATCGTCTCGACACCCCCTCCCGCCGCCCCCTCCCCTCCCTCGGGAAACTGGCTGAACGAGTTGCGGGACCGTTTCGGAAAGAAATCGGAGGATAATACCCCCAATCCACAGACCTCAGCCACCGTTCCAGAGACACTCCCGGATGCATGGAGAATAGGGGTCATCGATCTTCCTAGTTTTTACGGGGAAGTAGGCGGGACGGATTCTTCCGCGAGCGGGAATGGTGCCACGCCCCGTTCAACCTCCCAAGATGTCGAAGTTCTCCTGAAAAAACTAAATCAGGCCAAGGTCGATGGAGTGATTCTGGATCTTCGTAAAAACGGGGGTGGGCTTCTTGATGAAGCGGTTACCATGACAGGGCTTTTCATTGATAAAGGCCCTGTGGTCCAAGTGCGCGACGGCAAGGGCACCGTAATTCAACGCACCGATGATAATGAGGGTGAAACCTACCGAGGCCCGCTCCTCGTTCTTACTGGGCGGCGAAGTGCTTCTGCCTCCGAAATTGCAGCGGGAGCGCTTCAGAATTATGGTCGCGCCCTCATCGTCGGGGAAAAAAGCACCCACGGCAAAGGAACGGTTCAGGCGGTCGTAGAACTCGGAAAGTTTCTCCAACAAAAACCGGATAAAACTATACCCCAAGCGGGAGCAGTGAAACTGACCATACAGAAATTTTACCTCCCCAACGGGCACTCCACCCAAAATCGTGGTGTAGTTCCCGATATCTCAATTCCTTCCCCTTTGGATTATATGAAGATTGGTGAAGCAGATCTTCCCAACGCTCTTCCCTGGGATGAGATCGGACCGAGTCGCTTCTCCTCCCTTATGTTCGATCCATCACTGCGTGTCATGCTCATTGAAAAATCCAAGGAACGCTTAGCGACCGACAAAGATATGACTTTTCTTGAGACGGATATCGAAAAGGTTCGCGCACGTATTCAGGCGGGCTCCATCTCGTTGAATGAAGTCACTCGCCTCGAAGAAAAGAAGTCGGAAGATCTTCGAAATGAGGACAGGAAAAAGATTGAGGAAGCCATTCGAAAGTCATCCGAGCCTCGTGCTCGATTTGTCATCGATGACAAAAAAGGAGTGATCCTTTCGGATAAAGATCCCAAGAAAAAGAAGCCCACCCTGGAAGAATCTGCCGATGGCGAAACCGAAGACGTTACCGATGCCATCGACTTGACCGAGACCCTTGAGTTGAAGGAGTCGTTAACTATAATGGCGGATTGGCTGAATATTGTCGCTTCACACCGAGCTGGCAGTATGGCCAAAGATCGCGAAGGCATTAAAGAAACCGTAATTAAATAACCCCATGGCACGCACCGCATCCACCCAGCGCCTTCCCCTTGGCGCATCAGCCCCAAGCTTCTCCCTACCCGATGCACAAGGCAGATCATGGTCGATGGCCGAGATAGCTGCTGGGAAGCCTTTGGTGGTTGTTTTTGCCTGCAACCACTGTCCCTATGTCATCCACCTGCGCACCGCCTTAGGTGCTTTGGCTACTGAATTTCTTGCTCGGGGAGTAAACTTCGTTGCGATTAACGCCAATGATTCCCAATCGCACCCCGACGATTCTCCCCAACACATGCCCGCTTTTGCTAAATCCGCTGGGTGGAATTTTCCCTACCTTATCGATGTCACGCAGCAAGTGGCTCACGCTTGGCATGCTGCCTGCACCCCTGACTTTTTCTTAATCGACGCTGCTGGAAAATTGGCTTACGCGGGTCAGTTCGATTCCAGTCGGCCAAAAAGTGAGACTCCCATTACAGGCTCCGATTTACGAGCTGCCCTTGAGGCAGTAATTTCGGGTCGCCCACCTCCCACCCCTCAGATTCCAAGCCTAGGTTGCAATATTAAGTGGATCCCGGGTAACGAGCCAAAATCCTAACCCAGTCAAGGGGCGACATTATGTCGCTACGGTCGGGCACACTTCTGACCTCACTCGAATCAAACGTTGAGTCAGATTTTCCTAGTTTATCGGAACTGAGCAGGAAGAAGGATGAGGAACGTTTGCGCCACCAGAAGACTCGTAATATAGAAAAACGCCGCCTCCTCCCAAGGCATCACTCCGCCGATCTTCTTGCCAGTGATCTGCTTCTCGTCGAAGTACCAAATACCCTGCCCAATGGCGTACCAGTCCGCCAAACACAAATAACTTCCAATCAAGAAAGTCGGTAGAAAAACGTGCCAAGCGTACGCCCAAAGCATCTGACCTGCCACAATCCACTGAATCAGAACTACTGGAATAAACCAGAAGAAAAGATGCCAGGCGTAGTGAATACGCCTGTCCCGCCGAGGCCACTCCTTCAGAGCCACCCCGCACCCCACCCAGATCACCAGAAGAAAGCATAACTGCCGCATCACCTGCGGATCCCCAATCCATCGGGGAGGAGGAGCCGATTGAGGAGGAGCCATCCAGCGCAGAAATATCCAACTCAAGAGCATCACCTCCACCGACTGAATTACAAAAAAGGCGTACTCCTCAACCGGCAATCGACCAATGCGAAAGCGCACCCGCTCGGGTGGGAAATCCCATATTCCTTTGGCCACCGCCCAATTATCCCAGGGCGAGGTGAAAGCCACGACAATCCCTAGTACCCCTACCATCACCAAAACCATCTCGCCCGGCCAGAATCCCTTTCCGGAAAGAAAGAAAAGAACCAGGAGCAGTGGAAGATTGAAGGCAAGGTGAAAGCCAAGATAACTCATATCGCTCCTATCGGTTTCGGCGTTCCTTGCGCCAAGAGCAAGCCCGATGTTTTGCCCGCGGTCCATTTAGCGTACTCTACTTAAGTGAAACTGCTCCTCATCGCTGGCCCTGCTTCTTCTACCCTTGACGAGGCTAGGGTCATTACCAACCGATCCAGCGGCCACACTGGTGCCACCATTGCGCAAATCCTCCAAAGAAATTCCTTCGATACAACCCTCTGGTTTGGCGAAGACATCTCCTACCCCTTACCTGAAAAACTTACGCCTTCAGCCCGTTTTCGCACGGTCAAGGATCTTGAGAATCTAATCTCAGGAAACGACCTCTCTGCCTTCGACTCTATCCTCCTTCCCGCCGCCCTGCCCGATTACCAGTTAGAAAAAGCCTACGGACCCGATGGTCAAGAGTTGAACCACCACAAATGGTCAGGCTCCCTTTCAAAAATTCATCTCGAATTGACCCCAGGACCAAGAATTTTACCAATCCTCCGCAGGATGGCACCTCATGCTAAAATTGTCGGTTGGAAATGGGAGGCCGACGGAACTCTGGAAGACCTAATGACCATTGCCCGAAAGCAGATTCGTGACTGCCAGACCGATGCCTGCGTTCTCAATGGACCCGCCTACGGCATGGGTCATCTCTTGGTTCCTGTTCGAGGGGAGCCAGTTCATTGCCCTAACTCCGACGAACTGGGCGAAGCTCTCGTCACATTCCTCAAGTAAGTTCCTTGGCCAGGAATACCCTTGGGGAAGTTAGTCGCTACTGGGAAACTGACATGGTCTACAAAACGTACAAAATAGAGTAGAGAAAAACCCAAATAACATCGACGAAGTGCCAATAGTACCCAGTCAACTCCTCGAAAGTATGGGAAGGATTGGGGGTTTGCCCCGAGAATATCTTCATCTGCCTTAGGCCGGCACGTCCCACTGCAAGGAGAATGGCTAAGAGCCCGAGCAGAACGTGGAGACCGTGAAATCCTGTCATAGTAAAAAAGCAGGAACCGTACGTTCCAAAGGAATTAAACCACATCCCCTCCTCCTTCAAATGAAGCCACTCCCAGGCCTGAACCCCCAAGAAAATCACTCCAAGAATCGCAGTCAGCCCGTAGCCAAGAAGACCGCTACCCCCTTTTCGCATCCTGCTTTCTCCCCAGTGATAAGTCACACTGCTCGACAGAAGAAACACTGTGTTAGCGATCATCACCCAATTAAGAAAAGAGGGTGGTATGGAAACCCCAATCGTGGGAGCCCCAGGAGGCGGCCAATTTCCTGGTCCCTGCGCAATGCGCAGAACGATGTAACCACCAATCAGGCCAGCAAAGAGCATGGCCTCCGAGGCTAGAAAAACCAGCATGCCAAACTTAGGCAATGTAAAACGAGGTGCCCTCGTGGAATCAGATGAATAGCCGGAGGCGGCAATCGAAGTACTACTCATAGTTCCTATCGATTTAGGGTTGAAGCGGCTCTTTGGCGATGATGAAATAAATCCATAAAGCAGTCATAACGAGAGAGGATGCGATGAGAATGAGAAGTAACCGAACATTCGATTTTTGATTCGGCGTCATGCTCATTTCCGATCTGCCACAAGTAAAATAAGCAGGATGGGCAGATAAAGAATCGAACCCAAAAAAAGGCTTCGTGCCGAAGCCATACTTGGCCTCCAGGCAAAAGCACCCGCCAAAAAAG
>Ga0209597_1001562_pt1 | contig 14884 bp, 13 predicted proteins | sample M_140625_MF_Meta_FD_187316 | JGI IMG/M metagenome (GOLD analysis project Ga0209597, IMG submission 187316) | Freshwater microbial communities from Lake Montjoie, Canada to study carbon cycling - M_140625_MF_MetaG (SPAdes) (version 2) | ecosystem: Environmental > Aquatic > Freshwater > Lake...
CTGTTCTGCTGAGCGCACCTCGCGGTGCTGTTCTGCTGAGCGCACCTCGCGGTGCTGTTCTGCTGAGCGCACCTCGCGGTGCTGTTCTGCTGAGCGCACCTCGCGGTGCGACACCAGAAACGCACGGGTCCAATCGTGGGGGCACTTCTGGCTGATCCGATCGGGTGTGTTTGCTGTTTCGCATCGCCGATTTGGAGCCTGGCAAAAAAGGGTGACTGCCTTTGTCCCAGAGGGCTGCCATCGCAGAGGTTCATGCCGACCAGCAGCCTGGTCATCAGCCAAGACAGCTCATAGAGCGCCGGGTCAATGGCAGCCGACGAGCAGAGGTCCACTGACATTGAGGCGTGTCAGGCCAGGCAATCCAACCCAAAGCTGCTGGGCCCCATTAGGAAGGGTGCCCCCCCTGGCCTGGGCATGGATTCACTCGCCGCCACCCCCGACCCATCGGCAGCACCGCTCACGATCGCCTTCTTCGGGCTTGGGGCGGTGGGCTCCTCGATGCTGATCTGTCTCTCGGAGCTGGCCGATCGCGACGACGTGCCGTTGCGCTTCGTGGTGGTGGTGCTCAATGACGAGCTGGCCCGCGATGCCCTGTTCCACGCCGAACACCTGTTCGAGCGGATCGACTTCATCGCTCTGCCCGACTTCGCCCCTCTCTTCGACGGCAACGCCCCGGAATTGCAACGGCTGGCCGGCGCCCACTTGCTGGTGAACGCCGCCCAGCCCGGCTTCAACACGCCCCTGCTTGAGCTCGGCCTCAGGCTCGACGCCCATGTGGTGGATCTGGCGTCGGACATGTACGACGCCGAGACCGAGCGCAGCCTCACCTTCTCCCAGTACGCCTTCAACGAGGCCTACCGCGACCGCGGCCGCACCGCCTTGATCAATCTCGGCGTATCCCCCGGTTTAACGAACTTCCTGATTGGCCTGCGCCTGCATCAGCTGCGTGGTTCCCGCCGCCGCGACCTGAAGATCGAGAGCGTGGATCTCTATCTCCTGGAAGACATCGACGCCGATGAGATCGTGTTTTCCTGGTCGCCGCTGGTGGCTCTCGAGGAGCTGGCAGCGCGGCCCCGGCTACTCCGCGACGGGCGCATCCAGGTGCTCGACCCCTTCAGCGCCGCCCGCGACCACCATTTTCCTGGTGAAGTGGAGCCCACCCGCCAGTACCCCCTTCACCAAGAGGAGCTGCTCTCGCTGCATCGCTCCTTCCCCGAGATCGAATCGATCAGCGTTTACACCGGTGGCTCCGAGGTCGAGCTGGTGAAGGCCCTGTTCAAACTCAATCTGCTCTCCAAGCGCACCCTGCCGCAGCAGCAGAGCGAGCTGACGGTGGAGGCAATGGTGCGGGCCATCCTGCCGGGCATGAATAAACCGCGCCGCATCGAGGAATATCTGCGCAATGGCGTGATCCGCCGTGCCCACTTCGCCGCAGCCGCTGAGATCCGCTACACGGAGAACGTTCGCAACGACCGTCAGGTCACGATCGAGACCGTCGGCCTCAGCTACCTGCGCTACCGGGGCCTGCTGGGCAGCCCCTATGCCGGCGCCACCTACATCTCCTATCCCACGGCCGTGGGTGCGGCGATCCTGGCCTGGCATGCCCTGGAGTTCCTCAGAGAGGAGGGCGGTGAATTGGCGGGGGTGCTCACAGGGGAGGATCTGGCCCGGCTGTTGCCCCGTTCCCGTGCTGACGCCATTCGACGCGATCTGGTGGCCTGGGACATCGACCTGTTCGAGAGTGTGCGCGACGCCACGCCGGTCTGAGGCCTTGCATGGGCTGCCCAGCGATGACCCCCGTCCATGTGTCCTGCCCGACCGACCCTTTTTTGGGTTTCACCTTGGATGGATCAATGGATCAAGAGGACCCATGGCTGACACCTACACCATCAAAACGGAAGACGGCAAATCGTTCTCCTGTGCTTCTGACACCTACATCCTTGATGCTGCTGAGGAGCAGGGCATTGACCTCCCCTACTCCTGTAGGGCTGGTGCTTGCAGCACCTGCGCCGGCAAAATTCTGAGCGGCGGTGTCGACCAGTCTGATCAAAGCTTCCTCGACGACGAACAAATCGCCTCGGGTTTTGCCCTGCTTTGCGTGAGCTATCCCACCAGCGACTGCACCATCACGACCGGCGTGGAAGATGATCTCTGAGCCTGGTGACCCCTGACGTTGAGTGCACTGCCCGCCGATCGCCTGAGCCCTGCCCCCGTCTTGGTCTGTGGTCTTGGCGCCCTAGGCCAGGCCTGTCTTCAGCGTCTCCTTGCCTTTGATCTGCCCCTCCACGGTGTCGATCTGCGGCAGCCCAACTGGCGAGATCCCGAGCTGGAGTCCCGACTGGCAGGAACGCTCACCCACGGAGACATGCGCCTGGCCCACGTGTTGCGCCAGGCCGGTGCCGAGCGAGCCAGTGCCGTTCTGCTTCTGAGCGCCGACAGCACGATCAACTTTGAGGCGGCCCTCCAGGTACGGCTCCTCAATCCCACCGCAGAGATCGTGGTGCGTTCCACCAGCCGTCTCGCCGATCTTGGCGCCCTACTGGAGCATCGCCTTCCCGGGGTAGCGGTGGTCGATCCCATCCTTCTCAGTGCAGATGCGATCAGCACCGCCCTAAGGCCCGCTTCGATGCGGGCGAGCGTGGAGGTGGATGGCCAGATCATTCAGCTTATTGAGGGTCCTGGTGAGGACCTTCGCCACCAGAAGCAGGTCCGGCTTCCCGGGTCCCCCTCCGGATCCCCGCCGGTATGGCTGTCGGCCCGGTCACCGCAGCTCAACCGGGACCCCTTGGCCCCAGGCCAAACCCGCCGCCATCGCGCCCTGGCCTGGCTGCGCAGCGGGGTTCGTAAAGGGCGTGCCTGGCTGCGAGCGCGGACGCGGCTCCAGAGGTGGGCCTTCGCCCTGCTGATTCTGCTGGTGCTGGCCGGCGTAAGGATCTTCTCTCAAGTGGGGGGATGGAAGCATGGGGCGTTTGTCACCCTCGGCCTGCTCAAAGGGGAGTACGTCGACCCGGTGAACCTCCTCCTCTCCGACATCACCGGGATGGAGGAGGTCAGCGGTTGGCTGATCGTTGGCACGCTCCTCTATTCCCTGGTAGGCACGCTGCTGACCTCGGCGCTGGTGGCCGTGATCCTGGAGCGTTTGCTGCGGGAGCGCCTGGGCGTGGAACGGATCCGGCTGCCTCGGCAGGGCCCTGCGCCGGTGCTGTTGGTGGAGGGATCAGCCCTGGCCCGGCGCATCGCCCAGCGGCTCCGGCGTCACCAGCAGCTGGTGGTAAGGATCGAGCCGGGGAGCACCGATGGCTCCCAGGACAAGGGGATTGTTCAATTCGGACAACTGGAGGAGGCGCTCCAAGCGCTGGAGGGTCGGCCCGTCTCCGCCGTTGGCCTGCTCTCCACCGATCTGCTGGCCAATCTGGAAGCCGCCATGGCGCTGCAGCAACGCTGGCCCGAGGCTGGTGTTGCTGTGCTGGCCCACGACTTTAGGGCCGCCGAACCCCTGGGAAACCTGCTGGGTGGACTGGCGGTGATTTCCACCGTCGACCTCGTCGCCGATGCGGTGGTGGCCGCCGCCTTTGGGGAGAGGGTGGAGGGAGTGTTGCAACTGCAGGGCTCCCACCTGCTGATCGTGCGCTACCGCCTTGAGGAGCAGGACAATCTCTGCGGTCTGAATGTCTCCCGGCTGGAGAATGGCTATGGCGTGACTGGCGTATCCCTGCGCCGGCCCCGCCACCTCGAGCCCATTCTTTTGCCGCCTCCGGAGCTGGTGCTGGCCGCCGGAGACCAGTTGGTGGTGCTGGCGACGGCGGCCAGCCTGCGGAGCATCGAACTCGGAAATCCTGTGCCCCCCCGCTACCGGCTACGGATCCAATTTCAGGGGGTACTCTCGCCAGAACGCCGCTTTCAGGCACAACAAAGCCTGGCACGCTGGATCGGTTGCCTACCAGGTGATGTGGTCCACCTCCTCGATGGGGAGAAGCATCTCACTCCTCCGGTGGATCGGGAAATCTGTGACCTGCTGGTGGACGATCTTCGGCGTCAGGGTGTGGACTGCACCCTGGATCAAGACGCTGACTTAGGCCGGGCCAGCGGTGGAGAGTCGATCTGATGGATTGTGAACACCCGTTCGCAAAGGAGTCTGGCTTCCCATGCCTCGCTTCAGCATCGCGTTCGATCGCGCCAATGCCAGTCTCGGGCCCATGGCACCTCCTCCGCCAGCGTGGCCGCTCGACTTAGCGGGGCTGCTGGGTGAACAGGAGCGTTCGAGGGCCCTGAGCTTGACCAAGCCTTAACGAGCGCCACCAAAAGTGTCGGCACCCTGAAGAGGTGCGTTCACTGCCACCGCCATGAGCCTCCCGATGACCACGCTTGAAGCCTTTGCCGCCATCCCCCTGGCGGCGGTGTGCTGCGACCAGACCTTCGGCAAGGACGAAGCCCGATTGATCCGGGAGCAGCTGATGGGGCGTACGGCTTACCGGGAAATGGAGCCCTACGCCTTCGGGCTGTTGATCTCCGGTCTACTCAAGCGCTTCCAGGAGGAGTCGTGGCAGGGGCTGATCGCCAGCGCGGCCCCGCTGCTCAGCTCGGAGCAGCAGGAGATGGCCTTCGCCTTGGCCTGCCAGCTGATCCACTGCGATCGGATCGTGGCTCCCCAGGAGCAACAGTTCCTGGCAGACCTGGCAGAGCAGCTGCACTTCACCACAGCGCGTGCCGAGCAGATCCTTGAGGTGTGCGATCTGCTGAACCGCGACTTCGTCACCGAACCGGAGGATTGAGACCAGGGCTCGAAACAGTCGTCAAGCCAACGGAGCGGAAGATTCAAGCAATGGTTGTTCAAGCCCCGCCACCTCCCCTGGTGCCGTGTCCGCTCTCGGCCGGTTGGGACAAGGTGGCCGAGGTGCGTCTGCCAAGGCTTGATGGCGCTGGACAACCCTCCGGGGGCTTCTCTGCGGCCACCTACCGCGCCGACCGGGATGAACTCTGGCTGCTGAGTGATTCCTCGTTAGGGCAATTCGTTGGATGGAGTGGTCTCGGCAAGCTCGGCAAGTCGCCGCTGCGTCCGCTGGGGGTGGTGAGTCTGCGGAGTGGCAAGGGCGCCACCCTGCCGGAGAGCATGGATGGCGAGGGCCTGGTGCTTCAGGGGGAACGGGCCTGGGTGGCGAGCGAGGGCCGTCGCATCCCGGAGCGCCCCCCCCAATTGCTGCGCTTCGACCGTCGTAGCGGCGAACTGGAGCTGGCAATTCCCTTGCCTGCCGAGTGGCAGCCAGCTCCAGGTCAGGGACTCGACTCCAACCAGGGTCCAGAGTCCCTCACCCTGTTGCAGAGGCAGGGCAAGCCAGCGGTGCTGCTGATGGCGGCCGAATCCGCCCTGCTACAGGATCCCCCTGGCCAGGTTCGTGTATTGGGCTGGACCCTCGGCAGCAGCATGGAGTCACCGGCCGGCGACCCCAAACCACTGCAGCCTCTGCGACTTCCCCAGGGTGATGACTGGGGCCTCACCGACCTCCTGGCACAGCCCGAGACCTCCAATGAGGCACCCCTGTTGGGGCTGCAAAGGCGATTCCAATCGCCAGATCATTGGAGCAATCGCCTTGTTCTCTACCCTCTCCCGCAGCCGATCACTCCTGGGGCAAATCCCGCGGCACTGTCCCCCCTGATGTCCTGGGACCTCAAGGCCATCGGCCTGTCGCCGGACAATTGGGAAGCGATCACGCCTGGCCCTCCCCTTGAGGATGGGCGCCCGACCCTGCTGCTCGTCTCTGACGACAACTTCAACCCATTGCAGGACAACCTCCTGGCCCAGCTGGCCCCCCGACGGAGTGCCGCTTGCAGGTCATGAAGAACACGAAGCCATGCAAAGACGGCAATCGGTGCTTTCCGGACCCTATCGCCTCGGGCGGCGCGATCAACGCTGGCGCTCTCATGATCCACTGACGGAAATGAGGGCGCGTTGACCGGCCAGTGCCGCAATGATATTCAGCTCAATAATTTCGTTGATGTTCAAAACGAAATGGCAGTGGGTCTGAAGGAATGAGGCTGCGAGAAGCTCTGCGCGGCGGTGCAGAGCGCAGGCTCAGAATTGATCCGCATTGTTGCGGACGACCTGACTGTCAGTGGATAAGCCGTTATAGAGTTTGTTCGAACAGCCCTACGAGGCGGCCGGTCATCTCACTCCTGTCATCGTCACTCAACTTCAGGCTCCCTGCCCCGCTGGCGGCGCAGGTTCTCCATCCAACTGCTGCAGCAGAAATGGCAGGTCATGCAAACCTGATGGCTGCGGCTCGTGCGGAGCACCTCTTGATCCAGCCAGGGCCAGTCCTCGATCGCATCAATGCGGCAGGGCTCTAGCCGGGAGACGTTGACCGGCACCACGGCGAATTCGCGGGCGCCCACCCAAAGCAGGGCCATGTCGGTTCTGTCGCCTACGACCGATGCTCGATAGGGTTCCGTCAGGGAAGGGAGGCGGATCTGGAACAGCGGCCTCGTGCCGATCATTCTCCGGTCGTTGCTGCGCTGACTGCTTTTCCAGTGATGGTTCCGGGGATCAACAGTCCTCATAGCCGCCGGTTTCGATCAAGGCCGTCGTGGCCTGGATGGGATCCGTGGCCTAGCGAATCCTGGGCCAGTTGGTGGTGATCAACACAATCGCGAGAAGGTGGGCTTTCCTTAACCCAGGCCCATCAGACTGGCCCCAGCCTCCGCATCTAGGCCATGAGCAGCACCTACACTGACGCTCCTGACCTGTCCCTCCCCTCCAGCTACGGGGATCCCGAGCGGACTGGCCTCGGTGCGAACGATCTCTTCGAGGGCATCAGCGAGCACCTGTTCTTCACCCTCGGCCGCCGGGTGGACAACGCGAGCCCCCACGATTTCTATCTAGCGCTCAGTTACGCCGTGAGGGATCGGCTGACCAGCCGACAGCTGGCCTCCCAGGATGCGCTCCGGGCGCACGAGAGGCCCCGGGCGGTGGCCTACCTCTCGGCAGAGTTCCTCATCGGCCCCCAGCTTGGCAACAACCTGCTGATGCTCGGCATCCAGGCGGAGGCCGCCACAGCCCTCCAGCGTTTCGGTATCCAGGACATCGAGCAGATCCTCGCCCTTGAGGAGGAGCCGGGGCTTGGCAATGGCGGGCTCGGCCGTCTGGCCGCCTGCTTCCTCGAATCCCTTGCCACCCTTGAGATCCCTGCAACGGGCTACGGCATCCGCTACGAATTCGGCATCTTCGACCAGGCGATCCGGGACGGCTGGCAGGTGGAGATCACCGACAAGTGGCTCCGGGGCGGCTGGCCTTGGGAGTTGGTCCAGCCGTCGATGAGCTGCCGGGTCGGCTTCGGGGGGTACACGGAGGTCTGGCACGACGACCACGGCCACCACCGGGTGCGCTGGATTCCCTCCGAACACGCCATCGGCATCCCCCATGACGTGCCGGTGCTCGGCTATCGCGTTCATACCTGCAACAGGCTGCGTCTTTGGAAGGCGGAGGCGGCTGAGGCGTTCGATTTCCATGCCTTCAACAGCGGCGATTTCTATGGAGCCGTGGAGCAGAAGGTAAGCAGCGAGACCCTCTCCAAGGTTCTCTACCCAAACGATGGCCACGATGCCGGCCGCAGGCTGCGGCTGATGCAGCAGTTCTTCTTCGTGAGCTGCTCGCTCCAGGACATGCTGCGCAACCTTCGCAATCGTGGTCTCGCCGTTCAGGAGTTTGCGACCCACTGGGCGGTTCAGCTCAATGACACCCATCCGTCCATTGCCGTGGCCGAACTGATGCGTCTTCTGGTGGACGAGCATCATCTCGCATGGGATCAGGCCTGGGACATCACCTGCCACTCGATTGCCTACACCAATCACACCCTGCTCCCCGAAGCGCTCGAGACCTGGGATCTCGGCCTATTCGCCTCGCTGCTGCCACGCCATCTCGAACTGATCTATGAGATCAATGCTCGCTTCCTGCAACAGGTGCGCATGCGGTTCCCCGGCGATGGCGAACTGCTCGCCCGAGTTTCGATTATTGCCGACCAGGGAGGCAAAGCCGTCCGCATGGCCCACCTCGCCACCGTCGCCGCCCATCACGTCAACGGGGTGGCGGCCCTGCACAGCGATCTGGTCCGCACGGATCTGCTGGCTGATTTCGCCCGGCTCCAGCCGGAGCGGTTCACCAATGTCACCAACGGCGTCACGCCCCGCCGCTGGGTGGCGCTGGCCAACCCAACGCTGAACGAACTCTTGCGGGAGACGCTCGGCCCGGACTGGCCCGCCCGAGAGCAGGAATGGCCGAGGCTTGAAGCACTCCAGGCAGACTCGGCCTTCCTAGCCCGCTGGGAGGCCAGCAAGCTGGAGGCCAAGCGGCGGCTGGCCGCCCTGATTGCAGAGCGCACCGATCAGTTGGTGGATCCAACCAGCCTCTTCGACGTGCAGGTGAAACGCATCCATGAGTACAAGCGTCAGCACCTCAATGCCTTGCGGCTCGTCGTCCAGTACCTGCGCATCAAGCAGGGCGACACCGCGGCAATGGTGCCCCGCACCGTTGTCTTCGGCGGCAAGGCCGCCCCCGGCTATGCCATGGCCAAGCTGATCATCCGCTTCATCAATGGGGTCGCCGAGGTCATCAACAATGACCAGGATTGCAAAGGTCTGCTTAAGGTGGTCTTCTTGCCGGATTATAATGTCAAGCTTGGCGAGAAAGTGTACCCAGCCGCCGATCTCTCCGAACAAATCTCCACGGCCGGCCTGGAAGCTTCCGGGACGGGCAACATGAAGTTCACCATGAATGGGGCACTCACTATTGGCACCCTGGATGGGGCAAATGTCGAGATCCGCCAGCAGGTTGGGGCCGACAACTTCTTCCTCTTCGGCCAAACCGTCGAGGAAATCCGCCACCTCCGCGGCCACTATCGTCCCTGGGAGTGGCTGGAGCGCCTTCCCGCTCTGCAGGAGGCCTTCGCCCTGATCGAACGGGGTCACTTCAGCGGCGGGGAACGTGATCTGTTCCGGCCCCTGCTGGACCAACTGCGTGGCCAAGATCCATTCTTTGTGCTCGCCGATTTCGATGACTACGATCAGGCCCAGATCCGGGTCGACGACGTGTGGCGCGATCGCCGGCGCTGGACGACGATGTCCCTCCTGAACACCGCGCGCAGCGGCTTTTTCTCCTCCGACCGCTCCATCCGGGACTACGCCAGCTCAATCTGGAAGGTTGATCCCCTGAAATTCTCGATCACCTCTTGAACGCGTGACCACCATGCAGAACAGCGATGTCCCCACTGGTGAGGTGTTTCTGATTCGCCACGGCGAAACGGAATGGAGCCTCTCGGGTCAACACACCGGCAGCACCGACATCCCCCTCACCGACCATGGAGAAGAGGCGGCCCGCCTGCTTGCCCCGGTGCTGGCGGACCGCAACTTTTCCATGGTGTTGTGCAGCCCCCTGCAGCGGGCCCGCCGCACCTGTGAACTGGCTGGCCTGGGCGAGCAGGCCAGCATCGATCCTGATCTGGCTGAATGGAACTACGGCAGCTACGAAGGCCTCAAGCCCTCGGCGATTCGCGAACAGCACCCTGGTTGGTTGGTGTTTCGCGATGGCTGTCCAGAGGGGGAAAGCCCCGCCGAGGTGGGGGAACGGGTCGACCGCGTGATCCATCGGGTGCGGGAGAACGGCGGCAGGGTGGCCCTGTTCGCCCATGGACACGTGTTCCGGGTGTTCGTGGCCCGTTGGATCGAGCTGTCGCCCAGCCACGGCGCCCATTTCCTGCTCGACACCTCGACCCTTACCATCCTTTCCTATTACAGGGGCATCCCTGCTGTGAAGTGCTGGAACGCACCCCTGACACCGTGATTTATGGCCTCAGCATTTTTCCCAGACCTTAAATCTGATGGCGTAGCTACCTGCGGATTGCCTGCGGCGAGCTGATGGCCTGGGAGAGCCTTCTCAACACCTTGGCTGAGCATGTTGGATCCCTGACTTCCGCCCCCGCGTCCGCCTGACTTAGCGCCTTCTTAACGGCCGCAGGCCACCATTGAGTGAATCACCCACGTAAATGAAAGCCATGATCGTTTCCTCTACCGCCCCTTACGAGGCTCAGTTCTCCAGCCCTGATCACGAGAAGGAGTTGCAGCGGATCGATGCATGGTGGCGCGCCGCCAATTACCTGGCTGTGGGGATGATCTACCTGCGCGATAACCCGCTGCTGGCCGAACCCCTGCGCTTTGAGCACATCAAGCCGCGGCTGCTGGGCCATTGGGGGTCCTCACCGGGCCAAGCCTTTATCTGGGCCCACGCTAACCGGTTGATTCGCCGCCACGACCTCGACATGATCTACCTGTCGGGCCCCGGCCATGGCGCCCCTGGGGTGCTGGGCCCCACCTACCTCGACGGCAGTTACAGCGAGGTTTACCCCGACAAGGGCCAGGACTCGGTGGGGATGCGTCGCTTTTTCAAGCAGTTTTCCTTTCCCGGGCACATCGGCAGCCACTGCACCCCGGAAACCCCCGGCTCGATCCACGAGGGGGGCGAATTGGGCTATGTGCTCTCCCACGCCTGCGGTGCCGTATTCGACAACCCCGACCTGATCGCCCTGGCCTGCGTGGGTGATGGGGAGGCGGAAACAGGGCCTCTGGCCACCTCGTGGCACATCAACAAGTTCCTCAACCCGATCAGCGATGGGGCGGTGCTGCCAGTGCTGCACCTCAATGGCTACAAGATCGCCAACCCCACCCTGCTGGCGCGAATTCCGCGGGACGAGCTCGCAAACCTGATGCGCGGCTATGGCTGGGATCCGATCTTCGTGGAAGGCAGCGAACCGAAGGCCATGCACGAGGCCATGGCCGCCGCCATGGATCGGGCGATCGGGCGCATCCTCGAGATCCGCGCCGAGGGACGCACAAGCGGTGAAGCGGTGCGGCCGGCCTGGCCGATGATCGTGCTGCGCTCCCCCAAGGGCTGGACCGGCCCGACGGAGTTGCATGGCAAGAAACTGGAGGGCTTCTGGCGGGCCCACCAGGTGCCCCTGGCTGCGCCGAACACCGATCCTGAGCAGCTAGCTCTGCTGGAGGACTGGCTGAAGAGCTACCGCCCTTGGGAGCTCTTTGATGCCAACGGCACCCTGATTCCTGAACTGCGGGCCCTCTCCCCGGTCGGCGCGCGTCGCATGGGTTCCAACCCCCATGCCAACGGCGGCCTGCTGCGCCGCAAGCTTCAGTTCCCCCCCTTGGCTGACTATGCGGTGGCGGTGGATGTTCCTGGCACCACTGAGGAGGAGAACACCTACCCCCTCGGTGAACTGCTGCGCGACATCATTCGCAGCAATCCCGACTCGATGCGGGTGTTTGGCCCGGACGAAACTGCCTCCAACCGCCTGCAGGCGATCTACGAAGTGAGCAAGAAGGTGTGGATGGAGGATTTCTTGCCGGAGGATCTCAACGGCAGTGAACTGGCCCGCAGCGGCCGGGTGGTGGAGATGCTCAGTGAGCACACCCTGGTAGGGATGATGGAGGGTTATCTGCTCACCGGTCGCTATGGCTTCTTCCACACCTACGAGGCCTTCGCCCATGTGATCGCCTCGATGTTCAACCAGCACGCCAAATGGCTGGAGAGCTGCCTGCACCACGCCCCCTGGCGCGCGCCGATCGGTGCCTGGAACTGCCTGATCTCCTCCACGGTGTGGCGGCAGGATCACAACGGCTTCACCCACCAGGATCCGGGCTTCATCGACCTGGCCGGCAACAAGAGCGGCGACGTGGTGCGGGTTTATCTGCCTGCCGACGCCAACTGCCTACTGGCGGTGGCCCAGGAGGCTCTGCAGGAAACCAACGTGTGCAACATCATCGTTTCCGATAAACAGAAGCACCTGCAGTACTACTCGCTCGAGCAGGCCACGCGCCACGTGGCTAAAGGCATCAGCATCATCCGCTGGGCCAGCAACGACGACCAAGGCATCGAACTGGATGAGCCGGAGGTGGTGATGGCCTGCGCCGGCGACATTCCCACCAAAGAAACCCTGGCTGCCGTAGAGATCCTGCGGCGGGAGATCCCCACCCTGCGGATCAGGGTGATCAACGTGGTCAAGCTGTTCGCCCTCATCGAACCGAAGGAGCATCCCCATGGCCTGAGCGACCGGGATTTCGACACCCTCTTCACTACCGACCGGCCGGTGATCTTCAACTTCCACGGCTACCCCTGGTTGATTCACCGCCTCATCTACCGCCGCACCAACCACGCCAACTTCCATGTGCGCGGTTACAAGGAAAAGGGCAACATCAACACGCCGCTGGAGCTGGCGATGAACAACCAGATCGACCGCTTCAACCTCGTGATCGATGTGATCGACCGCGTGGCGCGTCTCGGCTCCCGCGCTGCCCATGTGAAGGAGCAAATGCAGGAGGAGATCCTTTCCCACCGGGATTACGCCCACACCCATGGCATGGACGCGACGGAAATCACCGACTGGCGCTGGTCGCTGCCGATTGCTGATCGGTGATGACGGACCTAGCCAACACGGCAGCGCCTGGTGGTGGGCTGGTCCTGGTGCTCAATGCTGGCAGTTCCAGTCTCAAGGTCTCCCTGCTCGATGGGAGTGGCAGTCGGCTCTGGCAAGGGCAACGGGACTGTCCTATGGCTGAGGGAGCCTCCCCGGAGGCGGTGCTCGAGGAGTGGCTGCCTGCGGTTCTGGCTCCCTGGAACGACGCCATCGTTTTGGCCGGGCACCGGGTGGTCCATGGCGGCGAACGCTTCACCGCCCCGGTCCAGCTGGACCCCACTGTCCTGGCGGCCTTAGCGGAGCTGGTGCCTCTGGCTCCTCTCCACAACGGCCCGGCCCTTCGGGTGATGCGCTGGCTGGCGGCCCATCGTCCGGATCTGGAGCAGTGGGCCTGCTTCGATACCGCCTTCCACGCCACCCTGCCGGCCGAGGCCGCCACCTATGCCATCCCCGCCGACTGGCGCCGCCAGGGCCTGCGGCGCTTCGGGTTCCATGGTCTGAGCCACCAGCATGTCGCCGAGGTGGTCGCCGAGCGCATGTACCCTTCCGCCGCGGAGATCCCCCTGCGGCTGATCAGCTGCCACCTGGGCGCCGGCGCCTCCCTGTGCGCCATCGCGGGGGGACGAAGCGTGGACACCACCATGGGCTTCACCCCTCTGGAGGGCTTGGTGATGGCCACCCGCTGCGGCTCTGTCGACCCCGGATTGCTGCTGCATCAGCTGCGCCGGGGTCTTTCGGTGGAGGAGCTGGACCAGGCCCTGAACGGACGAAGCGGCTTGCTGGCGCTCTCCGAGCTCAGCGGCAGCATGCAGGAACTCCGGACGGCGGCAGGAGCTGGGCACGGGGGAGCCCAGCTGGCCATCGCCGTGTTCCGCCACCGGCTGCTGCGGGAGATTGGTGCTATGGCCGCTAGCCTCGGCGGAGTCGACGTGCTCGCCTTCACCGGCGGCATTGGCGAGCACGATGACGCGCTCAGGGAGGAGGTGGTGTCTGCCCTGAGCTGGCTCACACCCTTCGAGGTGATGGTGATTGCTGCCGATGAGGAACAGGTGATCGCTAGGGCCTGCTGGCAGTGCGCCGCCGAAGGACCCGTTTCGCACTGATCCAAAGTTCATTTAGCACCAGCGCCGGCAAAATTCTGAGCGGCGGTGTCGAACAGTCTGATCAAAGCTTCCTCGACGATGATCAAATCGCCTCGGGTTTTGCCCTGCTTTGCGTGAGCTACCCCACCAGCGACTGCACGATCACGACCGGTGTGGAGGAGGACCTCTGAACCTGGCTAGGCCATGCAACGGCTGGATTAACCCGTGGCGAACGATCGAACAGTCCAGAGCTCTCGTTGAGGATGCGGCTGAGAAACTGAGACGCATGTGGGGGGGTATCTGCATCACATTGCAGGCCCCTCTGATTCCATCTCTTTAGCGTTCGATAGCAGCTTGCGATGAAATGAGCGCATCAAAACCCCCACCAATACCGCGCATGCCTGCAGCTCATTCGCGCGTCAAAAGAAGCCCCCCCACCGTGGGATGGCGGCATTGGCTCCCAGGTCTTGCTGCCATGCGCCTTTACAGGCTTGCCTGGCTACGTCATGACCTCGTGGCCGGCCTCGCCTTGTCGGCCGTGCTGCTGCCCGTGGGCATTGCCTACGCGGTTGCCTCCGGTGTTCCTCCCACCTCTGGCCTGTACGCCACCATCGTCGGATTGCTGGCCTATGCCCTGTTCGGCCCTAGCCGGATGCTGGTGTTAGGACCGGACTCCTCCCTCGTTGCCCTCATCGGTGGCATCGTGCTGCCGCTGTCTGCGGGTGACTCCCAGCGGGCCATGGCCTTGGCCGGGATGTTGGCCATCGTCTCCGGCAGCCTCTGCGTTTTAGCTGGAACCGCCCGCCTGGGATTCATCACCGAGTTGCTCTCCAAGCCGATTCGCTACGGCTACATGAATGGCATCGCTTTGACCGTGCTGTTCAGCCAGCTGCCGGCCCTGTTTGGATTCACGGTCAAGGGCGATGGACTGCTGCGGGAATCCCAATCCTTCGTTGCAGGGCTGCTGGCCGGCCAGACGAACGGGGTATCGCTGGCCCTGGGCGGTGGCACCTTGTTGCTGATTGGACTGCTGAGGCACAGCAAGCGAGTCCCTGGGGTCCTACTGGCTGTCGTGTCCGCGACGGCCATCGTCTCCGCCCTGAATCTTGCAACCGGATTCGGCGTGAGGGTGCTCGGTCCCCTCCCCAGAGGTCTGCCCGCTTTGGCTGTTCCTTGGACGGGCACCGACGACATTGTGCCGGTGTTCTGACGTGGACCCCGGCAACCGGTCCAGGGTGAATGAGAGTCTTCAGCCGGCCAAACTGGGCCGGGGACTCGACCATGAAACGCACCAGGCACACAGCGGAGCAGATCATCCGCAAGCTCAAAACC
>Ga0209597_1001564_pt1 | contig 14872 bp, 12 predicted proteins | sample M_140625_MF_Meta_FD_187316 | JGI IMG/M metagenome (GOLD analysis project Ga0209597, IMG submission 187316) | Freshwater microbial communities from Lake Montjoie, Canada to study carbon cycling - M_140625_MF_MetaG (SPAdes) (version 2) | ecosystem: Environmental > Aquatic > Freshwater > Lake...
TAGACGAACACCTCGAGCGTCTCGAGATGTCCGCCAAGGCCCTCTGCCTCGAGATGCCCTGGTCCCGCAAGGAGATCGCCGAGATCGTCTGCGAGTCCTGCCGCCGCAACAACCTGACCGACGGCTACATCCGTCTCGTGGTCTCCCGCGGCTTCGGCGACCTCGGCCTCTCGCCGAAGAACTGCCCGAAGCCTTCGATCGTCTGCATCGCCGACACCATCAAGCTCTACCCCGAGGAACTCTACGCCACGGGCATGCGCATCATCACCGCGCCGACGCGCCGCATCAGCCCGGCCGCCCTGCCGCCGATGATCAAGTCTCTCAACTACCTGAACAACATCATGGCGAAGATGGAAGCCCAGCAGCATGGCTTCCACGAGTGCCTCATGCTCAATGAGCAGGGGTACGTCGCAGAGTGCAGTGGAGACAACGTCTTCCTGATCCACAAAGGACGCCTGATCACCCCGGCCTCCCACGCCGGCGCCCTCGTGGGCATCACCCGCCAGGTCGCCCTCGAGATCGCCGCCGCCCTCAAGATCCCCACCGTCGAGACGAACATCACGCGCTACGACGTCTGGAACGCCGACGAGTGCTTCCTCACCGGCACCGCCGCCGAGGTCATCCCCGTCATCGAAGTCGACGCCCGTAAGATCGGCACCGGCAAGCCCGGCCCCATCACCGCCAGCATCCTCGCGGAATTCCGCAAGAAGGCTTCGCGGGAAGGCCAGATGATCCGCTAAGCCCGCCTGCGCCCTGACGCGCATGCCCGCCGCCTCCGACCCTTCGACCGCCGACAGCCGTGACGCCACGCTGCGGCGGTTGCTGCGCATCGCCTGGTCGTATCGCTCGGACTGCCTGCAGTTGCTCGGCCTACAGCTGGCCGTGGTCTTCCTGACCGTCGCCGTCATCGCCCTCGCCGGCGTTGGGATCGATTTCGTCCGCCACTGCGCCGACCGCTCCGTTCCCGCGCCGCACCTACCCTTCTTCGTCCCCGCCGACGCCACCGATAAGGCAGTGTTTGTCTGGCTCGGCGCCGGGATTCTCGTCGCCGCCCTCCTCCGCGCGACGATTGCTTACGTTTTCGGATTGGTGTCCGTCCGCTTCCTGCACGGCCGCATCGTCGTCAACCTGCGGTCACAGGTCTTCGCCAAGCTCCAGCAGCTGAGCTTCCGCTTCTTCGATTCCAACGCCAGCGGCTCCATCATCAACCGCGTTACCTCCGACGCGCACGCGATCCGGCTTTTCATCGAAGGCGTAATCCTCCAGCTCGCGATCATCACCATCACCCTAGTCGCCTGCTCGGTCTACATGCTGCGCACCGACTGGCGCCTGACGCTTGCCTGCCTCTCGGTGCTACCGTTCCAGATCTGGTTCGCGATCCGCTTCTCCCGCAAGGTCCGCCCAGCCTACGAGGAGAACCGCGACCTCATGGACCGCATGGTGCTGGGTTTCTCGGAAAACGTGCAAGGCATCCAAGTCGTCAAAGGGTTCGCCCTCGAATCACGCGTGATGGGTCGCTTCGCGGGCTGGAGCGAGGACATCCGCGTGCAGAAGCGCAAGGTCTTCGGCGAGATCGCCCTCTTCTGGCCCGTGATTGACGGCCTCAATCGCCTCTCCATGGCCATCCTCATCGGCTACGGAGGTTGGATGGTCGCCCGGGGTGAAATCGCCTTAGGCACTGGCCTGGTGGCCTTCGCCGGCCTGCTGCAACAGTTCTCGGCCCAGGTGACCACCCTCGCCTCGGTCGTCGACAACGCCCAGGTCTCGCTCGCCGGCGCCAAGCGTATCTTTGAGATCCTCGATACCGATCCGGGCGTAGCGACCGAACCCGGCGCCACTTCGCCGGGACGCTTCCTCGGCCGCGTGGCGTTCGAGAACGTCAGCTTCGAATACCAGGAGAACGCGACGGTGTTACACGAGCTCTCGTTCGCCGCCGAACCTGGCCAACGCATCGCCATCGCCGGCGCCACTGGCGCGGGCAAGTCCGCCCTGCTCTCGCTCATCCCGCGCTTCTACGATCCGCGCTCGGGTCGCGTGACGCTCGATGGACACGATATCCGTAACCTGCCTCTACCTGAACTTCGCCGGCAGGTGGGCATGGTCTTCCAGGAAAACTTCCTCTTCTCGAACACGATCGCGGCGAATATCGCCTTCGGCCATCCCGACGCCACGCAGGAGCGCATCGAACGTGCCGCCCGCATCGCCGGAGCCCATGCGTTCATCATGGCGCTGCCCGAAGGCTACGAGACCTTCCTCGGCGAAGGCGGCGTCAACCTCTCTGGCGGCCAGCGCCAGCGCATCGCGATCGCCCGCGCGCTGCTGCTTGAGCCGACCGTCCTCCTGCTCGACGACCCGACCTCAGCCATCGACCCCGAGACCGAGAAGGAGATCATGGAAGCGATGGAAGCTGCCATGGTCGGCCGCACGACCTTCATCGTGGCCCACCGCCTCAGCACCCTCCGCCGTGCCGACCAAATCCTCGTCCTTGAGCACGGCAAGCTCGTCCAGGCCGGCACCCACGAGCAGTTGATGGCCCAGGACGGCCATTATCGTCGCGCCATCCTAGTCCAATCGGAAGGAGCCCCCGCATGAGTAAAGATCGCCTCGAAATCGCGGTCCGCCGTATCCGTCCGGATGAAGAGGAGCCTGATCGCCTCCCCTTGCGCTGGTCGACTGTCGCCCGCCTGCTCGCCTTCACCGCCCCTCATCGCGGCATGCGCAACACCTTGCTCTGCCTCTGCGTCTTCCGCGCGATGGCGCTGCCCGGCCTCGCCTGGCTGGTCGGGTATATCATCAAGGGTCCCGTGACGACCGGCGACGGCCCGGCGACCTTCCGGGCGCTCGCCCTCTTCACGATCTTCTTCATCGTCGCTGACGTCGCCCTCTACTGGCGCATCCGCCTCGCCCACCAAATCGGCGAGAACGTCCTGCGCGACCTGCGCGATAAGCTGATGGCTCACCTGCTCACGCAGCCGCTGTCCTTCTTCCACGCCCGCCGCCACGGCAGCCTGATCAGTCGTATGATCTCGGACATCGAGGCGATGCGTAACGGGATCCAGAATAACTTCTTCATCACCTTCGTCTCGTTGGGCCAGATGAGCTGCGCGGCCGCGCTCATGCTGCTCGCCAACCCGCAGCTATTCCTCGTCCTACTGGCCATCGTGCCCTGCCTCCTGCTCGTGCACGGCTTCTTCCGCGGCAAGATCCTGCACGCCTCGCGCGTCCAGCAGGAGACCTTCTCCCGCGTGACCTCCGCGCTGGCGGAGACGGTTCAGGGCATCCGCGTGACGCAGGGCTTCGCCCGCGAGGACACCAACGCCGGCATCTTCACCCGTCTCGTCCGCAGCCTCGCCGGTAACGTCGTGAAGACGGCAAGCCTCACGGCGCTCTACCTGCCGCTGCTCGAACTCAACGCCCAAGGCTTCATGGCGGCGCTCATCGGCGTCGGCGGCTGGGCGGCGCTCTCCGGCACCGGCACGGGCCTCGGCGATCTCGTGACCTTCTTCTTCCTGGCCGACCTGTTCTTCTCGCCGATTACGATTATCGGGACGCAGCTCTCCGAAGCCACGCTGGCGATGGCCGGTGCCGAACGCTATTTCCGCCTGCTCGACACCCCGCCCGCCTGGACCGACAAGCCGACCGCCACGGAATGTCCGCCGCTCCAAGGCCACGTGGAGTTCCGCGACATCCACTTTGCCTATATCCAGGACCGTCCCGTCCTCCATGGCATCTCTTTCGTCGCGCAGCCAGGACAGGTCATCGCACTCGTGGGACACACGGGCTCAGGCAAATCCACCATCGTCGGCCTACTGGCGAAGTTCCAGCTACCGCTCAGCGGCCAGGTGCTCGTCGACGGCCATGACCTCGCCGACGTCCGCCAGGAGACCTTGCGCCGCCAGATGGGCTTCGTCTTCCAACAGAACTTCCTCTTCGCGGGCACGATCGCCGAGAACGTGAAGTCGGCTCGCCCGGACGCGACCGACGAAGAGATCCGGCAGGCTTTCCGTGACTTGGACTGCCTCGATCTGATTGAAGACCTCCCGGCCGGCATCCACACGCCCTGCTCCGAGAAGGGCCGTGGGCTCTCGATGGGCCAGCAGCAGCTGGTCGCCTTCGCGCGGGCCCTGCTGGCCAACCCGCGCATCCTCGTGCTCGACGAAGCCACCAGCGCCGTCGACACGCTCACCGAAGCCCGGCTGCAGGTCGCCCTCGCCCGCCTCATGAAGGGTCGCACGAGCTTCGTGGTCGCCCATCGCCTCAGCACCATCCGCCGGGCCGACTGCGTCATCGTCCTCAACGAAGGCCGCATCGTCGAACGCGGCACGCACGAGCAACTGCTCGCACTGCAAGGTGCCTACGCGGGATTGCACCGCGACTTCCTGAGCTCAACGACCTAACGGCGCCTACTTGGTCGCGGGGACGTTACCGAAGTTCGGCCGACGCAACTTGGCCTTCTCGTCCGACTTAGCCGGCGACTTGGGGTCGACTAAGGTCGCCGGGAATGCCGCCGCGATGCCCTGGGTTCGAACGCTCGCATAGAGATCGCCGACCGGAGACTTGCGGAAGGTCTCGACCTGCAGGTTCTGATAAGTGACCACGCCTTCCTTCGCTTTGATCGTCAAGGACACGTCGAGGCGGACCGCTTGGCTGACCACTCCGCCCGAGAACTTGATATCCTTCCGAGCACCGAGGGTGACGAGCGCCAGACCTTTGGGGTCTTGGTGCACCGGTACGCTCCAGGCCTCAGCAGAAGACAACCCCGGGGGCAGGATAAGCAAGACGGTGCGGACCGGACCTCCGGGATTCCCGGGATAGACAAGCCGGCGACGGACCAGCGGCCAATAACGGCGCCCCTGCTCATCGACCGCTTCGGTGCCGCCCGGACCCTCGACGACGAGCATGCGCTCTTTCAGGAAGAAGATCTCGGCGGGCGTCAGGTTCGCCTGCACCGTGCCGGGCCGACGGATCGGCCCTTCGTCGACAGCCGCCTCCGCCGAAACGAGCACCACGAGATCGATGGGGCCAGCCACCCGATGGTCGATCCAGGCGATGACGCCATAAGGCACGACCGTCATGGCCGCGGCGAGCAGCAGACCGCCACCGAGCGCCTTCGGGAATTCATAGCGGACCAGTAAAGCGGTCATCAATCCGGCGCCGGCGAAACCGGCCACATGCACCGAGATGTCCGTGCCCAGCGTCCACTGGGCCATCGCGAACTCGTCGGGGTAGCCGAACCAGCGGATCCGGAAGAACATCGCGACCACCCAGAGGGTGCCGGCGACGGCGCCAATCAGCGGAGCGTAACGAGGACCGCTGCGCTCGTAGACCTTGGTAAGTAAGGCCGACAGCAGCGCCGCAAATAGTCCGCCGAAGAAGGCGTCCTTCAACGAGGCCACGCCCGTGAGGGCGGCGGCGACCACGAGGAACGCCCAGGTGAACCAGTAGGTCCGGGCGTAGGTCTTCATTCCCCGACGACCGTCCCAGGAGGAACGATGGCGCCCTTCTTGACGACGATCACGCCGTCACGGACAAACAAGGCGTCGGTCTCCCACTTCTCGGGCAGACCGGTGGGAGCGAGGCGACAGCCCGCGCCGATGCGCGCGTTCTTGTCGATGATGGCGTTGCGGATCAGGCAGTTCGGGCCGACGCCGACATCCGGTCGACCGAGGGAGTTGTTCTTGGCGAGGTCGTGGGGACGCTCGAACGAGTCGGCACCCATCATGACCACGTTCTCGAGGCGGGAACCGGCGCGGATCACGGAACGGACGCCGATGACGCAGCGGCTCAGCTCCGAGTCGTCCACGATCGCGCCGTCAGCCATGAGGACGCGGTGTGAGCGGGCTCCGTTGAGCTTAGCCGGAGGCAGGTAGCGGGCGTGGGTGTAGACCGGATTCTGGCCGTCGAAGAAATCGAACGGGGGCACCGGGTCGGTGAGGGTCAGGTTGCACTCCCAGAAGGAACCCACGGTACCGATGTCTTCCCAATAGCCGTCGAAGACGTAGGCCATCATGCGCTTCGAGGCGAGCAGGCCGGGGATGACTTCCTTACCGAAGTCGGTCTGGGCCGGGTCAGCCAGCGCCTCGCGCATGACCTTGCCGGAGAAGAGATAGATGCCCATCGAGGCCAGACAGTAGGGCTTGTCGGACTTATCGGACAGGCGTGCTCGGGCGTTACCGCCGAGGACAAGGGAAGAGATGACCGCCGGATCCTTCGGCTTCTCGACGAACTCCACGACGCGGAGGTCGGCGTTGACGCGCATGACGCCGAGGGCGCTCACCTGGTCGGAAGGCATCGCCTTGGCGGCGATTGTGACGTCGGCCGCATTCTCCATGTGCTGGCGGGCGAGCTCGTCGAAATCGAGGCGGTAGAGCTGGTCGCCGGAAAGGATGAGTACCAAGTCCTCGTCCTTCAGGTTGTAGTGATGGAGGTTCTGGCGAACCGCGTCGGCCGTACCCTGATACCACGATTCCTTGTCGCCGGTCTGCTCGGCGGCGAGGATGTCGACGAAGCCGCGGCCGAAACCGTCGAACTTATACGTCTGCTGGATATGCTTATGCAGGGACGCCGTATTGAACTGCGTCAGGACGAAGATTTGGTTGAAGCCGGAGTTGAGGCAGTTGCTGATCGGGATGTCGACCAGACGGTAGTTGCTGGCGAGCGGGACGGCCGGCTTGCAGCGATCCTTGGTCAGGGGATAGAGACGGGAGCCACGGCCGCCCCCCATGATGATGCTGATGACGCGAGGAAGGGAGGGCATGGTGGGATGACCTACCTTCCCTCCGGTCGCCCTCGCCCTCAAGCGGAAAAGGGCGAATGGCGGCTTGAAGGCGACACGGCGACGGGGTTGCATCGGCCTCTCGCATGGCCTTCGCCTTCCACATCCTCGGCACGAGCAGCTCCGGCAACTGCTCCCTGCTGGAAGCAGGCGGCACGCGCATGATGCTCGACGCAGGCTTCCAAGGACCCCGCCTCGAGGCTTCGCTGCAGAAGCTCGGCATCGAGGCGCGCGCCCTCGACGCGGTCTTCATCACCCATGAGCACTCGGATCACTGCGTCGGTCTCCCTGCCCTTCTGCGCCAGAATCCTTCGCTGAAAGTCTTCGCCAACCGCGAGACGGCCCGGCGCATCAAGGATTCGCTGAAGTCGCAGCCGGATTGGCAGCTCTTTGAGACGGGCACGACCTTCGAGTTCCGCGGGATCCAGGTGACCTCTATCCCCATCCCGCATGACGCCGCCGATCCGGTCGGCTTCGCCTTCGACCTGCCCGCCGAAGACGCCCGCCCCGCCAAGCGACTGACCTGGCTGACCGACCTCGGCCACGCCACATCCGTCGTGAAGCACCACGTCTCGTTGGCCGACATCCTCGTGCTCGAAGCGAACTACGACGACGAGATGCTCGACCTCTCCAAGCGCCCGGCCTCGCTCAAGCAGCGCATCCGCGGCAACTTCGGCCACCTCTCCAACGTCCAGACGAAAGACCTCCTCCTCGGCCTGCGCGAATGGCAGACGACGGAGCTCTACCTCGGCCACCTGAGCAAGGAGTGTAACCGCACCATTATCGTCGACGCCCTGATGAACGAGGTACGCGACCGGAAGACCGACCTCCGCATCACGGTGGTCGACCCTCTGGAGGATAATCCGATCAGTCTCTGGTAAGGCTTACTTCTTCGGCGGCACCGGCACGTCGTCACCAGCGGCCGGCGCGGCCGGCGGAGCAGGCACTGCACCCGTCGCGCGGATCACGGCGCTTTCAGCCACGGACTTCGCCAGACGCTTGACCGCGGCGCCACAGATGGTCGAAGGCGGGTTAAGGTCCTGGGCCGCCAGCCAAGCAGTGAGCGCGGCCGCTTCGGCGCCGTCTTTCTCGAGCTTCTCGGCGGTATCGATCAGGCCGGAGTAAACGCCGACGCGGGAGGAGATGTCCGCGCGCGTCTTGGCCAGCACGAGGTCGTCCGATTCGGACTTATAGGCGTCCACGATGATGTCCCAGGCGAGATAAGGGTTGTTTTCCGTGAACAGCACGCTGGCTTTCTGAATCTTGAAATCGAGCTCTCCGATTCGCGCGATGACCTTGAGGAGCTTCGCGGAACGCTCCTTGTCCTGGGCGAGGGCCAGCCCGAAAGGAACCTTGTTGTTATAAATATCTCTCCATTTCGCATCGGCGAAGAGGCGGTCGAATTGCGGGACCATCTGGGCCATGGTGTCCTGGCGGCTGACCACCTGGGTCGCGAAATCCTTCACGCCGGGATTCTGCGGCCAGATCTTGGCGGCGCGCTCGAGGGCGGCCTCGGCCTTGGCGTTGTCGCCGGCCAAGGCGGCGGACTTGGCGGAGAGCAGCGACATGTTCGACGCATTGATCGCGTTGGTGACTTTCGAGAGGATCGGAGCGCCCGGGAAGTCGCGGGCGCGGCCGCGGACCTTGTTGACGTAGCCTTCGACGCTACCGAGGTCATGCTCGTCGCCGAGACGCTGCAGCTCGCGCAGATCCTTCCAGAGGGCGAGCATCTCTCGCTTCTTCTCCTGCGGGTAGGACATCACGATGGGCTCGAATTCGCCGAGGAAGAACGTCTCCTGCAGACGCTCGAAGGCGCCGTAGAGTTCACCCTGTTTCACCAGGTCGTCGACGGTCTGCATGCCCTTGGTCGTGTCCTTGATCGCCTCACGGGAAAGCATGTCGAATGACTCGAGCGTCGGCACGAAGTCGGAGATCGGGAAGAACTCCTTCACTTCCTTGGCGCCGACGACGATGTTCTGGCTGCCACCCTTGAAGAGCACGCGATAGAACGAGCTGGTGATCAGGGAATGGCGGTAGCGGCGAGCCATCAGGAAGGAGACCATCTGGGACTGGAATTCGATCTTCGATTTGAGGCCGAGCGCGGTCATCTCCGCGTTCTTGGCGAGGATCTCAGCCTGGGTGCGAGCCTCATCCTTGACCTTGTAGCCGAGCTCGGTCGTGCCGGAGGAAGACTTGCCGAGCGGCTTGGCCTTGGTGGCCGACGCCGAACGGGAGTCGTTGGCCGCCTCGATATTGTCGGCGCGGTTGATGACGATTCCTTCCTGGACCTTACGGAGGGTCTCGAGCTGGTTCTTGGTAATCTCGATCTGATTGAACTCCCGCTTCATCACCCAGATCTTCTGAACCTGGGAGGCGATGGTCAGGGAGCTGCCGGCATCGATATCAAACTCCGCAGCCTTGAAGAGGAGATTGAAGGCCTCCTGCTGGTTGCGGTAATAATTGTCTTGGTTGATGGACTGCGGCGAAAGCAGGAACTGAATCTGCTCGAGGACGGCCACGTAGCGTTTCATATCACCGCTGTCGGTCGGGGCGGCGAGGTAGCGCTCGAAACGGGCGCGGACGGCGCGGGAGTTACCGAGGTTCATCGTCGTGCCCTTCCACTGCATGGTGCCGTTCTCCATGTCCACGGAGTCGCTGTTGACGTTGAAGATTCGGTCGGCGCCACCTTCGGCGGTGGAGCTCTTGTAATCACCGGCGGTGCCATTGGTGTTGACGGTCGCGCCGGGCGGGGGTGCTTGGGCGAAGCCCAGCACGGTCAATGCACACCAACCGAAGAGACTGAAGAGAGAGTGACGCATGGCGGAAAGGTTCAGAAGCGTTCGAGGGCTTCTACGACCAGGAGGTCGCGGGTGACGCGCAGCTTGCACTTGAAGCGCTGGCCGACTTCGAAGGAATCGGCGGAGCCGGCAGGAACGAAGACCGGGATGCGGCCGGTGGACCGGGTCGGGTCCTTCTCGATTGGCTTCACGGCGAGCACGCGACCACGACCCTCGACGAAGGCGAGCTGCTGCTCGACCTGGCAGTCGAGGCGATATAAGTTCCCCTGCAGGGACGACCAGTCGCTACGATATTTCTCGACCGATAAAGGCGTGAGGTCGGCGAACTTGCCGCCTCCGCTCATGCGCGGGGCGACGAGCACGACGAGAATCACGATCACGACGACCGGGATGCCGAGGGCAAAAAAGAGAGGATTAATCTTGGACATGAAAAAAGGGGGTGGGGCTTTCCTCTCTCAACTTTAACGAGGTTTGGCCTTTGTTCCAGCGATTTCCCTTATAAGAGAAATACACGGCCGAATAGGCCTAGGGTAATCAGCCTAGGCCCTCAGTTCCAGCGCTTCTGCTGACAACCGTACACGACGAGACAGAAGCCGACCAAGCCCTGGACCAGCAGGACGACCAGCCCTTCGGTGGTACTGGCGACGTAGGCGGTCTGATTCGGCATGCTCGCGGTGTAGGCGTCGTAAAGCGGCTGCCCCATCATGGACTGCATGTAGCCGGACCAACCCCAGTAGGAATTAATGAAAGGTCGGCAGACCCAAGTGAGGGCCGCGGGCAAGGCCAAGACCACCCCGGAGAGCGGCAATTGGAAGCCGACGAGATAAATGGAGAGCAACGATGATTTCTCAGGCGAGGTCAGCATGGCCGAGAAACCGAGGCAGACGACAGACATGGAGACACAACTGGCCGCCAGGATGGCGAGCTGCCCTGCCCATGGTCCGGGGAAGTTGCAGATGAGCTTCACGAAAAGGCACATCCAGACCCCTTGGAAAATCGCCACCAGCGAGACGAAGACGATCTTGGAGAACGCATAGGCCCACGGACGCAGCCCGGTCATACGCTCCTTCTCGTAAAGGATGCGCTCGGCGGAGATCTCGCGGCCACCATTATTGGCGCCCATGAGCGTGAGCAGGATGACCTGGAACATGATCAGCCCAGCGGCAAGGCCAGCGAGCTGAGCGTTTGACATCTGGAACTTCAGCGCTTGCTGCACTTCCGCCATGGAAGCCGTGTTACGGTCCATCGGGATTTTCAGGACGTCCCACACGCCATCGAGATTGAAGATGATCACGAGCAGCGGGAAGCCGAACGTGATTGCCAGCGTCAGACCGAGGTAACCGGTGTCGCGGAAGAAGAGTTTAAGGCGACGCGAAAGCAACGTCGTGAACTGCGAGAAGCCATCGGGAACCGAGGGTTCTGGCAACGGTTCGACCTCGGCGGATGCGCCCACCTTGGCGACGGCGACCTCATAGGAGTCCTGATGCTCGGCCTGATGGATAGCCCAGCGGTCGCGCCACGTGGCGAGGTCCGAGGCATTCAATACCTCATAAAGACGAAGGCCGTCAGGGATACCGAAGTAGCTCAGGAGCTCGTCGGGTGAACCCTGGAAGACCACATCGCCCTGATAGACGACCGTGACCCAGTCGAACTGGTTCAACTTGCCGAGATTATGGATGATGCAGACGAAGCTCTTGTGGCTCGTCTCCGCGAGATTGCGCAGCAACGCCAGAATCTGGTCCTCGGACTGCGGATCAAGCCCCGAGGTCACTTCGTCGCAGACCATGCAGGGCGGATCGAGGGTGAGCTCGAGGCCGAGGGAAAGGCGGCGTAACTGGCCGCCAGACAGGGCCGAGACGCGCTTGTCGCGGTGCGGAGCCATGCCGGTGACACCCAAGACGGATTCGAGGCGCCGGGCGCGTTCGGCGGCATCCGGCACGGCGAGTTCGAGGGCATACTCCAAGGACTCGGCGACGGTCAGCTGAGGCTGGGCCGCGGTGAACTGCGGGGCGAAACCGACCTTGCCGACAAGGTCTTCGGTACAGGTGATCCGCTGTCCCGCAAGGCAGGCTTCGCCGGTCGACGGCAGGATGCCGAGGATGGCCTTCATCAAAGTCGTCTTGCCGCAGCCCGAGGGCCCGATGACGGCATTAAGGCCGCGAGGCAGGAAGCGCGCATTCGCCCCGTCGAGGATGATCGGGCCGTTGGCACCTGCCTGCACGGTGAGATTCTGGCAGCTCAGCATCGGTTGTAATCTTGCTTCGGCACCCCCGTGCGTAAAGGATTAACGCCATGAGCCCCAAAGCCCTCGCCGCCGCCCTGCTCGCGACCGCCGCCCTCGCCCCTCAGGCCGACGCCTTCCAGATGACCAAGAAGGCCATCCGCAACCAAGGCATCTTCGGCATCAAGGTAAACAAGACCGACATGGCCTTCTACGGCCGCGCGGACGCCATCCTGTCGATCTCCTTCCAGGAATACACCACCGGCTCCTTCATCGTCGCCGAAGTCGTCATCGACATGAAGGACTCGAACCAGCAGCTCCGCATCTATAACGCCCGCCCGCCGGGCACGAACGACATCGCCAACCGGGCCAACCGCGCCAGCGCCGCGAACTCCGAGAACCGCGGCCTCGACCCGAAGGATGCCAGCAAGCTCCCGATTCCCGGCCCCCTCGCGGCCCTCGAATCGAAGGTTAATAATGTGGTCACCAACAGCACCGGCGACCTCGTCGTAAAGACCTACCCGACCACCACCCACGCCAAGACCGTGGAGATGGTCGTCACGACCAAGGCTGAACTGCAGCAGCTCTACTCGAAGATGATCACCCTTTACACCGGCTTCGAAGTGGAAGCCGTCGACGGCGCCTCGGTCGAAGGCTCAAACGGAGCCACCGCCGCATCGACCGCCGCGGGCAGCACCGCCACCAAGATCAAGATCAACCAGATCGGCGGGGTCCTGTTCACGCTCGAGTAAGTCGACGGCTACCCTGACACCCCTATTTTACGGGGCGAAACACCCCACCCCGACCTTTCGGGCAAGTCCGGCTTGACCGTTCCTGCGGGCTTCGCTTGTGTCCGCCCTTACTCCCATGGCCTCCCTACCCGTCAACCGTATCAAGAAGAAGAACATCATGAGCTACAATGGTGAGCTCTGCATCGTTCTAGAGTGCCTCGTCCGCACCCCCCCGAACAACGCTTCCTACGTCCAGATGGAACTCCGCTCCATCAAGACCGGCGCCAAGATCCCGGTCCGCTGCGGTATCGGAGTCAGCTTCGACGTCTTCGACAACAGCACGAAGTCCCTGGAAATGTCCTATGAAGCCGACGGCAGCTACGTCTTCGTCGATACCAGCACCAACGAGGAATACTACATCTCGGCCGCCTCCCTCGCCGACTCGAAGGAATTCCTGATCTCGGGCACGTCCTACATGGTCCTCTTCGTCGAAGACAAGCCGATCACCGTCGACCTCCCCCCTTCCGTCATCGTCGAAGTCCTTGAAGCCCCGCCCGCCGTCAAAGGCGACACCGCCGGCAACGTCCAGAAGACGGTCACCTGCGAAAACGGCCTCCAGGTCAACGTCCCGCTCTTCATCAAGCAGGGCGAGAAGATCAAGGTCAGCACCGAGAACAAGGAATACCTCGGTCGCGCCTAAGCCGCCCTTCCAGGCGACGCATCGAACCCCGGCTCGCCGGGGTTCTTTTTTGGTCAGTCGGACTGACCGGAAGGAGCGTAGACCCGCAGGGATTCGAACCCCGACAAGGAGAACCAAAAACTCCTGTGCTACCATTACACCACGGGTCTGCGCACCCCGACTGAACAGCGACTCATGGGTCGGAGTCAAGCGAGACCAAGGCGGGGTTGACGCTGGGGTTTCTAGGGCTCATTTCCCCTGTATGCCCGCCTCCACCTCCAAGAAGCCGAAGTACCGTCGTATCGTGCTGAAGATCAGCGGCGAAGCCCTGCGCAACGACACGACCGGCGCCTCCATCGACAGCGCGGTCCTCGACCGCCTCGCCGAAGAGCTCCGCTCGATCCAGAAGGTCGGCACCCAGGTCGCAGTCGTCGTCGGCGGCGGCAACATCTTCCGCGGTCTCGCCGGTGCGCGCGCCAACGGCACGGACCGCACCACGGGCGACAACATGGGCATGCTCGCCACGGTCATCAACGGCCTCGCCCTCATGGACCGCCTCGAGAAGGCCGGCCTCGAATGCCGCGTGATGACGGCCATCCCGATGGACCGCATCGCCGAACCTTTCATCCAGCGCCGCGCCACCCGCCACCTCGAACGCGGCCGCATCGTCATCTTCGTCGCCGGTACGGGCAACCCGTACTGCACGACCGACTACGCCGCCGCGCTCCGCGCCAATGAGATCGGCGCCGACGCCATCCTGAAGGCCACCAAGGTCGACGGCGTCTACGACAAGGACCCGATGAAGCACAAGGACGCGAAGCGCTACGACCGCGTCTCCCACGCCGAAGCCCTCCAGAAGCGCCTGGGCGTGATGGATGCTGAAGCGTTCTCGCTCTGCGAAGCCAACAAGCTCCCGATCATCGTGCTCTCGATGTCCGAAAAGGGCGCCGTGAAGAAGGCCGTCCTCGGCCAGCGCATCGGCACGCTCGTCGCCTGATTTTCCAACAACAAACCATACCCCCACCCTATCCCATGGACCTCAAGAAACTCATCGCCGAAGGCGGCAACGCCATGAAGAAGGCGGTCGACCACACCTCGCACGAATTCGCCACGCTACACACCGGCAAGGCTTCGCCGGGTATGATCGAGAACATCCAGGTCCACGTCGAAGCCTACGGCATGACGCAGCGCCTGAAGGACATGGCCGCCATCACCACGCCCGACGCGCAGACGATCGTGGTGCAGCCTTTCGACAAAGGCGTGATGGATGACATCCGCAAGGCCATCATGGCCGCCAACATCGGCATCAACCCCGTCCCGCAGGGCAACTTCATGCGCTGCCCAGTCCCCTCTCTCTCCGGCGAACGCCGCGTTGAGCTCGCCAAGCGCGCCACGCAGATGGCCGAAGAAGGTAAGGTCCGCGTGCGCAACGCCCGCCGCGACGCCCTCGAAGTCCTCAAGAAGGGCAACAAGGACAAGCTCGTCACCGACGACGAGCTGAAGCGCGCTGAAAAGGAGATTCAGACCCACACCGATAATTTCACGGCCGAGATCGAAAAGAACCTCAAGGCCAAGGATGCTGAACTGAAGGGTTAATCGTCAGCCTCCGTCCCGTTTCATGAACATTCACGAATACCAAGCCAAAGAACTGTTCGCACAGTTCGGCGT
>Ga0209597_1001568_pt1 | contig 14863 bp, 17 predicted proteins | sample M_140625_MF_Meta_FD_187316 | JGI IMG/M metagenome (GOLD analysis project Ga0209597, IMG submission 187316) | Freshwater microbial communities from Lake Montjoie, Canada to study carbon cycling - M_140625_MF_MetaG (SPAdes) (version 2) | ecosystem: Environmental > Aquatic > Freshwater > Lake...
ATTTAGAAATAAATGAAAATAATATAAATAGATCATATTTATATCATCCTTTAAAAAATTTAAAAAAACATGAGTATTTACACGAAATATTTATAAATGATTTATAAATTGAATTTATTTTTAGCATATTCTAATAATAGTTCAATAAACTTTTTAGCTGGACCATTACCATGAATTAGTTGTGGCGTACTACCTGTTCTATTAAATATTACCTTATCTTCATTGATTATTAAATCATCGTCTCTTAACCAGACACAATTCATAAATAATTGATTTGTGTAACGAGAAAATGTGTCTAAAATATGACATCTGTTTGTAATAATTGTTATACAAAAAGAATAATTTGAATTTACAGAAACACTATAAAATATAAATTTTAATTATTCATTATTTAATATTGTAATTAACAACCAATTGGTACCACCATACCAGTCATATGTATGATATAAATACATCGGTTCGTCTCTTTTTAAAATATAAAAAGTTCCTTCATAATCTGAACTATAATGATAATATTCGTCATCATTAATTTTAAATTCATGATCTAATTTTTTATCTTTCGGTAATTTCCATTGAAAATCAATTTTAAAATATAGTTCATTTAATTCATAAATGTTTATAATAAGTGGAATAACAGTATTGTATTTTACTATATAATTATTATCTGGATGTAATGGATTTATTAAATCGAATACAACATTTTTTTCAATGGTTCCAATTAATTTTTTACATGTTAAATCTTTTAATTTTAATGTGTCATGGTATAGCTTCCATAATTTTCTACATGGTGGATAACTTACAAAATGTAATGCTTCAATGTCATTTACATTGAAACTATGAAAATATGGAAATTTATATTTAGTATTATTTAAAATACTATAATTTCCTAATTTAGAAAACATATAAGCAAACGCGGATTGTTCAATCCATGATGGAAAATAATTCGCATCGTCTATAATTATTTTTTTAAGACCTTCTTCAATTAAATAAATATTATAATCATTTTCATTATCTATATACATTATACCAGTGTTAATGCTATAAAGAACGCCATCTAAATGAGTATTTGCCATACCATTAAAACAATAACTAGATGCACAATCTGGCATATAAAAACTGTTGCGTTGTTTAATTAATTGAATAATATTTTCAGGTTTATTCATAAATAGTATATCTGTATCCAAACCTAAAATTCTTTTACTTTTACTCAACAGAAAATAATCAAATAATTTTATCTTATGCCAAAATGAATATGGTTTGTTCATGCATCTATACTTATGACAATATTCGTAATTTTTTATTTTATGTTCAATAGTTTCAAAAGCATCATCTTTGTTAATAACATGAAAATTATTATCTTTTAATATTTTTATTTGAACTGGTGTCAAACTACCGTCATCATGATAATAAATATCAAGATTTTTAAATTCATCATAATTTAACAGTGATTGAATACTTTCCATACCCATAGAAAAATCTTTATTACAAATTAAAATATGAATTTCTAAATCTTTAAATGAAAGAAACGCATCCATATTTTGTTGAATATTACTTCCAAATTCATTTTTGCTAAATACAATAGATTTATTTATATGATAACAATTTAATTTATCAAAATTCTGATATAGAACTGTGTCCAGTTGTATATCATTCGCTGGAAAACAAATTTCTTTTATTTTTCTTCTTCCCTCTTTTGATAATATCAAAGAAAATGTACCATTTAGTTGAAGATTATTTAATTTTATAAAATCATATGAACTTAAATTATTGGTTTCATTTTTAATATTTTCACGTTGATGACTTCCCAAATATAATATATCAAAATCATTTGGTTTGTTTTTGTATGCATTTTTAATATCTTCAATAAAATTTTCAGAGAGAGTTATATCATCTTCAAAAATAATAATATCATCATCTTTAAATTTATCTAACATATGATACCATGTACAATAAAATCCAGCTCCACCAGGAGATAGTGTAATACCATAACGTTGGTTTTTATTGAATATTTGATTAATACCAATATTTGATATTATTGATTTATCAATATTTTCATAATCTAAATCATAACCATTTACACCTTCAAAAAACTCGTAGTTTAATATGTTATGTTTTTTTAATTGCATTTCCATATGAGTTTTTCTGAATGTATCTTTTCCTAAATTAATTATTATAATTAAAGGGTAATCATATTTTGTATTAATATTTGACATATAATATATATTAATCAAATATTATATTTTAATAAAAACAACCATATATAATTTTTTACATGACAAATATAATATCTATTAGTCATGTAATGATTATAAAAAGTACCATTCCATTCCATTCGCTTCATGGGAGTTTCGATCTCCCGACCTTGAGGTTAACAGCCTCACGCTCTACCAACTGAGCTAACGAAGCACTGAAAATTTAATTTTTTGAATTATCATTTCAAATAAATTTTATATAAAGTAGTAATGTGTGTTATAGTTTATGCTGATACAGGTTCAACAGGTCTTTGAAACTTCTTAATGCATTCCCAGATTTTGGAAGCTTCATCAATAGTGTATGCACCTCTCTTTTGTGCTAAGCCTAAAAAGGAAACCATTAAATTGAGTGCAGTGATTTCATCTACAACAGGAATTTCAGTTAAACGAATTTCCTTTTCCTTTGGTGGAACAGGTGCAGAAGTAGAAGTAGGTGCCGGAACTGCTTCATCTATAGTTTTTACGCTAGTAGTCTCAACAACTTGCGCAGTTGCCTCTGCAACAGGTGTCTTTGCTTTTTTAGTTACTCTTTTTACCTTTTGTGGTGTTGCATCTCCCATTTTATAAAAATATAAATAAGACTATTATTTATACAATAATACGTATTGCTGATTTTAAGTAGTTTATTGTTGTTATTATATAAAAAAATAAAAATAAAAATTGATTTATATTTAAACATATCGTTATAATTAATTATAAAACTAATAACAACAATAACAACAACACCTACAACCCCGAACCAACAACCACCAGCAACAACCACCAGCAACAACAACCAACAACCACCAGCAACAACCACCAGCAACAACAACCAACAACCACCAGCAACAACCACAATCCAAAATAAGTAACTTTAACTAGCTACTTTCGAAAAAATGGCAAGTCAACAATCATCCTGTCCATGTGTTTATCCAGTACATACTATACTAGAAAATACATTATTAGAATTTCATACAAACACAAACACCAATAAAATTCCAAAAGAATTATTGTGTAACATGGATCTCACAACCACACCCAATACTAAAGAATCCTTTGGCTGTTTAGAAATTCACACAGGTGAAACTACCATGAACATCGATCCAGTGTTTTTCCTGTTTACAATTGATGAATCCGGTTCAATGAGCGAAATGTGCAAGGATGGTAAAACAAAAATGGACCATATTCATTTTACAATGAACCAAATGTTACTCTATTTTGCAGAAAACCCAGAAGCAACCATTTACGTCCACGTCAATGCATTTCATGATAATGTAAGAACAGTTATAGAAACAACACAAGTAACACAACAAAATGTAAATGACATTATCGAACAAATAAAGAAAATTCGCCCTCAAAATTCAACCAATTTGGAGTTAGCATTAAAAACCGCAAATCAAACAATGCGTGATCACCTCCAGACAACATGCAAAATCACCCCTCACTCGCACAGAATCGTCCATGTATTATTGACTGATGGACACCCAACAATGGGTGATAGTTCAGAATCATCATTAGCATCATTAGTAGACGACACATTTTCAAATGTATTTATTGCATTTGGTCTAGACCATAATCCACTCTTGATGAATAAATTAGGAAACGCTGGAAAAAATACCACAAATTACCTCGTGAAAAACCTTGAACTAATCGGACATGTTTATGGCGAGATAATACATACACATTTGTTTAAGGTATTAGACAATGTAGTTTTGGATGTAGTTGGAGGAGAAGGAGAAATTTATGATTGGTATTCCAACGAATGGAAAACAACTTTAAACATATCTCCGTTGACAAGTGAAGCAAAAAAATATTACTATGTTAAATCGAAAGACGCAAACAACACAACAATCAAAATTTCTGGTAATCCAATAGATGCATATGCAGGAACATATTTTGAAGAATATGTGGATAAAATGCCAGACTTGGTTATTATAAAATCACCAACCGAAGAAGAACCAACCGAAGAAGAACCAACCGAAGAAATAGTAGATGTAGATTTAACAAAACATATCTTCCGTCTCTGCACACAACGATTATTATATGAAGCAAGACAATATGCAAATGGCGAAAATAGTAAAGAACCTAACAACAAATATGATGACGATTTACCTTCATCACAACAAGCAATTCCGTTTTTGAAGAGAAGTTACAATTACAATTCACAGGACCATGACAACACCAACACCAACACCAACGAAATATTAACAACATTATCCCCACCAAAATTAGAAAGAAATAAAACAACCGTGTATAAATTGAACTTGGATGAAATACCCGAATTCTCAATTTCACAAGAACCTTTAACCCAACCTCAACAAGAACCCCACATTTCGAAATTAGACTTATTAAAATCTAAAATACGTTGTCATTTAAAATACATGTCTGATTATTTGGATCAACAAGCCAACAACCAAGACAATCAATTTATAAAAACATTATGTGATGATATGGACATAGCATTAAAAACAATTGGCACAAGAAATCAACAAAGTTATATAAATGCAAGAGCAACATCTCAAGGAAAACAACAAATTTATACCGTTAATATTAATGATGATTTAACTGAATTATCAGAAGAAAAAGACAATGATAAAGATATAAACAATGCTTATGCAACACCTACAGCATTAAAACTAATGCGTGGTTTTAGTCAAAGATAAAACCACTACCTCTATCTTTACAAATAAAAATTTTTAATATTACAATAAATTAATATGCAAGAAGAAGAAGTTGATATAAACCAAATTTTTAATAATTTAGCTGTTGAAAAATTAACGTTATCGACATTTATCGTCGGCAATGAGAAATTTAATAATTATTATACAGATAAAAATTATTATGATGAACCAACTAGTTCTAATAATATATTAGGCTTCAACTTAAATAATAATACAGACACAAACTATATTAATCTTATAATACCATCAAAACCATCGTCAAGCCCAACCACCAATTATTTTTTACGAATAGAAAATATTAATCAATTAGAAAAAGAAAAACGCGTCCAAGCTATTAAAACATTCAATGAAATTTATAATTTTGTAGAAACTCTCAAACCATCAGTACCAGTACCTGAAATAAATATTGTTGAATATGCATATTCGGATGATGCAACGACGGTTAATAGAAGTCTAAAAAAACTTTTTTGTACTCAAAATAATACCCAGACTGGAGTAAGATATCCTCTTCGTGACATTAATTTGGATACAAAATATGATAAAAATTGTTTAATTGATAATAATATAAAACAAATAATAACAAAATTTGGTGAATCTTTACTCAACCCAAACACTAAAAACCAATCGACCAGCTTATTTATTGCAAAAACAAAATATATTTCTGATGCTGTAACATTTCATGATAAAATTGAAGAGATAAATTATATATCAAACCCCAGAGAATTGCAAAACCAAGCGATGCAAAACCAAGCGATGCAAAACCAAGCGATAGAAAATTTTTTAATGGCTCAAACTAATTTGTTATATTTTTATATTTTATTAAATAATGAAAAACAAATAGTATCATTTGATAGTCATTATAATAATATTATGATATTACCAGATTACAAAGTAGCATTAATAGATTTTAAACAATATTATAAAACATCTGAAATTATAAATGATATAATAAATAATAAAACTAAAAACTCATCATTTCAACATGCCAATACAATATTTGTGCAATATTTAAGAAATAAACGTATTTACAATATGTTATTTGACGATGAAGAACAACCAGGCAAAAGAAGAAAAATAGATAATGACACCACCGAACAAATAAAAATTAAACGAAAAATAAAAAATGATATTATTTGTTTATTATTTGCAGAATATTATGCATATCATAAAACATGTAGCTTGTCATTTTGTACTAGCATACTAGATTTACATTTAATAAATTTATTAAAAGGTCCATTTAATAGCAATGACAATTTTACAGATAATATTTTAATACTCTTAATTAATTTATATATTACACCTAATAATTCATATGTTGAATGCAATTCTAAAATTTTAACATATATTATGGAAGCTCGAACTCCTAGAGGAGGTAGAGGAGCTAGAGGAGGAAAAAATGTACGTTCTCGAAAAAAAAAGCACTCCAAAAAGCGCACCAAAAAGCGCACCAAAAAGCAAAAAAATCACACTAAATCATAACAACAATTCCCATTCGATAATAACCCACTATTCTCCCCAAATGTTCTTATTCCAGAACCATCTTTCTCACGACCCTCATACAAAACACCATGATCCTCGTCCGCAATAAACGCATCAATCTTATTTCTTTTCACTCTACCACATCCCTCACCCCCAAGCAATTTTTGAATAGCACTTTCAGAATAAACGGTTTGCAATTTATTCATATCAAACCTCGCATCAACCCAATCTTTCAATCTAGGATCACGATTAATATAATTCAAGTACATCTGCTTCGTTTCATCCGACCAAACCCACTTACCATCATTCGCCAAAAATTCTTCAACCTCATCTTTACTAATATATTTTTGTATTTTATTAACATTAAAAATATACTCAGGATTAATAGTAGATTGTAAACCCAAAAACTGTTTAACAAGATGATCACCCCAACCATACCCCCATTTCTCTGCTACACCATCATCATATCCGCCACTACCCCCACTACCGCCACTACCACCAAACCCCAAATTATCATGAATATCTACACCATTGTTTGTATATCCTTCCCTATCCCTAATTTTGAATAAACCAACAACAATTCCCACAACAAACCCCAAAATACATATTATCCCTATAATACTAAATAATTGAATATATATGATTTTCTTTTTCATATCATATATATTACATCTAAAAAAATCCCTGTCTACCTACCTACCAGTAGATCCAAACCCGCCTTCTCCTCTACTACTCTTTACACCCAAATCACTCTCATTTTCAACCAACTCAACATAAATAGGACACATAGTAGGCGCACATATTTGTAACAATCTATCCATATAATTAATTTTAAACTCATGACACTTACAATCAAACATACCGATAATATTTCCACGATAGCCAGAATCAATAACTCCTACTGAATTAGCCAATCGTAATGGTGTCTTGCTTAAACTAGACCGTGGAAAAAGCATATAACCAGTTACATATTCTGACCCATCTTTATACAAAATACTAGCCGAACATTTAACCTTGAAATCAATTTTATTCACAACCGGAAGACCATGACATACATGCCCGCCCGCCCCGGGAAAAAACAAATCAAACCCAGAATCAAAAAAAGGTTCCTCCTCACAAAAAACCTTTGCGTTATGCATAAAAATGTGTTCTACATAAGCTTTTTTTATATCAAAATCACCATCCACACACACCTTCAAAAACATAAAGGAACCATATTTCTTTAATAATTTATCCATAACATCGTTGTTACCATCATTATTTTCAGTGTTGTTAGCAAACTCAGACATATTGTTAGTGATATTTACAAGCCTATCTATCTATCTATCTATCTATCTATCTATCTATCTATAAATAGCATTAACACGAAATCTTTACATCATTTTTACATATGTATTTTTTCCCTACAATACCCCCAGATACTCTAACCCGGAACAGCACTGTCATTTTTATCAGATGTATACCAAGCAGGTGGTGTAACATAGGTAACATTTGTCGTATTACAACCACCATTTACACCAAAAGGAAATGGTTTATTTTTTCCCTTTGGTAATGCACACCCACGTTGCATATATGTAGTATATTGACTAGAGTTAATCGGATTTTTAGTATACTTGGTATATGGTGCATTACGAACCATACTATTAAATTTAAATCGAGCAGTTGTCGTATAACAATCCGTAGGTCCATGATTTACTACATGACACTTATATGTATCAGAATTATTAATATCAATTTTACATGAATTTGCATTAGATACATTTTGTATATACGCACCTTGACTAACAGTATCAGTTTGATTACCAGTATAATTAGGTTGGACCCAATAATTAGGATATTGACCGCTATTAATCCATCTATATTTTGTATGCGTGGCCTGATAAGCTGAAACATTGGATGGTTTTATATAATTAGATTGATCGCCTAAAACAATAACACGATTCACATTATAAACAAAATCACGGTTATAATATTTATTGCAACAACCACCAGAACCAAAAGCATTCACACCATGAAAAGGAGTGCCATTTCTAGACATGGCCATACTTTGTCCTACATAACCAACATTTCTATTTCCACCTACCAATGAAAACCCGACAGCACCCCCAGCACCAACGGTGCCTCCCTTCCCAAATGGTCCACGATTTAGCCAAACCCCACCAGGTGGCTTACCTGAAACATTTGAACCATATAAAATAGCCGATTTTTTTTTAAAAGCTACGATAGACATATACTTATACTTATACTATTTTATATGTATGTATGAAAATGTATACTATATACTATATTTATGAAATATATTATATATATCACATACATTTTATTATCTAATCTAATCCCCCATCAATCAAACTAAACCCATAATAAAATTCGTTTTGAATCATCATTATGCAAACAACGAATTATAAACCAATAAAGCTTTGTGTTAATAATAACTGATAACATTTGTAGAGGTACAGCATCCTCCTCGATAAAACATATATTTTTATGAAACATACAATAAATAATCAAGGAAGCTAAATGATAATAAGTAGCAGAATAGACGATCCTAAATGGTAATTGTTTCATATTTTTGATTTCCGGACAAATAAATAAACAAGTAACATCACCACCACCAGCACCACCAGCACCACCAGCACGCATTATCATCATTTTCTCAGGAAAAGGCACATTAAAATGAATCATTTTCTCTCCACCTCCACATCTAATATCGATCAAGTGTTCGATCCCCAAATAAATAAACTTATGATTGTCTACAACATAAACATTGTCTAATGAAAAACAATAAAAACACCAACCATTATCAGCAAATAAATGAATTTGTTGACAAAGACTATCAGCCATAAATACAGCTTGGTCGTACGAAATGCAACCACAACCAGTTCCACCACTTTCACTATAACCACTCCCGTAACCACATCTATCTACGATCCTTTTTAAAAACACCCGCAAAGAACAAAAATCTTCTTTCACATAAAAAAAGACACTATTATATTCTTTGTTTGTAGTAAATCCAATCCATAATCCCAACCGAGATAACAATTTAAAAAAAACTTTGTTTCTCTCTACCTCTCCTCCTCCTCCACCCGAAAATTGCATATTATATTTTTTATCATTATATAAATCTTTTTTAACTATCACGTTTTTATACATTCTATATGTTATTTTTATTACACATGTTGTGTTTAATTTCTATATATCAATAACTATATTTGGATTTATTCGGAGTCAATTTCCAAAACCAAGGAAAATCATAAATTACTTTAATGTCTTTTCCCGATGACAATCGCTCAATTGCTTTACTAGAATTTTCATTGTCAAACCACTGGTTAAAATGAATAAATGCCACCTTATAAACATCCCCATTGTTATTTTTATGAATAATATCAATATGCGATATTTCACCCAGACCAATATCATTTAAAACGTCCTTAATAACATCCTTACTTATATGATTCATAACACGAGATATACATAGACTTAAATTACTATTTTTTGGTCGCATATCACGCATATCTCGCATATCTCGCATATTTTTATAATTAAAATGCTGTATTGTAATATCAACCATATTCAAGATAAAAACCAAATCAATTTTATTAAAAAACTCAAAAAACAATATAAAAAGAACAACATAATTAATAAGACCAGCTTTAGCTCAGTTTGGTAGAGCAATTGACTGTAGAGGTAAAACACAATCTGATTGTTATCAATTGGTCGCTGGTTCAAATCCAGCAAGCTGGAAACAAAAACCCAACAAATTAATAAAATTTTTACGAAATATACATAAAATATATTTCGTAAAATATACATAAAATATATTTCGTAAAATATACATAAAATATATTTCGTAAAATATACATAAAATATATTTCGTAAAATATACATAATGGAAAACAATTTCTTATTTGATATAGTAATTTGTGTAGGTCCAAATGATATTAATATTGTAGAAAAAATAATTCCTTTTACAAAACAAAATATTATAGGATATAGAAATATTTATTTGGTGTCTTATGATCCAAATATAGAGTTACCTGGAACAATAACAATTGATGAAAATACATATCCATTTACAAAAAAAAATTTGATAGAAAAATTTGGTGATAATTCTAGGAATGGATGGTATTTACAACAATTATTAAAAATGTATGCAGGTAGTGTCATACCTGGAATACTAAACAGATATTTAGTAATTGATAGTGACACGTATTTTTTGAAACCAATTAGTTTTATAACAAACGATGGTAAGCAATATTTAACTGCTGGATATCAATATCATGACCCTTATTTTAAACATATGAATAAATTACATCCAGCATTATATAAACATCAGGAATTAAATGGAATATCAGGTATTTCGCATCATATGTTTTTTAATAATGACAGATTGAATGATTTATTTAAAATGATTGAAACTTATCATTCGAATGGTAAATTATTTTGGGAAATAATGTTAGATACAATTGACAGAACCCATTATATGGGTAGCGGATATTCGGAATATGAGATTTATTTCAATTATATGTATTTATATCATAAAGATGATGTAATTATTCGCCACTTAAAATGGCAAGATTTATCATGTTTAGATGTTGATAATAATAACGATAATGATTTTGTAAGTATTCATTGGTATATGAGAACATAAATTATATCGTATCTCTCCATAACAAACTAATATATATTATCACCATTATCACAGCAAATATTCACACGATTTTGAAAAGGATCCAATAAATTATCTATAAATGGATTTAATTTCAAAGGATTCACTACCTCTCCTCTTATATCTTTTTTACACCATGTAAATTCTAACCAATAATATATCCAATATTTTTTACGAATTTCAGCATTGTTTATTTCTTGATGAAACATTTGATCGATGATAGAAAAAGCGGATTTCAAAAGTAAAATTTCCTTTATCAAATCTTTTTTGAGAGAAAACAAACGTATATATTTTGCTTCGTCCAAACCATCCAGACCACCCATACCAGCCCCACCACCCGCCTTAATTCTTCGACGATTCATATAGCGTATCTCATTCTTTATATTCTTTAAACTAGTGATAGTTTTCTTACGATAATCATCTATTTTTTTGATAATAGAAAATATATTTGTATTGTAAATAATCGGGTACCGCATCCGAATATCTCTCGGAATAATAAACTGATTCATCTCCTTTATTTCTGATATTTTTTTTTCGACTTCATACAATTTTTTTGTCATTTCCTGCTCTAAATCTTTTTTATAGTTGTTTATTTTCACATTCAATACATTTTTTTCCTCCGAGGATACATGAGTTTTATACAAGCTCTTTTCCATTTCACAATCACGAAATAATAAAATAGATCCGGATGTAAATATAACAGAACTTTGCAATTTATCATATTGATGTGCCGATGTTTTATGTGCTTCCGATGCGGCATCCAATTTAAAGTAATTTACTAATGACAATAAAAAAGCAATAAATGCGTTGATGGCTGATATTAACATGTACCCCCATCCATAATTGGAAACAATAGAAGCTAAAACAGTAACACATGTTGATAATAAAATAGCCGGCATCATTAATTTATTTAATCGTTGGTCGCAATAATGCTTCGATTCCATATAAATAAGCTTTTGTCCCTTTAGATAACTAGCAAGTATATCCAATGCAGATGAATATTTATGATTGATATCAGAATAATATTTATCAATTTTACTCTCAACATTTCTATAATTCAATTTCCTGTATCTATTTAGATTATCATTATCATTTCTGTTTCTATTTCTATTTTGAACACTATCGCTATCACTATCTGAAATATCGCTATTACTTTCAGACATGTGTGATATATCTATTGTATATTTGTCATCTTTTCTATCCCCTTTTTTATTATTTTTTAAAATATTAAAAGTATTTTTCAACAAATGAATTTTGATTGTATTTTCATCAAAAATATCTGATTGATCTGATTTAATATTGTTATTCGAATTATTCGAGTTATTCAAATCACACAATGTATTCATCGATTCAATTTTTATTAAATCCATCAAGACTATTTATATTATACTATTTATATTATACTATTATAATCTAATATCAAAATAATCTTATTCGAATAATATATAACACGACAACATATTAAAAATGCCAAATGCACCTTGGAAAGGATGGAAAAATGAAAAACCGGGTTTTCATCAAAAAACAATGATGTTAAAAAGATGTGGTAAAAAATGCTTTTTAGGAAAAGGTAAATCATTTCCAATTTGTAAAAAAAACACGTGTAAAGTTTCCAAGAAAGGAGTTTATGCTGCATACATCCGTTCAAGACAATATAGAAAATTCAAAAAAAATAGAAATGTCACCAAAAAAGCGAAAAAACTTTTGAATAAAATGTAAAAAATAAAAAATTGATATTATTAACCAACATAACCCAACATAACTCAATTAAATTAGCACCTATATAAAATAAATTATCTAGTAACAATTATATATCATCTATATAACATGAACAATATATATAACAACGAATCAGAAAAAGAAGATGATTGGGGGTGGTTTATTCGATTAGATTTGGATAATACTACACCCACTACAAATACAAAAACAAATTGCATTTACCAAAATTTGCAAACTATTGATGAAAATAAAGAATATTATGACATCATTTTTAAGCCATCCCAAAACCCTAACCCTAACCCAAGAAAAAATACATATTTTATATTGAAAACAAAATATGACTTTTTCAAAAGTCTATTAATTTATGGTTTATTTTATAATTGTATATATTTGGAGAATATTTATAAATGCATCAATCCATTTTCATGTTACAAACACAAAACATGCAATTAAAATAAAAATTGAAATATTCAACAATTTTATACTATCAAAACAATCAACAACAATCAACAACAATCAACAACAATCAACAACATGACACCAACATTGAAAAAAGACATAATAAAAACAATTGTATATAGCGTTTTTATTATGATATGTATTAAACTAATGGTTTCAACATATAGAAGATTAGAATATTATGAGGCAATGGATAAATCTTGTATCAAAGACAAATAAAAATCACCACAAAAACAATCAAAAAAACTTCAACTTTCTATACGATAAATAATTATTTATTCCACAACATGTATTTCCAAACAATTCACCTTTAGGATCGATATTGTAATTTTCATAAAATGGTGTATTTAAATTTGGATTAATAGTAGTAGGTGACACACCACCAGGAAATGTTTCAAGTACAGTGACACCAGCTAAATCTTCTTTTGTAATTAAATTAATATTTAATTTTGTATAATCAATATCATCATTATAATTACAGCATTTAGTATTGCATTTATTACGATAGCAGAATTTCTTTCCATATATATTGCAATTTTGACATCTCGAATTAAAATTAAAATTATTTGCTAAATTGAATTTATTTTTATTACTTTGAAGAAGAGTACTAATAGATTTGTTTTTAATATAATCACTTCCATATAATTTCGGTTTCATTTTACCGAAAGCAGGTTTTGCGGGTATACAATTTGAATTAGACATGAATAAATAATATAAAATACGAATACGAATACGAATACGAATACGAATACGAATACGAATACAAATACGATTACGAATACAATTACTAATATTATATATTATTATAAATTTTTTTTATTATATTCCATCCCCCTATATATCCCCCTATATATCATAAACAGTTTGAAATGATAAACAAAAACTAAAATCCATATTATTTAAATTAACAACCCTTCCATATTCATCTAATAATTGAACGTTTATTTTTTGAACATCTACAGGTCCAAAATATTGCCTAGGATAACTAATAACAGATAAATTGTTTTGACTAGTAGTATTATAAATGTTTGATTGTTGTAATGAAATTCGAGCCAGTATATTTTTATTTAATAATGAATTTGTAAAAGCACTATAAAACCCATTGTTTACATTATTATTATAATCATCAACAACTAAAAATACATATTGCGGTCCCGAAATATTACTTAATCCTTCAGAAACAAACACACAATTATTTTCATAGGCACCATTTCTAAAACCTAACATCCAACCTAATTTCAATGGTAAGGGTGTATCATCATTATTTTCATCTAGACTTAAATCAAATCGTAATGAGAAATTAAATAACTCCTTGTCCTTATCAACGTCTAAATAACTAGAATTAATACCCACAATGGTTTGTCCTGAACCACTAATTCCTAAAAGAAAAGATCCAGATGTTATGACATTAGTTATATTGGATGTGAAAAAAACATATTTTAAATAAACAGTATCCTTAAACACGTTAGATATATAATTATTAATAAAACTAATCAAATCACTATATAAATAACTACCAGTGGGTAGAACAATTGTTCCTCCCTCAATTGTTTCACCAGCATTTACAATAATAGTAAAAAAATTGTTTCCCATTTGTTTTGAAATATTCATAAATGTTTGTGGTA
>Ga0209597_1001574_pt1 | contig 14852 bp, 13 predicted proteins | sample M_140625_MF_Meta_FD_187316 | JGI IMG/M metagenome (GOLD analysis project Ga0209597, IMG submission 187316) | Freshwater microbial communities from Lake Montjoie, Canada to study carbon cycling - M_140625_MF_MetaG (SPAdes) (version 2) | ecosystem: Environmental > Aquatic > Freshwater > Lake...
CACCTGAAGTTGGAACTGCCGGAACATTTGAACTCACTGGAGTATCAAACTCTGGGTCATCCATCAACCCTAAATAATTTGCGACGCGCTTGATTGCATTAGCCATGACTAAAAGATACCTGCCCGACTACCGAGAACCCATGATTTGACTGCCTATTCGCAGATGTGTCGCTCCATGGGAGATCGCGATTTCAAAGTCTTGGCTCATGCCGGCCGAGAGGCTTTTAGCCGATGGAAAATCATGTAGAAAACCACTCTGAATTTCTTGGAGATTGCCAAAGGCTATCTCTGGGTCGATCCCAAGAGGTGCCACTGCCATCAACCCTGCCAAGCTATGAACCGGGTGTGCCTGAATAATGCTTGCGAGTGGGTAGAGAGATTCGATCGCTGCTCCCCCGCGCTCTGCAACTCCATCGAGATTTACTTGAAGAAAGATCTCCAATGGATGCGCTGCAAATCTCTCTATAACCTCAAAATGTCGCAGCTCATCGAGTGAGTGGATCACATGTGCCCACGAGCAGATTGACTTTAACTTATTGCTCTGAATCTGACCCTGAAAATGCCACTTTCCAGGTACGGCCGCTGCCTTTGGCGCAGCATCACCATCGCGATTTTCGCCAAACTCTTGAACTCCGAGCTGACTGAGAATTTCGATATCACTGATTGGAAAAGTCTTAGTCACTGCAATCAATGTAATTTCCGAAGGATCTCGCTGAGCTTTTTTAGCTGCCGCAGCGATTCGCTCCTGTACATCCAGTAAACGTTCGGATATCTCAGTTTGACGTGTCATAGCCAGATTACTCCAGCATTTCGACCCGTAATGTTGTGGCGGCGATATGAAAAATACTCATTGTTTTCGAGAGTGCATTGGGTCGATGCCTCATACGTAACTGCCTGACTCACTAACTCGGCGATGAGTGCCTTTGGTAAATCCAGGGCAGATGTGCCACCACGAGTTAGCGCATGGGCTGCAGGGTGAGTACGCGCTACTTCATCGGCCATGGCCTCTGGAACCTCATAACATCGACCGCAGATGGATGCACCTAACTGCGCGTGAATTGTAGTTGCTCCTAAACGCCGCATCTCGTGAATAACTTTGCGAGCTATGGAGTTAACCAAACCTTTTCGACCAACGTGCACTGCAGCGATAACTGTTTTAGACGATAGAAGTAACGGAATGCAATCTGCAACTAAAACTGCCAGGCCAATACCTGCAGTTGTAGTGATTAAGGCATCACACGTGGGATCGATATCAGTGAGTTTATTTACAATGACAAAATCATCGCCATGTATCTGATTCATGAACTGAACCTGTCCCACCAAATGTGAAAGAGATTCACGGTTGCGCGCTACAGCTACTGGATCATCTCCCACGTGCAGAGCGAGATTTAATGACTCATACGGCGCAAGGCTTGAGCCACCGCGCCTATCGGTAAAGATCGCTGGCAAAGCTCTTACTTCATGAAGTCAGGGACGTCGATCTCATCCTCGGCGACAAGCTCTTCAAATGTCACACGGCGCCTTGGGGTTGGGTCATCACCGAGCTCGAGAGCTACAGAGAGAGGGTCATTTGATGCAATGGGATTTGCATGACCATTCAATGTTGATGCATCGATGACAGGAGTGGAGACCCGCTTAGGTTCGCCACCTTCAAAGCCAGCGGCTACAACTGTAATACGAACCTCATCACCGAGTGCATCATCGATAGTTGTTCCAAAGATGAACTTTGCATTGGGATGAACTGCCGATTGCACAAGTTCGCAGGCCTCGTTAACTTCAAAGAGACCTAAGTCAGAGCCACCAGATATTGAGAGCAGAACTCCCATAGCGCCATCGATTGATGCCTCAAGTAGTGGTGATGAGATTGCAAGTTCGGCCGCGCGAAGTGCACGATTCTCTCCACGCGCAGAGCCAATTCCCATGAGTGCAGAGCCAGCCCCAGACATAACTGCTTGCACATCGGCAAAGTCAAGGTTAATTAAACCTGGCTGCGTAATGATTTCGGTAATGCCTTGAACACCTGAGAGTAAAACTTGATCCGCACTTTTGAAGGCATCTGCCAGAGTAATTGTGCGATCTGAGATCGCTAATAATCGATCATTTGGAATAACAATTAACGTGTCAACTTCTCCGCGTAGCGCTTCGATTCCAACATCGGCCTGGGTCGAGCGCAGCTTTGCTTCAAAGGAAAATGGACGTGTAACAACACCGATTGTTAGTGCACCCAGGTCACGGGCGATCTTTGCAACAATTGGTGCAGCACCTGTTCCGGTACCTCCACCTTCACCTGCAGTTACGAAGACCATGTCGGCTCCACGCAAAATCTCTTCAATATCATCTGCGTGATCGAGTGCTGCGGCGCGTCCCTTTTCAGGATCCATTCCTGCACCGAGTCCACGAGTTGTCTTGCGACCGATATCTAACTTAACATCGGCATCACTCATTAATAAGTGCTGTGCATCGGTGTTAATTGCAATGAACTCGACGCCCTTAAGTCCGACATCGATCATGCGATTAATTGCATTTACTCCACCGCCACCAATTCCTACAACTTTGATGACTGCTAAATAATTCTGCGGTGAAGCCACGTTTCTCCTCCTTGTGAACCATAAACCTCAACTTGAGCCTTATAATTCAATGTTTTTCGATAGGGCGAACGTAAAGTGCGCGCGCTCCTTAAGCAAACACCGACTCGAATTATTTTTCTTCGTGTCGAATTAATTATTTAACGATAGGTGCATGTGGTGCAGTCAGATCTATCCGAAATATTTTCGAATTCTCGGGTTGTGTGATTAAAGCCTTATAAACCTTTGCTTTTAGAGCACTCTCTCCCTCTTGTCCCCACAAAAGTTCAATCGATCTTTGGCCATCCACGATCTGCACGACATATGACTGACCGCTCCGCACCTTCACTGATAGCACCTTCTCGGCAATCTCTGCCGGTAGAGCCATGAAGAAGGCAGCGGCCTCCACTGCCGATGCCGTCGTAGGTGCGAGAATCCGTGGCAAGCCTTGTACAGAATCGCTGTGAGTTGGAAAACTGACTCCGTCGGCATCTATTGCCAGATCATTATAAAGAGCTATAGGGGTTCTTTTAATAAGAGTAATCGTAACTTTTCCACTAAACCAATTTCTTGATACATCGGCCTTCTTAACCCAGAGATTTTTTTCAAAATTTGCTGCGACGCTTCGAGGCTCCACTCGCGCTAACTTCTCTCCAGGAACAATTGCTTCACCAGGAACAACAGCTGAGCTATCGAGCGCTGTGGCGCCTTTAATCTCAACAGAGCTAACAGTGAATAAGCTCGACCACCCTAAAATATATGCTGCCGTAGCAAATATCAGGATTCCTAGCGCAATGAATAACCGTTGCTTTTTCATTTAGGGAAATCGTCGAATTAATCCATCGACAATGATGGCTGCTAATGAACTTACATCTCCTGCGCCTAAAGTAATAATGACATCACCAGGTTGTGCCGATTCAATAACGCTATCAGTCACCTCAATGAAATTAGGCTTGTACTCGCCATTGCTCATCAGATCTGTAATCATCTGCGACGTAACTCCTGGAATTGGTTTTTCACTCGCGGCATAGACCTCTAAAATAATTGCGCGATCTGCCAGTGAAAGCGATCGTGCAAAGCCGGCAGCAAACGCCGCAGTGCGCGAATAGCGATGTGGCTGAAAAATTACTATCAATCGGCCATCTCCGCTATATCTGCGGGCGGCTTGCAACGTTGCATCGATTTCGGTGGGGTGATGTCCATAATCATCGATGACACGTATTCCATGCACCGTTCCTTTAACCTCAAAACGGCGACCAGTTCCGCGAAACATCGCTAGCCCCTGTAGTAAATCTGGTGCGCTAAAGCCAAGTCGTAATCCCGTTGCAAGGGCTGCGGCGGCATTTAATAAGTTGTGATGACCCGGAACTTGCAGCTCGATAAATCCAATGCTCTTTCCATGCCAAAGCGCTCGGGCATGCGAGCCCATAGCTAGAAGCTCTATCGAATCTAGGGTGAGATCGCTACCTTCTCCCACACCATATGAGATGCAGGTTAGCTCTTTCATGTGTTTGGCAAGGGCAACTGCACCTGCATCATCGGCGCAATAAGTTAAGAAGCCATCTTTACTTATTGTCGCTGCAAAGCTTTTAAATGCATCCTCAACTGCAGCAGGTGTTGCAAAGAAATCTACGTGATCATGTTCGATATTTGTCACGATTGCCGCAAATGGGTGGTACTCGATAAATGAGCCATCGGATTCATCGGCCTCTGCAACAAAGATCTCGCCAGTGCCACGGTGGGCATTGGAGCCAGATGCGGTGATTGTGCCTCCGATTGCAAACGAGGGATCTGCGCCACAGGCTTGTAATGCAACTGCCAACATAGATGATGTAGTTGTCTTGCCGTGGGTTCCTGCAACTGCGATGCTCGTTGACTCTGACATCAAGATTGAAAGTGCTGCCGCGCGAGTTAACACATCTATTCCAAGTTCGTGAGCCCGTGTGAGTTCAGGATTAGTTGGTGAAATAGCCGTTGAGAACACCACAAGATCTGCTCCATCAACGTTACTAGCCGAGTGCGACGTTGCAATTGATGCACCCAGGGCAACGAGGGCTTTCACAACGGAAGAGTCTTTATTATCAGAGCCGCTGACATGTATCGAGTGCGAGAGTGCGATACGCGCTAAGCCGCTCATGCCTGCACCACCGATTCCTATAAAGTGCACGCGTTTTCCGATCAGAGATTTCAAGGTTGGCTTCATCGTTTGGAGATCGCAAACTCGCCGAGTGCAACGATCTTATCCGCGGCATCTAAATCAAGTGCTGATCCATCTGCGGGTGCTGCTGCCGAGCTTATGAGTAACTCATCTATGTGCTCTATTAAATATGTCGATGTAAATTGAGATTGTTCAATAACTTGAGCACGTTTATCGGCAACAAGTGTGCGGGCATTTAAAAACTGCTCGCCATTTCCAATTGGTAGTGGCACAAAAAGAGCGTAACGCCCAAGGGTTCGAAATTCGCAGCAGGTCACTGCGCCGCTTCGGGCGATGATTACATCACTTGCTAAGTAGGCATCGGCCATAGCATCGACGTAGGAAACTGGATGATAGGAACCCTCTGCCTTAGGCAATGAGTTAGCCCGCCCTACCGAGTGCAGAATTGATAGGCCCTTTGATAGGAGTGCAGGGACTGCGCCTGCAATCTCTCTATTAATAGCCACCGAGCCTTGAGATCCACCCATAATAAATATCAATGGTGCCTTTTCATTAAAGCCCAAACGCTTCTTTGCACCAATTCGGGCGCCTTTGAAATCGCTGCGCGAGGCGGTAAATGCAGCAGCAACATCACTGCGAAGTGGAATACCTGTAAGAAGTGCATCTCTGAACTCTCGTGAGTCAACTGGTTGTGCAACAGCTTTATAGGGTGTCATTAATGCGCCTAAGCGATTTGCCCAGCCAGGCTTGGCATTTGCCTCATGAATCACGGTTGGAAGCCCGGTGATTCGTGCAGCTAGATATGCCGGAGCACTGACATATCCCCCAAAGCCAATTAATAGGTCGGCATTACGCAGAATAATTCGAGATTCCCTCACTGCTTTTAATAACTGTGCTGGAACTCGAAGCCACGTAAGTGAGGGACTGCGTGCAACAACGACCTTCGGGATATGGCTCACTGTGAATCCAGCGGCAGGAATAATCTCATTTTCTAGGCCACCTTCAGTTCCGATAAATACGATGAGATCATCGGGATGAGCAAGGTGCCAAGAGCGCGCTACGGCTAAGGCTGGTTCGATATGTCCGGCAGTTCCACCGCCTGCCAAAACTATCGTAGCCATGTGAACTCACTCTTTTTTAACTCTTCAAAGATCGCAGGATCACGCCGTGCCGCACCTATTACAAAACCGATTCCCATATAAGTCGCAATAAGCGCCGAGCCACCATAAGAGACAAGTGGCAATGTAACTCCTACAACTGGAATAACACTCAGGGTCGAACCAATATTGAGAATGGTTTGGATAGCTATCCAACAGCCAATACCACAGCTGACATAGCGCACCATTGGATCTTTAGCGCGAAGTGCTATCTTAAAGATTGAAAATAATAGAACACTGAGCAGGGCAAGAGTCGATAGAGTTCCAAATAAACCCAACTCTTCACCGATTACCGAGAAGATAAAATCCGTATGCGCTTGAGACAAGTTGCCCCATTTTTGACGACTTGCACCTAACCCAACACCAAATAATCCGCCACTTGCAAGTCCCAACAAACTGTGAGCCGGTTGCCATCCATAGTTTTTATACTGATCTTCAGCAAATGGATTAAGAAATACGGCAAAGCGCTGCATGCGATATGGCGCAGTCACGATGAGGGCGGCGATACCTGCAAAGCCCACAGTGAGCAGACCAGCAAAGACTCCTAAGCGAACCCCTGAGACCCACAAGAGGCCGGCAAGAATAAAGGCGAAGACTGAAGCAGTACCTAAGTCATTGCCCAGCAAGACTAGGAGAATGCAGAGCGCAAATGCTGGTGCGATCAAAGTAATGACATTGGTTTGTATTGCGCCGATGCGTTCGCGTTTGGCCAGGATGTAACCAGCCCACAAGATCATTAAAAACTTAGCTATCTCACTGGGTTGTACATCTACGACACCAAAACTAATCCAGTTATGGTTGCCATTAACGCTCTTACCAATAACTTGTACTACGGCTAATAGCCCAATTGAAATAAGGACTCCAGAACGGGCGATTATTTTCCAGCGGGCTAGCGAGAATCGTGATAGCACCCACGACATGGGTATTGAGATAATCAGAAATATTATCTGCCGAAGGACTATTGCATACGTCGCACCCTTGGATTCGAGGGAGTGAATCGAGGATGCTGAAAAAACCATGATTACGCCTAAAATACTCAAACTCGCAGTGCTCACTATTAGCATGTAGTACAAGTTAATCGGCTTAGTAAAGAAATTTGCTCGGGTGTTAGTTTTCATCGACCACCAACTTCTTTACTGCCGCAGCGAATCGATCTCCACGATCTGCATATGAGATAAATTGATCCATTGAAGCACATGCCGGCGCCATTAAGACTGTATCCCCCAATGCGGCAAAACCCTTGGCAGCCGTGACAACGCTCTCCATCAAGGCATTAGATTCTCCGCCTTTAACGTACTCCGTATCAATTTTAATTCGTGGTGTATTAGGTGCAAATTTGAGAAAAGCCGCTTCAATTAAATCTCGATCTGCACCGATTAAAATTACTGCCTTGATTCGATCCTTCGTGCGCTCAACAAGGGCGTTCATATCGGCGCCTTTGGCCAAACCGCCAGCGATCCAAACAACAGATAAGTGAGAGAGAATCGAGGCTGCCGCCGCATGTGGGTTAGTCGCCTTTGAATCATCAATCCAGGAAATGCCTCGGACGCTTGCGATAGTTTCGATGCGGTGGTGACCGGGATGAAAATCGATGAGTACGCTTTGAATATCTAGATATGAAACTCCAACTGAGCGGGCTAAGCCAGCGGCGGCCAGGGCGTTAGAAACACTGTGCGGCAGAGTGGGCACAATGTCATTGATCTGCGCAATCATCTGTGCCTCTTGAGGATCGCTGACGAAGGCGCGATCTATCAATAGGTTTTCAACAAGGCCGAGTTCACCAGGTGAAGGTGTATCGAGTGTAAAAAACACTTTATGACCATCCCAAGTATGCGTACGTTTCACAATCTCGCCATCATCACCGTTCAATATCACCAAATCTGAGTGACGTAGGAGCGATAACTTTGCATCACAGTAGGCTTCAAAACCTCCATGCCAATCCAAGTGATCTTCAGCGATATTCAAAATTGCAGAGCTGACAAAGTGCGCCGTGTTCATCCAATGGAGTTGGAAAGAGGAGAGTTCAAGTATTAAATAATCGAATCCATCTTTGTGAGTGACTGCATCAATCACGGTATCGCCAACATTGCCACATGCCACGGCCTTTAATCCTGCGCGTTGCAACATGGCAGCGGCCATTTCAACGGTTGTGGTCTTTCCATTTGTCCCAGTTAATGCTAACCATTTTTGATGTGGTGATCTCTCCTTGGCGATACTCCAGGCGATATCTATCTCATTCAAAATCTCTACTCCCGCAGCGATGCAATCGGTAACGAGAGGGTGACTCTCTTTCCAGCCAGGAGAGATTACAACTGCCGAATACTGACTCACCTCAATTGATTGCGGGGCAAGAACGGTGAACTCAGTTTTTAGATTGGGATTTTCATCGACAATATCAACCGTTGCGCCTTCGGTATGAAGAAAGCGAGCAACCGAACTTCCAGTGACACCACCACCTGCAACAAGTATTGTCCGGCCTGCAAAGTTAAGGGACATTGAGGCTACTTAACTACCCACTGGGCGTAGAAGAGGCCTAAGCCAAGGGCGACTGATAGGCCGGCAATAATCCAGAAGCGAATCACAATTGTTACCTCGCCCCACCCTAAAAGTTCGAAGTGATGTTGCAGTGGTGCCATCTTAAATACGCGCTTCCCGCCGCTGATTTTGAAGTAGAGAGTTTGAATAACAACTGACATCGTAATAATCACAAATAATCCACCGAGAGGAATGAGTAAAAGCTCCACACGCAGAGTTGCCGCTAATCCAGCTAGGGCCCCTCCAAGTGCAAGTGAGCCTGTATCGCCCATAAAAATCTTGGCAGGTGAGGCGTTCCACCATAGAAAACCAGTACACGAACCGGCAAAGGCGGCAGCTAGCACGGCTAGATCAAGTGGGTCTCGCACTTGATAACAACCCATGCCGCCATTAATTGAACAGCCCTGCCCGAACTCCCACACGCCAATTAAAATAAATGCAAGAAAAACCATTACAGATGCACCTGTTGCAAGACCATCTAAACCATCGGCGAGATTAACACCATTACTTGCAGACATAACCATCAGCACCACCCAAGCAATAGCAATAACTGGGCCGAGGTAGAGCGCTGTTTCACGAACGCCAGATAAGTAATAAGAGATTGGGGTCAACGATGTTGAATCGGCAAATCTAACTCCTAGAGTTCCAAAGATTGCTGCGACGCTTGCCTGGCCAATGAGTTTTTGTCGCCCAGTTAAACCTAATGATTTTTGTCTAGAGACCTTTAACCAGTCATCGATAAAACCTAATAACCCAAGGGCGATAACTAGACCTAGAACTAAGACTGCAGAGATAGTTAAGGAGTTTTGGGTTAATGCATGTGCCATTAAATATCCGACAAGAGCGGCGGCGATAAGAATCACTCCACCCATAGTGGGTGTTCCACGCTTTACGTGGTGACTAGTTGGACCATCATCTCGAATAATCTGTCCGTAGCCGCGTGTAGCAAGAATCTTTATAAGACCACGTGTGCCAAAGAGTGAGAAAAGGAGTGCTACTGCACCAGCTATAAGAATCTGTCTCACTGCTCGACTCCATTTCTAATCACCCATCGCGCTTTAATATCATCGGCTAATAATTCAAATCTCTCAGCGCGTGAAGCCTTAATTAATACGACATCACCCGGCGAGATATGGTCAACGAAAGCGGCGGCATCGGCGATAGTTGCAACGTGATGGAACTGCATGGGGCCGACTCCAGATCCATATTCAGGTGCGTTAACAACAACTAAATGATCAATACCAATTTCAGATGCAAGCGTGCCAATATCTGCACTGGCAGGTGCTCCTGACTCGCCGAGTTCATGCATTTTTCCTATAAAGGCCCAGGATTGGCCGCCGCGCTCTTGGGCAAAGAAGGTCAAACTATGCAAAGCAGCGGCCATTGATGCGGGATTAGCGTTATACGAGTCGTTAATAATGAGTAAATCATCCACGTCATGGAGCTCCATGCGCCACTTGCTGGATATCTCAGCCGTAGATAAAGAGCTGGCAATGAGCTCTATCGGTAAGGCAAGTGCGGTGCCTACGGCTGCAACGGCGAGTGCATTAGCAACTTGATGAGCACCCACTAAGCGCATTCCTACAGCGTCACGTCCAGCCTTTGTTACTAAATCAAAGTGCGGTCGTCCTTCACGAATTTCAATATCGGCAGCACGTACATCGACCTCATTTTTTTCGCCAAATGTGAAGACTGCACCCTCATGTAGAGCCGCCATTGCTGGAGTGAACTCATCATACGTTCCAAGAATCGCAATACCTTTTCCACCGAGAGATTGAATGAGCTCTGCCTTAGTTTCGGCGATAGCACGCTGTGAGCCAAATTCAGCAAAGTGGGCTGTACCAACTGTGAGCACAATACCAATATCTGGTTTTGCAATCTGGCACAAGCGTGTTAAATCGCCCTTATGGCGCGCTCCCATTTCGAGTATACAAAAGCGAGTACGTTCATCACACTCAAGAAGAGTTAATGGTAAACCTAACTCATTATTAAATGAGCCTACTGGTGACACCGTTGGGCCAACTGTTGCCAACATGTGCGCCATCAAATCCTTAGTACTTGTCTTACCTTGCGAACCAGTTATTGCGATGACCGTTAAGTTATGTAGTCGCGTGCGAATAAATGTAGCCAATATAGAGAGAGCCTCAATGACATCTTTAACTACTATGCAAGGACCATCGATGAGGTGAGTTGTTAACGAGAACATCGAACCTAGTCGATAAGCCTCTGCCACGAAATCATGGCCATCGCGAGCCTCACCTTTGAGCGCTAAAAAGAAACTCCCAGGTGTTGCTAATCGAGAATCAAAAACTGGAGCTTTTGAAATGAGTAAATCACGGTCACAATGAAGCTCTCCTCCAACAAGCAGGGCGATTTCACCTGCCGTTAGCGTCATCATTTTTTATCTTCAATCGCGCGCGCAAGTTCGATTCGATCATCGAAGGGATGGATGACTCCTGAAATCTCCTGGCCCTTTTCATGACCCTTGCCTAAAACGATGACTACATCGCCAGCGGTAGCGTGATTAACAGCGGCTCTAATTGCAGCAGTGCGATCAGTGATGACCTCATTAGGTGCTTGTATATCTATGTCTAAAACCATTTGTACAAGAATATCCTCTGGCTTTTCGCTACGAGGATTATCACTTGTATAGATAGCAATATCTGCACCATCACGAAGAGCCAAGCCCATTAGAGAGCGCTTCGATGAATCTCTATCGCCACCGCAGCCCAAGACGGCAATAACACTTCCTGTTGCAATCTCATGTGCAGTTTCTAAAACCCGAGTAACTGCTTCAGGTGAGTGCGCATAGTCAACGAGTGCGGTGAAGTTTTGACCAAGTCGTACCGCCTCTAGTCGACCAACTGCGCCAGTTAACTGTGGCAGTATCGCTGCGATATCGATTACATCGATACCACTTTCGGCGGCAATGGCAACGGCCATCAGCAGATTGTCGTAGTTGTATCCACCTTGGAGAATCGTCTTACCTTCAATAAGGATTCCACCACTACCACGAATCGCAATCGCTGCCCCAAGATAGTCGCGAGAAATAGATGCGAAGTGCCACGTTGCCTTTGTATTAGTGCGAGATAAAGTCACAACTGGTAGTTCGGTCATAGCCGCTAAACGAGCGCCATATACATCATCAATATTAATCACCGCTAAGTCTGCATATTCAAAGGTGAAGAGCTTTGCCTTGGCGAGAAAGTACTCTTCCATTGACTTATGAAAATCTAGATGGTCCTGCGAAAGATTTGTAAATCCAACAACTGCAAAGTGGCTCCCCCGGATACGCTCTAACGTTATTGCGTGACTTGAAACCTCCATTACAAGGTTGCGCATGTGCCGCTCTCGCATAGTAGCAATGAGCCCCTGAAGCTCTGCACTCTCTGGAGTAGTTCTCTTACTTGAGAAAACTTCACTGCCAATACGGGTTTCAACGGTTCCGATAAGTCCGCTCTCGCGTCCGGCGGCCTGCATTATCTGATGCAATAAGGTCGTGACCGTAGTTTTTCCATTAGTACCAGTTACTCCGACACTATAGAGATCGCGCATTGGCTCCTCATAAAACCATGCACTAATAACTCCTGCTGCCCGACGTGGGTTTTCAACCACCAATACAGGCACTCCAGTCACCATCGCTGCCCCAGCCAGATCCGTTAAGACGGCAACTGCGCCTTGCTCGATTGCATCGGCAGCAAACTGTGCACCGTGAAATTTTTCACCCGGTAGTGCAATAAAAAGATCGCCCACAATAACGGCACTACTGGACTGAGAAATTCCAGTGACGTAAATATTTTCAGCTGCACCCGAGCACTGTGCGCCAACAACTGATGAGACAGCCAAGAGAGGCTTACTGGAATTAGTGTGTGGTCTTTGCATCTGCCACCTTCTTAGCTATTAACTCCTTTTCGTTAAGCGCAACAGGAATCACTGTCGTTCCTGTTGGAGGGATGTGGCGACTCTGTAATACAAATGACATAACTTTTTTAAATACTGGACCGCCAAGTGCACCGCCCCAATGCAGGCCTTTAGGATCTTGAATCGTTACGCTGATGACATAGGCAGGCTTATCGGCAGGTGCAAAGCCAATGAACGAAGCGGTATATCCGCGGTAGCAACCGCACGTGTCATCAATACGCATTGCCGTGCCAGTCTTGCCTGCTACGCGATAGCCGGCGATAGCAGCAGTTGGGGCAGTACCTGATGCCGAAACAACGCTCTCCATCATGATGCGCATCGCTTGCGCAGTTTCTGTGCTAACTACACGCTCACTTGTTCGACCTGGTGCCGGTGTGAAGTTTCCACTTGCATCACTGGTACCTGCAATAACCGTTGGTGATACACGTATGCCATCATTTGCAATCGTTGCAAAGATGCTTGTCGCCTGCATCGCCGTCAGTGAGTAGCCCTGACCGAATGCAACTGTCGGTGCCGTTGTGCCAGACCAATCTGCGACTTTTGGCAGTATGCCTCTTGATTCACCAGGAAGACCTGAACCCGTCTTGCTTCCGACACCAAACTTACTTAAGTAGTTATAGAGAGTCTCATGTGATAAAAGTTCGCCAATTTGAATTGCGCCTGTATTACTTGAGACTGCTAGCACTCCTGACGATGTCAGTCGCTGAGTGGCGTGTTTTTCGTGATCGTGGAAAACCTTTGTCGATCGCTTAAGCGCATATGGAATCGTAAAGACAGTCTCAGACGTAATTTTCCTCTCTTCAAGTGCTGCTGCAATCGTCATTACTTTTCCAGTCGAACCTGGCTCGTAAACATCTTGAACAGAGGGATTTCGCATTGCAATGAGTGAAACCTTTGAAGTGTTATTGGGATCAAAGGTTGGAGCTGTTGCATGGGCCAGAATCTCACCAGTCTTTGGATCCATAACAATTACTGTGCCGCTAATTGCACCTGAAGCTTTAACTGCATCAGAGATCGCCTTGGATGCAACCCACTGAATATCACGGTCAACAGTCAAACGTACTGTTGTTCCAGCTTGAGCTGGAATTATCTCCGATTGTGATCCTGGAATCTCTGCGCCATATCCATTGGCATACGAGTACTTTCCATCGACACCGGCGATAGATGAGTTCATACTGGATTCAAGTCCCGTTGCGCCCTTACCATCGTGATTTACGAAGCCGACTAATGATGCAATTAATGAGCCCGATGGATACTCGCGGATATATCCGCGCTCTGGGAAAAAGCCGATAATGCGATCTGGACTCATACCTGGAAATTGCGCATTAAATGTTGCAAGGGCTGCAGTGAGTTTCTGCCACGTTGCAGGCTTGGCATTTTGATAAACCATGTTCCACTTACGAGTGCCAGTGATGCTAGCCGTAACCTCTGAAACGCTTAATCCCAGAATTGGTGCGACGAAGTTTGCAACGCGTGCTGGATTGGTAATCTGAGTTTGATCGACAACGATGCTTGTAGCCGCCACGCTACGGGCAAATGCGACACCATTCATATCTGTAATTGCACCCCGTGGGGCAGGTAGTGAACGAGTATTTTCCATCTCATTGAGAGCGCGCAATCGATAGTCGCCAGCTTGGACCGCTTGGACCTGCACTAATCGAACTCCAAATAACAAGATTACAACTGCAACCGCAAGAACTAAAAATCTAATGCGATTATGCGCAAGTGCAAAATTGCCCATTATTTTCGCCCCTCTTGTGAAATCTGTAGCTGGTCAAGATTTAAGAAGGTTGGAGTCTCTGAAGGCTTCATGCCAAGGGCAACAGCTGTGCGCGCGAGTGATTCTGGAGATGACTGCCGATCAATCTCGCGAGCTATCGCCTCACGCTGATCGCTAATCATTTTCGATTCGAGTTTGAGATGGGTTAATTCAAATGCATCTTGTGCCAGTACAGTGTTAAGAACAAGGAGAAATAGGAGTCCGCTGATTCCAACAACGGAGACAAAGACTGCAAAGAATTTACGATCGGCCTGTTTGCCCGCTGAAATATCTGGAACTAGTTTGAGAGCAACCTTGGAGGATTTCTGAGCAAGAAGCTCCTTCGACCGAGTAATCGCCGGAGCGAATGCTGTCATTGCCATTATGCGGCCACCCTTTCAATTGCACGAAGGCGTACCGATGCCGACCGTGAGTTTTCTTCGAGTTCTTGTGCTCCTGGAGTTTCACTACCTTTAATTACTAACGAAAACTTGGCAGCCAGCTCTGGAAGTTCAAAGGGAAGATCGCGCGGTGTTCCTGATGTGGTTGATGCGACAAAGAGATCTTTGACAATGCGATCTTCAAGGGATTGAAACGACATAACTACTAAACGTCCGCCGATACCAAGTAGCTTGAGCGCCGATGGAAGCGCTCTAGTGATTGCACCGAGTTCGTCGTTGGTTTCGATACGAAGGGCTTGAAAAGTACGTTTGGCAGGGTTTCCGCCAGTACGCCGTGTAGCTGCTGGAATGGCGTTT
>Ga0209597_1001577_pt1 | contig 14843 bp, 20 predicted proteins | sample M_140625_MF_Meta_FD_187316 | JGI IMG/M metagenome (GOLD analysis project Ga0209597, IMG submission 187316) | Freshwater microbial communities from Lake Montjoie, Canada to study carbon cycling - M_140625_MF_MetaG (SPAdes) (version 2) | ecosystem: Environmental > Aquatic > Freshwater > Lake...
CAGCCGGCAGTTTCGAGTCGATGCGTACGCTCGCTCCGCCGACCGGCCGCGGCTGGGAGGCGCTGGCCGGCGACGAGGTGTGGGACTGGTCGGGTGAGCTGGCCGAAATTCCGGTTCTGCTGGCCGAGAAGACCAAGGCGCCCAGCGTGGTGGCCGGTCCGACCGACCTGGTGATCGACCCCACCAATCTGTGGCTGACCATCCACGAGTCCATCGGCCACGCCACCGAATACGACCGGGCCATCGGTTACGAGGCCGCCTACGCCGGCACCTCGTTCGCCACCCCGGACAAGTTGAACGCCATGCGCTACGGCTCGCCGGTGATGAATATCACCGCCGACCGCACCGCCGAATTCGGTTTGGCCACAATCGGATACGACGCCGAAGGCGTGGGGGCCCAGAGTTGGGATCTGGTGCGCGACGGCATCTTCGTCGGCTACCAACTCGACCGGGTGTTCGCCAAGCGACTCGGTAGGGCTCGCTCCAACGGTTGCTCCTATGCCGACTCACCCCATCACGTTCCGATCCAGCGGATGCCCAACGTGTCGCTGCAACCCGGTGTCGAGGATCTGAGCACCGCCGATCTGATCAGCCGGGTGGACAACGGCATCTACATCGTCGGCGACAAGTCGTGGTCAATTGATATGCAGCGCTACAACTTCCAGTTCACCGGCCAACGGTTTTATCGAATCCGTGACGGCCGCCTGGACGGCCAGGTGCGCGACGTCGCCTACCAGGCCACCACCACCGACTTCTGGAACTCCATGGAGGCTGTCGGCGGCGCCTCGACGTGGCGACTCGGCGGGGCGTTCAACTGCGGCAAGGCCCAGCCGGGCCAGGTCGCCGCCGTCAGCCACGGCTGCCCGTCGGCGTTATTCCGAAAGGTGAACGTGCTCAACACCGTTGAGGAGTCCGGCCGATGAGTGCGCTGATCCCTGCTCAGCAGATCGTCGAACTGGCGTTGGCGGCCGCGGCGAAGTCCCGCCGAAGCGACGAGACGATCGTCATTGTCACCGAGGTCGCAGATGCCTCGCTGCGCTGGGCCGGCAATTCCATGACCACCAACGGAGTGTCCATCTCGCGATCGACATCAGTGATTTCCATTGTGCGAAAGGGTGATTCCGCTCATGTCGGGGCGCTGCGCTCCAGCGCGGTCGACTCTCGAGCGATCGCCGATCTGGTCACAGCCGCCGAGGAGGCCGCCCACGCCGCACCCGCAGCCCGCGACAGCGCTGCACTGCTGACCGGATCCGGGGTGACACCGGACTACTGGGACGCCCCGATCCCGGAGACCGGCGCGCAGGTATTCGGTGGCCTCGCCCGTTCGCTGTCAGCCGGCTTCGCCCGCACCGACCGGCTCTACGGCTATGCCCACCATCTGGTGGAGACGACGTTCTTGGGCACCTCGACCGGACTGCGACGCCGCTTCACCCAACCCACCGGCACGGTGGAGATCAACGCTAAACGCGGCGACGCCAGTGCGTGGGCCGGGGTGAGCTCACCCTGGTTCGCCGATGTGCCGACCGACGCACTGCTGGATGACCTGTCGACGCGGCTGGGGTGGGCGCAGCGCACGGTGGAGTTGCCCGCCGGGCGTTACGAAACCCTGATGCCGCCCTCGACCGTCGCGGACATGATGATCTACCTCGGCTGGTCAATGGACGGCCGCGGCGCACAGGAGGGCCGTACCGCACTCTCGGCGCCCGGCGGCGGAACGCGGGTGGGGGAGAAGCTCACCGACCTCCCGCTGACGATGTACTCCGATCCGTTCGCACCCGGTCAGGAGTGCGCGCCGTTCGTCCACACCGCATCGGGGTCCGAGCGGATCTCGCTGTTCGACAATGGCATGGACATCGACCGGGTGGACTGGATCCGCGACGGCGCCATCGCCGCACTGACCTACCCGCGGGCCGCGGCCGCCGAATTCGGAACCGCGCCGGCTGTTCCCGCCGATAACCTGTTGATGACCGGTGGCACCGCGGCATTGCCTGAGATGGTCGCGGCCACCGAACGTGGCCTGTTGTTGACGACGCTGTGGTACATCCGCACCGTCGACCCCACCACGTTGCTGTTGACCGGACTGACCCGCGACGGGGTGTACCTGATCGAGGACGGCCAAGTCACCGCCGCGGTCAACAACTTTCGGTTCAACGAGAGCCCGCTGGATCTGCTGCGCCGGGCCACCGAGGCCGGTGCGGCCGAGGCAACCCTGCCGCGCGAGTGGGGTGACTGGGCCACCCGAGCGGTGATGCCGACCCTGCGGATTCCCGACTTCCACATGTCCTCGGTCAGCCAGGCGCAATAATCGGTCATGTCTTCCGATGATCTCGACATCCTCCTGAACCGCCTGGTCCAGCAGTCCCCGCCGGCCGCGCTGCGGATGATCGGAGTGGTCCGGTCCACGTGTGCGGGTGCGCTGTCCCTACCGGCGCTGCCCGCTGAAGTCGTTGTGGAACAACCGGGTTCGGATGCCGAGACCGTCGTCGTCGACTTCGGCGAACAGTTCAGCATCGACGTCTCGGCGGTTACCGATGCCCATCGTTCGGCGCTCACCGGTGCGCTCGGCCGGGGGGCTTTCGGTGCGGTCATGCAGATGTACGTCGCCGACTTCCTGCCACGGGTCGCCGCGGGGTTGACCGCGCTAGGCCTGCCAGTGGACTGGATCTCTCCCGAGCCGAAATGGGATTCCGAGACCGACGCCTCGGACGTGGTGTTCAACCATCTACTGCCCGGCATCGCACGCTTGAGATCCCTCGACCCGGTCACCACCGAAGTGGTGCGACTGCGCGGTGCCGTCGCGCACAACTGCCGACTGTGTAAGTCCTTGCGCGATAGCACCGCGCTGGATTCGGGTGGTTCGGAGAGTCTGTACGACGATATCGAGCGTTACGAAGAATCCCGGTTGCTGACTGACGGCCATAAGGCCGCGCTGCGCTACGCCGATGCGCTGATCTGGTCGCCCTCGCACATCGAACCCGCCGTCGCTGCCGATGTGCTGCAACACTTCTCGCCGGTCCAGGCCCGGGAACTGACGCTGGATGTCATGCGCAACGCCAGCAATAAGATCGCCGTGGCACTAAAGGCTGACGCGCCCCGCGTGGAGGAGGGCACATCGCTGTACACGATCGACGCCGACGGGCAACCGGTCTACTCCTGATGGCGATCGGCACTCTCTCCGAAGTGGTGATCGACTGCCACGACTGTGACTCACTCGCCGAATTCTGGGCAGCGGTGCTCGGCGGAACTCCGGTGCGCGAATCGGCGGAGTGGGTTGCCGTGATCATGGCCGACGGCTCCACGACGGTGTCGTTCCAGCAGGTACCCGAAGCGAAGGTCGGCAAGAATCGGGTACATCTCGACGTGCTGGTCACCGATCTCGAGCACGGTGCTGCGCAGTGCGTCGAACTCGGAGCAACGCAGGTGACCGATCGCCAAGCTGACCCCATCGGCGATTTCATCGTTCTCCGTGACCCCGAGGGAAACGAGTTCTGCGTCGTCACGAACTGAGCCGATACCGCGCCGACTTGTCAGCGGTGCGGGATAGTCTCGGGCGTAGTGCTGGACGGGGATGGCCAGCGGATCTGGGGAGGACTCGTGGGGACCATTCGATTGTTCTGTGCGGCGGTCGGCGTCGTACTGGGCGTGGCCGGCGCGATGGCGGGACCCGCCTACGCCGGGCCGTACGACCAGATATGCGTGCGCCCGGACGGCACGGTATGTCCGCCGATGCCCCCTGGCTGCGTGCAGGAAAACGGTCTGCCCTGCTCGGGCGCGCTGCCCGATATCAACGCCGCCTGCATGCAGAACCCCGTCGTCTGCCGGTGGATCACCGGGTTCTAGAGGCCCCCTCGCGTATCGTCGTCGTGTTGAACGACCGGGGGCGGTAGCTCAGTTGGTTAGAGCCGCGGACTCATAATCCGTTGGTCGTCGGTTCGAGCCCGACCCGCCCTACTAGTTCCTGGTAGATCCGGTTTCTTCCGGCTGGGACGCCTCCAGGCGCCCCTGGGTCATCGTTTATTCATCGTTTATGTCCACGGAAGGCCCCTGTAGAGCCGATCTATTCGGTCTCGGCCGGCGATCGCCGGCAGAAGAGCGATCTGCCCGGCCTTCGGGCCCGATAACGGTCCGTTGGGATCGCAGCAGTCAGTCCTCAAGAGGCCGAATTCCGATGAACGCCGTCAAAGCGGTGACATCGCGATCCCGATCGAAGTCTCGGAGCAATTTGATGTAGCGCCGCTTGTCGACGTCCCAGTCGTACTGATGGGTGGGGGAATCCTGGGCGGCGATGAATACCAGGTCGGCGTGCAGCCGGGTCGCCCGTCCGTTCCCGTCTGTGAACGGATGAACGCGGACACCTTCGGCGTGAGTGGCAATGCCAAGTTCGCGGGCAGTCCAGTCTTTCGTGTTACCCCAGCGGTACCTGATGTTTTCCATGGTGGTTCGCAGGTCGACAGCGATCTGCTCCGGTGCCACGCCGATATTTACCTCGCGTGAACGCCAGCGGCCGGCCCAAGTCCAAATGTCGCCGTAGAGCTGGCGGTGAAGATCGCGGAGGAACTGATCGGTCAGCAGTTCATCAAGGGTGAGGTCGCCGTTGAAAACGTCCGTGATCAACCCCTCGGCCACGTCCTGCAAAACGGCCGATTCAAGGTCGAAGATGTCCGCCTTGCTAACCGGCTGCCCGAGCGTGTCGACCACATGAGGAAGAAGCGCGTCAAGCTCATCGCCCGAAATGGGAGTTTCCCCATATCCGGGCTGCAATGGCATCAGCGTTTACGCGCTTGGCGTTCGGCAAGCAGTTTTTTCACGCCTCTGGTTCGGACGTGCCCCGCCGGCACGGCGCGATTCTCAAGCCGCGTCGATGTGGAGGCGGCGCGGGCGGCGATCTTGGCTACTCGTGCTGTCTTCAGCGGTGCAACCTTCTCGACGGCGGTAGCCTTTGCTCGCTCCATCGGTGCACCTCCCTCAACGCAGTAGAACAGGTCGGATTTTACCGTTTCCGATCGGCGGACGTCGCTCCCGCGATAAATGTTACCGATATGGTAACATCGGTGTCGTGAACGAAGTCTCGAACTTCCCGCAGCGGCTGACGGCGCTCCTCGCCGAGCGCAGCATGACTCAGCTGGAACTCGCGGCACGAATCGGGGTGACGCGGGCCGCCATGAGTCGATACGTCAACGGCGAGCGGGAACCACGGTTGGTGACTCTCGTCCGGATCGCTGAAGAGTTGGATGTCAACGTGGACGAATTGATCTCCCCGAAATCCAACTCTGTAGGCACGGCTTTACGGATCGTTGCACGGACCACGCTCACCGAAGAACAGAAGTCCCAATTCAGGGAAGCCCTTGACCGTGGGGGTCGACCGTGAGCCGGAAGCTGCCGTACCGCCGCTACGAAGAGTTGAAGTCGCTCGCGGCTGACCTCATTGAAGACTATGCACTCAGCTATCCGCTGGACCCTTTCGAGATTGCCGCGACATTGGGCGTGCACGTCACAGTTCACGAATTCGGCCTGCCCCCTGCGGCATGGTTTTGTGGCACGACTGATGGCTATACGACGCCTGTCCAGTCCGTACACGGCGTGAAGTTCAAGGCCCACCTCAACGGTGCGACATCACTCCTGAGGCGCAGATTCACGTTGATGCACGAAATTGCACACATCTGGCTTGATCATCCGAGAGTAAGTGCGCCTTCTTGCGAGAACGTGACCGAGGCTGAAGCGAATTTTCTTGCCGCGTACCTGTTGGCCCCGGATGCCCTCGTGGTCGCCTGGGTCCAGGACCTCACGGTCGCGGGTATCGCCCAGGAGTTTCAGGTCAGCGACGAGGCGGCCGGCATCATCCATCATCGCGTGATGAGGATGCTCAACGGCAACGCTGGCCACCGAAGTTATGACCGCCGAATCGCATCATCGGCAGTGAGGCTCCTCGACGCGACCGATAGCTCCTCAGCGCAAGTTCAGTGGACCGCATGACCAGTGCCAGACAAACCTTGCCTCCACCCGCTCAACCCGCGCTCTTCCCGCTCGAGGCTCAAGAGCTGCCGCGGCAACCAATTCCGCAGGCGACCTGCATCACCGAGCCAGCAGGCAATGCTCCGCGTGACCGTCGAGACGTCTTCAATGGACGGTTGATTAGAGGACTAACTCTGGTTGGGCACTACGACATTCCCAAGCTTGATGCCTGCACGCTCGTGCCTGATCGTTTGATCGCATTCTCAGAGGCTGTCGGAATGGGGGAGCCTGATCCCGCGGCGTGGGTGCACAGCTACGAAGACGATTACAAAACTGAGCGACTATGGCGCTCGCCGGAAGAATATTTCCCGAAGCTTCGCGGATTCGCAGGAGTCATCTGCCCCGACCATTCCACCTACCGCAATATGCCTCGGGCGCAGCAGATCTACAACATCTATCGCAACCAGTTGCTGGGCGCCAGCATGCAAGTTGATGGATGCAACGTGATTCCCAATGTGCGGCTCAGCGGCCGCGACTCGATTCCCTATGCCCTCGCGGGAATTCCGTCTCGCTCGACCCTCGCGCTAGGTCTACACGGCTGCACGAAGCTGCGAGAAAACCGGTCACACGTCATCGACGAGATTCGAATGCTATGCGACTTGTGCGAGCCGGCGAACCTCGTTGTGTACGGAAGTGCTGCTTATGGCGTACTCGACTACCCGCTTGCACTCGGCATTCCCGTGCATGTTTACGCCCCGGACAGCTTCCGGCGATCCGTATCCAGGGAGGCATCATGAGCAAACCGCGGAGCCGACTGATCGGCAAGGCCGATCACGAGTTCCGCACGATCAAGGGCTTCACAACTGCCCTTCACTTCGGAAAGCAGGCCAAACACCTGCCTGGACAACCCAACCATGATGCAACGAAATCCACTATCACCGTGTCGATCGGGGAGTTGCAGGAGCTCGTTGAACTGAACGCCGGCACCGGAAAGTGGTACCCGTCCAACCGAGAAGCTGTCGACTTTGGAGTCATCATCGGCATGTATCGGAACTTCAAGACCGGTCGCAGCAGGCCTACCACCCAGGGCACCATCCACTACTCCAAGACGGGCGCTCACGTCGTTCCTGCCAATCCGGACAAGGAGAAACCGCGATGACTTACTTCCACCCCGAAGAAGAGTTTCAGTTCGGAGTTTTGTCTGTCTATGACGATGAATACCCGGGCACCCGGTACTTGATCGAATTCCCCGATGGGGAGAGCTACATCTGCCGCTACTTCACCGATTACGAGAGCGAGAACAGCGGCGACTTGGACATTGAGATGGACGACCCTCGCTATGACGATTTCTATCAAATCGCTATGGATATCGTTGAGACGGTTCAGACCGGTGCTCGGCGTTACCACGACGGTCTGACACTCGACTACCGCGACTGGCCAGCGCTGATAAAGGACGTAGACAAAGACATAGTCGTCTATCCGGCGGGGTAGGGGATGAATTCGATGACGCCAGTGGAGCTCGCGAGGTTTTGCCGCGACTTCCGGTCAGGCCTTGCAAGCCCCAAAATCTGGGGGATTCCGGTCATCGTTTATTCATCGAATATGACCGGGAAATGGCCGGAATCGCCAGGTCCTATTGGGTTCCGGATATGTCGAAAGATGTTGCGGCACTGGATATAACAGGAAACGGCGGTCGTTCTCAAGAATCACCATTCGCTAATCCGTTGGTCGCGGGTTCGAGCCCCGCCCGCCCTACAAAATGCCTGTATTACTTCGGGTGATGCTTGCCATTTTGGCTTCGGGTGATGCCTGACAGTGTTTCGGCTGATTCTTGACAGTTACTTCGGCTGATTCTTGACACTCCCTTGATGAGGGAGATCAGCGTGGCCGAGCAGAGGTATCAAGCAGTGTTGGCCGTCATCAGTGACGGGTTGTCTATTTCGCAGGTGGCGGGCAAGGTCGGGGTGTCGCGGCAGACGTTGCATGCGTGGCTGGCCCGGTATGAGGCCGAAGGCCTGGAGGGGCTCGCGGATCGGTCGCATCGGCCGGAGAGGTGTCCGCATCAGATGCCGGCCGAGGTGGAGGCGGCGGTGTTGGAGTTGCGGCGGTCGCGGCCGTATTGGGGTCCGCATAAGAAGGCCGCCCGCACCCGCGAGCAGCCCTAAACACACATCCAGAGTGTCAAGGATCAACCGACATAGAAACGTCAAGCATCAACCGACTCTGAACAGCCCCTACTAGCCTTGCCCCATGGCGAAGGTCTTCGAGCAGATCGATGATCAGATGGCTGCGTGGCTTACCGCGCAGCCGATGTTCGTGGTCGCCACCGCACCGTTGGCGGGCGACGGGTTGATCAATGCGTCACCGAAGGGTGGGATCGGAACCCTTGCGGTGCTGGGGCCAAGGACCGTCGCGTATCTGGATCTCACCGGCAGTGGTGTGGAGACGATCGCCCATCTGCGTGAAAACGGCCGAATTGTGCTGATGTTCACGGCGTTCGAGGGTCGGCCGCAGATCGTTCGGCTGCACGGGCGTGGTCGAGTGGTCCTGCCTGACGACGCCGAGTTCGCAGAACTGGTGCAGCGGTTCCCGCGGAATCCGGGAACCCGATCAGTCATCGTCATTGACGTGGACCGGATCTCTGACTCCTGCGGCTACGCGGTGCCGCGGATGGATTACGTGGCCGACCGCGACGTGCTCGACCTGTGGTCGGAGAAAAAGGGGCCCGAGGGACTCGTCGCGTACCGGGTCAAGAACAACGCCGTCAGTCTCGATGGACTACCGGGACTCGACTGAAGCATCACAATCATCGTCCCCTACTCCATGCGGTATACGAGCTGATCGAACCCGCCCGCGGCCGCTGCAGCCACGGCCATGGATGCACCGCGACCACATCGAGGCGGGCAGCCCGGGACTTCCAGCCCGGGACAGGTGCGAAGGTGGCAGCCAGTCGCCGGCCCTGGAGCACCTCAACCGGGTCACCGAGCCACAGCTGAACTTCCCTGCGTGTGGAGAGGTCGGCAACCGACTGCGCAAGGAAGACAAGCCGATTCACCGAAAGCCGCAACCGGCGCAGCAGTGGCTCGTCGAACACGAACACCACGGGCAGATCCTGATGTGCCGCAGCCGCGGGGTCGCGATCGCCGAGGCTCTCCGCGGTCATCCACACGGCCTCCGGCGTCGCCGACTGCTGGGCTGTCGCGGGTCCGGCCGTCGCCTCGAGGTTGTCGTCGCGCCGCAGCCGGGGGTCGCTGAATGCCAGGGGCTCCCGCTCCTGGGTGGCAGGCCAGTCCGTGATCGGACAGTTGCGTTCCAGCGGGCACGTCGCGCACAGACCCGGTGCCCGCTTCTCCACCTGCCATCGGGAGAACCCGTACGCCTTGCCGGTGAGTGCGCCGACGGTCCATTGCCAGCCCAGCCGGTTGGCTGCCCGAGAGCCGTCGATTAGGTGTCGATACATGAGGTCTTCGCCATCGCGCCAGCCCTGCCCCTCGCGGACACTCCACTGCGAGGCCAGCCACATGCGGGTCTGGTTGGTGAGCCAACCGCTGGACACCAGCTCCGACCAAGATGAGTCCAGGCACCGCGCCGACGATGACCACGGATTGTCTATTGGTGCCCGACCGGTGTCAGCCGAGCGCTCGTCGACGGCGAACCGAAATGAGTGGCGGGACGCTGTGCCCAAGCGCGCGTAAAGATGTCGTGCGTATTCCTGCCAGAGCAACTCATCGCGAAACTTCGTCACATCGCTTTGCGGACCCCCGGCCACGTGATCCCACACCTCACGCAGTGTCAGTAGCCCATGCCGGATATAGGGCGACAGTCGCGACGCGCCGCGGGTTCCCGGCGGCCAGACGTTGTTGCGCCGCCGCGCATACCCTGCCACGTCGTAGGCCTGTAGCGCCGCATCCGCCGCTGACTGGCCGCCGCGCGGGGATCCTGCTGATGCCGATGCCTGGGGCTCGCACAGATCCCCGAGATGATCCGCCACCCACGCGTGGATCTCATCGTGCGCCGGGGGATCGGGGAGGCGCTGAGGCGTCATACGATTTGCATGCAGCGGGTAGTCATGCCATCAGTATCGCGGCCCGGGGCGACTAACGTGACCGCCATGGCTGTCGTCGTCGTGGGAGCAGGGCTGGCCGGTCTTGCTGCCGCCCGTCACCTCACCCGCCACGGTGTCAAGGTGACGATCCTCGAAGCTTCAGACGGCGTCGGCGGTCGCGTGCGCACCGATGTCGTCGACGGCTTCCGCTTCGACCGCGGCTTCCAGCTGTACAACCCCGCCTACCCCGAGGGCGCCCGTGTCCTCGACCACGAGGCACTCGACTTGAGGCCCTTCATCGCGGGCGCGCGCATCGTGGTCAACCGGGCCGGGCGCCGTCGGGTGGACCGAGTCGCCGATCCACGGCGCGCGCCGTCCTGGATGGTGCCGTCGCTGCTGGCGCGCATCGGCTCACCGGCGTCGACGGCTCGCTTCGGCGCCTATGCGGTCTCCCGTGCCGTCCGGACCGTTGAATCCCTGGAGACTGACCCCGACGTCACGACCGAGGAGGCGCTGCGCCGAGCCGGTGCGGATCGGACGCTGATGGAGCGGCTGCTGCGCCCATTCCTGTCCGGGGTTTTTCTGGATTCCGAGTTGACGACGTCGCGGCGGTTCCTGGACGTGGTACTGAAATCCTTCGTCCGCGGCACACCGGGCGTGCCGGCACTGGGTATGGCGCGCATCCCCGAACAACTTGCGACCGGTCTCGACGTTCGACTCGGCCACCGGGTTGCGTCAGTCTCGGCTCAGGCTGTCTCGGGTTGGACTGTGAATGTCGTCGGCGGCGACGCGCACCGCGCCGAGGCCGTCATCGTCGCGACCGATCCGACGACGGCCGCCGGACTCATCGAGGAGATCCGCGCCCCCGCGGCGCGTTCGGTAACAACCTGGTACTACCGGCCCACCTGTGCGCCCGAGGATCTCGCCGACGGGCAGGCGGTGCTCATCCTCGATGGCGATCGCCGCGGTCCACTGGTCAACACCGTGGTGCTCACTCATGCCGCACCCGATTACGCCCCGGCCGGCGCCGCGCTGATTTCGGCGTCGGCGCTGGGTGTGTGGGACTCGTCTGGGGACGAGCACGCTGTGCGCGAGCATCTTGCGTGGTTGTACGGCGTTCCGACGCGCGACTGGGAACTCCTCGCGAGTTATCCGATTCCTTACGCCCTGCCGGCGATGCCGGTGCCCTTCGAATTGCAGCGGCCCGTGCGCACGGGCGATGGCATCTATGTCGCCGGCGACCACCGCGATACGTCGTCTATCCAGGGAGCACTAGTGAGTGGGCGTCGAGCAGCGAGCGCACTACTCGCGGACCTTGGGCTGGCGATCGCTACGCACGCGGGCAGCCCAAAGCTCGAGAATTAGCGGGCAGGCCGCTTCAGCAGGTATTGGAGCCATCGGATATCGAGCAACATGACTCTGACGGTAGGTACGGAAATTAAGGCTGAGGGCCCCCGGGGCTAAAGCGTCGCTAAGAAGTTCTGCCATGAGCGCATTATTTTTGAGCGCTACAAATACATGGCTACCCTGTGTAACGAAGTCAGTCCGCAACGCGATTTGGTTCGTAGCGGTACTCCTCAAGCGTTAATCAGACACAGAAATGAGATCCCCATGAAGACCCGGCCACAGCTCAACCGTGCACTCGGCGCGTTCGCGTTCGCGTTGGCGGCCATCCCGCTGACCGCACTCGCAGCTCCCGCAGTGAGCCACGCTGACTGGTGCGATCCCGCCACCCTGTACTGGGACGCTGTGACGAATTCGTGCATGCCGATCCTCGGCCCGGCCGGCCCCATCGGCGTCGGGCCCGACCCGATCCTCGGACCTGTCGGACCTGTCGGGGTTGGTGGCCTCGGTCCGGTGGCAGGGCCGGTCGGACCGGTCGGGGTCGGTGGCGTTGGTCCCGTCGTCGGGCCCGTCGGGCCTGTCGGGGTTGGTGGAGTCGGACCTGTCGGCCCCGGCCGATAGGGCACGCCGGCGGATGGGAGTTCCCAGCATCCGACGCATCGGCGGTGCCACGGTCGTGACGGCCGTGGCACTGCTGGGCGGACCTATCGGCGTTCCCGCCGCCTCCGCTGACACGTGCCCGAACGTCGAGGTGGTCTTCGCTCGCGGGACCAACGAGGCGCCCGGTCTTGGCTTCGTCGGTCAGGTGTTCGTCGACTCCCTGAGATCGCAGCTACCGGGGCGCGCGGTTGCGGTGTACGCGGTCAACTATCCCGCGAGCGACGACTACCTGAGTAGTGCGTCCGAGGGTTCCGCTGATGCGCGTGCCCGCATTCAGTCGACCGTCGCGAGTTGCCCCAACACGAGCATTGTTGTCGGGGGATATTCGCAGGGCGCGTCGGTGACCGAACTGTCCACGTCGGCACTGCCCCCTGCGGTCGGCGATCGCATCGCGGCCGTCACGCTTTTCGGTAGTCCGTCCAGTGAGTTCTCGAGCATGCTGGCCGGCGGTGCCCCGCTGCCGACGGTCAGTCCGGGTTTGCGCACGAAGACCATCGACCTCTGCATCCCCGGCGATCCGATCTGCTCCGCAGGTGCGGACATGATGGCGCACGTGTCCTACGTCCCAGCCGGGATGGCGAACCAGGCGGCGACATTCGCCGCTGGCAAGGTCGATCAGTCGATCCCGTGACTTAGGTGCAACTGTCCGCGTACACCCAGAGGCCGTCCCAACCCAGGCAGGCCTGCAGATTGGGCGTCAGGTTGCCCACCTGCCGGTCGGGGCGCCCGGGTGTCACGATCTGGACGACGATGTCCGACATGTCCGCACACGTCGTGATGGTGGCATTGTTTCCGACCTGGGTGCACACATCCGCGCGTGCAGAACCACTGGGCAGCATCGCCTGAGTGGCCATCGCGAGGCTCACCCCCGCGACGCAGATCAGGCCACGTACCGAATAGTTCATCTCGGCTCCTCGTCGACTGCCGGGATTCGGCATGGAATTGCAAGTGTTTGCTGATCATAGCGACGAGGCCGAGGTTGATCGGGAATCCGAAGTGACGATGGTCCCTGACGCAACCGCCCACCGGTACGGTACGGTGGTGCAAGTTAGGCTAGGCTTTGCATAGAAACGAGAGGCGGCCGTGAGCACGTTCAATATCGCGGTCCTGGGTGCCATCGCGGGTTTCACGATCTTTCTCGGCCTGCCCGTCGGTCGGGCGCGGAGTCTGCCTACGGGGATGCGCGCACTTCTGAACGCGACCGCGACCGGTGTACTCCTGTTCTTGTTTTGGGACGTGCTCGTTCATGCCGTCGAACCTGTCGAGTCCGCACTCGTCGCTGTCACTCAGGACGGAACCGGCACCTGGATGGGATTCATTTCCCTGGCCGCGGTATTCGTGGCCGGTCTGGTCCTCGGCCTGATGACCCTCGTCTACTACGAGCAGTGGATGGCGGGCGGGAAGACGCCGGCACGGCCGTTCGGTCCGGGCGCGGCAAGCGTGGCTGAATTCACCGAACGTCACATTCTCTCCACAACGTCGCCCGCACGACGGTTGGCACTGTTGATCGCCGTGGGCATCGGGTTGCATAACTTCTCAGAGGGATTGGCAATCGGTCAGTCCGCCGCCGCCGGGCAACTCAGTCTCGCGATTCCGCTCATCGTCGGATTCGGATTGCACAATGCGACGGAGGGTTTCGGCATCGTCGCCCCACTCGCCGGTGAGCCGACCCGACCCTCCTGGGGGTTCCTGGCACTGCTCGGCCTCATCGCCGGCGGCCCGACATTGGTGGGCACCCTGCTCGGTCAGTCATTCGTGAATGAGACTGTCTCCGTTGCCTTCCTGGCGCTGGCCGCAGGGTCAATCCTGTATGTGGTGATCCAGTTGTTGCGGGTCGCGCAGAACCTCGGCCACCGGACGTTGATGTTCTGGGGCCTGCTGCTCGGCCTGATCCTCGGGTTCGGCACCGATTTCGTGATCGTGGCCGCAGGCGCTTAGCCGACAGCGATGTCACAGAGCGCCGTGTCTGTTCCCACTGCATTTCGTTGGCCGCAGGCCCGCGATGGGGGGCGGCCCGCCCGGCTTCGTTCCAGGGTCAAACGGATCACCGGCTTCGATCTTCTGCCCAACGATGCCGTGGCGGCCGAATACGCCCGGTTGCTGAACACCGGTGATCCGGTAGCAGAACGCTTCGTCGATGAGACGTTTCTGGGACCGCCAGGTCCCGAACGTTCCAGGGAGATGGTGAACCAAGCCTTAGAGACGTCGGTTGACGACGTGCCGGACGCACCGGAGTCGATGCAGGCGCTATTCGCCGAATTCGAAGACATTCCGGACTGGGTGAATCCGCAACTGGTCGAGCAGGGCGCGGCGGTGTGGCGACGATGGGGCTACACGCTGGGCTCGATCGGCAATGCCGGCACCCTGGACGCCTACACCGAAGCCTCGTTGGCGGTGCCGCTGTCCCTGTCCGGCGGATACGCCGGTGACTCCGCGCTCAATCGCTACCTGGAGACCAGTCGGTGGTGGATCGAAGTCTGCCGGCCCGGTGCCGCGCTCACGCCCGGTTCACTGGGGCGGCGTATCTCGATGCAGGTGCGCGTCATGCATGTCAGTGTCCGACGCCGGGTGGCCGACCACCCGGAGTGGGACTCACAGCGTTGGGGCCTGCCGATCAGCCAGGCCGAGATGATGCTGACACTGCTCGGCGGAAGCGTGGGCCCCGGACTCGGCCTGTACACGCTGGGCTACGTGACGTCGCCGGCCGAGATCAGAGCGGCCCTGCACTTCAACCGCTACCTCGGCCACCTCGTCGGCATGCGATCCGACATCTTCCCCGAGACCATCGCCGACGGAATCCGGATGCTGTATTTGTTCGACGCCACCCGCTCATATGACTCCG
>Ga0209597_1001578_pt1 | contig 14834 bp, 11 predicted proteins | sample M_140625_MF_Meta_FD_187316 | JGI IMG/M metagenome (GOLD analysis project Ga0209597, IMG submission 187316) | Freshwater microbial communities from Lake Montjoie, Canada to study carbon cycling - M_140625_MF_MetaG (SPAdes) (version 2) | ecosystem: Environmental > Aquatic > Freshwater > Lake...
GGAAAAATTCAAAGCTGACTGGAATCATCAAATCCTCTTTTTTGCGCGATCAACAAAAACTCCCGGTTGCCATCCTCACCCCCCGAACCCCCGGTCAGTGGACTCTCCAGCGTCTCCAGAACCCCGCAATTCCGACCCGCACAGCTCGCCGAGATCCGCTCAAGAAGCGGTCCATACAAGGTGGCATCACGAACGATGCCGTGCCGGTCGCGGGCGGTCGGGCCGAGCTCGAATTGCGGCTTGATCAGGGCCACGAGCCAACCACCGTTTCGGATCAAGGCCAGCACCGGCGCCAACACCGCATCGAGCGCGATAAAGGACACGTCGATCGTGGCCAACCCAAACCCCTCCTCCGGCACGGAATCCCCCAACATCGTGGCCTCAAGGGCCCGCGCGTTGATGCCTTCGAACGTACGTATTCGAGAGTCCGCCGCCAGGCGCGGATGCAATTGCCCATGCCCCACATCGACACCGACCACGCGCCGCACCCCATGTTGCAGCAGGCAATCCGTAAAGCCACCGGTCGACTGGCCGACGTCGAGCGCGACGATGTCGGCGGCGTTCCATCCATGGCTAACGAGTCGCGCCATAGCGGCTTCGAGCTTGAGCCCACCCCGCGAGACATAACGCAGGGCGGGGTCAGCCGAATTGACCCCGACTTCCGTGCCGGGCGCGATCAGCTCACTCGAGCGGGTCACGGTGCGAGCACCGCCCCCTTCATTGACCCAGACGCTTCCCCCTGCAATCAAGCGTTGCGCCAGGGTACGGGATGCGGTCAGGCCACGTTCGACCAAGACCGCATCGGCACGCATCCGCACCGCCTCAAACCCTCAGGGATCAGTTGCCCAGAGCATTAGTAGCGATAGGTATCGGCCTTGTAAGGACCGTCCTGGGCGACACCAATGTACGAGGCCTGCGATGAACTCAGTTGCGTGAGCGTCGCACCGATCTGTTTGAGATGCAGGCGGGCGACTTTCTCGTCCAGATGCTTGGGCAGGACATAGACCTTGCCGCTCTCGTACTGATCAGGATGCGACCAGAGTTCGATTTGCGCGATGGTCTGGTTGGTAAATGAGGCCGACATCACAAAGCTCGGGTGCCCGGTTCCACAACCCAGGTTCACCAGACGGCCTTCCGCCAGCATGATGATGCGATGGCCATCGGGGAAGACCACATGATCGACCTGCGGCTTGATATTGATCCACTGGCAGCCTGTGGCGTCGCCCTTGATCGAAGCAATATCAATCTCATTATCAAAATGACCGATGTTGCACACGATCGCCTGATTTTTCATGCGCTCCATGTGCGCGCGGGTGATGACGTCCTTGTTACCGGTTGCCGTCACGAAAATATCGGCCTTGTCGGCTGCATATTCCATGTCGACGACCTTGTAGCCTTCCATCGCCGCCTGCAGCGCACAAATCGGATCGATCTCGGTAATCCAGACCTGAGCGGACAAGGCGCGCAGGGCCTGGGCGCTGCCCTTACCCACATCGCCAAAGCCGGCCACGACCGCGATCTTTCCAGCGATCATGACGTCGGTGGCGCGCTTGATGCCATCCACCAAAGATTCGCGACATCCGTACAAATTATCAAATTTGCTCTTTGTCACAGAATCATTCACGTTAATTGCACGGAATTTGAGCTCGCCGCGACGACTCATTTCGATCAGGCGATGAACCCCGGTGGTGGTCTCTTCCGTCACGCCAACCACGCTGTCGAGCTGGCGCTGATACCAGCCCGGGTCTGTGGCCAGACGCTTACGGATGGATGCAAAGAGGCACACCGCTTCTTCGCTGTCGGGATGATCGAGCAGACTCAGATCATGTGCGGCACGCGCGCCCAGATGCAGCAGCATCGTGGCATCGCCGCCATCATCGAGAATCATGTTCGCCGTACCGTGCGGGTTGGCATCCGTGACGGGCCAGTCAAAGATCTGGTGGGTGTATTCCCAATAGTCATCCAGCGACTCGCCCTTGACAGCAAATACGGGCGTGCGACGAGCTGCCAACGCAGCAGCGGCATGATCCTGAGTTGAGAAAATATTGCACGATGCCCAGCGAATCTCAGCGCCCAGCGCCTGCAATGCTTCGACCAGGACGGCGGTCTGAATTGTCATGTGCAAGGAGCCGGTGATGCGCGCGCCGCGCAACGGCTGAGTCGCCGCATATTCGGCGCGGACGGCCATCAAACCGGGCATTTCGGTCTCGGCAATTTCGATCTCTTTCCGGCCCCAATCAGCCAAGGTAATGTCGGCGATCCGACAATCCGTGAAGGAAAGTTCTGCGGCCAGGGCGGCCTTCTGGGTGGGTGCATTCAAGGCGTTTCTCCAAGTCGCTACGCGACCAGTTAAGGGAGATCGGTGTGCGAGGGCACACGCGCCTTGGAATCCCGCGAGGATTCAAAACCAATGCGCACCCGCAACCGATCGATTGCGAGCGCCGTTGAAACGTTTCCGAGCCTAGCGCCAGTGATGAAGTGGTTGAATCAACCCGACGAAGCCATTCGGCATCCGCTACCTCAGCCCTGGACGTTGCAGCGCCCCTCGGAGCGCGAAGTATAACCCGAGGAAGTAATCATGGAAGTCCCTGACCGAGCGGGGGCAAGGCGTTCAGGGCCTCAATGCAGCGTGGCTTTTCGCCGCGGCACTTCCTGACCCGCCAGGATGGCGATGTCGATTTCAGCGAGTTCCTCTTCGGCGAGCGCGGCATGGCGCGCCACCAAAATCAACTGCTCGCCCTCTTCGGCCGAACCGAGGGCGGTCTGGACTCTCACCAGAGTCTCGCGCAGGGTGCGCAATTCTTCCTGCAGGCAACCCAGTTCGTCATCGCGTTCCCAAGGCTTTGAAAACGTCTTCGGAAATTCCTTCATGAATCCACCCCCTGATTGTCGAGATGTTGCGATGGTAAGCAGACCAACCCCGGGCTGGCCAGTCTCTCGCCCAGGATCCCGACCATGGGTCGGGATCCATTGATGGTCGGTGCCAGGTCAGTGCGGTGTCGCACGAGGCGCTGGCGCTTGCTGAACCCCTGAATCCCTGAATCCCCTTGGAATTGCTGCCAACAACTGCTGGGTGTAGGGGTGCTGCGGATTGGCGTAAATCGATTCGGCTGGGCCCTGCTCGACAATCTCGCCCTGGCGCATCACCAGAATTTCGTCGGCCATGAACTGGACCACGGCGAGGTCATGGCTGATGAACACATAAGTCAGCCCAAAAGCCTCTTGCAGATCGAGCAAGAGGTTGAGCACCGTGGCCTGAACACTGACGTCCAGTGCACTGACGCACTCGTCACACACGAGGATCTCGGGCTGCATCGTCAGGCACCGGGCGATCGCGATGCGCTGGCGCTGTCCCCCCGAAAATTCGTGTGGGTACTTGCCAAATGCCTGCGCATTGAGGCCCACGCGCTCCAACCACTGCAGGGCCAGTGCCTCGCGTTCATCATCACTCGAACCGATCTGATGGACGCGCAGGGGTTCGATCAAAATCTGACCGACCGTAAAACGAGGATTAAGGCTGGCGTAGGGGTTTTGAAAGATGATCTGGATACGGCGCCGAAACGGCTTTAGACCCGACCCCGCCAATGCTGTCAGGTCGTGACCCGCGAAACGAATCTCACCGGCGCTGTTCGCAAGCAATCGGGTCAGCATAAGACCGAGCGTCGTCTTTCCCGACCCGGACTCGCCAACCACGCCCAGCGTGCGCCCGCGGCTCAGACTGAAGCTCGCGTTCTGGACCGCGGCAATCTTGGTCCCGCCAAACAAGCCAGGCATCAGCCCCGAAAACAGGCCTGGAAGTAGGCCTGAATTCAGGACATAGTCTTTGCGCAAACCCGTGACCTGCAGGATGGGTCCAGCCTCGGCCTCGGCCCGGGTCAGGTTTGACGCGGCAGCGGCGTCTGGCCCCACCGGCAAAATCGTGCTTGAAACCAGGTCCGCGACGACACCGTCCCCGTCCAGCGGTTCAAGCAGATCCTCGATCGTCGGCAAGCGCTGTCGACCGCTGTGGGCCACTCGCCCGAGCCCGGGTCGGCAAGCGAGCAACGCGCGGGTATAGGGATCTTGCGGTGCCCTGAAAATTCCCCCGACCGGGCCCTGCTCCCGAATCACACCACGGCGCAGAACGACCACGGAATGGGCGAGTTCGCCGACCAGATTGAGGTCATGGCTAATAAAAAGCATGCTCATCCGGCGGGTCTGCTGCAAGCGCAGCAACAAATCGATGATCTGACGCTGTACCGTCACGTCCAGGGCTGTTGTCGGTTCGTCAGCAATCAAAAGGCGCGGCTCGCACGCGATCGCCAGCGCAATCATGGCGCGTTGTTGCTGCCCCCCCGATAGCTGGTGGGCAAAGGCTTTGGCGCGTGCCCGCGGCTCGGGCAAACCGACTTCATCCATCAGCTCGAGCACCCGGGTTCGCGCTTGCCCGGCACTCATGCCGCCCTGAATTCGAAGGACCTCCGCGATCTGTTCACCCACCGTTTGCACGGGGTTCAGCGAACTCATGGGGTCCTGAAAAACCATCGAAATTTCGCGACCACGGATCCGGCGCATGGCCTCGCTGTGCAATTCCAGGAGGTTATGGCCGGCCCAGTGCACCTGACTGCCCGGGTGGATCCGAGCGTTGTCGGGCAACAACTGCAGCAGACTCATCGCAGTCACACTCTTCCCACTGCCAGACTCGCCCACGAGGGCGACCGTCTGCTGATCGGGGATGGAAAAACTGATTCCGCGAACGGCCTCATGAACGCCCGCTGACCCCATATCAAAGGCGATCTGAAGGTTCTGAACACTCAAGACCGACTGGGGGGCAGCGGTCGAGGCGACATTGGAGGTGACGGGATTCAAGTGAGTTCCTGAAACTAGCGCAGCTTCGGATCGAGCGCGTCACGCAACGCATCGGTCAAGAGCGCGAAGGCCGTTACAAAGAGCGCCATAAATCCGGTCGCGGCGACCAGTTGCCACCACTTGCCCAGCACCAATTCGGTCTGAGCCTCGGACAACATCGTCCCCCAGCTGACCATATCCATTGAAACACCCAGCCCCAGAAAGGACAGAATCACTTCGGCCTTGATGAAGCTCACGACATGCAGGCTCAGCTGCACCAGAACGACGTGGCTGACGTTGGGAAGAATGTGGCCAAACATACGCGCCAGATGACTGACCCCAATCGCTTCGGCCGCACGGACGTACTCGCGACCGCGGTGCTTGATGTACTCAGCCCGCACCAGGCGATAGATTCCTGTCCACCCCACCACACTCAAGATGATCACCACGGGGGCGATCCCATTGCTGAACACCCGAGCCATCGGACCTGATTTAAAGACCGCGGCAAGTGCAAAAATCAGCAGCACATACGGCACCGAGTTGAAGACGTTATAGAGCCATTCAAGCAGATCATCGATCACCCCCCCGAAATATCCGGCCAACGCGCCCAACAAGGTACCGATCAAGGTGGCCATCAACGCAGCAGCGACGCCGACTGTGATTGAGACCTGCGCGCCCTTGATGGCTTTAGCCAACACGTCGCGGCCAATCCGATCCGCACCCAACGCCCGGGTCGTCGCCTTTTGCGTGACCACCTCGGTCACTTGAGCCGCCTGCCGGGCCCACGTCTCGTACTGCGGAGCCAGAGGATCGACCGCGCTAATATCCAACACCGGCGAGCCCTCCGACTGGGTCTGAATCTCTTCAGAATCCGTACTCGGACCAACCCAATGCGGTGGCGCAAACGGCGTGGCAACTTCACGCTGCCAGTCGGAAGCGAGCAGGCCCAATTGCGCCAGTACCACCAGCAAACCAAACCCGAGAACGACCGCAAGTGACGACATGCCGACGCGGTCAGCGCGCAGCTTAAGCCAGGCCATCGTCCAGAGGCCGGGGGAGTGCGGAGCCTTCATTTGAGGACCACCCGCGGATCGACCACCTTGTACAGCAGATCGGTGAGCAGGTTGATTGCCATGGTCAGGACTGCCAGATAGACGGTCACAGCCTCGATCACGGGGTAGTCGCTTCGATTGACGGCGGTGTAGACCTCGCGACCCAGCCCGGGGATTGAGAAGAACACTTCAATCAGAAACGAGCCGATAAACACGCTAGGCAAATGGGTCGCAACGTTCGTGAGAATTGGAATCATCGCGTTACGCAACACATGCACGAAGAGAATGCGTGACTCGCCGACCCCCTTGGCCCGGGCGGTACGCACATAGTCCTGATTGATCTCGTCAAGAAAAAAACTGCGATAGAGCCGGGTGTAAGGCCCAAGGCTGACCGCGACCGCCAGGAACACCGGCAACGGCGCGAACTTGATCAGATTGGTCGTGAGGCTCGAGGACCATCCCTGGACCGGGAACCAGCCCAACTGAAATGCAAACACATACTGGCCAAGAATCACGTACACCAGAAAACTGATGGACATGGCGATCGTGCACACGATCATGACGACACGATCGGTTAATGAGCCCCGCACATACGCGACGGCCATCCCGGCCACGATGCCAAACACCACTTCGAGCAGCAAAATCGGAATCATCACCGTCAGTGTGGCCGGCAGCCGGGACTTGAAAATTTCCAGCACGGGCTCGCGCGTGGCCCAGCTGCTGCCCCAATCGAAGGTCACGACTTTGGTGACGAACATCCAAAGCTGAACCGGAACCGGTTCGTTCAAACCCAATTCAGTGCGAATCGATTCGATCTGCTCGGGCGTCGCCTGAAGTCCACCGAGAATTTCGGCCGGGTCGCCCCCGAAATACTTGAACAAGAAAAAAACCAGCAAAACGACCCCGATCAGGGTCGGAATCATTTGCAGGATTCGGCGCAGAAAATAAGTCAGCATTTCGGGTCCAGACCGAAATTGACCATCACTTCGGGGTCGGGCATGATCAAACGCATGCGAGAAAAATCATCCAGATCGTGAGAAAACACATTAATAAATCAAGGGCTTTGATCCGCGTAAGGCTTGCCCTGTTTGCCCTAGTTTACGCGGCACTGACCGGGACGCTCGTCCAAGCAGCCACCCCTGCCACCGGAAACAACGAGAAAGTCCTGCGCTATGCCTTTCCGATCGCTGAAACGGGTTTTGACCCCGCCCAGCTAAGCGACCTGTACTCCCGCGTGCTCACGGCCAATATTTTCGATTCGCTCTACACCTACGATTATCTGGCAAGGCCCGCAAAAATCAAGCCGAACCTGGCTCAGGACATGCCCGAGGTTTCTGAAGACTTCAGGACGTTCACGATTCGACTCCGACCGGGCATTCATTTTTCGGACGATCCGGCATTTGGGGGCAAAAAGCGGGAATTGACCGCGGAAGACGTTGTCTACACCTACAAACGTATTTTCGACCCGAAAAACAAAAGCCCGTCCTTTGCCGGCGTCAAGGAGGAAAAGATTCTCGGGCTCGATGCCTTGCGCAGCCAGGCCCAGGCGGGCGGCAAGTTTGATTACAACACTGAGGTTGCCGGGATCCGCGCGCTCGACCGCTACACGGTGCAATTTCGAGTCGGTGAGGCGCGCCCCCGGTTCGTCTCGAACCTTCTCGCCGACCCCGGGATTTTCGGAATCGTCGCTCGCGAGGTGGTCGAGGCCTACGGCGATCGCATCATGGAGCACCCCGTCGGCACGGGTGCATTTCAACTCGGAGAGTGGCGTCGCTCATCCAAAATCAGTCTGGTGCGCAACCCGAACTTTCGGGAGCAGATGTACGAGGCTGAGCCGCCGGCCGACGATCCTGTCGCCCAAGCCATTGCCTCTGAACTCAAAGGCCGACGGCTACCCATGCTCGACCGTGTCGAGGTCTCGATTGTTGAAGAAGAGCAACCCCGTTGGCTGGCTTTTCTGAACAAGGAACATGACCTCATCGAGCGCCTGCCCAACAGCTTTGTGAACCAGGCGATCCCGCGTAACCAACTGGCTCCAAACCTGAAGAAAGCCGGGATCCAGATGGTTCGCGTGCCATCCTCCGACGTGACCTTTATGTACTTCGCAATGGAGCACCCAGTCGTGGGCGGCTACACCCCCGAGAAGGTGGCGCTGCGTCGTGCGATCGGGCTTGCATACAACTCGGCCGAGGAGGTCCGGCTGCCGCGGCGTGGTCAGGCGATCGTCGCGCACGGGCCCGTGATGCCCCTGACAATCGGCTACGACCCGCAGATGCGCTCCGAAATGGGCCAGTTTGATCGGGCCCGGGCGATTGCGTTGCTCGATCTCTTTGGTTACACCGACAAGAATGGGGATGGTTGGCGCGACCAACCCGACGGCAAGCCACTAATTCTAGAATTCTCAACAATCCCGGGTGGCGCTCAAAAGGAGCTCGATGAGATCTTCAAGAAAAACATGGACGCGATCCAGATCAAGCTGGACTTCAAGCAAGGCAAGTGGCCCGAGCATCTGAAGGCGTCCCGGGCCGGAAAACTCATGATGTGGGGCTTGGGTTTGAGCGCTTCTGGCACTGACGGAGCCAGTGTGCTGGCCTTGGGCTATTCCGAATCGAAGGGTCAGCAAAACCATGCCCGATTTGACAACAAGCGCTACGACGAACTGTACCGCCAGATCAGCGCCATGCCAGACGGCGCAGAGCGTCTGGCACTAACCCGCGAAGCCGTCAAAATCCTGGTGGCCTACATGCCCTACAAGTTCAGAACACACCGCATCCTGACCGACCTCAGCCACCCCTGGGTTCATGGGTATCAGCGCCATCCATTCATGCGCGACTTCTGGAAGTTCGTCGATGTCGAGCCGCGTGTTCAGCCCTAACGCCAAAGTGTGTCTATGAAAAACCTGCTCGGCGCCACCACGCCGCCTCTGTCCGTTGGGTGTATGTCCGCTGCGTGTGTGTCCGCTGCGTGTGTGTCCGTTAGGGTCACCATGCTCTTTCTCGTGATGACCCTGTTTGGGCTTGCTCCAAGCTTGGCTGCGGTGGTTCCAGCGGGCGTGACACTGCATTCAACTCAGACGATCATCCGCAACAATGGCTCGGAACCGGAGTCTCTGGACCCTGCACTGATCGAATCGGTGGGCGCTGCCAACATCGTGCGCGATCTGTTCGAGCCGCTGACCGCCAATGACTCGCGTGGCAAGATCGTCCCCGGCGTGGCCGAGCGCTGGTCGCAGTCGGACGCGTTGACCTGGGTCTTCAAATTGCGCCCGAACGCCAAGTGGTCGAACGGCGATGCCGTGACCGCCCAAGATTTCGTGTTTGGCATCCGGCGCTTGCTGGACCCAAAAACCGCGTCCAAGTACGCCCACACCTTTGGCGATTTTTTCGCCAACGGCAAGGATGTGGCCAACGGCAAAAAGCCTTTGAGCGAACTGGGCATCAAGGCGATTGACAAGCTCACGCTGGAAATCCGGACCGAAACGCCGGTTGCGTTTCTCCCCGGGTTGCTCGCTAACCCCAATCTGGCCCCGATCCATTCGAAAGCACTCGAGACGCACGGCAAAGACTGGACCAAACCCGGCAACCTGGTCAGCAATGGAGCCTTCGTGCTCAAGCAGTGGCAGGTCAATAGCAAGGTGATCCTCGAGAAGAACCCCCAGTACTGGGACGCGCCGCAGGTGCAACTCACCCAGGTCACCTACTTGCCGGTTGAGGACGGGAATGCGGACGTCAAACTGTTCGAGACCGGCGAGAACGACTGGGTTTACCAGTTGCCCCCTGGGTCGTTTGAGAAGACCTTGCAAAAGTATCCGGCAGAGACGCGAAATGCGCCGATGCTTGGGCTGCGCTATTACTCGTTTCAGACCCAGAGCCCGTTTTTTCGGGATGTTCGCGTGCGCAAGGCCCTCTCTATGGTGATCGACCGCGATTTACTCGCGCAACGCGTCACCGCCGACGGGCAGGCCCCCGCCTACGGACTCTTCGTGAAAGGCCTCGATAGCGCCGAAGTGACCACCTACGACTGGGCCCAGTGGCCCATGGCGAAACGCGTCGCCGACGCCAAACTCCTATTGCAAGAAGCTGGGGTGAAACCCGGCGCTAAATTCACCTTCATTTACAACACCAGCGACTATCACAAGAAAATGGCCATTTTCGCGGCCTCCGAGTGGAAGACCAAGCTGGGGCTTCAAGTCGAACTCGAGGCGATGGAATTCAAGGTTCTCCTCAAGCGCCGCCATGACGGTAATTTCGAGATGGCGCGCAATGGCTGGATCGCGGACTACAACGACGCGACCACTTTTCTAGCCCTGGTGAAATGTGATTCAGATCAGAACAATAATTTTAACTGTAACCGCGAAGCGGAAGCGTTGATCCAGCAGGGCTCGCAGCAGACCGATCCTGCGAAGCGCAGCGCCCTGTTCACGAAGGCGACGGATCTGGTAATGGCCGACTATCCGATCATTCCATTGCTTCAGTACTCGCTACCGCGGCTGGTGAAATCCTATGTCGGTGGTTACTCCACCGAGAACGTCATGGATCGTTTTCGCAGCAAAGATCTTTATATTATAAAGCATTGAATGCACGGCACTTCGGATTCAGCGCAGACGATTAATCGCTGAGAGCCCCAGGTCACCGACACCATGCTGGCCTATACCCTGCGCCGCCTGTTGGCGATCGTCCCGACCTTGCTCGTGGTGATTGGCGTCGTCTACCTGTTGCTGTTCTCTGCGCCGGGTGGGCCGTTCGATGGGGAGAAGGCGGTGTCCGCCGCCGTCCTGGCGAATCTGCAGGCGAAGTACCGCCTTGACCTGCCGGTCTGGCAGCAATACCTGAACTATCTGGGCAACCTGTTACACGGTGATCTCGGCGCCTCATTTCGTTATGCCGACTGGTCAGTGAACGATCTGGTGGCGGACGCGTTGCCGATCTCCCTCACGATTGGCGGAACCGCCATTGCGCTTTCACTGATCCTTGGTGTGATCTTGGGGAGCCTCGCGGCCCTCAGACAGAATTCCTGGATTGATGTGAGCGTGATGCTGCTGGGCAATCTGGGAAGCGTCTTTCCGTCCTTTGTGATCGGGCCCGTATTGGTCCTGATTTTTTCCCTCTGGCTGCGCTGGTTGCCCTCGGGTGGCTGGAATGATTTTGAGCTCCGCTTTATGCTCTTGCCGATCGCGCTGCTGACCTTCATCAACGTGGCCACAATCGGGCGGGTCATGCGCGGCAGCCTCGTCGAGGTGCTGCATAGCAACTTCATCCGAACGGCGCGCGCAAAAGGCTTGTCGCTGCGCCTGATCGTGTTGCGTCACGCCCTCAAGCCCGCGCTCTTGCCCGTGGTCTCGGTCGTCGGGCCCCTGACCATTTCATCCATCACGGCGGCCTTAGTCACCGAAACCGTGTTTTCGCTGCCCGGTATTGGGCGCCTGGTCGTCAATGGCGCCGCGAATCGGGACTACACCCTGATCCTTGGCCTGGTGGTGCTGATCACGCTGGTGGTGGTGAGCCTCAACCTGATCGTCGATTTGCTCTACGCCGTATTGGATCCGCGGATCCGTTATTGATGGCTACCCGACCAACCCAACCCCTAAGCACCGGCCCTTCGGCGCCGCGCAGCCCCTGGCGCGATGCACGTGAGCGGTTTGCCCGAAATCGGGCGGCCACGGTCAGCGCTCTACTGTTGATATTGATCACCCTTGTCTGCATCGTCGGACCCTGGTTGTTGCCCCATGCATTTGACAGCACGGATTGGAACTCGATGGCCCTCGCGCCGGGATTGGCGAATAGTCATTGGTGGGGGACCGACGAATCCGGGCGCGATCTCCTAGTGCGCTGCCTGATGGGCGGTCGAATCTCCTTGATGGTGGGCATTCTGGCAACTCTCAGTTCGGTCGCACTCGGCACCGTTTGGGGTGCAACGGCGGGGTTTCTGGGTGGCTTTGCAGACCAGTGGATGATGCGGGTCGTCGACGTGCTTTATGCCGTCCCATACCTGCTGATCGCGATTCTTCTGGTAACGGTGTTGGGCCGGGATTTTTATCTGGTTGTTCTGGCCATTACGGCGTTTTCGTGGATGGACATGGCGCGCCTCGTGCGTGGCCAGGCGCTTTCACTCAAACGGATGGACTACGTCGAAGCCGCGCGCGCAATCGGCGTGTCGCAAGCGCGGATTATCGCCACCCACATTGTTCCAAACCTGCTGGGTTTGGTGGTTATCTACACCACCGTGACCGTCCCCGCGGTCATTTTGACCGAGTCAGTCCTGTCGTTTTTGGGCTTGGGTATTCAAGAACCCATGACCAGTTGGGGGGTGCTGATCCAGGAGGGCGCCCAGACGATGGAAGTGGCGCCCTGGTTGTTGCTGTTCCCGGCGGCCATGCTGTCGACCACACTCTATTGCTTTAATTTTCTGGGTGATGGTCTGCGCGATGCGCTTGATCCGAAAGACCGCTGATGGTTGATCCCAAGCCCCCGGCCATGCTCGAGGTCAAGCACCTGGGTGTGCATTTCGAGACGCCCGATGGACGTCTGGATGCCGTGCGTGATTTGTCATTTTCCTTAGCGAAAGGACAGACGTTTGGGATCGTGGGCGAGAGTGGTTCGGGTAAAAGCCAGAGCATGCTCGCAATCCTCGGGCTACTGGCCGCCAGCGGCCACGCGACGGGCCAAGCGCACTTCGAAGGGCGCGATCTGCTGCGCCTCGCACCACACGATCTGAACCGGATCCGTGGCAACCGGATTGCCATGATCTTTCAGGATCCAATGACCTCGCTGAACCCATATCTGACGATCGAGCGGCAGATGACCGAGGTCCTTGAAGTTCAGAAGAATGCGACACCAAGGGCGGCCCGTGCGCGCGCGCAGAAAATGCTTGAGGCGGTTCAAATCGCCGACCCGGTGCGTTGCCTGAAAGGCTATCCGCATGAGTTCTCAGGCGGCATGCGTCAACGCATCATGATCGCGATGGCCTTGCTGTGTGAGCCCGACCTGCTGATTGCGGACGAACCCACAACCGCCCTGGATGTGACCGTTCAAACCCAGATCGTCGGATTACTGCGCCGACTGCAACGCGATTTTGGGACTGGCATCCTCATGATCACCCACGATCTGGGATTGGTTGCCGGCCTGTGCGACGACGTCATGGTGATGTACGGGGGCCGGATCATGGAGCAGGCAAGGGCACAGACCCTCTTTGACGGCCCGAGCCACCCCTATACGCTCGCCCTCCTCAATGCAGCACCCCGTCTACACGGCGAGCAAGACGCGCTGATCGCGATCCCCGGTGCCCCCCCCAATCTCGCCCACATGCCCCCAGGCTGCCCGTTCGCCCCGCGTTGTCCGCTGGCCGACGCGAGGTGCAATCTCGCGCCAGAGCTCACAGGCGAGAGCCACCTGCGCGCATGTCACCGGCCCGCTGTCGAGGTTTCAATTCAAGGGATCCAGGCGGCTCAGCCAACTCCACCAACGCAACCAACGCAACGGATTCAGCCGCAGCTCAACGGGACCTCGGCCGGGATCACTGCGCTCGAGAACACCGCGCTGCTGCGGGTTCGTGACCTGCAGGTCGGTTTTCCGGTTCGCGGGGGCGATTGGCCATGGTCGCCTGGCGTCACACTGCGCGCAGTGCGCGGGGTGAGTTTCGATCTCGAGGCGGGCGAGACCCTGGGCGTGGTGGGTGAATCCGGATGCGGCAAGTCAACCCTTGCCCGGGCACTCCTGAACCTCGTACCCTTTCGGGCCGAGTCACTGCGCTGGTTTGATCAGGAGATGGCACCCATGTCCGGTGTCGGTGCGAATGCAGGTTTCACCGCGAGTGCCAGTCCGAGCACAGCGGCTTGGCTCCAGGTGCGCCGGCAAGTCCAGATGGTGTTTCAAGATCCACTGGCCTCGCTCGATCCGCGAATGAATATCCTGCAGATCCTCTCTGAGCCCTTGCGCACCCACGAGCCCAGCCTCACGGCGAGTGACCGGTTGGACCGGGTCTGCGCACTGATCGAACGGGTTGGGCTCGACCGCCATCAACTTGATCGTTACCCGCACGAATTCTCGGGCGGGCAATGCCAGCGCATCGGTATCGCACGCGCCTTGATCCTGAGACCGCGCGTCATCATCTGTGACGAGCCGGTTTCGGCCCTTGACGTGTCGATTCAGGCCCAGATCATCAATCTGCTGCGCGACCTGCAACAGGAGTTCGGGCTCGCGCTGATTTTTATTGCGCACGACCTGACCGTCATCCGCCATGTCAGTCAGCGCGTACTGGTGATGTATTTAGGGCAGGTGGTCGAAATCGGCGCGCGCGCCGCGCTGTTCGACAACCCGCGACACCCTTACACCCGGGCACTCCTGGCATCGGTCCCGGTTCCGGACCCAAAGATCGAGCGTCATCGGGCCTCGACCGCGCTGGTGGGCGAATTGCCATCGCCTCTTGATCCCCCGTCGGGTTGCGCATTTCGGACCCGCTGCCCAATCGCGCAGGATCGATGCGCACAATCCAACCCAGTGTTGGCATTTAAAGGGGGCTCCGAAGGGTCAGGCCAAACCCAGGCTGCTTGCTGGCTGGCCTGAACGGCTCTTCGAACAACGCTTCGTCGCACCCGGATGCAGTTCAAGCCCGCGGATCCGCGCCTTGTCGCGAAGCCGTTGGCATGCAGCTGATGTCCCAGAGATCCTTGCCTGGATCTTCCGACGCTCAGAGGCTAATTTCATGATCACCTGGACCCAACGATTCGCACCCGTCACCCGAGGCTTTCATGCCTATGCGCGCTGGCTTGTCGGGATCAGCTGGAAAAAATTCTTCCTGCTGGCACTCCTCTTAATGGTCTGCGCCAGCATCCTCCAAACTCTGCCGCCCTTTAGCTGGCTTGCCTCCGAGCACGTGACCCTGAAGCAGGTGGTCAACGTCGAGCGCCATCCGCAACCCGCCGCCATGTTCACTGCGAGGCTGGTTGCGAACTCGGCA
>Ga0209597_1001580_pt1 | contig 14834 bp, 13 predicted proteins | sample M_140625_MF_Meta_FD_187316 | JGI IMG/M metagenome (GOLD analysis project Ga0209597, IMG submission 187316) | Freshwater microbial communities from Lake Montjoie, Canada to study carbon cycling - M_140625_MF_MetaG (SPAdes) (version 2) | ecosystem: Environmental > Aquatic > Freshwater > Lake...
CGTCACTATCTAGCAGGAATTAGTAGCAGTCAGAGTGGTGAAGGAGCAGCAGTGCCAACGAGCACTTCTTCTACACGCCGTCAGAGTGGAGGTGGTGGTGGAGCAGCAATAGAAGCAAGTCATTCCTCTAGTAGCTCACAACAAAGTGGCTATCAACAGAGACGAGGTGGAGCAGCAGCAGTGCCACCAACGAGCACTTCTTCTAGTCGTCATCAGAGTAGTGGTGGTGGTAGAGTCCCATTAATAGACAGTTCCTCTAGTAGCAGTCAGAGTGGTGGAGGCACAGCAGTGCCAACGAGCACTTTTCCTAGTAGTAGTTCGAGAACTGTTAGTTACAAACGAAATCGTCACTATCTAGCAGGAATTAGTAGCAGTCAGAGTGGTGAAGGAGCAGCAGTGCCAACGAGCACTTCTTCTACACGCCGTCAGAGTGGAGGTGGTGGTGGAGCAGCAATGGAAGCAAGTCATTCCTCTAGTAGCTCACAACAAAGTGGCTATCAACAGAGACGAGGTGGAGCAGTAACACGTTATCTTCCTCAACAAGCAGCGCTAACGAGCACTTCTTCTAGTCGCCGTCTAAGTGGAGCTGGTGGTCAAGGAAGAGATGATAGTTCCTATGTCTTTGTGTTTGATTTTGATTTGACGCTAACAGATATTCATTCTGGAGGAATAGTCAGAGTTGATGGCAAATATATTACGGATCCTCATAAACAACAACTTTTGATATCTCTACGAGAGCTTGCCCAGTTTGGACCTCTATATATAATAACACGTGGTGTAAAACAAAATGTGATTGATTATCTTAAAGAAGCATTCAATGGTGAATTTCCTATTCCTCTCTCTAACATCTATGGAGCTGTCAATGAATCTCAAGTGAGGAATGGATCTATTTGGAGTGGAAAAAAAGTTGATTTCCTGGAAAAGATTCGTCGTAAGAATAAAGATATAGACCCTGCACGTGTTGTATTTATGGATGACGAGAAAGCCAATATAAGAGCGGCTTCTAACAAAGGATATACAACCTATTTAATTCGAAGATATAGACCTGGTGCTCAACAACGTTTTATAGTGGATCATACGTTATTTATTATTCAAGAGATTTTAAAAAAACTCAAGTCCGACCAGCCGCTACCAACAGTTGAACAAGTGCAACGACAACAACGACAACAAAAACCAATAACGCAACAAACGGTTCAACGACTATATGCATTATACAAAATATTTGAACACATATATGATGAGGTTGATTGTAACAGTGAATTTATTGAAAAGGCCAAAAATGTTTTGGATAGATTAGGACAAAAACAGATTACTCTTCAAAATGTTAGACCATTATTATTTATGTGAGACATTTACTCTAGGGATTGAAGGATGGCGTGGCGGAGGGTGATATTGGGGTAGAACATTCGATCTGTCTCCTCCAAGATATCAAGACCCGTCATAGGGGAACGAGTATGCTGGGAAAGCCAGGTGGAGATGGCCTCTCTCTCGTAGGAATGTCCATCGGCCGCGAGCAGGACTGGGTCGCACATGATTTCTCGGGTGATGGGGCAGAGAAAGATCTGCTCTTTTTCTTCTTCTTCTTCTTCTTCTTCATCACAAGATAGGTTCTGGATCAATGTCTTGATCTCCAGTGCATTCGCATAGGTGAGGATCCATCGTCCCATCCAATCATCCTCCCATTCCATCACCTTTTGATTCATCTTAGTGAGCGTCAGTCTTCTTTTCGTAAGAATCTCCAGTCGATAGGGCCGATGAAGGCGATGCTCGGTCCATCCATAATACAAATGGCCTCGACGCCGGTTCCTGCCGATTTCTCGGAATAACTCTGGATACTGGAGGTATATATTTTCTCTTGCCGCCTTGAATTGGTCATGACAGAATATCGTCATCTTTTTTATCTCTTGGATAAATTAAAAAAGATGCAATCGGTGCCTCTGTTAAAAGAAGAAGAACAATACGATGAATTGCTCCGTAAACTCGATCGATCGCGCTGGCCGCTCCAGAAGAAGACGCGCAATCAGACGCTTGCCCGGGATGCTTGCGAATCTACGGATTACCAGCAATTCACGCGGAGAAAGAATACGTGTGGTCTATATCCGGCCATCTTGAGTCGAAAGAAACGACAGACCCTCCGGCAATATTTCAGCGAGCGCCAGAGCCATCGTCATACCACCACAAAAGACCAGCTGGAATACGAGTATATTCCTCTTTATCGAGAAAGAAGATGGGAGGAGAAGGCGGTCCGGGATTATGAGACCTATGTCTCGCAGGCCGAGGAGATAGAACATCTCTTGTCCTGTGGAAGGACGCAATCCATTACAGATAGGATGGACCGTATAAGTGAAATGGACGTGATGCGCATCAATCACGCGCTGGCAAACACTCGTGTGGTGCTCTCTGCGATCCGGGAACAGATGGAAGAATGGCGATCCGATGATTTTCAAGGCAAGAATTGCACCGAGATCGCTGTATGCCAGATCCGCCACGACGGAAAAATACTGCTTTCCATGCTCTCCTTCCATATCCATCTCATGGACCGGATTCGTATCCAGGAGAATCGATTTATTTTTCTGGATCCTTTTTATTGGTTTCAGAGACGATTTGGAGAAGGAGTTCGCACCTCGAATCTGTCGCTCCGATTGCATTCCTACAGCTGCTCCATCGTCCGACCTTCCTTCCTGCTTTGCAGTCCTCTGCCTACCATGAAGGCCATCTTTACACGGAATAAGGATCGTTTTGGAGATGTCGACATGAGGACAGATATCGATCTATCTCGACTGCATAGTCTGATGATGGATTCATGCCTCCCCACTCGCACACACAGTGTGGTCCTTATTTTCCACAAAAATCGTGACAAGCCCTCTTTTCTTTCTTTCTGGAAGCAATGAAATGAAATCTAAGACAGTAGCCCTCTTCTGAAAAAAAAGCATCTTTCATAATGTGTGGGATCTGGTTGACATTACAATCCGGAAACGAAGAAGCATTCTGGTCCATGAAGAGCCGCGGGCCGGATGCGAGCGCCCTCTATGTAGAGGATGGATTCCGCCTTGGATTCCATCGACTGGCGATCCACGACACCTCGATCCTGGGCATGCAGCCGTTCACAATGGCGGACGACAAGAGCAATTATTTCCTCTTGTGCAACGGCGAGATCTACAATCACCTGGAATTGTGTGAGCAAGGATATTCTCGACGAGGCGCATCCGATTGCGAGATCCTTTTGCCTCTCTTTTTGCATCTAAATAAGGACATGAATCTGTTCTTAAAAGCCGTTCACGGTGAATTCGCGGTCATCTTCATCGAACAGGACCGATCTACCAAGAAGCTGGTATCGTGCTGGGCGGCATCGGATCCGATGGGAGTACGTCCGCTCTTCTATTCGGTGGATTCCGAGGGACGATTAACAGGCATGTCTAGCCTGGTCAAGGGTCTATCTTCTCTAGAAACAGTGATCCGGCACGACCCGGCGACATGGCTCTTCTATTCCGAAAACACCAAATTGGTGGTGGTGCACGGGATTCCTGATGGGAGCATGAATATACCCATGGCCGTCCATGACCAGCAGAAGATGATGCTCTCGACGCTCCGCGAGGCGGTGGTGACGCGACTGCATGCCGACCGGCCGTTAGGATGTTTGCTGAGCGGAGGCTTGGATTCCAGCCTGGTGGCGGCGATGGCCGCACGCGAATTGCGAAAATCCGACCAAGTTCTGCGCACCTTTAGCATCGGCATGAAGGAGGCAACGGACCTCCATTATGCACGGCTCGTGAGTCGGCACATCGGATCGGAGCACACAGAATTCATCATCACCGAGGAAGAGGCGTGGGAGGCGGTCCGGGAAGTAATCCGGGACACCGAGACACATGACATCACCACCATACGCGCCAGCGTCCCACAATGGCTCCTTGGCAAAAAAATCCGCGAACAGACGGACATCCGCGTGGTTCTAAACGGCGATGGTGCCGACGAGTGCATGATGGGCTACCTGTATTTCCACAAGGCCCCCTCCTTCGCCGAGGCGATCCAGGAGCGCGACCGCCTCCTGTCCGACATCCATCTCTTTGATGGGCTGCGCGCCGATCGGTGCATGAGCTGCCACGGCCTCGAGCCCCGTATGCCCTACCTGGATTCTCGATTCGTGTCGTTCTGTCGGACGATTGATGGCGAACGACTCGTGCCCACCTCAAGGCGCCAGGAAAAGAATTTCATCCGCGAGGCGGTCCACACGCACATGCCCGACCTCCTCCCCCTCGACGTGCTCTGGCGTAAAAAAGAGGCCTTTTCTGACGGCATCTCTCCGCTCCGCCGCTCCTGGTTCCAGATCCTCCAGGACCGCATCCACATGATGGATCCCGACCTAACAGAAAAGATTTACTATGAGAATCTTTTTCTGAAATACTTTCCAAACCATCAGAGCATCATCCCCTACCACTGGATGCCTAGATGGACCACCACCACCGACCCATCGGCACGGACTCTGGATATCTATAATACTTGAGAAAATGTGGAAGTGATAATTTTTTTTTAGGACATATATAAAATGGAAATTGATACATGACAACTAAAAATAAAAAGAATAAAAATAGGATTATTACGAATTCTATAGGATATATTGCTGCAGCATGCACTATGATCGCTTTTTTAATTCAATTTATAAAAGTATGGAAAACTAGGTCTGTTAAAGACTTATCTCTAATAATGTATGTTATTTATTGTTCAGGATTGATTTTGTGGATTGTGTATGGAGTAATGAATAAACTCTTGCCCCTTATTGTGCAAACCACCTTCGTATTTATCTTTGCCTTTGGTATTTTGCTTTTCAAAATCCAAGAAGATATAATCAAAATACGATAATCTTAAAACCCATTGTTTACAGCAAGATACCAACAACTACAACAATTACAACAATTACAATAATTACAACAATTACAATAATTACAACAATTTTTCCAGCAAGATACCAACAACTACAACAATTACAATAATTACAATAACTAAAAATAAAATTAACAAAATACTATGAGAATCTTTTCTGAAATACTATCCGAATCATCAGAATATCACCGGATATCTATAATCTATAATACTTGATAAAATATTAAAGTAATTTTTTTTTTTTTTGACATATTAAAATGGAAATCGAGACACCACCTTTAAGCATTCAACAATTTGAATATTTATCCAAATTATCGGGACAAAAAATTAGAATCGGATACGAACTTTATGAATGGACATTGGCATATATAAAATGGCTCAATAATAAAGAAAATTGGTTATTCGTGCCTTATCATGCAGGAATGATGACACTGCGTGAATATCTTTCTGAAAAGCGAAAATTAAAATATGAAGAATTCAAAAGGATTTTTAAAAAGTTTTTGACAACAGAACAACAATCGAGAATTAAAAGACAACAACAACAACGAGAACGACAACAACGAGAACAACAACAACGACAACAACAACAACGACAACAACAACGAGAACAACGAAACACATATTATGATGTTGTATATGACCAATTAGTATCTTTTTGGATATATTGTTTAGTAAATCAAGAAATAATAAAAGATGATAATTCTCAGCATCAAATGCCAATGAAAAAGACATCAAATGGCAAAATGAATATTTTCGCTTTTGTGCAAGAATTTGTCCGACATATACTATGTCCTTATTTTTTAGAAACAGAATTTCCGGATTTAATATTTTTTTCTTTTTTGGAGGCAATCAAGTCTATTATAAATCATAAATTTGGAGAAGGAACAGTAATCGCAAATAATATGAATATAAAAATCAAGGTTATTGTTAGAAACACCATTCAAAAATTTTATCGATCAATGGATAAAATGGAGGACTATAAATTAATCTTTGGGCAAAGATTTAAAAATCAAATAGATACTACCAAACAACTACAAAAATTACAACAACAATTACAACAATTTTAATCTTAAAAAATAAATTTTTTTTTTTGTTAAATAAACATACAATATGACAAAAAAAACGATCAAGAAGACCGTGGAGACGCTCAAGAAATTGCCGATGGATCCGACCATTCACACACTTTCTTTTCTTGAATATGAGCCTGCACTGGAATACACCAACGCCCTACGGCTTGCGCACGGCACGGTATTAAAACAAACCTATAAAAAATCAAGGATTCCTCATGATAAGTGCCTGGAGGCTATCTATGCCAAGTATCCTTTTCTGCCACATCAAGAGGGATACATTCACATCTATCCCACGCTCTTTGATGAATTCGAGACGGAGTGTGCCCCGAACGGTTTCGATAACCAGATCGAGCGGTGCTGTTTCCGTATCGATTACCATAGTCCAGGTGTCCTGGAATACATCCTGGATCTATCGCGTGTGAGTTTTGCGGACCAGACGGGACTCTTGAAGGTGCTCGAAGGCATCGCCGAGACCTTTCACACAAAGAATGAAGAGGATGTGGTCGATTTCCGTCATCCCCAGTATGACTTAAGAACCATTTATCGATCGCTGACCATGCTTGTCGATGAATACGAATCGTCTCTGACGATCGCCGATATCCAAGCTATGATGAAGGTGCTCTCTAGCAAGCGATTTATGGAATGGACCGAAGGAGCCATGTATCACATCGATGCCAAGGTGAAGATGATGGCGAGGATGATTAGAAAACTTCTTAACGTCAGTGTGGAGAAACGGATGGAGTTTCTCACCACCGATGTCAAGCAATGGAAGAAGTTCCTCGAATGCAAATATGGATACATCTCTCTCTTATTGAATTTAATAAAATGGACACCACCGCTCAAGATTCCACGAAAATGGAATGCCATGCTGATCGCAGAGATCATGAAACCCCCTGTCGACAAAGATTATGTGCGGATGCTCTACGATTCTTATTTTAATACGATCTTTCGACTATGTCGCAATGGTGAATGGGAGAAGCATGCGGATTATTACCTGAATTATTTTGTCAGCGGCTCCTTGCCCACGCCTCCAGTAGCGGTCCGATCCACAAAGATTGTGAATGTTCTTCACAATGTGAACCCTGTCACAACGCAAGGAATCCGTCAATGGTTCCGTTTGTTCACGGCGGTCCAAGATCGTCTTTTTTCTGTGGCAATGAAAAAGAATGCGGTCCTAAAATTGATGAACAGGGTGGATTCCTTACCCTTTCTTCTTGAGATTTACAGGAATGCCAAGAGCCTACATTTCATCTTTGATAATCCTGGTATTCTCGACATCCTCCAGACCGAGATGACCAAGATCGCGTTCACCCAGCATCTTATCCCCGGCACCAAAAAAGAGGTCGCGGAAGCTGTCGCCGCCGCCATTGTATCTATCTAACATCATAATTTTAGAGAGTATAAAAATGGTGCTTCAATGGGTAACCTATTCGAACAATTATTACCAATCCGCACACATTCCCGTCTATGTCAAACCGGACAAGGACCTGTTGATGCTGCGATTGGATTATCTCGCGTTTTATTTTCCACGCGTCTATTTTCTCAAATTTGCTCTTGTCAAGAGCATCCTGACCACGACACTTTTATCAGATACGCATCATCCTTGTTATGAAGTGGCTCCGGGCAAGGTGGTGGAATGCATCGACATGACCAAGGATTTCCTGGAAAAGGCACATGTGGAATGCATTGATTATAATGTATTGATCGAGGCCTTCTTTCATCTTCTGAAAGGGGACAAGTATCAGATGAAGAAATATCAGAAAGAATACGAGCCTCTGCTTCCTTTTCTTTGTTTCTTGGGGCTTGAGAATGAATATCTGGATCTGATGAATCGATGAAAAAAATGAATTAACGCTTATTCATTTTATGATAAAACATGAATACTGACTTTTTATCTTTTTACAGGCGGTGATGAAATTATCGGATTTTCCCGATGATATTTTGCGGCAGGTGTTTATGTTCCTGGAATTCAAGGAGCTGCGCGCCTTTGGACCTCTTTGCGCGACGATCAAGATGCTGGGAATACGGTTCGAGGAGGCTCGCTGGGCACTACTTCATTATGAATACGTCCCTTTTGAATTCGAATCGAGTCGGTTCAATTCCATCGATTCTCTATCGATCTGCGGGAGGATGTATTCACCGTCTTATCGAGAATGGATAAATTGTCGTCGTATATGCTACTCCCCCTGGGAGTATACCACCACCTTTCGAAACGACGCGACACCCGACGTGGCACCACGGGTCATCCTCTGCAATCTGGATGTCGAGATTACCTATCGAGGACGACGGAGATCGCCGCGACGGCTCGCTTTCCGGCAGGGTCGAGAGGTGGATGTCATGGATCCACACGGTGTATGGTGGAAGGGGTCGATGGTGGCCTGCAGAGAAAATCTTATCCAGTATCATTTCCATGGCTGGGAATCGCGGTGGGACCACTGGTATCCCAATGATTCTCTCCACGTTGCTCCTCTTTATTCCATCACAACGGACTGGCTGGCAGCGCTTCAGATCGGAGATTCGGTGGATGTGAAGAAAGATCGTTACTGGTTCAGCGGTGTTCTTTGCGAATTCATGAAGTCGTCCGTCATCGTCAATGTGAATTATGAATTGGTAACGATCGAACTGTCGAGCGAGCGACTCATGTTCCATGGCGCACATACATACAACATCACGTCTTTTCTTGTCAAGAATCCAGTGTGGCGAGATAAGGAAGGTGTCGATGTCTATCAGTATCGCATGCGTAACACCCTATTCCTTGTGGATCATGTTCTATCCGATGCAGAGATCAAACACCGTCTGGAAAACTGAAAGAAAGAAAGCATGCATAGGGTATTTATTATCGATTCATAAGCTAATGGACTCATGAATCTATGTTGTCACATGTTTCCAGGTCCATGGATTCCTTCATTTTTCTGATTTCTACCCAGACACTGGCAGAGGATGCCCGTCTGACAAGACTCACCGTGCTTTTCCAGGAGGAGCCATCGATCGTTCATTCCGACTTTGAATCACCGCTCGGGATCGCCGTGGAATACAGATGCACCGCGGACATTGCGCGATTCCTCTTGGAGAAAGGATGCCCCCTTGATAAGTCCTCTGCGGACTATACGCCACTTGGCCTCGCGATCCGTCAGGGACGTGACGATCTGGTCGACATTTTTCTGGAGCATGGCGCCAATCACGCCAAACGATGCGGCAAATTCAGGACTCCCCCCATCGTCTTTGCCGCACAACAATCCCAAAATAAAACATCCCTTCTTCAGAGCCTCTTACGACACGATCCGCATCAGATCGATTGGACGGATGGCAACGGCGTGACCGCGCTACGCAGCGCCGCCAAATATGGAAATCTAGAGGCGACCCGTCTCCTCCTCCTCCACGGCGCCGATCCTTCCCTCAGGGATCGGAATGGACTGACCGCACTCGATATGTGCCGATCCAACGATTTTTTCCCCAACCTCTATTTTTCAGAGCAAGTGATCACCAATGTCAAGAACAGAAAACGCATCGCCACATTATTGAAGGAAGAAGAGCGCGCCTATGCCGTCTTTAAGGGCAAGGCCATCTCGAATGCCCGTTTCGTCGCCACGCATTACTATCCCCGTGATATTTGGTCGCTGCTTCATCTTCCCGAGGTTCTGAAGCAGCGTGTATTTCGTAAGAAACTTCCCTCCCTCCTTTTTGTCGCCCATGGACTCCGACCTCTCCCCAGAGACGAGGTGATCTCATATGAAAAACCATCCCTGGTTCAGGGGGTGCTTCACGAGGTCTGGTCCTGGAATAATAATGATCTGTTCAAGGACCTGATGACGTTCCTGGTGTAATGGAAAAGAAAGAAAATACAAACTTTTTTATTGTCATTCAATGAAAAAATTATACAACAAAAATTTTTGTATTCGATATCCATTTGAAATATGGCGTATTACTAATTGTCCACGTATCATATGTATGCGGGTTGATCGAATAAGTGCTAGTTTGAGTTCCAGCTGAAGATTGATTCTGTGATACCGTATAATTAATAGTCGATGAGGAATAATTATAGACTGTGAAAGTATAAGGTTCATAAGGTTGTTCACTAATACAATTAGAATTGATGGTAATAGTCGGTGTGCCACCAGAAGAAGAATTAAATATAGTTTGAAAGGATCCCGAACTGGATGACCAATTATTACATACAAAGGAATTGTTGCTATCGGAATCAAGTGTATAAGTTGGATTAGAAGCACTGGGTTTCGTCACAGGCGAGGAAGATGAGGTAATCGATGCAGTGGAATAGGATTCTATTACGGAATTTTTCACTCTATTACTAAGAAAGACTTCTCCTTCTATTTTCGGAGTCGGGCGAGAAGAATTTGATATCCAATCAAATCTTGGCATTTTTATTTTATAAATTAAAAAAATTTATTAACAAATTTTTTGCCATTGATTATACCGCTATTTATGATTCAGAATACAGCTCACGAAGGACCTTCCACGAGAAAAAAATTAAGAAATTTGTTGATTCTGTGTCTTTGTAGGGGAATTATTGATCCATGTCCATGTATCATAAGTTTGGGGCGCGATAAAAATTGTATCACCTGTAATATCATTCTGTGATATGATAATATCATTCTGTGATATGTTGTAAGATATAGTCAAAGGAGAATAATTATAAACGTAGAAGGTAGAACCTGGTTGAACTGGATCGAATGGATCATACATATTGTTAGTCACAGTAATGGTCTGTATTGAATTCGGATTTGTAGAAGAATTAAATATAGTTTTATTTACTCCCGTGCTGGATGAAACTTCACCTTCAGAATTAATTGTATAGGTTGGATTAGAAGCACTAGGTCCCGTCGTCACAGGCGAGGAATAAATTGATTCCCCGCCTTTGCAGGGTAATTATTGATCCATGTCCATGTATCATAAGTTTGGGGCGTGATAAAAATTGTATCACTTGTAATATCATTCTGTGATATGTTGTAAGCTATAGTCAAAGAAGAATAATTATAAACGTAGAAGGTAGAACCTGATTGAACTGACTCGGATGGATCATTCATATTGTTAATCACAGTAATGGTCTGTATTGAATTCGGATTTGTAGAAGAATTAAATATAGTTTTATTTACTCCCGTGCTGGATGAAACTTCACCTTCAGAATTAATTGTATAGGTTGGATTAGAAGCACTAGAATTAATTGTATAGGTTGGATTAGAAGCACTAGGTTCCGTCGTGACAGGCGAGGAAGACGATGTAATCGACATAGGCGAAGACGTCGATCTAATCGATGCAATGGAATAGCATTCTTTTGTTACATAATTTTTCACTCTATTATTAAGAAAGACTTCTCCTGTAATTACCGGAGTCGGCCGGGAAGATTTTGATATCCAACCAAATCCTGGCATTTATCTATTTGAAAAAAAAAATTTGTTAACAAATTTTTTGCCATTGATTATTTATACCGCTATTTATGATTCAGAATACAGCTCACGAAGGACCTCAAAACGGCTCCCGGTCGGAGGATGATAATATCGCTTCAAGATCTGTGCTTTCGTCCTAGTTGATAAGAGACGATTTCGTTCGGCGACCTGTCTTTCCATCTTTTTCTTTTCCGCAGTGTCTATCGTGTCGACATTCTCCACATTCTCAATGGTCTCCTTTTTCGATGTTTTCTTGGTCGACGTCCATTTTCCTTCGTCCTCTGATTGCAGCATCCTTTTTTATCTATATAGGATCAAATCTTTAGATGGAGGTGATTTGAGGGAGAGAGGAGGACAGGAGGGAGGAGGATTGCACACAGTCCTTTTCGGGGAAGAGGTTGATCCGCAGGCCCATGGCGTTGAGTTCCTGAAAGAGCAGCTTGCAGGCATAGGGCATCGGCACAATGACAACGTCGGTTCCTTCACAGACGGAGCAGTAACTGTTGGAGGAGGGCATGGCGCCACAATCGGAGCAGATGGGGATGCGGAAGGGATCCGACATGTCAAAGAGGCGTTCGAGGAGGAAGCGGGAATTGCCGTGACTGATCATGCAGTTGTGGGCGACGATGCCGTTGGCCAGGAAGGAATTGATCTTCTCCACCTCGATGTCATAAACCTTTTCGGGCGCACAGGGACGGACATCGAGCACGGTCAGATTCATCGTGGGAAGATGTGCTATATCTCGGGGAACGGCATAGCAGGCTTTCGACTCGTCGTCTTGTCCGACAAACCATTGGATCGCACCGATCTTGATCATGAATTCTTCCGCATTGGGAAAGGAGGTGGAGGTGAACTTGCCGAATTGCGTCCCCTTGATCAGGTGATCCGTAATATCATGGGTGCTGGGGATGGCGTATTCATGGATCAGGGGCTCCATCTTTCTAAGCTCCTCCGTTGCCTGGAGGATGGCTTTTTTAGTCCCGACAATCTTGGTGGGATTCTCCTTCTTGATCTTGGTAAAATTGGTAATCTCATCCACACGGTTCGTGATCCAATTATGCTGTCGAGTCACCTCGTCGCGGAGTCTCTTGTAGGCCACACCCGCTTCCAATCGCTGTGATTTGTGGCAATTATATCGGAATCCAATCTTTTCATGGAAATTTCGAAGTTCAGCAAGATCAAGATGAAGCGTGGATTGATAGCATTTCTCGTTTCCTTCACACTTCTCCTTGGAATGACTCGTTTCCTTTAATTTTTGAAGGGTGATATTGTGGATACCAAATCGATTCAGAAGTATCTTAATATCCTCCATCATTCGTGTCAGCGACTCCAGACAGGCCTTTGTCCTTGATTTCGAATACGAGATAGAGGTGAGCACATCACGCTTGCCACGATGCATCGAAAGAACACAGGTATGCCCATCTCCACCAAACATGCCACCCAGAAATTCGCGGAGGAGCGGCCTGGGAAATTTGGGATCCAGCACAAATTCGGGGAGCGATGCGCTCTGATTCACCTTCCTTCCTATCACCACGCCCTGGAGATGAATAAGATGGCAGGTCAGATCCGCGGGAATCCGTATATTATAAGCACAATCATTCTGATTGAATTTCGCCTCGGCTCGACAAAAGTAGTTCAGATCATTGATCACATTCTGCACATCCAGTTCGTGCCCCACCGACAAACGAGCCGTCATGCCAGTTGCGGTCTGATAAATCCCACCATCAGTAATCAACAATCCCACGATCCGCATAAAGGCCAAGGCTTCCAAGAATGTTTCCGGAGAAACCACCTTGAAGAATAAGCCCCCCACCGCCAATTCCCATCCGGCACATTCGACAATCTCCTCTTGCATCTCCATGAGCGGATCATGCACCCCCGCTTTGAGCCGGGTCGTCCCCACCACCAGATCCTTGGCACGGACCCATTGATTCTCCGATGTCAGCATCGGATGATCCGGTGTGCACTTGATCTTCCTGCCATCCTCCAATGTCATTTCCAAACATTCCTTCTCACCCTTGTCCAGGAACGCCGTCTGCCTCTTGCTGATCAATCCATCCTTTTCTGAACTCCACCCCATCACGTCCCATCCAGATTCCTTCATTGTCTTCAGCTTGATCGATAAGCCACATTGCAAGGATATCTCCGCCTCACCCCATATGGTATCACGTTCCATCTCTCCGAACCTCAATCCACCATCACGGGACCGGCCTTCAAGGGGTTGGTGGGTGAGTTGGGAGACCTTGCCATGATTCCTGGCGTGGATCTTGGCGCTCACGAGATGCTTGAGGCGGTGGTAGTAGCAGGGTCCGATGAAAATATCGGCGTCCATCGGTTTGCCCGTCATACCATTAATCATCCTTTCGGTCCCGTTCTTTTCGTAGCCGCAATCGTGCAATTCCTGTTTCAAGGTATCCACGATGTTGACACTGTGAGTAGAAAAGGTGGTGGCACGACGGTAACGACCCTGCATGACCGCCGATTTGGCACCGATGGATTCCATGAGCTGGTTGATAGTCATGCGGCTTGGGATGCAATTCCTAACCACCATGGATTCTGCCAGAAAATTGTGGTGCGTCTGAACGCCGATGCAATAGGTCATCTCCTCCTCCTCTTCATGGATCCTTTCAGAAAGACGTGTGGTATAAAAGGGCAGTGCTTCTTTTTGTTCTTGATGATGATGATGATACCATCCCGACGCCCCCGATTCTTTCAAAAACCCATCGAAATTTTGGGAACGGGATCTTAGAAACGATGCAAGGACGGACAGACGCAACGAATTCAACGGGTGATAGCGCACACCGATCTTTTCGATAAAGGCCAGAGGATCTCGGATTACGAGCCTCGCCCGATTTTCATGGATCCGTTGAGATGCTGTGCATAAAATATCAAAACGAAGGACGATCAGCCGGGCAATACGCCCGACCATCTCAAAATCCATCGTCTCAAAACACAATTGATCGTTCTGGATATCCAGGTGCATCGAAAGAAAGGCCGCGATAAATTCGCGGACAAGGCAAGAGGGCATTCTGGAGGAGGACAGATCGTCCAGGCGTTTCATAAAAAGAGTGAAATCCTTGTCCAGGAATAAATCCGTGTCCTTCTCAATCGATTTATGATCCATGGCATTCAGCGGCACCGCAAAGGACGCATGAATTCCGGCCGCACGGAAGAAAGACATGGCCAGTCGCCGCTCCCTTTCTGTATCCACCCGAAATACCATACCATTCAGTTCATATCTCCAAAATTCATTCCATTCCGCACGGTCTTCAGGCAGTCGCATCCCTGTGACGATGCGATCCTCTCCAATGCGAATGTGATCCGCCCGACACCATCGTCGCGACCCGTCTGTTTCCAGAATAAGGAATTCATGATCGGGCGTGCAACGCACCACCACACCATCCGAACGAACCAGGCGGACCATCGCCTGCATCACCTTGGCCTCACCCCCCATCGAAGGAGAGGAGATCACCGCACCAAGATC
>Ga0209597_1001582_pt1 | contig 14820 bp, 3 predicted proteins | sample M_140625_MF_Meta_FD_187316 | JGI IMG/M metagenome (GOLD analysis project Ga0209597, IMG submission 187316) | Freshwater microbial communities from Lake Montjoie, Canada to study carbon cycling - M_140625_MF_MetaG (SPAdes) (version 2) | ecosystem: Environmental > Aquatic > Freshwater > Lake...
CATGACTCGAGATTTAAATTGGGGAGTTCCGGTTCCAATAAAAGGTGCTGATGGAAAAGTATTATACGTTTGGTTTGATGCGCCAATAGGATACATTTCTGCAACAAAAGAGTTGTTGCCCGATACCTGGCAAGATTATTGGAAAAAAGACGATACGCGCTTAATACATTTTATAGGAAAAGACAACATCGTATTTCATTGTATTATTTTTCCTGCAATGCTTATGGAGCATGGTGATTTTGTTTTAGCAGAAAATGTGCCAGCAAATGAATTTTTAAATTTAGAAGGAGAAAAAATTTCTACTTCCCGCAATTGGGCAGTATGGCTTCACGAATATTTAGAAGAATTTAAAGATAAACAAGATGCCTTAAGATATTCGTTATGTGCAAACGCCCCTGAAACAAAAGATAACGACTTTACGTGGAAAGATTTTCAAACTAAAAATAATTCAGAGTTAGTAGCAATTTTTGGAAATTTTATTAATCGTACTTTGGTATTAACACACAAATTTTATAATGGAAATGTTCCTGAAGCCAAAACATTTTCTGCACTCGATTTAGAAACATTAAAATCTTTAGCAGAAGCACCTGATAAAATTTCAGCAGCCATACAACAATTTAAATTCAGAGAAGCAATTACAGAATGGATGAATTTAGCCCGAATAGGAAATAAATATTTAGCAGAAACAGAGCCTTGGAAATTAATAAAAACAGACGAAGAGCGAGTAAAAACGATTATGAATGTTGCATTACAAATTTCTTGCAACTTAGCAATTTTAGCTGAGCCATTTTTGCCTTTTACGTCTATTAAATTATTTAATTTATTAAACATTAAGCCAATTAAGTGGAATCTTGCAAAGCAAACAAATAACGTTCCTCATCCACATTTAATTAATAAAGATGAATTATTATTTTCTAAAATAGAAGATTCAGAAATTGAGTATCAGCTAGAAAAGTTACAAAAAAGTAAAATTATGAACGAGAACATTAAAGACGCACAAGCTATTAAAACCGAAACTTCTTTTGATGAATTTTCAAAAATGGATATTAGAACAGCTACTATTATAGAAGCCGAAGCAGTTCCTAAAACAGATAAATTATTAAAGTTACTTCTTGATACAGGTATTGATAAAAGAACAGTGGTTAGCGGCATTGCAAAATATTATAATCCTAAAGATATTATCGGACAACAAGTGTGTTTATTAGCAAATTTAAGCCCAAGAATAATTAAGGGGATTGAAAGTAAAGGCATGATATTAATGTCTGAAAACATAGATGGCGAATTAAGTTTTGTTTCTCCAGTTAAATCAAATGTTTCAAATGGCTCAACGATTAAATAAATATTTATTCGCATCTTTATTATTTTGTGTATTAATTAATGGAATTTTAGCACAAAATAACGATCGCGTTGGCGACAAAGAATATAAAGACAGAGCCCAGCATGAAAGATTTTATAGAAGAAGAAATGTTGTTTCGGCCTGGCAAATTAATCAATTAAAGAATGGGGCTTTGGTGGTTAGATTAAAAACTAATCAAGCTTTAATAGATGCTTTAATAAAAAGTAATAATATTCAATTAGCCGAGCAAAAGCGATTAGAGATATTAGGTATCAATTTAAATATTGTCAGAGCTTATTATCATTTATATAATTTTAGTAAGGTTTATTTTATCTATAGTAATTTTACCGATACATTATTAAAAGGGGCAAGAGCTGGTGTTTTTTTAGATACTAATTTAGCTATAGATCAAACCATCAGATTAAATGAAAAATTTTATTTATTAGCCGAAACGGACAAGGTGTATAATTCTTCTATAGGTTTTGTTAAAGAGGAAAATGCAGGATTTCAAATAGAAAAAGGATCACCTTCTGGCATCGAATTTCCCATTGTAATTAAAAATAAATATGGTCATCAATTAAAGCAGCCTTTTCCCTATTCTTCTGATTTAAAGTTCAGCCCAAAAATTGATCCTGTTGTTTATATTAATTATTATGGCAAGCTTATCCCTTACCATATCGATAGACCAAGAGCTTTAAGTGATAAGGAAAGTTATTTAATTAATAATAATTTAATTAGGTTGGTCATTCCTAGAATGTTTGCTTACCAAAAATTTGCTGCAATTGTTGATAATCTAAATTCTAATTTAATTTATTTTTATCAAGCAAATCCAAGCCCCGAAAGAAGCAAACATTATTTAGATGCAATTCCTTTTTTATATTAAAAAAATTATTTTTTCGAAAGAATCAATTCGTCAATAATATTTTTTGCTCCCCCTAATTTGTCTACAATAAATAATAAATATCGAACATCTAAACAAATGGTTCTATTTAATTCCCCATCAAATGCAATTTTGTGACTCAATGCTTCGTAGTTGCCATCAAAGGCTAAGCCAATTAATTCGCCATTTGAGTTAAGCACCGGAGAACCTGAATTCCCTCCTGTAATATCATTTGTTGTGATAAAAGAAACTACAATGTCATTTGTTTTTGTGTCAACATATTGCCCATAATCTTTGGTATTAATTAATTCTATTAATTTTGAAGGGGCATCAAATTCATAATCTCCAGGAACATATTTTTCCATCACCCCGCTTAGTGTGCAAACTTCGCTATATTTAACACCATCTTTAGGTGAGTATGATTTTATATTTCCAAATGAAACACGCATAGTTTGATTCGCATCAGGATAAAGAACAGTCCCTTTCTTCATATCTAAAATCCCTTTAAGATAAAGGTTTTGAAAGCCATAATTTTTAGCATTAAACTCATTAAATTTTGGTAAACATTTATTATTATAATTATCAGCAAAAGCTCTAGCTGTAATATAAGCAATGTCTCTTTTTAAAATTCCAGTATCTGGTTTGGCAATAAAGGCATTCCATTTAGTCTCATTTAAAATAAAACTATTTTCAAAAAGAGCTTCAGAAAAACGCTTGTAAGTTAGCTCTTCATTTATACTGCCATAATTAGTTTTTAATCTTTTGTAAAAATCATCAAATGGTATTTGGTAACCATCAACTTCCATTACAAATGCTTTTAATACGTGTGCTAAAATATTTTTATCTGAAGCTATATTTTCTCCTTTAATAAATCGATCGTAATTTGATTTTGTCGAAACAATTGCTTTGTTAATTGCTTCTTGTGAATTTGTTGTGCTAGTTAATGCAGTTTCTAATGTTTTTAAACTTGAAGCAAATGCTAGTATAGGCGAGCCCATAATCCCTTCAAAAAAATAAACTCTACTTTTAGCATAAGGCGTCCAAGCATCGTAGTTTGCTTTTATATTTTCAAATAAATTATTATATTCTGGTTTGTCTTTTGCCCAATTTACAAAAGCGGTCTCTTCTTTTTGTTTAAGGCCAATCACATTGTGCTTTATTAATTGTTTGGTCTCACCATCAAAAAATTTCCAGTAATTAGCAATGCGAGCATAAGAACTCGCTAACTTAATTTTAACAGCTGGTTCTTTTATCATTTCTGCTAACATAAATTTTAATCGGGCTTCTCGCAATTTTACTAAACTTGGATTATCAATATCGTTTTTAAGTTTAATGCCGAAAGATGTTTCGTAACGATTTGTTTCACCAGGATATCCATATATCATGGCATAGTCTCCATCATTTAATCCTTTTATCGATACTGGTAAAAAATGCTTTGGTTGGTATGGTAAATTGCTTGCTTTATATTCTGTTGATGCTTTTCCTGTCGAATCCATATACACCCTAAAAATAGAAAAGTCGCCAGTGTGACGGGGCCATTCCCAATTATCGGTATCGCCCCCAAATTTACCAATACTCTCAGGTGGAGCGCCTACTAAACGAACATCTTTGTAGCGTTGGTATGTAAATTTCAAAAATTGATTGCCTTTAAAAAAGCTACTAACGCGAACTTCAAATCCAATGCCTTCTGACGGTTTATTCGACATTTCCATTAAAATTGCAGGCAATTTAGTTGGAATCTCAATCTCATTTTGGGCTACAAGGTTTAATTTAGCAGTTACAGCCTCTGTTACATCTTCTATTTTAATTAAAAATTGCACACTTAATCCCGGGCAAACAATTTCTTCTTGCTTAGATTTTGCCCAAAACCCATCTCGTAAATAGTTATGAGAAACAGAACTTGAAGAAGCAATATTATCATAACCACAATGATGGTTGGTAAACAACAACCCTTCTTTACTAACTAATTCAGCTGTACAACCGCCACCAAATAAAACAATGGCATCTTTTATGCTATTTTTATTAATACTATATAATTGGTCTTTGCTGAGTTTAAGTCCGCGCTTTACCATATCTGCATATGTTTTTTCGCCAATTAAATGAATCAAAAACATTCCTTCGTCTGCTTTTAAGTTAATTAAACTAAGCGAAAGGCTTAAAATTAAAAGGGCACTTATTTTTTTCATATGTATAGTAATTAATTAGTTTACAAAAATAACATTGAATTTGAAATAAATTAATATAATTTATAATTTTTCAATTCGTCTAATCATATAAAAACTATTTTTTATTTAATAAACTTCTTGTTATTTTAACAACAAGGGCTCGAGGAGTAAATCGAATAGCATGCACCATAATCATATTCATTAAGCCATGTATTGCAACTGTTTTGCCTTTCATCATTGCTTTATATCCAAATTCAGCTACATGCTGTGAACTAGGTATTCTTTTACTTTTAAATAATTTGCTTTCTCCCATGGCTGCATTTTCTTTAAATCCACTTTCTGTGGGTCCAGGACATAGTGCCGTAACACTAATTCCGAATGCTCGAACTTCACTATCAATAGCCTCCGAAAAATTTAAAACATATGCTTTTGTTGCAAAGTACACTGCCATCAAGGGCCCCGATTGAAATGCCGCTGTAGACGCAACATTCATAATCTTTCCTTGTTTTCGTTTAATCATATCTTTTAAATATAATTTTGTAAAATTAGTAAGTGCAGTTATATTTAAATCTATCATTTGAGATTCCTTATCCCAATTGGTTTCGCAAAACATGCCATAATCCCCAAAGCCAGCATTGTTTACCAAAAAGTCTATTTGAATATTATTTCGAGTGGTTTCATCATAAACTAATTGAGCCGCATTTCTTACAGACAAATCTATTCCAATTACGTGTACCAAAATTTTATAATTTTTTTCAAACTCAAGTTTTATTTCATCCAACTTAGATTTATTTCTTGCTACTAAAACCAAATCATCTCCCTTTGATGCATGAACTTTCGCAAGTGCTAAGCCAATACCATTCGATGCTCCTGTTATTAATGCTGTTTTCATTTTTATTTTTTTAATTACACAAACTTACAATTGATCGGACTATTGTACAAAAATAAATTAGTTCAAACTGTTTTCATAAAAAATTCCAGTTTATTTTGCACTAAAACAAAAACTAATTCACAAGCTGTAATTTAATTAGTTTATAATTCAACACATTGTAGCACCTGTTTTTATAAAAGTCTGTTTACCGATAAAATAAGCTGTTTACCGATAATTTTTTCTTTTGATAATATTTTAAGTAAATTCGACCTCTTAATTTAAAAAACTAAAACTTAACTTTTTAATAACGCGCATTTTTTTAATAATCAATAATTTTACAAAAAAACCAAAATGAACAAAATCAAACTTTTACTATCAGTATTTTTTTTACTAAACCTATCCAGCATTTATTCTCAATGCGCCCTTTATACATTTAAATCTGGGTCTGGATCAATTTGTGCAAACGATCAAGTAACATTGACTGCACTTGCTGCTCAGCCAATTTATGGTAACGGTAACCAAGGTGCCTTAACCGTAAGTGGAACCACTTCGGTAGATGCTACACGCTCTGCAGTTTTTGGTGCAATTGGTGTAGTAGGCAGCAACTCAATTCAAGTAGCAAGCGCTTCTGGTTTTGCAATTGGTAACGAGGTGTTAATTATTAGCATGCAAGATTCTACTAAAAGTAATTTAAACGTTACTGGTCAATATGAGTTTAGAATTATTTCAGCTATTTCGTCAAACACATTAACGTTTACTCAGCCTTTAGTAAATACTTATTTAGTAAATGCGGCTACAAAGCATCAAGTTATTTTGGTGCCTAATTATTCTAACGTAACTGTTAATAATGGTGGTCTTTTAACTTGTAGTAACTGGGATGGAACTACAGGTGGTGTTTTGTGTTTTAGAGCAAACGGAAATTTGACTGTTAATTCTGGTGGTATTATTTCTGCTTCTGCAAAAGGATATAGAGGTTTATCTCATGCTGCCTTATGGAGAAATAAAGATGGCGCTCAGGGTGAAGGTATTTATGGACAAGGTTTTATTGGCGGTAATTCAAATGGCTCAAATGGGTATTGGAATTTAAAAAATGGCAATGGCGGTGGAGGTGGCACTGGTACTGGTGATGCAGCTGGTGGCGGTGGAGGTTCTTACGGCTCTTTAGGTACTGATGGTGTTGATTGGGGCGGTCATTTTAAAGGTAGAAAAGGCGACACGATAAGCAACCCAGGAGTTGCACGTTTATATTTTGGTGGAGCAGGTGGCGAAGGTGGTGGAGATGAAGACGGCGCTTACCCCGGAAAAGGTGGTAATGGTGGTGGAATCATTTTTATTGCTGCGGTTTCAATAACTAATAATGGTAATATATATAGTAATGGCGAAACAGGCGGCAATGGTTGTAATAATTGTGGCGGCGGTGGTAGTGGCATGGGCGGCGGCGCAGGTGGCGCAGGCGGCACAATAGAGTTAGGATTAAATACCTTTTCTGGTGCAGGAAACAGCATAGCCGTGTCTGGCGGAACTTTAGGAACTGGTTATGGTGCAGGTGATGGAGGCGCTGGCGGAAATGGCAGAATTCGTTTCGATATGACTTCAGCTCCTCCAGTAACTACTCCAATAGCTTTTCAAGGCATTCCTAATCCAATAGCTGGGGTTACCTTTAGTTGGTCTACTGGCGCAACAACTTCTAGTATTGTTGTTTCTCCTACTGTAACTTCTGGTTACACAGTTGTGGTTACTTCAACTGCGGCTTGCTCTGGTTTAAGTTCAAGTCAAAACTTAACGGTTAACCCACAAACAGCTACTTTAACAGTAAACACACCTACCGTGTGCGCTGGTTTTCCGGCAACCTTAATTGCCAGTGGTGGTGGTTTAATTCCTAACTCAATTCCTAACTTAGTTGCATATTACAAATTTGATGAAGGTACTGGTGGGACAACCGCTGATTTAAGTGGAAATAATTTAACTGGTACATTGGTAAATACTCCAGTATGGGGCGCATCAACTGCATCAATTCTTCCTTCTGCAGGTAATGCATTAACTTACAATAATTCAAACAGTTATGTAAATATTGCCGATGCACCAATTTTATCGTCACTTCAAAATTCATTAACTATCGAGGCTTGGGTTTATCCTACCGATAATTCAAATAACACAATTATAGATAGAGCAAGTTATAATTTTTTGTTTGCAACTCATTCAAACGGACAACCGGGCTTAGGGTTTTATAATCCAAATACTAATTGGCAATATAGCACAGCGTCTGTGCCAATTAATGTTTGGTCGCATGTGGCTGTAACTTGGGAACATAATGGCACAAATGGTATACTCAAATTTTATATCAATGGTGTTTTTTCTAATCAAATATCAATCAATAATACATTATCTTTTAATGCTGGTAATATAAATATCGGTCGTCAAGAGCCAAATTCTTGCCAATGTAATATATTTGGTGGTAAAATTGATGAGGTAAAAGTTTGGAATGTAAGCAGATCTCAAGCTCAAATTGCTGCCGACAGAAATTTTTCTTTACATTCTTATTCTTGGTCAGGTGGTATTTCAAACGGAGTTCCTTTTACCCCTACAACATCGGCTTCTTATACCGTATCAAATCAATTCGGTTGCGCTACTCCTGTTTCGGTATTAGTTTCTGCCCCACCTTTAGCAATTAGTAATCCTAGTGCAATTTGTCCTGGTGGCGGCCCGGTAGTTTTAACTGCAAGTGGCGCAAGTTCTTATACCTGGAGCACTGGTAGTAACAACGCGACCATTTCGGTTACCCCTTCTATAACAACTACTTATACAGTAATCGGTACTGCGCCAAACGGTTGTTTTATCCCAGAATTTAGAACAGTGGTTGTAGATGTTGTGCCAACTATTTCAATTATTAATCCGGGTACTATTCCTAATTGTTCTTCGGCTACATTAACTGCTTCAGCTCCAATGTTAGGTACTGGAGGGGTTATCACTTACTCAAACGGCTATGCCATTCATACCTTTACTTCTACAGGGACATTTAATATGCCTTCAACGGGCGCGGTACAAGCTTTAATAGTTGCAGGCGGCGGCGGCGGCGGAAGTGATATGGGCGGCGGCGGCGGCGGCGGCGGTGTTATTTATTCACCTAATTTAGTAGTAAATACTGGTTCATATAATATAGTAATTGGTGCAGGAGGTAACGGTGCTCCGGTAGGCACTAGTCAAGTTAGAGGCTTTAATGGACAAAATTCATCAGCATTTTCTTTTACTGCTATTGGTGGTGGAGGCGGAGCTAGTACTCATAATAGTAGTAATTCTCCAGCTGGAATTGGTGGTAGCGGCGGCGGTGCATCAGGAGGTGGTTTGCAAGCAGGAGGAAATGGCGGCGTAAATGCTGCAGGAACTCCTGGTCAAGGTAATGCTGGTGGAGCAGGAGCGGGCACATGGTATCCAGGAGGTGGCGGTGGCGCTGGCGGTTTAGGTTTAAGCCAGCCTGGAACTGGTGGCCCTGGAATTAGACACCTCGCAATTAGCCCTTTCTATTGGGCTGGTGGCGGTGGCGGCTCAGGTTATAGTGCAGATGGTGGTAATGGTGGAATAGGCGGCGGCGGAGGCGGTGCTGTTGGTGCAACAACTGGTGGAGCTGGATTCAATAATGGATCTGCTGGAGGAGGTGGAAGCCAAAATAGTTGGGCAAACATGCCTGGTGGTAATGCTGGAGCAAATACAGGCGGTGGTGGCGGTGGTGGCGCCCATTATAATAGCAATAATAATGGCGGTAATGGTGGTTCTGGTATTGTATTAATAAAATATTTAATGCCCGCTAACCCAGTTTACTCGTATACTTGGTCTAATGGTGCTAATTCTTCTAGCATTGTTGTTTCTCCAACTATAAATACTACTTATTCAGTAACTTTAACAAACACAACGGGCTGTTCAGGTAATAGTAGTGTAATTACTTTATCTGTTATGCCTTTAAATGTTCAAATTGTAAGTCCTGGTACCATACCAAATTGTTCATCAGGTATATTAACGGCCATGGCATATGGAAGCACACCAATAATACAAACGTATACACTCGTTGGAGCAAATTCATTTTCTGTTCCTGCAGGTATAAACAATGTTGAATATTTAATAGTCGCTGGCGGCGGTGGCGCAGGTAACTCCAACGGATCAGGCGGCGGCGGCGGCGGTGGCGTATTAACAGGTACATTAAATGTGACTCCTGGTCAAACCTACTCTATTAATGTTGGTGCTGGGGGTTCGGGCGCAGCGAATACTAGCACTTGTGGCTCTAATGGACAAAACTCCTCTGCTTTCTCCTTAGTTGCTTTCGGTGGCGGTGGTTCTGGTTCTGAGAATGGCACTTACCTTGCTGGCCGTAATGGCGGCAGTGGTGGAGGTGGCGTAAGAGGCGGTGTAGGCGGTGCAGGAACTTCAGGTCAAGGTTTTGCTGGTGGTTCAAATGTTAACGATGGTGCGCCTCATTACTCTGGCGGTGGCGGTGGCGGTGCCGGTGGTGCCGGCACTAATGGTTCTGCTTCAACTGTAGGAGTTGGTGGTGTCGGCATACAAAGTTCTATTACCGGTGTAGCTACTTATTATGGTGGCGGCGGAGGTGCTGGATCTTATAATAATGGATCTGGACAGGCGAGTTCTGGTGCAGGAGGTTTAGGCGGTGGCGCCATGGGCGGTACAAATCCATCCGATGGTCGTAACAGAAATGGCTCACCAAATACTGGTGGTGGTGGTTCTGGTGGAGGAAGATGGGCTGACGTCAGCGGTTCTGGTGGATCGGGTATTGTTATTATAAAATATTATCTTCCAAGCAACACAACTTATAGTTATACATGGTCAAATGGTGGAGCAAACTCATCGAGTATTGTGGTTTCTCCAACTGTTAATACTTCTTATTCAGTAGTCTTAACTAATTCTGCTGGTTGTTCTGCAAATAGTTCTCCAATTACTTTATCTATTACTCCTTTAAATATTCAAATTGTAAATCCTGGTACCATACCAAATTGTTCATCAGGTACCTTAGAGGCTATTGCATTAGGTAATCCTGTCACATTTACTTTCTCAGCTACAGGCGCATCAACATTTGTAGCGCCTGCTGGCCTTACTTCTTTACAATATCTTATTGTTGCTGGCGGCGGCGGCGGCGGAAGTAATATGGGCGGCGGCGGCGGCGGCGGCGGCGTTTTATTTGGAACAACTTCTGTAACCCCAGGGCAAACCTATACAATTAATGTAGGTTCCGGTGGTGCTGGATCACCGGCAGGTACTAATCAAGTTAGAGGTTATAATGGACAAAATTCAACAGCATTTTCTTTTACTGCTATTGGTGGCGGAGGGGGTGCTAGTACACATGATAATAGTAATTCTCCTGCTGGAATTGGTGGTAGTGGAGGCGGTGCATCTGGTGGAGGTTTGCAAGCAGGTGGTAATGGCGGAGTAAATGCAGCTGGAACTCCTGGTCAAGGTAACGCTGGTGGAGCAGGTGCAGGCACTTGGTATCCTGGTGGTGGCGGTGGAGCTGGTGGCGTAGGTTTAAGCCAGCCAGGAAATGGTGGACCAGGAATTCAATTCCTCTCAATTAGCCCTTTATATTGGGCTGGTGGCGGCGGCAGCGCCGGTCATGATGGAAACTCAGGAAATGGTGGAATAGGCGGCGGTGGCGGCGGTGGCTCTTGGAATGGTTATAGTTCTACAGGCGGTGCAGGTATTAATAACGGTTCAGGTGGAGGTGCTGGCAATTCCATGCCAGGTGGTAATGCAGGAGCAAATACTGGTGGTGGTGGTGGTGGTGGTACCTATTATAATGTAAATAATAATGGAGGTAATGGAGGTTCTGGTATTGTAATTATTAAATATAATCAGCCTGTAGTTCAAAATTTTACCTATACTTGGTCTAATGGTGGAGCAAACTCATCGAGTATTGTGGTTTCTCCAACAGTAAATACAACTTACTCAGTAGTTTTAACAAATTCTGCGGGTTGTTCATCAAATAGTTCTCCAATTACTTTATCTGTTACTCCTTTAAATATTTTAGTTACAGCATCACCATCTTTAATTTGTAATGGCCAATCTGCTACTTTAACAGCATCGGCGCCAATTTTAGGTACTGGTGGCTCAATGACAATATTAAATGGATATGCGATTCATACATTTACCAATGTAGGTGCATCTACTTTTACTCCCCCTTCTGCAGCATCGGTTGAATATTTAATCGTTGCTGGTGGTGGCGGTGCAGGCTATTCTAATGGAACTGGCGGCGGCGGCGGCGGCGGTGTTTTAACCGGAACTACGAATTTACTTGGCGGCCAAGTTTATACAATTAATGTTGGTGCAGGTGGAGCAGGTGCAGTTAACACGAGTACAAGAGGAACTAATGGAGCAAATTCATCTGCATTTTCGCTTGTCGCTCTAGGTGGCGGTGGGTCTGGTTCTGAAAATGGACCATTTCTTGGTGGAGCTTCTGGCGGTAGTGGCGGCGGAGGTGTAAGAAGCGGTGTTGGTGGAGCAGGAACTGCAGGACAAGGTTTTGCTGGTGGTTCAAATGTTAACGATGGTGGCCCACATTACTCAGGTGGTGGTGGCGGTGGTGCCGGTGCTGCTGGTACAAATGGATCGGCCGGTACATTAGGTGTTGGCGGTAATGGAATTCAAAGTTCAATTTCTGGAACAGCTACTTACTATGGTGGTGGCGGTGGCGCTGGTTCATACAGTGGTATGGCAAGCGCTGGTGCTGGTGGTTTAGGCGGTGGCGCCATGGGCGGAACAAATCCTTCCGATGGTCGTAACAGAAACGGTTCGCCAAATACTGGCGGAGGTGGTGCTGGTTCAGGTCAACAGGGCGTAGGCGTTGGAGGCAATGGAGGTTCTGGTATTGTTATTGTTAAATATCTAATTCCAGCTTCTCAAAATTACACATATACTTGGTCTAATGGCGGTGCAAATTCTTCTAGCATTGTTGTAACACCAAATACAAATACAAATTATTCAGTGGTTTTGTCAAACACATCAGGATGTTCATCACCATTAATTAGCCCAATTACATTATCTGTTACCCAATTGCAAGCGCCAATTACTGGTATGAGCACGGTTTGTGCAGGTATTACGGTTACATTAAACGCGGCAATTTCATCTACTCCAGCAACAGGAGGAATTATTACCTATTCAAATGGATATACCATTCACACATTCACTTCTAGTTCGGCTTTTATTGCACCATCTAATCTAAATATAGAGTATTTGGTAGTTGGCGGCGGAGGTAGTGGTGGAATTAATACTGCTGGAAATGCTGGTGGTGGTGGTGCAGGAGGATTCTTATCTGGAATTATTAATAATTTACCTGCTTCAAATTATTCAATTACAGTAGGAAATGGAGGTAGTATAGGAAATAATGGGGGGAATAGCTCTTTTCATACCTATACTGCAATAGGTGGAGGAAAAGGTGGTTGGTATCAAAATAATGCAGGAAGCTCAGGAGGTTCTGGTGGCGGTGGTGGGCAACATATTTGTTTAGGTGGTGCAGGAACTTCAGGCCAAGGAAATGCAGGCGGTAATGCTGTAGGACCAAGTGGAATGGGAGCTGCAGGTGGAGGTGGAGCAGGTGCTGTTGGAAATAATAGTTACGGCCCAAGTCAAGCTTCAGGTGGGTATGGTGGTGCTGGATTAATTTCTTCAATAACTGGTAACACTGTTTACTATGCAGGTGGTGGTGGTGGAAGTTCTCATAATTCTTCACCAGTTCTTTCTCTAGGTGGAATTGGTGGCGGCGGAAACGGGCATTATGGGGGAACAACAGCCACAAATGGCCAGCCAAATACTGGTGGTGGCGGCGGCGGCGGCGGAGAGGGTTATCAACCAGGCGTTGGCGGCACTGGAATCGTCATTATTAGATACCAACCAATTTCAGTTGCATCATACACCTGGTCAAACGGAGCAAACACATCAAGCATAACCATTAACCCAACAGTAACAACAAGTTATTCAGTAGCATTTACAACCACAACAGGCTGTATTGGCACAAGTACTTTGGCAACGGTAAATGTTAATCCATTACCAGTGGTAAGTATTTCTGGCTCAAGTGCAATTTGTGTTGGCCAAACAGCAACATTAGTTGCTAATGGAGCTAATACCTATACTTGGAGTAATGCATCTACAGCATCAAGTATAACGTTATCACCAGCATCAAACACCTCATATTCATTAACAGGAACAGCAGCTGGCTGTATCGGTTCAGCAACAACAAATTTAACTGTTAATGCAAACCCAATAATCACAGTAAACTCAGGCGCAATTTGTGCAGGACAAAACTTTACTATTAATCCAAACGGAGCAAATACTTATACCATACAAGGCGGTAATGCAGTCGTTAGCCCTGCAGGAAACAGTTCTTATACAGTAGCAGGAACAAGCACTGCAGGATGCGTATCACAAGCTTTTGCAACCAGTAACTTAATCGTAAATGCTAATCCAATCATCACGGTAAACAATGGGGTTATCTGTGCAGGACAAAACTTCACTATTAATCCAAACGGAGCAAATACCTATACTATTCAAGGTGGAAGCGCAGTGGTAAGTCCAACAAGCAACGCAAGTTTCACAGTAGCAGGAACAAGCACAGCAGGATGTTTATCACAAGCCTTTGCAACGAGTAACTTAACAGTTAATCCTAACCCAACCATTACGGTAAACAACGGAACAATTTGTGTAGGACAAAACTTCACTATTAATCCAAACGGAGCAAATACTTATACCATACAAGGCGGTAACGCAGTGGTAAGTCCACCGAGCAACAGCTCTTATACAGTAATAGGAACAAACTCGGTTACAGGATGTATATCACAAGCATTTGCAACCAGTAGCTTATTAGTAAATGCCAACCCAATAATCACTGTAAATAGCGGTGCAATATGTGCAGGACAAAACTTCACGATTAATCCAAACGGAGCAAATACTTATACCATACAAGGCGGTAATGCAGTCGTTAGCCCTGCAGGAAACACTTCTTATACAGTAGCAGGAACAAGCACTGCAGGATGCGTATCACAAGCATTTGCAACCAGTAACTTAATCGTAAATGCTAATCCAATAATCACGGTAAACAATGGAGCAATTTGTGCAGGCCAAAACTTCACTATTAATCCTAACGGAGCAAATACCTATACCATACAAGGTGGAAGCGCAGTGGTAAGTCCACCAAGCAACGCAAGTTTCACAGTATCAGGAACAAGTGCTGCAGGATGTTTATCACAAGCCTTTGCAACGAGTAACTTAACAGTTAATCCTAACCCAACCATTACGGTAAACAACGGAACAATTTGTGTAGGACAAAACTTTACCATTAATCCAAACGGAGCAAATACTTATACTATACAAGGCGGTAACGCAGTGGTAAGTCCACCGAGCAACAGCTCTTATACAGTAATAGGAACAAACTCGGTTACAGGATGTAGATCACAAGCATTTGCAACCAGTAGTTTAGTCGTAAATGCAAACCCAACAATCACGGTAAACAACGGAACGATTTGTGCAGGACAAAACTTCACTATTAATCCAAACGGAGCGAATACTTATACTA
>Ga0209597_1001583_pt1 | contig 14819 bp, 18 predicted proteins | sample M_140625_MF_Meta_FD_187316 | JGI IMG/M metagenome (GOLD analysis project Ga0209597, IMG submission 187316) | Freshwater microbial communities from Lake Montjoie, Canada to study carbon cycling - M_140625_MF_MetaG (SPAdes) (version 2) | ecosystem: Environmental > Aquatic > Freshwater > Lake...
CGGAACAAATAAAGGTTAAGAAGCAATATGAGATATCCATCATCAACACGATTTACTCGTGGTTCGACTGGCTCATCTATATTCATATGCTTCTCGCCCAAGTGGATATGTTTTTACTCGAACTAATTACGGATACGATAGCGATTTACTTTGTGACCCGTTGGTATATAAGGAATAGGGCATTGCTCCCCGTTATCACGGTAGCGACAGCAGCGACAGCAGCGACAGCAGCGACAGCAGCGACAGCAGCGGCAACCGAACAAGCATTATAAAATATATGTATGTTAAATAGATTGTATATGTTAGGTTTTTTTGATAATACAACTGTTGCTGATGTGTTAAGTGGTGTTAAAACACAGGTTGGTAATACAACTGGTGTGTTAAGTGCTAAGTTAAATGATGCTAAAACAAGGTTTGATGCGAAGGGTGTAAGTGATGCGTTAAGTGGTGCTAAGAGTGTGATAGGTGATTTGTTAAGTGAAGCGTTAAAGAATCCTAAAACAAGTATTGCTGAGATAGCAAAAACACAAATTGAAGAAATAGAAGTGTTCTTAACAACAAAAACTATAAAATTAGACGCGTTTAAACAAAAACACACAAACTTACGGGGCGTCATAACAGCACTTAACGTAAATATTAAGAGTCTTAGTGTCGATACAAATCGACGTATAGAATGTTCGTATTATGAAACATACGAAGACATAGGAAATAATAAAATAACGACAGAAGAATTAACATTATCAGAAGCAGAAGAAAAAAGGGCTTTACAAATTAAACTTTGCGATTTGTTGTTTAAAGAAAACGAAACTGAGTTGCTTTTTATATCCAACCATCTACAAACTATTAGCAAAAATATAAACTCCCTATTAAAAACGATTAAGGAGAACAGAGACAATACCGATATAGTCAATGAATTAACCCCACTATTAAATAAGTTGCAAGAATATAGTTATAATGGTATGTTATCAAAATATAGTATTGTTTTTAAATGTGGTGAATATGGAATAAAAGGGTTAGTAACAAGCAAAAGAGGCGGTTCTTATAAGAAAACAAAGGGAACCAAAAAAATAAATGCGTTAAATAGAGGAATGCGAGGTGGCGGTGTTGTGGAAGAACAAATAATAGAATTAGAAGCGTTCTTTGGAAAACATAATGGATTAGAAGTTTTACTACAAAAACGCATAGCATTAGATGTGGTATTAGACAACCTTTATAAAAATACTCTACGTCTTGCTTTCGACAAAAATGGGATATGCGAATATTATGAATCATACGAAGACATAGGGATAACGAAAAGTAGTTTAACATTATCAGAATCCAACGCACAAGATAAATATAATTTACAAATCGGTTTTCGCGATAGTTTAATTAAAGAAATTGAAGAAATTAAAGCAGGTATAAGTAAAGAAGAGATAGATGGTATAAGAAGAAGATATAATGATTATAAGGCAAGTTCAGAAAAACTATTTAAAGATATTAGCGTTATAGACAACCCCCAATCTTTTACTGGTTCTGTACATTCGTTATTCGGTGTAAAAAGCGACTCCCTAAAAGAACAGAAAACAAAGTTGTTAAAGTTTTCGAAACAATTAGAATATTTATTTGAGACTAAATCTAAATACATTAAAATAGAAAACCTCAAACCAATAATTAACCCTCACATCCAAGATGGAGGCGGTTCTTATAAGAAAACAAATAAGAAGAATATATTAGGAAAGGAAAGATGTATCTATAAGAAATCAGGAGATAGGAAGGAGTATATAAAATACAAAGGGAACTTCATAGCAGTCAGGGAATACAAGAAATTACTGAAAACTCGATAGACATCAGATTCATTTGTTCTATTTTCTTAGCAATTATAATAAATATTGATTGATGTTTATAAAGATATAGCAAAGCAAAGCAATGAAATCCGCGGATTCGATGTTTCTTCCAGTAATCTTTCTCATCTTCTTCACGGCACACGCGATGGCGTGGCTAATGTCGTTTTGTTCTAAAAGACAGAACGACGACGGATACGGCGACGGCGACAATGCCTATGTCAATCCGTATCGAATTGTTCCTCGCAAGGAACACGAAAACTATATACGCTATGAACGCCAAATGTATCTTGACAGTCTTAGAAAATAAAAGAAAAAATGTTTGAATGAATGAAAGATATCTATATGTATATATTTTTTATTACGCATCGCTGCGTAGCGGCTACGCATTCGGTAGCAATTCATAAATGAAGTTGTTTAGTTCCGCATAATCACTCATCGGGCGATAGCAATGGTAATCTACGAAATGTCCCGCCGCGATTGCGTCGCGTAATTCCACAGTCATTCGAAACGTATCCCTCGATAGCCGATTGAACTTCGTTTTTTCTTCATCGAGGCATACGAGATTGTTCGTCTTCTTCTGCCACGCCATCACCTTCTCGTATAAATAGAGTTGGTCTATAAACCACCCTTGCTTCCCAATACCCTCCTCAATCACGTTGTTTCGCGAAATATCCGCAATCATATACCGAATATCCTCGATGCTATGGACGTCGAATATATCCTTCCATATTTCAGGCGTAGCCGCGTTATAGCACATCGCGATGGACTTGTAAATGAAACAATGGTCGCCTCGATAATAGATGAACTTGCTATTGTCATATTCCTTTATATGCTCGGTGTAATACGTTTTGTTCGTCGGCAAAATATCCATATCGGTAATCAATACGCCGTTTTTATAATTCAAGATACACGGATAGAGCAGACGGATGAATTGCGACGTAAAACTGGTTAGCACGTTCTCGACTGGTTCAAACAAAATAATATGACGCTCATATTGCTTATATTCCTCGGGGATTGCTTTTGCGATTAAAACAATCTTCACATCGATACTGGGGTATAACTTGTTCCACGTTTTAATAAAAATGGGTATGAACTCCAAATACAGGGGATTTTCATTCACAGCAGTCAAAACGCAATCTAATTTCATTTTATTTATGTTTAAATTAATGTTATGCCAATGTTTTATATATCTTTATATCTTTATCATTACAAATGCTCGTAATCGTCGGTAATGACAAGGATATCGCCATTCGTATCGAATGTCGTCGCCTTCTGTTTATTTTTCAGTAAATTATATTTAACTTCGAGTTTATTATAGTATTCGCGGTTGTAATGCGTATTCAGTAAAAGTTCGTTGTATTTCCATTCCAGACTGTTATAGCGACGGCACAAATCATCATACTTCTTTTTTACATATCGCAGTTCCCGTTCTTTGCTGTCGCTCAGGATTTTCTGTTTATTGATTTTATCTTTCAAATATAATGTGCTATTACTGTAATCGTCGTTGTAGTCCTTCGTAAAGATATAGTATAGGCTATTATACATATCAGTAGATGATGTATATATTATATATTTATATAATAATAATCTATTCATTCGAACGAAGGGACAATCACAGTATAACCGTTCTCTATCACAGTGTCAAATCGATACAATGGAATCATATCCATTTCTAAATTATTTAATACTAAGTATTCTTTTACAAGTTTATCTGTGAAATAAATCAATTCAATCCACGTCGTAAGAAAGTCCTTCAACAGGTAGTATAAGGGTATGTCATATAATGATAAGGTCATTCGAATACACGTAGCCTCCTTAAAAATCTCTGGGAGTTCGGTGATAAGGATATTGTAATGATACCTTCTAAAATTATTCTCAGTTATCTTCGTCAAGTAATACATTTCTTCGTCTAAGTAGTCGCTGTCTCCATATTCGTTGCTACCGCCACTGCCGTTGCTACCGTTGCTACCGTTGCTACCGTTGCTACCGCTGCCTATAATGCCAAGTGATGTGAGATTGAAGATGTCAAGCGACGCGTAGTGTATCCAAATATCATCATTCATAATTTTTCGAATCATCTTATTATAATATTTGCGATTCCTTTTGTCATTATGGGAAAAAACAATATCTTTCATACAATCGTCATATATATACTTGTATATCTGCGTGTATATATCCGTTGGTATGATATGTAAATAATTCATTTAGTTATGCTATCTATATAAAATAAGTTTATATCAAAATATAAAAATAGATAACATAGATATACACGGCTACGCTGCTATGCTAAGCGACTACACGGCTATGCCACCCCTAATACGGTTGATTGTTGAAATCCTTCCAGTCCTTGTTGATACTGCGACGGTTCTTGTAGGATAGCCGAGCATCCTTGTATCGCAAGGCAGACGCCTTCGAACTCTTAACGACGCCATCATTTCTCTTTAAGTAGCGAGGGATTTTCTGGACGTCTTCAAAGTCCTCCTTGCGATTCGCGTAAGAGTTGAAGACGCGATAACTAATCTTGTTGCTGTTGCCGTTCATTTTGTGTTTTACTTGTTTATTATATAAGGACGGGATGGTATCAATTTTTATCTTTTTATTTATAAAAAGTGATACCCTTTTCTTTATATAATAATTAACAAGAAACGATGATGAAGACTGAGATGGCGAAGACTGAGATGGCGAAGACTGAGATGGCGAAGACTGAGATGGCGAAGACTGATGCGATGATGAAGACTGAGTCCGCGAAGAATTATGCTCCTAAGGAACTTGACGAGACGATGAAGGATTTGTTGCGAAATATCAACCGTTGCTGTATGAAAATCAACGAACAACAGAACCTAAACTGTACGTTCAAGAAACTCGACTTCCTTGTGGCGGAAGGGTTTTACGACGAAGAAGCGATAAGCGGCGAAATAAAAAATGATAATAATGGTATATAGAGATTGCCACTACTGTATTGTAAGGGTATGAATGCGATTACGAAACCGCATCTATTAGATGCGAAGGATTGTTGGTTTCCCGAAGATATCGTGATAAAGATTAACAATATCATTTGCGACGAATATATACAGAAGATATATGAGCGACTTGAAGCGAACCTTATACGAAATATAATAAAGATATTCTTGAATGACAAGCAACTCGCCGACTTTCTATATTACTATGGGTATCAAACGTATTACTTTAATTATAGTTCGACGGTTAATTTTGGTATTTATGGCGAGACTCTTGCCAATTTAGAGTGGGGCGATTACGAAACCGATACGTCGCTCGAAGATTACGTAGGTATCCACGATGATACCAAAGAGCCTTATATGTTGAATATCCCCAATGATACGGTGGATGTTCTATTAGCGGAAGTTGATTTTTATAAGTTTGACGTGAATGTATATTCTACGAAATTGACACTGAATGAAACCATTTGGATATTCAATCACTATGCTACACACGATAACAATATATTTCAAGATATACCCGAATGCGACCACGACACCGGAGACCAAGGCGACACCGGAGACCAAGGCGTCCGAGGCGACCTAAGCAATATCGCGAACTTTGAGATACATCCAGTAGATACCTACAAATCCGTATATGACTATGACAACGAGGAGTTTGCGACAGTATGGAATCTATTCAATCGCGGATTCATAAAAATAAACATCTTCAAAATCATCTATATCTATTGCTATAACGCGTCGATTGAGAATACCATTCAGCAATACTATACGATGATTGGAGGCATTGGGCGTGTCCCGATACACATCGACCATTCTAAGTTATTTCATAAAGCCTGTTTCAATATTATAAAATATTTCAATATAAAAATGAAGAAAGCGGTAAAGGATAGCATCACACTCAGTTATTTATACGCCATCTACGCGGACGACGATATCGGAGTATATTTTAACGAAGACCACGAAGAACAAGAAAACAGGGCATTTGATATTCTTCACGATAACGGATTGCTTACATCAAAATCAGACAATCTCAATGATATACTCGACTTAATATACGTATCTTATCTACGATAATCTGCGATAATCTACGATAATCTACGATAATCTACGATAATCTACAATAATTCCGTCGCATCATTCACCTTGTATCGCAAGATGCTTTTATTATACATCTGAAAGTTCGAGATACCGCTTAGCATCTTATATAACGCTGCTTTCGCTGCCTTCTTTTTTTCATTTACATTAGTTCCATCACCGTTATCGTCAGAGAATCTGTTATACGACACCAAGCGTCCTTGTCCGAAATAAAACGCATCTTCCATTCTTATTTTGTTATTATATAAGAATAAAAAGCGAACGAATCAATTTTTACAAACCGCCGCGGAGACGCAAAACAAGATGAAGGGTGCTTTCTTTTTGGATATTATAATCCGCCAATGTTCGCCCGTCTTCCAACTGCTTCCCCGCGAAAATCAAGCGTTGTTGGTCGGGCGGTATCCCTTCTTTATCTTGGATTTTAGATTTAATCATATCAATCGTATCCGAAGATTCGACTTCAAGCGTTATTGTTTTCCCTGTCAAGGTTTTCACGAAGATTTGCATTTTCTTTCTTACTTTATATATTCACATATAATTTTTATATCATCTTGCCCGTATAGCCTAAACTCTTGACGTTCGAAGAAACTTCGCTCGGATTCCACGAGATATAAAGCAGGTTCTGGTTCGGCTCAGGTAATCTCTGGACGTATAGCCCGTTCTTTCGCAACGCATCCACGATGTATTCTATACAATCGGCGATTTTATATAAGGGCTTTCCGTATATATAAAAGGGGACTTCGTAGAAGATATTCATACCGCCGATAGTCGCGGTTTGCTTGATTTTTTTATGACATACCTCGATAATCTTGTCGAACGTTTGGTATTTCACGTGTTCCTTCTTGTCTTTTAGAGTATATAATTCGCTCAATAATATTCGCGGAGGCATCGTTATTTATTACATATTTAATATATAATTTTTATTGCGATTATAACTTAGTCGGCTGCGTCCTTGCGGTTGCGACGCCTTACAACACCTTGATTTTATTGTCCTCCATATCATCTACGCTAACCAAGTTATACTTCGATAACTTGTTGTCGCCCGTGCTTGTTACGGCAACCTCCGTATTAAACCCCTTATTATATAAGGACGTTATCATCTCCTCGTTAATCGCATAGTTATAATACTTGACATCGGCGGTTCGCAGGGCAGTTTCTTTGGATACTTCTTTATAGGGATTCATAGTTTTCTTCACAATCGTATCGTTGATTCGCGGATTGATATAGAAATGCGAAGCATTGTTTCGAAAAGTTGCGGAATATCGCTTTGAGTCATATTTCGTCTCAACCTTCTTATCTAATAATTTAACACCATTAATATACATCTTACACGACGCCCGATTTAGCGACAATATATTATTGCTGTCCGCGACTTCTCGCATCACTATTGAAACCATAAACCATTTGTTGTTAAACTCGATATCGTAGATGCCAAGGATATTCTTGTTTTTTTTCTTCCAATCCGCATTACTGCCCAAATACGTACAATCATTATACTTTGAACCGTGCTGATACGAATCGCTACTATATATATTATTATAATCTATCGCGATTTTTGTTCCGTCTCCGCTTAATCGTATAAGCGGGTTCTTCGTTAATATAATGGGGTTCGACGGTGTAAGGGTATTCGCACAATTGAAGTTCGTCTTATTATTATAATAGAGATTCTTCTCCCCCTTTAAAAACAAAATAATATCTTTCATCATATCGGGGTCTGTGCTTCCATCTATATCTCTAAGTTTTTGCTGGTCTATATTCAACCAGAAGTTATAGGAATACTCGGCTCCGCCTTCTTGATTGATGGACGGTTTGATATTCTTATAGTTTAACGCGGACGGGTCGGTAGTGTTAAACTTCACCTCGCTATTGTTAAAATCATACGTCCCGCTCAAAATATTAACCTCCTTGCGTATATCGTTCTCTCCTTGAAACATATTTTGTAGTTCGATTAAATAGATATTATATCCTATATACCCCATCAATAACAATATTATGAGGGATATAATAACTTGAACTAACGGGTAATTTTCTAACATTCTTATTCTTATTATCTATCTTATCTATTTTAAATATGGAAATTAAAAAAATAATTAAAGAACGCCGTTGCCCCGCAGCAACTGCTTCGGCTGCTTCGGCTGCTTCGACTGCTTCGACTGCTTCTTATTGAACACTGTTTATCTTATATACGGGATTACGTAGTCCGTAACTAACGATTCCCATACTTGTCAGTAATCCGTTGAGCGGTCCCTTCGTGTATTCTTTGTATATATCATTCTTATTTAAGTCATAGTTATAATACGAGAACTTAGAAAGTAATCCCGAGAATCCAGCAGCACCAATCGTCGAATTCGATATATTGCCTCCGACAAACAAAGTATCCACCTTGTTTTCAAAGCCGAGTTCGTGTAGTATTAAGGTTTGTTTATCTTGGTCTGCCAATTCACCGTCAATATACGTATAAACCAACCCGCCATTCACGTCGGAGATGACGATGACGATATGAACCCATCGTTGTATCGGCACATACTTAATCGTTATTCCGCACGTATTGGTTTTTCCACTGCCACTGGGAGTATATGAGAACATATTAGTTTCCGTAGTATGATTCATAACATCTCTTAGTAATATCGCTTCACCTAAGCCATCTTTCTTAGGGGCAAAGCGGACGTGTATTTTATTTTCGGTTTTATCTAAGAATATATAGGGACAAGCGTCCTTAATCTGTCCTGCGTCTTTTCCCAAATGAGCGATATGTCTGTATTCACCAGTGTATTTATCAATATCGTTGATATATATCCAGAACCCATAGGAACGCTTGATACCGTTCGAGTTCGGTAGAGACTTTGTGATTTTAAACTCAGAGAGTTCGTTACAAATGATAGGCACTTCTGTTCCTTCGACATCTATCTTTTGCTGATACAGGATGTTGTCGGTAATGATATAATACAGGAAATAGGCGACGATAACCATCACTAAAAATACGATAACGATTAAATAAAACATATTCTCATTCACACTCGTGATATTGGCGAACGCCTCCTTGATATTATTGACGGACGCAGCGGTATTCTCGGAAATTGTAGTTCCCGTCGCGGTTCCCGTTCCCTGAGGGGCATTCAAGAATTGCGGTGTTCCCGTGGTCGCCTGAGGATTCTGGGGCATAACCCCGTCCATCGCGTTTGACATCGATGCTAATATCCCTGCGTCGTTATTTAGAGGTGTCTTGGTTGCTTCCATTATTATTTATTTAATTATCTAATTAAAGGAAATAAATTTTCTATTACATAAACTAATATGATAATTTGAAATTTGATATAAGGGGAACTTCTTCCTATTGTAGTTGTTCTTTATATTCTTCTTCTGTAAGGACAAATAACTAAGCATCTTTGTAAAATTGCCGATATTCGATGCGACAGAAGCGTTCTTTTTGTATTTGAATAGGGACAGGTAATATACCTTGGAGGCGAACAACTCTACGCAAAACTCGATGTTATCCTTGAACATATAGTAATCGTATAAACACATTATATTCATAAAACTCTTATAATATTCATTGTAATTATTGAGCGATAAAATGCGATTATTTAAGTTCATAATTAAGTTCTCGTGAAATTTCAAAGGTATCATCCACGGGTCTTTTAGGAGGATTCCTTTCGTTTGATGGCGGTTAAAATCATTACTATATAGGATGTTGATATCACTCGCATTCTCAATATTATCGCTATATAAATGGTCGTTGTTGAGATTACTCATATCACGAAACAGTTTATTCAAATTGCCATTTGAGTTCAAGCAACACTTGGCAATTGTAGCGGAATCCTTGCCTTCCTCCATTTTCATTAGCGACTCCGTAATCTCATTGTTATTCGGGACGGATAATAGATGCACCACGCATAGTTTTTTGATATCCCCGATTTTCTTTATGATATCATTATTCGAGATACAAATGATAGGGATATTCTTTAATTTATTTTCTAATAATATCTTTAATAGCGTGATATTGATTGTTTTGTCCGATATAAATAACGAATCGAAGTTATCGATAATGATAACCTTCTTCTGAAAGTTATTTGTGAGTATCTGGATGAACGAAGAAGACGTGGATTTATAGATGATGTCCTTTAAAAACTGCGAGTTATAGCAATTGTTGTTATCGATTAAGATAATCTCGTAATTTAAATACTTGCTGATGCTATGTATCGAATAGGATTTACCGATACTCGTGGGTCCCGCGACAATGACGCAACTTTCTGTGGATATTTTCGCGTCATAATTAAACGTCCGCAACCATCGCAGTATATCGCTATATATCGTATGATTACCGCACAACCCCCGTATGAACTCCTTGTCATTCTCGGACGCGGCGGTAGCGTCCCCTACGGCGTCCTCTGTGGTTGCGGTAGCGATGGCATTGGCAACCTTAGCGGACTTGGTAGCCTTGGTAGCCTTGGCAGTCTTCGTAGCCTTGGCGACGGACGCTTTTTTCTTTGGGGCTTTCAGGGATTGTTGAATTGCCATTTATTTTATAAATTAAATTATGTATATATCATTTCAATGATTAATATTAATATATAGGATAGTATCGCAATAAATGGAACGAATAAAATCAGCGGTAAAATGCTACTTGTCTCGCTATTTTCAATCCCAAAGCATCTTATATTTCCATCCTTGTCGAAGAATAGATTAGGTTGAATGGCAAACAAAACGCCGAGAAATACTATATATATTAAAAGCGTTATGATTTTTCTCGAAAGCATTCTTTATCTATTATTTTAATAAGGAAAGAAAAAAATGTATTTGACGTATATATCTTTGCTACTTCTATTCATTATTTTGGCGGCGGTAATCATCCAGTATAATATTGCGTGTGCGAAGCGAACCGAGAGTGCGAAGCGAACCGAGAGTGCCGAGCGAACGGAGCGGTTTATCAATAACCCGATAACAATTTCAGAGAACGTTTTAAATATCGACGCGAAATCAGGAGACCATATCATCGTCGACGGCAAAAACATCGCGAATATCGTGGATGCGATTAAGAAAACAAATCGACTGAATAAGGATACCGTAAGCGAAGGCATCAAAGAGCCAAGCATATTAGCGACAATACGGAGCGATTCAAACCTTCAATTATTAATAGACCCTTACATCAATTATTATGTTTTAAAAAATACCGCGTCTGTCGGCAATTACAAAGAAGGCATCTTCGTATGTCTTAGCCACAAAGAATTACGCGACAGCGACTGCATCTGGGACTTGAAAAACAAAGTCGTCGCATATTTATTTATGAGCGATTATTTATTTATTCAAGCACTCATCAAGGGATACAACATCGACATAAACGATGTGTATATAATAAAAATAAACTATTTGGATTTTCAAAATACCGAGAAAATGTTCGATTACCTATTTACCTATATGGTGATGGATAGCGAATATATGAAGTTTATTTGCGAACAGCGGTATTTCATAAACGGCATAAAAGATGTGGATATTCATCGTATCAAAGCATACTACCCATTTATAAAAGAAAACTATAATACTGTGAAGTATTACTACGAAAAGAGCGGTAGCGGCGAAAGCGGCGAGAGCAGCGGTAGCAGTAGCAATAATAAAAAAAATATATACATTAGTTCTGTGAAAAGCCTATTGCCTATTATGAGTTATGCTATCATCAGTTCCGTCGAGAACTTTATCACCCGCTTAGAGATGCCAAGCGATTACATAGAAGCCGTCAAAGAATCCTATTATACGAGCGATAAAAAGCAGGGCAGCGGCAGTGGTAGCAGCGGCAGCGGCGGTTATTACGGATGCTACGGGAATAGCGAGATTACAAATAAGTTTGAGTGCGATTCCTATTATAATATTGACGGAACTCCAAAAACCTATTATAGTTTGTGGGACAAGCGATGTGTCGCCGATGCGGAATGCCCGTATTACAAATCAAATACGAAATATCCGAACAATCGAGGCGGGTGTATCAACGGTGGTTTTTGCGAGTTCCCTGTTGGCGTGAAGAGACTGGGCTATACGAAATATAACGATACGAACCTGAATACCCCTTTGTGCTATAATTGCGAAGACAAAGGGAAGCCCGATTATGTATTCGAGAATGATTTTAGCGAACGAGAAAAATATAAATCAAATACAATAATTTCCTTATTAGATTATAGAGGGAATGAGTAATATAGATATACTTATTACAATAAGTAAAGTATTATCTATTCTATTGATATTAACCGTATTTAATTTTATTATGTATCAATACTTGACAATCGATAAAGATATTCTGAATGCGAACGCAGCGAATGCCGTGGCATCCGCGACGGTTGTCGAGAAGTTCAATCAAGACACTGGTGCGATAGATTACAATAACGAGTCGAAATACAAGCCTTATAATATTCGGCTTATGTATGAGAATACGGGCGAGTATCCTTGGAATCGGCATTCCATCAATTCGAGTATCCCGTATGACGTTAATGTTAAACGGGAAGCAGTGAATGTATATTACTATGAGTTTGATAACGAAACGTTTAATGACAAGTTAAAGCAGGTTTTTAAAAGCAATTGCGAAGAACTCATTATAGCCGTTGAAGGGAGCGAATGGAATACGTGGCGAAATCCTAAAATATTGCGAGATACTGCCGAGAAAAACAAGTTGAAGTCGTATTACGATGCGATATTCGAGTTCGTAGTGAAGAAATTACAAAGTCGCGTTATGGATTTGCCAAGCGAAGACAAGAAGCAGAAGATGCAAGTTGTGCATGATATTATGTTGCGATACAGGACGCATCGCAGATACCCGTCCTACTATATGTTCGATATCGATATGATTCTGTATCGTGCGGGTAAGTTTCAAGGAAAGCACGTTAAACTCGTGGCAATCACAAACGGCACGACGATAAACATCATTCTCACGCAGATTGTCGGGGTTGTATCCGAAGACAATATCGTTATCTACCCCTACACTTCTTTTGATAAACTAAATGAAACCGACTACCAACAATTCATTCCTTCGCGATACGGAACGGTTGAAAGCGATACAAAGAATAGCCGTGAAAACACCTTTAATGTCAGCGATACGTATATGAATAGCGAAATCGAAAAGATAATGTATAAAAAACTATTAGACGAAAATATCCCAGAAGATGTTGATATTAGCAACAACAACTTTACGCCGAAAGCAGGAGAATTGGTGAAGAAGAACAGATGTCTATTGTAATAAAAAGTTATATAAATAGATGATGCGATAGATATCTATATAAAAATGTCTAAACCCGAAACCGCTCACGCAGCTCACGCAGCTCACGCAGCTCACGCAGCTCACGCAACATACTCTGTTCCTTCCGTTCCTCTTACTACTCCAAGAGGCACAACCGTTGTTGAACCGTCGCGTTTCTATCCTCATTATTACGAACCTCAATACGTCCAGCCGACGCCTCAATACGTCCAGCCGACGCCTCAATACGTCCAGCCTACTCCTCAATACGTTCAGCAAACTCCTCAATACGTCCAGCCTACTCCTCAATACGTTCAGCAAACTCCTCAATACGTTCAGCAAACACCGCAATACGTTCAGCAAACTCCTCAATATGCTACCGAACAGTATCAGTTCCCGCAATATCAATATCCTCCGCAATACTACCCACAATATCATCAGTATCCTCTACAATACTATCCGCAGTTCCCGCAACAACCTCAATATCTTCCTGATGGTTGTTATTGCGAGATTCAATATGTAATCCCGTATATCGTATCAAAATCGAATAGCCCAGTATCTTCTTCGCAACCGCCAGAGACACAACAAGAATCTCTTGTGGTTTCTATGTAAAAATGAATGAACGAATGTGAGTGTTAGCGTGTGAGTTAGCGAATATTATTTTTTTATAACTTTGTAAGAATATTCTTATAAAAGTATTCAACCAGTGTTTCCCATCGATAGTGTTTCAAGATGTTTTCGCGTCCCTTCGTGCCGTGTTTGTTCGCCAGTTCGGGGTTGCTAAAATATTTCCAGAATCCCTCTGCGAAATCGTGAGGGTCTGTGATTTCCGCTTTGCCACCGATGCCAGTCCCCTTGTTATCCAAGTATTGATAGATGGTCGAGCGTATCGGCGTCGAATTATTGTCCGTCAAATACTCGCGAATACCTCCAACAAAAGAGGATACTTGCGGTTTCCCGAGTGCCAAGCATTCAAACACTGTCAATTCGTAGCCCCCGCCATTACAGTTATTACACCCGACATCACAGCAGTTATAGAGAATGTTGATTTCTTTGTCCGATAACTGTTGCGGGTTCGCGACTTCGATTATCGTATTCTTTACATACTCAAACGGCACGTTGCGAAACTTCACTTCGTTCTCCAACACATCCATCAAATCCCAATAGGCATCCACGCTCGTCCCGATAATCAATTTCACAGGTCGCTTCGTATGTTTATTGGTCGTAATATTCGTTTTTTTATTCAATACATTAACTGTGTAGTGTCGCTCTACAAACTCCACCCACGCAATGATTGTGTGGTCCCAGCATTTGCGAGGTTGGTTGCGATTAAGATTCAACACTATAAAGGCGTCGTCTTCGTAATGAAAGAAGGTTCGAGCAATCGTCGTCGGTATCGGGTAATATACGTTTGTGTCGAAACCGTGCGGAAAACTATACATCGGCATATCGGCACGGATGCCTAACTTCTTCGCGATATCCATCCAGTATGGAGTGAAGGCAATGATGCCATCCATATATTTATTTAGTAAATTAATGTAATCTTTTTTCTGATAAGGATAGACTTGGTCCATATACGAAATCAATTTGAACTTATCTTTGTGTGTCCCGCAATCATTCATAATATTACTCACTAACGCCGAGGTCACGACGTTGTCATTAAATATGATAATCGTATCCTGAGGATACTCTTTGAGATACTTGCTTATCTCTAATTCACCGAAA
>Ga0209597_1001585_pt1 | contig 14817 bp, 11 predicted proteins | sample M_140625_MF_Meta_FD_187316 | JGI IMG/M metagenome (GOLD analysis project Ga0209597, IMG submission 187316) | Freshwater microbial communities from Lake Montjoie, Canada to study carbon cycling - M_140625_MF_MetaG (SPAdes) (version 2) | ecosystem: Environmental > Aquatic > Freshwater > Lake...
CTTCAGTACCGATTTCATTTTCAGGAAGCAAGTATTTTTTTGGTAATAAAACCTCATTTTCTAGAATATCTTCCAAATATGCTCCAGGAGGAGTAATTCTGTTTATTGTTAATCGGTTAATTCTTCCAAGTTGCATTTAGTTATTCTTTTTCTTTCTTTTGTTTTTGTATTTCCCCATAGTTACCCGCATTCCGTTTGGGTCGTCTTTTTTCTTTATGCGTTTTTGCTTAGGTAATTTATCTTCATTAATTTTTTCGCTATTTTCTTCGCTTTCAGGTGTTCTTGCAACATGATTAATCGCACTAGAATTTGATTCTGTATTTGGGTTTAACCATGTATTTTTAATTTGTTTTTTTTCTGCGTTGCCATCCTTACCGATTATATAAATTTGCTGCATTTTGTCTTTATCCTCCTCATTGATTGCAATTACATCCTCCTTAAGAATCCACATTTCATCATCATAGGAGTACGAATCATAAGACATATCTGGAACATAAAAAGAATAAACACCTGCTAATCCTGGCGCCTCTGGAGAGAGATGATCAAAAACGATGCGCTTGTATTTTTCGTCAAAACGAAGAGACATACTTGATTTATCTGCATATTCGAATGCTATGCGTTTTTTTATAGTTTTATTTTCCTTAAAAACGGGACTTCCAAGCTTTAAATTACTTCCATTAAAAGTTAGTACATCTAACAATTTAAAATTACTTACTGTCGTTCCACCATCCCAACCCATTAAAAGGTATTCTGTTCTTGAGTTCCGTTCGAATGGAAGAATTTTATAATAAAGTGCACCATACCAATTTTTTGCATCAATTATTCCCTCGGGTTTTGCCATGTAGGGATCTAAATTGTCAATTAATTCTGTCACACGTACAATATCTTTTTCTGAATCCCAGCGAAGAACAAAAGCACAATAAGAATAACTAAAATCAGTATATTCAATATTCCAATTAATAATTCGGAGGCTTTCATCTGGACTATCAATAATAGCTAATGATTTCATGTGTTTGAATTGGTACTTAAAAACTCCTTCAATTTTTAAAAATGAAGCCATTTCAGATTTGAAGGTTAGATTTAAACGATTCATTTCTTCGTCTGTCTTTGCTGCTCGAAGTTGAAGTAATTTCTCATTCAATTCAATTTCTTTTTCCTCCAACAAATCTTGAGAATTTATAGTAGCATTTAGTAAAATAAATAGAACTAATAGAAAACTAATTTTCATAGATATTTTAACGTTTTTCTGCTGATTTTGTTACCGCTTAAAGCTTTTTTAATTTTGCGATAGTTTCTTCAGGATTAATGGAGTTAAAAACAAAACTTCCTGCCACTAAAGCATTTGCTCCAGCTTTTGCAAGTAAAGGCCCATTTTCAAGATTTACTCCACCATCGATTTCAATTATACAACTGGCATTTTTAGCAAGAATTAGTTTTTTTAATTTTTCAACTTTCTCGATACTAGAAGGAATAAATTTTTGTCCTCCAAACCCAGGATTTACAGACATAATCAAGACCAAATCAAGATCGCATATTACTTCTTCTAAAACGCTAATTGGTGTGTGAGGATTGAGAGCAACTCCAGCTTTCATTCCTAATTCTTTTATTGCTGCAATTGTTCGGTTTAAGTGAGGACATGCTTCATAATGAACGGTTAAAATATCTGCGCCAGCTTTCTTAAAAGCACTTAAATATGCATCTGGATTAGCGATCATTAAATGCACATCCAAAATTTTGTTTGTGTTTTTACGAATTGCTTCTAGAACAGGAAAACCAAATGAAATATTAGGAACAAATACACCATCCATGACATCAATGTGCAACCAATCTGCTTCTGAGTTATCTAGCATTTTTGTGTCGCGCTCAATATTTCCAAAATCACAAGACAAAACAGATGGCGAAATAATCATTTTATTTTTTTTTTCAAATTTAAGCTAATTTTCTTCCTTGAAATAAAAATAGTATTTAAAAAATGTAATTTAGTACATTATACAAGTTTTTTAAAAAAAAGATCAGGCAAAATATGAATATCGTATCTATCATAATTGTAATTACAGTTTTAATTTCTTTTCAGGCTAACAAAAATCCTGACTTAAAACAACGCTTTCTTTATATTCCCTTCCAGCTTAAGCACAATAATGAGTACTATCGCCTTATTTCTCATATTTTTATTCATGCTGATATAAGTCATTTGGCTTTCAATATGATATCTCTTTATTTCTTAGGAAGCACCTTAGAGCATCGCTTAATAGAGTTTTATGGGGTACAATTGGGGGCGTGTTATTTCTTATTACTTTATTTTGCAGGAGCAATTTTCGCTTCTTTACCTTCGTTTTTCAAGCACCAAGATAATTCTTCATATCGAAGTTTGGGTGCATCTGGAGCTGTTTCTGCTGTAATTTTTGCAGCGATTCTTTGGGAGCCAACTATGCTTTTAGGAATAATGTTTTTCCCTTTTCCGATTCCTGCCTATATCTTTGGTCCTATTTATTTAGCAATTGAATATTTCGCTATGAAAAGAGGAGGGACTGGTGTAGCACATGATGCCCATTTGGGAGGAGCATTATTTGGTATTTTATTTGTATTACTTTTGAATATTGAAAAAGGAAAAGAATTTTTAGATTTATTTTTTTAGATTATGGCACTTTTATATGTTAACAACAACGGCACAGTTTTATCAAATGATGCGCCTACAATACATCCTGGAAATAGGAGTCACTTATATGGCGACGGAGTTTTTGAAAGTATCCGAATAATGTCAGGGAGAACCTTAAATTTAGAAAACCACATTTCTAGAATGTTAGATGGTGCAAAAGCAATTAAGTTGAGAACACCTTCACTATATTCTACCTCATTTTTTGAGGAAAAGATATCTGAATTACTCAAAAAATCAGAAATTAATGATGGTGGACGTTGTCGCTTATCATTGGATCGAAAGCCAGGAGGTGCGTACTTACCTGAAACGAATGAAAGTTCATTCTATATTGAGGTATATCCTTACCAAGTAAGTCATTTTGAATTAAATGCAAAAGGTTTTGAGGTTGATATTTATCTTGATATAAAACTTCAGAAAAATTTCCTTTCAAACTACAAAACAAAAGCAGGATTACATTATGTTATGGCTGCTTTAAGTGCAAAAGAAAAAGAATTAGATGATGTATTTATGAGTGATTACAGGGGAAATATTTTAGAAACATCTTCCTGTAATCTATTCATCGTAAGTAATGGTGTGTTGTATACTCCTGGTTTAGCGGAGGGATGTATTGCCGGAACAATGCGTATGCAAGTTATAAATTTAGCAATTCAAAATGGCATAAAGGTTTACGAATGTGCTATTTTACCTCAACATCTTTTGGCAGCTGACGAAATCTTTTTAACTAATGCTATTCGAGGTATTAATTGGATTGGTGGGTATAGAACCAAGCGATATTCTAACAATATGTCACGAAAATTAGTAGTTTTCCTTAATGAATATTGGGAAAAACAATTAGAGCTTTAAAAGAATTTTTTCCTAAGCTCTTATATAGAATTTTCTTTCTTAGAATAATATTTATTTTTCAACAATTGAAGAAATTTTGAAGAGAATTCTATACCTTTAAGTTTCATATTTTTTAGTCCCTATGTTCCTTGTTTTTGATACTGAAACTACAGGCTTGCCACGTAATTATAATGCACCGATAACGGATACAAGTAATTGGCCGCGTGTTGTCCAATTGGCTTGGCAACTTCATGATGAGTTTGGGCAGTTAATCGAACACAAGGATTTTTTGATCCGTCCCAAGGGCTATAATATTCCAATTGAGGCTGAGGGAATTCATGGAATTTCTACTGAGCTTGCGAGTCTTGGCGGTGATGAATTGGAAGATGTACTTGGTTTATTTAAAAAGGCATTGCAAAAAACAAAATTTATTGTTGGCCATAATCTAAAATTTGATATCAATGTTGTAGGCTGCGAATTTTTTAGAATAGGAGAAGAAACACCTTTAATACATCCAATTTTAGATACATGCACAGAAAAAACGGCAGAACTTTGTAGACTGCCTGGTGGTCCTTACGGTAAATTTAAATTACCTACTTTATCTCAATTGCACGATTTCTTATTTAATGAACCATTTTCAGAGGCGCACAATGCAACAGCTGATGTAGAAGCAACCACACGTTGTTTTTTGGACTTGATTCGACAGGGTAATTATTCCTTAGAACAACTTTCACAGGCTTCTGGATTCATTGAGGAATACCGCAAAATAAATCCTTCTCCCATTCAAAGTATTGGCTTAAAACATTTGAATTTAAAGCTTGAAAGTACAAAAATACGAGAAGCTAAAAAGGTAGCATTAGGTGATAAAAAGGTATCAAAAAATGAAATTCCCAACGAGTTAAAAGATACACCATTTGCTCATTTGCACAATCATTCGAAGTTTACAATCCTACAATCTACTTCAGAGGTTCAAAAATTAGTTGAAAAAGCAGCTGAATTAAATATGCCAGCAGTTGCATTAACAGATACAGGAAATATGATGGCTGCATTTCATTTTGAAAAAGCAGCGAATAAATACAATTTATCGATTAAAGAGGAACGAGAACAGGCGAATAAAGATGGACTTCCTTTTGATAAAAATGAAATTTTACCGATTATTGGCTGCGAATTTAATGTATGTGCTGATCTAAATGATAAAAGTCAAAAGGACAATGGTTATCAAGTTGTTTTCTTAGCAAAAAATAAAGCGGGATACCAAAACCTGATAAAGTTGGCTTCCATTGCTTACACCAAAGGGATGTATTATGTGCCTAGAATTGATAAAAAATTAATTGAAGAGTATAAAAGCGATATTATTGTTCTTTCAGGAAATTTATACGGAGAAATTCCAAATTTAATTCTAAATGTTGGCGAAAATCAGGCGGAAGAGGCATTAATCTGGTGGAAAAATACATTTAAAGATGATTTTTATATCGAATTAAGTCGGCACAACTTAGAAATAGAGAACCGTGTAAATACTACTTTGGTTGAATTAGCTCATAAACACGATGTTAAAATAGTAGCAACAAACAATACCTTTTACTTAAGTCAGCATGATGCGCAAGCGCACGATGTTTTATTGTGTGTCAAGGACAATGAACTTGTTGAAACACCAAAAGGCCGTGGCCGTGGATTTCGATATGGACTTGAGAACGACCAATATTATTTTAAATCAAGTGATGAAATGAAGGCGCTTTTTAGTGATCTTCCAGAGGCAATTATTACAATATCAGAGATCCTATCAAAATGTGAGCATTATCCACTTGCAAGAGAAGTACTGCTTCCTGCTTTTGATATTCCAGCGGAATTTATTTCACAAGAAGATGCTAATGATTCTGGAAAACGAGGTGAGAACAACTATTTAAAACATCTAACATTAAAAGGTGCAGAAAAAAGATACGGTGAAATTTCTGAGGAACTTCTTGAAAGAATTGAATTTGAATTAGCTACAATTGAAAAAACCAATTATCCTGGTTATTTTTTGATTGTCCAAGATTTTTGTCAAGCAGCTAGAGAAATGGGAGTTTCTGTGGGACCTGGAAGAGGTTCTGCTGCTGGTTCTGTTGTGGCTTATTGTACAGGGATCACAAATATTGACCCAATTAAGTACGATTTACTCTTCGAGCGTTTCTTGAATCCCGATCGTGTTTCTATGCCAGATATTGATATAGATTTTGATGACGAAGGTCGCGGCCGTGTTATAGATTACGTAATTCAGAAATACGGAGCAAATCAAGTAGCACAAATCATAACTTTTGGTACAATGGCTGCTAAATCTGCTATTCGCGATGCAGCACGAGTTATGAATTTACCGCTCCCTGAGGCTGATCGCTTGTCAAAATTAGTGCCTGACCTTTCCTTAAAAAACATTCTTTCTTGGGATGAAGTTGCTGTAATTGATCATTTAAAAAATCAAGAAGCAATTTTGAATGCAAAAGAATTAAGACGCGTAGCCCAAGGTTCAAATTTAGCTGCTCAAGTGCTACAAAAAGCAATGGAAATTGAGGGATCACTTAGAAATACTGGAATTCATGCCTGTGGAATTATTATTACTCCAGATGATTTAACAAATTTTGTTCCTGTTGCCTTAGCAAAGGATTCCGATATGGTGTGTACGCAATATGATAATTCAGTTGCGGAAGATGCTGGTTTGTTAAAAATGGATTTTTTAGGACTAAAAACATTGACTTTGATCAAAGATGCTGTGAAATTAGTCAAAGCTACACAAGGCATTGATTTGGATCCCGATTTATTTCCAATTGAAGATGAGAAAACATACTCTTTGTTCCAAAAAGGAGAAACTATTGGCATATTTCAGTACGAATCTACGGGAATGCAAAAACATCTGAAAGAATTAAAACCGACTGTTTTTGCCGATTTAATTGCAATGAATGCACTTTATCGACCTGGTCCAATGGAATACATCCCATCTTATTGTAAACGGAAACACGGAGAGGAAACAATTAGTTATGATTTGGAAGAATGTGAGGAGTATTTAAAAGAAACTTACGGAATAACTGTCTATCAAGAACAAGTGATGCTTTTATCTCAAAAAATTGCAGACTTTTCGAAGGGCGAAGCTGATACTTTGAGGAAAGCAATGGGAAAGAAAGACAGAAAAGTCTTAAATAAAATGAAACCACTATTCATAGAGCGAGCTGGTGCAAAAGGTCATAAAATTGAAGCTCTTGAAAAGATTTGGAAAGATTGGGAGGCCTTTGCTGCTTATGCATTTAATAAATCTCACTCAACTTGCTATGCTTGGATTGCTTACCAAACTGCTTATTTAAAAGCAAATTATCCTGCAGAATACATGTCTTCGGTTTTAAGCAATAATATGAGTGACATAAAGCAAGTTACTTTTTTTATGGAGGAATGTAGAAGAATGGGCTTAGAGGTTTTAGGTCCTGATATTAATGAAAGTACATTCACCTTTTCTGTAAATAAAACAGGGGCTATCCGTTTTGGACTCGGGGCAATTAAAGGACTTGGTTCTTCAGCTATTGAAGCAATTATAGAAGTAAGAGAAACTGGATTATTTCAGTCAATTTTTGATATGACTAAAAGAATAAATTTGAGGGTTTGCACAAAAAAATCATTTGAAAGCTTGGCTTATGCCGGCGCTTTGGATTCATTTAAAAATGTTCACAGAGCTCAGTATTTCTTTGTCGATGGAAATAATAGAAGTTTTCTAGATAATGCGATGAAATACGGCATAAATTTTAAGGAAAACCAATCATCAGCCCAAGAATCGTTGTTTGGAGTTGGTTCAGAAGTGTCTATGCCTGAGCCAAATGTGCCTCAATGTAGTGAATGGCCAAATATTTTTCAATTAAATAAGGAAAAAGAGGTTATTGGGATTTTCATCTCAGGGCATCCACTTGATGATTTTAAGCCAGAAATTGATGCATTTTGCAATGGAACTTTAGCAATGCTTAGTGATTTACAATCATATAAAGGCCGTGATATAATGCTTCCTGCAATAGTTACTTTATCAGAACACCGTTTCACAAAAAATGGAGATGGATTTGGAGTATTGACAATTGAAGACTACCAAGATTCTTTTCGCTTGAATTTATTTAAAGAAAATTATTTGCGTTTTAAGCATTTTATGGTTGCCGGAACGTTTATCCTTATTAAAGGAAGAGTGGAAGTTCCAAGGTACAGAACGCAACTGGAATTTACTCCGTTTAGTATTGAACTTTTACAAGAACTAAGAGAAAAAAATACGAAACAACTACAATTAAAAATTTCTTCTCGCGCAATGGATGAATTATTAATTGAAAAATTAAATCAATTGTTCGCAGATAATAAAGGTTCTTGCCCTATTCAATTTACTGTTTTTGATACTATAGAAGGTCTTGAAATAAATTTACCATCTCGATCTGTACGTGTCAAACCTAGTAATGAACTATTTAAGGATTTGGCGAAATTAGATATTGATTATAAATTAAATTAGACAATAAATAATTTATAAAAAATTGATTTAGCGTGATTTTTTGGTTGAAAAAAAATAAATAAACCAAATCACAGAAAAGACAAAAATGCCTTTAAAATTGGAATAAACATCAGCAGGATCAAAGTTTCCATGAATCCGAACTTTAAAAAAAAAGTTTGAAATGTGTTGTGCTATTTCTATTCCAACCCCAAAAAAAAAAGAACTACATTTATTATCAAGTGCTTTGCTACGCTTTTAATTTGAAATAAATAATTAATAACGAAAGCTAAAATGAAGTAAAATAAGAAATGTAAATCTTTATCAATTCCACGAAAAACTGCTGGGAGTTTTAACATAAACCCTAAGATGGAAATAAAGAAAAAAAATGAAATTAGAATTAGTTTTTGAGTAGTTGACAGTTGTCTCATTTTAGAGTGTATCTATTTCTAAACAAAACCATTTCTAAAAATGGTTTAATTAACTAATTAAAAAAAAATTAAGCTTCCTCAAAAGGAACTAAAATTCTTCCGCAGTATTCGCAAACGATGATTTTTTTCTTTGTTACGATATCTAATTGTCTTTGAGGTGGAATTTTATTAAAACAACCTCCACAAGATCCGCGAACAACTTGAACTACTGCAAGACCATTTTTTGCATTTTCACGAAGACGCGTATAGGCAGATACCAATCGGCTTTCAATGTTCTTTTTTGCGTCTAAAGATGCTTTTAGTAAGCGGTCTTCATCAATTTTTGTTTCACTAATAATAGCGTCTAGTTCAGAAGTCTTTGTATCCAAATCTTCTTGCTTTATTGTTAATCGATCAGTTGCCTCTGTTAAAATTTCTTTTTTTCCTTCAATTTTAAATTTCGACTCTTTCGCTTTCTTTTCGTTTAATTTGATTTCTAATTCTTGAAACTCAACTTCTTTAGCTAAAGATTCAAACTCACGATTATTTCGTACATTATTTTGCTGCTCCTTATATTTTGTAATCGCTGTTTCAGAATCTTTAGATCCTTGTTTACGATCAGAAATATCAGTTTCAATTTCATTGATTTCATCATTGATTTTTGCGATTCTTGTAGTTAAACCAAGAACTTCATCTTCCAAATCTTGAACTTCTAATGGAAGTTCCCCACGAATTGTTCTAATACGATCAATTTCTGTATCAATTTGTTGAAGTTTTAATAGCATTTCAAGTTTATCGCTAATAGTAACGTCTTTTTCTTTCTTTTTAGTTGCAGTTGCTGCCATGTTCTAAAAGTAGTTTATTGGATTTGTATTTATTTCTGTTAAATGGATTGCAAAGTTAGTAAATTTTTCTTTAAGTTTCTCAGCTAATAAATTTGTTGTGAATTGTTCGCTTTCAAAGTGACCAATATCTGCAATAATAATTTTATTTTCAGCGTCAAAAAAGTCGTGGTATTTGAAATCTGCTGTAATAAAAATATCAGCTTTTGAACGCAATGCATCTTGTAATAAGAAACTGCCAGAACCTCCGCAAAGTGCAATTCTTTTAATTGGTTTATTAAGAAATGGTGTATGCCGAATGGTACCACAATTAAAAATAGTTTTTAGCTCTTGTAAAAAGTCTTTTTCACTCAGTGCTTCTTCTAATTCTCCAATCATTCCGGCTCCTTCATCTTGATTTTTATTGTCAATTGGAAGAATTTCATATGGTATTTCTTCATATGGATGAGAAGTTTGAAGTGCTGCTAATACAGCCTGTAATTTTGAATAAGACACGAGGTATTCTACTCTATATTCTGAAATACTACTTCTTATATCCGCTTCGCCAATTACTGGCTTTGCCATTTCATTTGGCATAAATGTTCCGATTCCTTCTGTACGAAAATGACATTCTGAATAATTTCCAATTCTTCCAGCTCCTTTTTCAAATAGTGCTTTATCTATTAGCTCGAGAGCATCTTTTGGAAGATAAACAACAAGTTTACAGAGTACTCCTTTTTTTGCTTGTAAAATTCTACATTTACTTAAACCAATTCTTTTTGCGATTTCAGCATTAACTCCTTGCTTATGATTGTCAAGATTCGTGTGAATTGCATAGAGGGCAATATTATTTTGAATACAGCGAATTACAACTCGTTCAATATAGGTTTTACCTGTCAAACTTTTTAATCCATTAAAAATAATTGGGTGATGAGCAATAATTAAATTTGCTCCTTTTCGAATTGCCTCCTCAACTACATCTTCAGTACTGTCTAAGCAAATTAATATGCTTTTAAGTTCCATTGCTTTATCACCAATAAGCAATCCAGAATTATCGTAAGATTCTTGAAGACTTAAAGGAAAACAATCTTCGAGGTAATCTGTAACTTCTTGCAGTTTCATTTTATAATTTTCTTGTTAATCCAAATGCAAAACCAAGACCATTTGCTTTATGAATATAATCCCCTGTTTTCAAATAGGAACTATTTAATTGATTTCGGTATTGCGCAGATATTCGAATACCGTAAAGTTTACTTAATTCTAATGCAAGCCCTGCTGTTGTAATCCAAGAAATTACAAATGAATTGAGGTCACTATTGTCTTTAAGTGTTGCTGAGTATTTTGTATTTACATCATTTGTCCATTGTTGCTTTTGACGAAAGGATTGAAATAACTGGGGTTGTAATCCAGTTGCTAAAAAATATTTTAATCTAAGTCCGCCTTGAATTTTCACTTGTACAGGCATTGAAATATAGGAATAGCTAGTTTGGTAAGAAAAAGAACTATCATTTTCAGAAGATTTCCATGAATATTGCTCCCCATTTCGCAAATAAGACAAACCACCTTCAAAAAAAATCACTTTTGAGATAGGAACAGTCATTCCTAATGTAAAACCCCAACGAACATAAGATGTTTCAAATGCTCTTTCTCCCAATGGCTTAGCTAAAAAATCAGAATTTACAGCAAGATCTCTACTTGAATTAAAGCGAATAGCTTCGAAATAAAAGCAACTACTGGTATCATTTTTTAGTTTTTTAATACTAGAGACTTTGTTTCCAATAATTTGGGACATTGCTTGCAAAGAAAAAAAAAGTAAGAATAGGAGATAAATCTTTTTCATGCTGAACCAAAAGTACGAAATAGGATTGAAATTTATGGATTTTTAAATCTAGCACTTTATTTTTCTTCTATTTTTCAATTGAATAAATAGTTTTTATGCTTTCATTTAATTATTTTTGGCGCTCAATAAATTCTATGTCGAAACTTCTCTACAGTCTATTATTTCTTTTTTTTACACAAGTACTTTTTTCACAAGATTATACAGTTAGAGGTTTTATTTACGATAAGTCCAATGGAGAAGCGATGGCTTATGAAAAGGTAAAACTTTTAAATACAGACAGTAGTGTTGTAGCTGGAGCAGTTTCTGATATTAATGGATTTTTCTCAATTCCTAAATTAGTTATGGGATCTTACATTCTAAAAATTGAGAATCAAAAGTATGAGCGAGCATATAAAAATATTGTAATGAACGCAAAAACTAAAATTTATGACGTAAAATTTGAGCTCATTAAAAAAGAAAATATAAAAGAGTTTGATGAAATAAAAGTTAGTGCTGAGAGTAAAACAAAGCGAACTCAAGTTGGAATTTCAGAACTAAAATTGGATCAAAAGAGCTTAGAAAGAATTCCAAGTTATGGAGCTGAGAATGACATTGTTGGTGCCTTTAGTGTAACTCCAGGAGTTGTTACAACCGGCGATCAAGGAGGACAGTTATACGTTCGTGGAGGGACGCCAATTCAAAATAAAATTCTTCTAGATGGGATGACAATTTATAATCCATTTCACTCTATCGGTTTTTTTTCAATCTTTGAAACAGAACTTATTAAAAATGTTGACATTTATACAGGTGGTTTTGAGTCCAAGTACGGCGGAAGAATTTCTTCTGTAATGGATATTACCTACAAAGACGGAAACCGTCAAAAGTTTTCAGGGAAAGTTTCAGCCTCACCGTTCTTAGCAAAAATGGTATTGGAAGGTCCAATAGGAACTGCTAAAAAAAATGAATTGAGATCTGGATCTTATTTATTTTCCGCGAAGCATAGCTTGTTAGATTATACATCCAAATCACTGTATCCAAGAGTAAATGATGGAAATGGGCTGCCTTTTAATTTCACAGATTTATATGGTAAAGTAACTTTTACAGGAGATGGTGGCTCAAAATTTAGTGCCTTTGGATTTCACAATCAAGATAGCGTAAATTATGAGATTGCATATTTGAATTGGCAAGCTTCAGGTGGTGGAATCAATTTCTTGATGGTTCCAAGTGGATCTCCGGTTTTTATTAGAGGACATGTAAATGGTAGCACCTTTAAAACAACTTTTTCTGAGGCAAGTTTAGAACCAAGGTTTTCTAGTATTGGTGGTTTTGACCTTGGTTTTGATTTTTCCTATTTTTTAAAGAACGAAGGGGAAATGAATTATGGATTTAATTTTAATGGTTTTAATACAAATTTTGTTACTTATAATGAGTTAGAACGAAAAATTCAAGTTGAAAATTTTACAACTGAAATAGGGGCTTATTTCAATTATCGAAAAATAGTAGATCGCTTTGTGATTCAAGTTGGACTGAGAATTCAAGCTTATACTTCACTTGGCACTATTTCGCCAGAACCGCGACTTGGATTAAAGTACAATGCAAACGAAAATTTTCGACTCAAATTCTCAGGAGGTCGATTTTCTCAAAATTTTACATCAGCTTCCTCTGATAAAGATGTTGTAAATCTTTTTAATGGAATGCTTTCTGCACCCACGAATATTCAGGAAAATTTTGTCAACGAATTTCAAAAAACAATCAATGCAAAAAATGGCCTTCAATATGCTTGGCATGCAATTGGCGGTTTTGAATACGATCTTAATAAATATTTTAATTTGAATGTTGAAGGGTATTACAAATATTTCTCACAGTTAAGTAATATCAATCCAAATAAACTGTACGATGATGTTGCTCAGTTTTCGCAAATTGAAGACGTGTTAAAGAAAGATTTTATTTTAGAGTCAGGAGAGTCTTACGGGATTGATTTTTTATTAAAATACAATAAAAACCGCTTGTTTATTTGGGGTGTTTATTCCTTGGGTAAAAGTACAAGATGGGATGGATTTCAATCGTATTTTCCTGTCTTTGATAGAAGACATAATTTGAATTTAGTTGGATCATATCTTTTTGGCAAGAAAAAAGACTCAGAAGTAAATGTAAGATGGAATTTAGGATCAGGATTACCCTTTACGCCAACCGCAGGATTTTTTCAAGAAGAGACTTTCGGAAATGGAGTTACTACAAATCCAAATCAGACAAATCCATCAACTGTTTCGACAATTTTAGGAGATTTTAATAGTCAAAGATTGCCGTATTATCATCGCTTAGATATCACATTTAAAAAGCAATTTAATTTAAAAAATAAAAATGTTGTTGAGGTCATCGCTAGTGTTACAAATGTTTATAACCGAAATAATATTTTCTACGTAAATCGTGTTTCCGGAAAAGAAATTTATCAATTTCCTTTATTACCAAGCTTTGGATTGAGTTATAAGTTTTAATTTATGGCAGATATTTCACCTTTTTCAGCGATAAGACCCGTTCGTGATAAAGTTCATCTAGTTGCTACTCGTCCATATTACTCCTATAAAAAGAATGTTTTAGAGGCAAAATTAGAGTCTAATCCGTTTACATTTTTACATATTATAAATCCTGAATTTGGAAAAACCATTCAAACAAAGGCGAATTCTAAAGAACGATTTGAGCTTGTAAAAAAAGGCTATGCTGACTTTTTAAATGATGGGATTTTAATAAAAGATGAAAGTCCACGTATTTATATTTATCGGCAAACAACAGAAGAGCGAGTTTTTACTGGAGTTATTGCAGGATCAAGTATTGAAGAGTATAACACTGGAAAAATAAAAAAACACGAAGAAACCTTATCGGAAAGAGAAACGATGTTTACAAATTATCTGGATTTAGTAGGATTCAATGCTGAGCCAGTATTACTTTCCTACAGTGAAACAGATGAAATAGCAGAATTATTAAGTGCTACTGTCCTTGTCCGACCTGAATATGAGTTTACGACCACAGATCGTATAAAGCACGAATTATGGATTCTCTCAGTTGAAGACACAGCAGCTATTCAAAAAGCATTTTTGGCAATTGAAGCGACTTATATTGCAGATGGTCATCACAGAACAGCATCCTCAGCTCGCTTGTATAAAGAAAGAAAACAAAAGGGGCTCGAAACTTCAAAATGCGCATATTTCCTTTCTTTTTTAGTCGCCGAAAAAAGCTTAAAAGTACTAGAGTACAATCGATTGATTAAAGATTTAAAATCACATTCAAAAGAATCTTTTTTATCCGCTTTAAAAAATATTGGAACTATAACACCATTAAATGAAATTCGGAAGCCAATTAATGAGCACCAATTTACAGTTTGCTTTGATAGAGACTGGTTTTCTTTTGAATTATTCGCTCATTTGATTGATAAAAAAAATAGTGTGAGTTCTATTGATTCTGCAATTTTGAGCGATTTTATATTAGCACCAATTCTGGGAATAAAAGATTTAAAAAATAATGATAACATTGAGTTTAGTCCTGGAAATATTCCTTTAAAAGACATTGAAGATAAATTAGCGTCAGGAAAATGTGCTCTTGCATTTTTACTCTTTCCTCTAACAATTGAACAGGTCAACAAAGTTGCTGATGAAGGTTTAAATATGCCTCCAAAATCTACTTGGCTTGAACCGAAATTAAGAAGCGGCTTGACGATTTATTCTATCGACGAATGATTTCTGAAAATTTTAAAATTATTAGGTCTCAAATTCCAGAAAATGTTTGCCTAGTTGCTGTTTCTAAGACTAAGCCAAAGGAAC